>Ga0154020_10000024_pt1 | contig 163786 bp, 134 predicted proteins | sample Klosneuvirus_201_FD_109709 | JGI IMG/M metagenome (GOLD analysis project Ga0154020, IMG submission 109709) | Active sludge microbial communities from wastewater, Klosterneuburg, Austria - Klosneuvirus_20160825_MG | ecosystem: Engineered > WWTP > Aerobic digester > Activated sludge | place... | reverse complement strand
ATCAAGGTGGTGGCCACCGGCGGAATCATCAGCGCGGGGGTGGACCCCGGCAGCCCACAAATGACACTGGCCGAATTGCAGGCCGCCGTGGAGGAAGCACGCAAAGCCGGCCGGCGCGTGGCAGCACACGCACAGGGCACGCAGGGCATCCTCAACGCGTTGCACGCGGGCGTACATTCCATTGAACACGGGTTCTGGTTGGATGATGCGTGTGTGGCCCTCATGGCATCCCACGGAACGTTCTACGTGGCCACTTTTGCCGCCGCCCAGGGCATGTTGGATCACCTGGATGCTCTGCCACCCTTCATACGCCGCAAGATGGAGGCGCTGGGAGATTCCCACGCACAGTCTTTCTCCCGCGCGTTGGCCGCCAACCTCAACCTGGCTGCCGGAACGGATGCCGGCACACCCTTCAACCCGCACGGCACGTTGTGGCGTGAAGTGTCCCTGCTGCAGCGCCACGGTGCCTCCCCGGTGGCGGCGTTGTTTGCGGCCACTGGTGGTGCTGCCGCGCTGTTGGGCCGGGATGACCTGGGCGTGCTCAAGCCAGGTGCGCTGGCAGACCTGGTGCTGGTGCGCGGTGACCCCACCCAACAGCCAGACGCACTCAAGGATGTCCTGGCGGTCTGGCAGGGCGGCCGCGCGGTGGACCTGATCACCATGCGCGCGCTGGCGCACCATCTTTCACCGGCACACTGAACGTGTGGAGCCCACCAGTTGTGGGGTCTCACGCCAGGGCAAACCACAAGGTGCGCCGGACTTGCGTGAACAGATCGGTGCGGCAGATCTCCGCACTGGGTTGCGCAGGCTTCAACCAACACTTCAGGCCAGGATCTGCGCACGGAAAAAAATGTGGTGGCCGGGGCACATGTGAAATTGGTGAAAGAGGCGTCTTGATCGTGCGTGAGTGCTGTTGATAGGACGCATGCACGCACTGCGGAACCGCGATCAGTGATCGATCTCCGCTCCAAGGTGCTCCAGACGGGTCTGCCACGGTTTGCTCGGCATCAAGCGCGGGCAGGCATTGGTGTCTCTTGCGTCTGGTGGCAATGACGTGACAGCGCGGAGACGGCACCAACGTGGAAGCAGCAGCAGCCCAGACCCAGCAAGGCACAGCACCCAGCCAGGGCGCGGCCGCCGCTTGGCACGCCACGCTGGCTCGGCTGTCCACGCGCATCTCAGCGCATGTCCTGCAAACCTGGTTTGTGCCCACCCGCCCAGTGTCCCTGGTGGGCCTGCAGCTGACGCTGGGCGTCCCCAGCTCGTTCCACGCGGACTGGTTGAAGGACCACTACCAGGACGTGCTGGAAGAAGCGTTGGGCCAGGAACTCCCCGGCGCCACACTGCGCTTCCAGGTGTTGCCGGAGCTGGAGGCCCAAGTTGCGCCACCCCAGGCGGTGACCCGCGCCGAAGCCGCCGCGCGTCCGGACCCCGTGGGTCAGGCCATCACCAGCGCGGGCGCCAACGTCACCGCGCTGCCGCGGCCGTCCACGCGGTTCAACCCGCGCAGCAGCTTTGATGCGTTTGTCACCGGCCCCTCCAACCAGCTGGCGGTGGCCGCCAGCAAGAGCGTGGCGGACCAACCCGGTCACCTCTACAACCCGCTGTTCATCTTTGGCGCGGTGGGCCTGGGCAAGACGCACCTGCTGCACGCCATTGGCCAGCACATCCAGGCCACGCGGCCCGCGCTCAACGTGCTGTATTTGTCCGCCGAGGACTTTGCCAACGACCTCATCACCAGCGTGCAGAACGGGCGCATGGACAACTTCCGCGCGCGCTACCGCGCCGGGTGTGACGTGCTGCTGCTGGATGACGTGCACTTTCTGGGCGGCAAGGACCGCACGCAGGAAGAGTTCTTCCACGTGTTCAACCACCACCACCAGCTGGGACGGCAGGTGGTGGTGACGTCAGACCGGTTCCCACACCAGATGGAGGGCATGGAGGAACGGCTGCGCAACCGGCTGCAGTGGGGGCTGATTGTGGACATCCAGGCACCGGAACTGGAGACGCGTGTGGCCATCCTGCGGCAGAAGGCCACCCAGTTTGGCGTGGTGGCGCCGGATGACGTGCTGCAATTCCTGGCGGGCCACATCAAGGCCAACGTGCGGGAACTGGAAGGCGCGCTCACCCGCCTGGTGGCCGCGGCCAGCATGAAGAAGTTGCCTTTGGACCTGGCCCTGGCGCGTGAAGAACTCAAGGACCAGGTGCTCTCCCGCGCGCGGCTGCCCACGTGTGAGGACATCCAGAAACACGTGGGCGCCTTCTACAACGTGCACGTGGGGGAGATGCGCGGCACCAAACGCAACCGCGGCATCACCCTGCCCCGCCACATGGCCATGTACCTGTGCCGCAAGCACACCCAGGCCTCGTTCCCGGAAATTGGCGCGGCGTTTGGCGGCAAGGACCACACCACGGTCATGGCCAGCGTGCGCAAGATGGATGCGCTCATTGCGCAGGATCCCGCGGTGGCCACCCAGGCGCAGCACCTCTCCCGCCTGCTGGACAGCTGACCCGCAGCACCCTGAGGAAAAAAATACCGCCTCACTTTTCGCCAGGTTGCCCCCGGCGCCGGGCATGCCCGTTGTTTTTGGGCTTGACCCGGATGGGCGGCCTCCGCTACCACCATTTTGAAATTGAAAATCAATTTCAAAATGGAGACCCGGCGATGCGGACCCTGACGGTTGTTGGTGTGGCGGTTGGAGCGGTGTTGTGGAGCGGGTGCGGGACCACCGGCGGCGGGGATTCTTCGTCGTCATCTTCCGGGGCCGCGTGTGACGCCAACGCGGCGGCGTACGTCCCGTTTGACGCCGCCAACCTCACCAGCGTGCAGGCTGAGGTGGACGCGCTCAACCAGATTGTCACCCTGCGCAAGACCATGACCTTTTCCAAGGCGGACTTTGCGCAGCTCAACACCCTCTACACCACCACCCTGGCCACGCCGGTGCAGGGCTTGACCCCATTGCCTCCCACCGAACCCGCCGGGGTGGGCGCGGCCATCCACGCGCGGGTGACCGACGCGCTGGCCCGTGGGGCGGATGCCCAGGACACGCTGCCCATTGGCGGGCTGGCGCAGGTCATTGAAAAGAACCTGCTGCGTTACATGGCGCTGCGCGTCTGGGCGGAGACCCACGCCACCCAGAACCCGCAGGCCGGCTGGGACCGCGCAGTGGCATATTTTGGCACCGGGCTGGACGGCAGCGGCAACACCTCCATTGGCTCCACGCTCAAGGGCCGGGACACCAACTATGCGTTGATGCTGCACAACACCGCGTTCCGCGCGCTGGTCTCCGGGCGCTGTGCGGTGGCCGGCAATGACGCCGCTGCGTTGGAGACCGCGCGCACCGCGGTGGAGTCCAACATCCGCCTGGGGCTGGCCTACGGCGCGGCGCGCTACTTCAAGAGCGTGGCCGAAGGGGACCAGGACTGGGGCGAGCTGATGGAAGGGGCCGCGTTTTTTGACGGCGTGGAAGGCCACCTGCGTACCGTCAATGTGTCTGGTGCCCAGGCCATTCGCACCTGGCTGGACCCGCTGCTGCCCGGCGGCGCAAACGCGGGGATGATGCCGGACACCGCCAACGCCGCGGCGTCCCTCACCACGCTGCGCACCGCGTACAGCCTGACGTTGTGAAGGCCCCAAGCGCAGCGCCGGCTCCTTTTTGAGCAGCCCGGTCGCCCGTGGGCCCGCGTGTTGGCGCCAACACCGGTGGACCTGCAGGGCCGGTCCATGCGCCGGGCCACGCTCAAAGGACAGGGCGTGGGGGTGCTGGCAAGCGTCCTGGGGGTCACGGGTTGTTTGCTGCTCCCTGCCGCGCTGGTGCTGGCTGGCGTCGTCGCCACTGGTGGCACATGCTTCACCCAACTGCTCAAGGCGGGCCGGCCGCGGTTGTGGATTGCCGTTTGCGTCTGGGCTGGTAGGGTCCTCATCCGCGCGAGGAGACCAGTTGAAACAAGCACTGATCCAACATGCCTTCTTGGCCGCATTCACCGCAGGCTGCCTGGTGGCATGCGGCCCTGACGGGCTCAAGGACCCAGCGGATGCGGCACAGGACGACGTCACTGATGCCGCGGCGCGAGACGCTGGCCACCAGACGCAGGATGCGGGGACGGGAGTGACGGACGCTGCGTCAACGGACGCGGCCGCGGCAGATGCCGGTCCGGGGGATGGCGGGGTTCCAGATTCCGCCGTGTCGCTGGACGCCGCGGTGGGGACGGATGCAGGTCCAACGGATGGCGCGGTTGGGGATGCCGCCGCAGTGGATGCCAGCCCAGATGCTGGCCGTGCGGATGCCGGTATGCCCGGGGATTGCCCTGCCAACGTGACGTGTGTGGTGGCTCCCCATGAAGCCAACGGTACCACCGTAGACGGTACTGACCTTTTTGATTTCTACAATTGCGCCCCCAGCCTCAATGAGTCAGGCCCAGAGCGGATCTACCGTGTGACGTTACCCGGTGCGGGCATCCTGTCCGTCACGTTGGACAGTGATCTGGAGACCGGTGGCGTGGACGTGGATGTACACATCCTGTCGTCGTTGAGCGCCAATGCGTGCCTCGCCCGGGGCCACCTGGCGGCGGCCGCAAGCGTGACCGGCACCACCGCGTTTGTGGTGTTGGACAGCTACACGCGCAGCAACGGCACAGACGGGAGGGGTGCTTTCCATGTCACCATCTCCTTCCAGGAACCAGGCGCCAATCCGCTTCTTTCTGCTGGCGTTCCTGCAACCGTGGCCCAACTTGCGTTCACGGCATACCAGCACGCCATGACGCAGAACCTCTCCAACAGCGCGGTGTACTCGGTGATTGATTTCTCACAGCCGTCCACCCAGCAGCGCTTGTGGGTGGTGGATATGGAAACCGGGCAGTTGCTGCTCCAGGACCGCGTGTCACACGGCAGCGGCTCCAACAGTCCGTCCGATCCGGCCATGGCCTCCACGTTCTCCAACATGGAGGGCTCCCACCAGTCCAGCCTTGGACTGGCACTCACCGCGGAAACGTACGAGGGCTCCAACGGATACAGCCTGCGGCTGGACGGACTGGAGGATGCCAACTCCAACATGCGTGCGCGCGCCATTGTTGTGCACGGCGCCTCCTATGCCGAGGACAGCTTTGTAGAAGCCAACGGCTACCTTGGGCGCAGCAACGGCTGCCCCGCCGTGGCGTTGAGCCGCGCAGCAGCAACCATTGACCTCATCAAGAACGGGACGCTGATGTTTTCGTATTTCCCTCAGGAGGAGTGGCTGAACAACAGTCCGTTCTTGCGCTGAACCGGCCTCCGGAGAATGCCCGCGGGCGTGCCGTGAGAGGCTTCATGGACGCAGGCACCTTGGGCAGCACGGCGTCACGGATGTGAGGGTATTTCCGTGCCAGGCGGCCACGTGATTGGGCCCCGCCATTTCCACTGGCCAGGCGCCGGGGAGAAGTGGCTCCCGGCTTGCCAGGATTCCCCGGATTGCCCAAGCGCAGCCCCGGTTGAAGCCCTGGTGGTTGGTTCCAAAACCCACGCACCGCGGACGCGGCCACGCTCACCCAGACAAGCCCCCAGCTCTTCAACAGCGGCCTTTGCACACCCCGGCGCACCGTTGGCAGCGCAGAGGGCTCGCGCCGGTATGCGGGTTTGTATGAGGCCGGCCTGACCCACGGCGCCTTCTATGCGCACTTCAAGGATCGGGATGAACTGGTGGCCCAAGGTGACCTGGACTGGGGCGAACGGATGGAAGGGGCCGCGTTTTTTGACGGCGTGGAGGGCCACCTGCGTACGGCAACGTGTCCGGTGCCCAGGCCATTGGCACCTGGTTGGACCCACTGCTGCCCGGCGGCGCCAACGCGGGGATGATGCCGGACACCGCCAACGCCGCGGCGTCCCTCACCACGCTGCGCACCGCGTACAGTCTCACACGTTGTGAAGGACCCAGGCGCAACGCCGGCCCCATGTTGATCAGCCTGGTCACCCGTGGGCCCGCGCGCGGTCATTGCCGCGAAAGTCCGGGAGTCCTCACAGGGACATGATGACCAAAGCTGGCCATGTGGTGGCACGCCGCCGCCGGCGTGATAGGCAGGGCCCACCACTGGCCGGGGGGGTGCATGTTTGGCTTGTTGCTGGCTGCCTTGTTGTTTCCCGCGCAGTCAGAGCCGGCCGCGCCGCCCACCGTGGCGGTGTTCCCGGTGGAAACCCAGCAGGATGCACGCGTTGGCGCCAACACCGGGCGCATGCTGGCGCGCGTGCTGTCATCTCACCTGGGCACCGAATCCAACTGGCAGGTGGTGAGCCTGGATGACCTGGAGGTCCTGCTGCAGCAGACGCGGGATGCGCAGGCGGTGGGTTGCGCCAATGAAGCCTGCCGCACCGAGGTGGGTGGTGCGCTTGGTGCCAGCCTTCTGGTGACAGGACGGCTGAACGTGTTGCAGCAAACCTACTACTGGGAAGCGGGCGTGGTGGACCTGCAGGGCCGGTCCATCCGCCGGGCCACACTCAAAGGTCACAGCGTTGAAGTGCTTGCCGCACGTGCCAATGATCTGGCGTTGATGCTCTTGGGCAAGGCGCCACAGCAACTGCTGGAGACGCGCGGCGCGTCCAAGCGGCTGGGCTTCAAGGACAAGAAGGACTTCAAGGAGTTCAAGGACGCCTACGCGCGGCAGCCGGAGACCAACCTGGCAGACGCGCTGACCGACCACATCCTGGTGAAAAACGGCGAGGACCCGCGGCTGGCAGTGGCCGAGGCGCTCACGCTGGGGGGCTCTCTGGCGGCGGTCTGGACCGCGGGGTTCCTGCTGTTGGGCGCCAGTTTTCTGCTGGGTGGCGGGCCGCCGGGCCTGGTGCTTGCCAGCATCATGGGGGTCACGGGTTGTTTGCTGCTCCCTGCCGCGCTGGTGCTGGCTGGCGTGGGCGTGACGCTCAGCGCCGTGGACCTGGCCAACCTGGGACGGGTTGCGGTCAAGCGCAAAGGGTGTTGCCGCAATGACGCGCGCCTGGCGCGGGCGGAAAAACCCAACCGCCTGGAACGGGGCTGGGCCACGGTGCTTGGACTGGCGGGTCCCATGACGTTCGCCGTGGCGGTGTCGTCGCCACTGGTGGCACTTGCCGCGGCGCTTGCAGGGGTCATCACGTTCAGCCCCCTGCCCTTGCCGGACAGCCCCAGCGCGCTTTTCAACGTGGCCTTTCCCGCGGTGGGTGGCCTGGCGGTCTGTTTGCCGGCATGCACGTGCGTGGTGGCGCCGCTGGTGGGCTTGGGGGGCCTCATGTTGGCACTGGGACCAGGGCCGGACCTGTTGGACGGAGCGTCGGCAAAACCCACAGCCGACCTGGAGGAGCCATGATGGCCATGGCGTTGCTGGTGTGCCTGGTGACCGCCTCCCCCGGCCGCGTGGTGGTGATGCCCCTGGAGGTCCACGGCGCCAAGGAAGAAGCCGCGGCGCTGGTCCAGGTGGAGCGCAGCCTGGAGGAGTCTTTGCGGCGCCTTCTACCGGACACCGTGGTCGCTTACCGTGACCTCATGGCCACCGCCGGCGTGGCCATGCGTCAACAAATGGCGGGATGTGATGATTCATCCTGTCTGACCCAGCTTGCGGAAGACCTCCAGGCGGATGGCGTGGTGGCCGTTCGCGTCCAGAAGGTGGGACGCAACTACCTGTTGGATGCCGTGCTCATGGACAAGCGCACCGGTCAGACCCGGCGGGGCACCACGCAGGCGCAGGGTGTGACCACACTCCTGGACGGTGTGGAAGACGTGGCGCGGGCATTGGCGCGCAACGCCCGCTACTCCCTGGAAGACCCGCTGCTGGCAGACCGCCTGGGGACCAATGCCGCGGGCATCACCGCACTGCGGACCAGGACGTTGGCCCACCCGGAGGATTCGGTCACCGCCAATTGGACCGCGGTGCTGCTGGAACACAACCGGCCCCGGCCCTGGTTGGCCCTGGCACAAGGCGGCGCCCTGGTGGCCGCGGCTGGCGCGCTGCTGGCGGCGGTCCTGATCATCACCCCGGCGCTGGGCGCCTCCTTTGCCGCCGGCCTGTACACCGGAATGATTGGGCCAGCGTTCTACGCAAACTCCACCGCCCCAAGCCAGGACACGGCAACGGATGATGCAGCCCTGCAGCGCTCCTACCCTCTGCCTCTGGTGATCATGGTGGCGCCGGTGGCCGCGGGGCTGGTGTTGGCGTTGGTGCTGGTCACCAGCGGCGTGTTTGCTGTGGCCTGGAGCGTGCCGGCGCTGTTGGCGCGGTCCAAGCGCATTGCCGTTCGGCCGGCAGCCTGCTGCCGGGATGATGAACTTCTGGCCCAGGCTGAACAGCCCACCCTCCAGGAGAAACTTGGGGGGCGCCTGGGAATTGTGGGGGCGCTGCTGCTCATGATGGCGCCGGTGGTCACACCGTTTGCCAGCATCCTGGGCATGGGGTGTTGCCTGGTGCTGTTGCGGCAAATGGGACCGCCGGGGTCCTTCTCCCTGGGACCCGCGGTCAACACGTGGGCACCGTTGCATTTTGTGTTGGGCACGGTGGTGGCGCTTGGTTCACTGGGTGCCGTCCTTCTCACAGGGTTGGGCCTGGGCGGCATGGCCACGCTGGTCACCGCTGCGCTGGTGGCCACCGAAGGGACACCCGTTGTGGATGGGTAGGGAACAGGAGGGGGCATGGTTGGCGTGATTGGGGTGTTGTGTCTGGCCTTGGGTGCCACGGGGACCAGTGCGGTGGTGGCCCCGCCCGGGGCGCTGCGTGATGGCATTGGGAAACTTCCGCTGCGGGGCGTTCGCTCGCTCACCGTCCTGGTGGTTCCACCACAACCGGGGGTGACCGCTGCAGCAGTTGAAGACGTCATGACGTACGCCCAACTGGACCTGGCGGTGGAAGGCCGCAGCGTCACGGCCATCCTGGGGGAAGATGTTTCTCCCACCAAGGAGGCGTTGGCCGCGCTGTACCGTGACGCCGGAACAGACGGCTTTGTGGTGCTGCGCCTGGTCCCCGCGCAGTCCGGCCGTGATCTTTTTGACCTCCAGGGGCAGGTGCTGGACCACGCCGGCACGGCGCGCGCGCGGTTTGCGCTGGCCCGCGCCGTCCATGCACCGTCCTCCCCGCCGCCCGCCGCGGTGGCACAACCCGCCGCAAGCCAACCTGCGCCGCCACCAACAACCATTGCGCCGTCACCACCAGCCTCCACACCTGCGCCCCAACCCGTGGCCGTGACGCCAGCGCCACCACCAGCCGCGGCGCCTGCGGTCCCTTCGGTTGCACCAGCCCCCGCGCCACCACCGGCAACCCCGGCCCTGGTTTTGGAGTTTGACCCTGCGGCGCTCTCCAACGCGGTGGCCAAACTGGTGGCCAAGACGGACTGGCGTGGTGAAGGCAAGGTGCTGGTGTATGCCGCGCTCCCCGCCGAGGACGACGGCGGCGGCCCGGCCTTTCATCACCTTTGGAGGCACGCCACCACGGTGTTGACCCAGGCCTTGGAGGCGCAGCTTCCGGGGTGGACCGTGGAGACGGTGGATGATTCCGCGTTCACCGTGGACGCAGCAGTTCTGGCTGGCCGCGCCGCCCGCAAACGCGCACGGCGCCACGTGGTTGCGCAAATCAAGCCGTCCGAGGCTACCGTGACCCTTCAGGCACGGCAGGATCACCGCACGGTGGCCAAGGTGACCCTCACCGCGGCTGCGTTGCGCCAGGTGCACGCGCCCTCACAGGACGCAGGAGCGCCCCGCAGCGCCGCCACGCGTGCCTGGCGCAAAGCCGCGTTTCTGGAGCAGGCGTTGGTGGCCAAGGAGGGCGTGGTCACCACCACCAGCGGCGTCAAACGGGACCTCAAGGCTGTTGCCGCCCAACTGGATGACCCCAGCCTGGACAGGGCCGTGGCCACATCCAGCCGCAACAGTCTTTGGGCCGGTGCAGTGGCCTCTCTGGGACTGGCAGGATGTGTCATGACCGGCATTTCCGCAGGCATCCTGGCGTTGGTGCTCATGGGCGTCGGGGCTTCAGGCGATGGCAACGCGTGGTTGGTAGGCCTTGGGTCGGCGTGTGCGGTCTGCATTTGTATGCCGCTGGGTCAGCTGGCCAGCTGGGCGTTCTGGCAAACGGTGGTGGGCATTGTGTGCCCGGTCACCGTGGATGCCGCGGTGTTGCGCAGGGCCACGCAGAAGTTCAACCGCCGCCTGGTCAAGAAGGAGGGCGTGGACCCTGCGGACGTGGAAGAGAGTCTGGTGGGAGAAAAAGACGACGATGACTGACGTCTTTCAGAACCGCCACAACATCAGCCCCAGCTGGTCCCAGTGCGCCATGTACGCCGCGGCCGCCGTGGCCATCACGCCCACAACCAGCGTGTAGACCCGCAGGCGGTTGGTGGCCTCAGACCGCAACCGCCACGCCGCCAGACCCGCCGCCACCACGCCGCTGGCGGCAAACATTGACGGCAGCACAAAAAACGCCACGGTGCGGGGATTGAGCGGGGGATGGAACTGGTGGATGCCCTTGATGGTGCCCAACAACACCAGGCAGCCCAACATGCACATGGCGCCCAACCACGTCAGCCAGGCTTCGGGGTGGACCCGCCGGCCGTTGCGGCGCTGCCGGGCCAGGGCCACCGGCACCACCACCAACGGAGACAGCACCGTGGGAATGACGCTGAACACAAAGATGCGCTCCAACAGGTGCGGCAGGCGCGCGGTCTTCTGGAAGCAGCGGGACGCACTGAACAACATCCCGTCCTTCTGCCGAAAGACGTGACCGGCCTGCGCCTCCTCCTCAAAACGGAACTGGCCGTTCCCCAGCGCCAACAGTTTTTGCGGCGTGCGGCCAAAACCGCCCAGCCACAGGTCATCACCGTCCTCGTGGATTTCCCGGTAGCCCAGCAGGTGATCCACAAACTGCAACATCACCGTGCGTGAACACGCACCCACGTAGAACCCGGTCACCGCGGCGCGCTGCTCATCCGTCAGGCGCAACAGCGGGGGCTTGGGCTTTTGTGCACCCTGCAACACGTGCCGCACCAACGCCTGCACCACGCGGTCCACCGCGCCATACGCGTTGTTGGCGTTGGTGAGCACGGCCAGGCCCACGCCCGCCTCCGGCAGGTAGGCCCACATGGCACTGAAACCATCCACGTTCCCGCCGTGGCCCACCGTGAGCCAGCCATCCACCTGCCAACGCTGCACCCCCACCGCAAAACCCACCGGCAACGCCACGTCCTGCAAACTGCGGGTCTCCACCACGCGGGCCAGTCCACCTTCACTCAGCAGGCGTTTGCCATCCACCGTCAGGCCACCCACCACAAAAAAACGCGCCAGGGCCAGCACGTCATCCACCGTGGCCACCAGGCTGCCGGCGGGCCGGTGGAGGATGGGATGGAAGTCCACCGGGCGCAGCCACGCACTGCCCACGTAGCCCTGTGGCATGGCGTCAAGCGTGGCCACATCCGGCCGCAGCGTGGCGCGGGTCATGCCCAACGGCCTGAGGATTTCACGCTGGAGATGGTCCTCAAACGGTTCGCGGGTCACCTGCTCCAGCACCGCGCCGGCCAGCGTGAAGCCAGGGTTGGAGTACGCGTGCCGCGTCCCCGGTGCCCAGCGGCTCACCCGCCCTTTTGGATTGACCGCCAGCACGTCCAGCAGGCCAGGCGCCTGATGGCCAGCCTGGATGAACTCATTGGGCCGCGTGTCATCCAACCCGGAGGTGTGTTCCAACAGGTGCACCAGCTGCAGCGGGTGGTGGTCTTCATACGGGTTGTCCACCGCCACTTCCGGCAGCAGCGTCTTGAGCGGTGCGTCCAGGTTGACGCGGCCTTCTTCGGCCTGGCGCATGATGGCCAGGCCCATGAGCGTCTTGGTGATGGAGCCCGCGCGGAACGGCATCTCCACCGTCATGGTGGCGCCGATCTTCCGGTCCGAGTGTCCCAGCGCATCCTTGAAGCTGCGTCCATCACGCGTGACGTAGCCCACCACCATCCCGGGCACCGCTTCCTGCTCCATGATGGTGCGCAGTTGCTGGCGCAGCTGCGTGACATCCGCCGCCGCGGGCATGCCGGGATCGTCGTCAAGAAACGGCGGAAGACATCCCCAGGACAACAACAGGCACGGGAGCAGTGCGGGGAACGGCAGGACACGGCGCATGGCGCGTTTGCCATACGTCAGATTGGTCTGCCCGTCATGGGCCGGCCCCCCTTTCCGGCGCACCAGACGCGGGGACACCCTTGCGTGCATCCGGTGCACCGGGCCAGACACCCCAACGTGGCCAAGGTCTTCTGGTCCACAAGGCGCGGTGAAAACATGACCAGGTTGTTTGGTGACCAAGGCAACGTGGATGACGCCATCTTCACCGACCTGGACGGTGGTGGGTCCCACCTGGCAGACCGGGAGTTCTACCGCTGCACGTTCAACACCGTGAAACTGGCCGAAGCGCAACTGGAGCGCATTGTCCTTGAACAGTGCACGTTCACCGACTGCGACCTCACGCGGTGTGCGCTCAAAGGTGTCTCGCTGCGCGGCGTGACGTTCACCCGCTGCAAACTGCTAGGCGTGGACTTCTCCCGCATCTCAGACAACCCGGACGTCAGCTTTGACGCCTGCATCCTGCGTTACGCCGCATTTGCCGGGCTGAACCTGCGCAACACCACGTTTTCCACCTGCGAGCTGCAGGAAGCCCAGTTTGAAGGGACGTCCCTGGTGGCCGCCCGGTTTCCCGGCAGCAACGTCACCGGCGCCACCTGGACGCGGTGTGACCTGTCGGGTTCGGATTTTTCCCTGGCCGAGGGCCTGGCCCTGGACGTGCGCACCAACCGGGTGAAGGACGCGTATGTCCCGGTGGAGACCGCGGTGCGCCTGGCGCAGGAGGCCGGCCTGCGCGTGGTGGGGTTTGACCGGCCCAAACCACGCCGTGGCTAGGTTGGCGTGCCCGTCCTGGGCCGGTCTATGGTGGCCGCAATGGTCTTGACTGCGTTGGTGTTGGCCACACTGTTCTCCCAGGCTCCGGATGTGCTGCAGGCGGCGCCCTGCGCGCGGCAGGGCGCAGAATATGTTGCCACCCTGGAAGGAACGTTGCGGCTCCACCGCGCATTTCTGGATCCCGCCCTGGGTGACGACGAGAACGCCCGGCTGGCGGTGACCCATCAGATCAAATACGTGTGGGGCTGGCTGCGCACCAACCCGGTGTCCAAGCGTACGCTGCGCGCGGTGTTGTCCGCCGAAGCCCCGCGCATGGACGTCACCCTGCGCGAGGGGACGTATGGCCGGGACCTGGCGTTGCCCTACGAGGTCACCGGACAACACCTGGTCATCAAGGACGTGTACACCCAACGCGCGGTGGCGGCGGGGAAGACCACCGCGGCAGACCCGGCGTTGCTGGTGGACTACCGCATCCATTTCAAGGTGGCGTTGTGCGGGCCCAACCGGCCGGACGCCAGCACCCTCACCGTTCCGCTGCCACCGGACCCGTGGCTGTTCTTCTGGCACGTGCCGGCGCAGCACCACAAAGTGATGCGCTACAAGACGTACACCGCGCGCACCAACCCGTGTTCGGATGATGACTTTGCCGAGCTGCCGCACCCGTTTTACTACTGGTATGACTGGTGGCCCAACCGCCGCGGCACCGACGAGCTTGGTGCCCGTTATGACTGTTCCACGCTCATGACCGACGGCGTGGATTACAAACACCATGACCTGCAACTGGCGCGCGTGGCCCTGCCCAGCGCCAACTACGCCGACTGGGTGAGCGCGCTCAAGAAGGACCAGGGCACCCTGCGCGGAACATTGTTGTTTGGCGTGCAGGACCATGACGTCAAGACCCTGGACCACGCTCCACTGCGCGCCGCGCTGGGAGACGGGGTGGACCTCTCCAAACGTGCGGCGGCACTGCTGGACAAGGATGAACCGGAGATTGGCCTGGGCAAGGCCCTGCGCTTCCTCAAGGACCTGCCCGAGGTCATGTACGTGTCCAACCACCGCACCACCATCACCGACGGGTACCTGGTGGTGGAGCTGGACGGTGTGTTGCGCAAGAGCCGCCGCGGCGTGGTGCTGCGGGTGTTGTACGGATTTTCAGACGTGTTTGGACCCGTGCCACCCAACCACTGGAACCTGGTGCGGCGCGCGCTCAGCCAGGACCACGTGGTGGTCTACGTGGGCCATTCGGGAATTGGAGAGAACCTCAAGCTGGAGCAGATTTCCCAGCACACCAACACGCCCAAAGAAGTGCTGCTGGAAGAACTGGGGCGCGCGCCGTACCAGGCCGTCGCGTTTCTCAGTTGTTATTCGTACATGTATTTTGGACGGGACTTCATGGAAGCCGGCCCCGCGGGCCGCGCGTTTGTCTACACCGGCAATGAGTACACCAAGGGTGACCGCGGCGGCCTGGCCTTGCTGGCGTTGTTGGACCAGGTGGCCAGCGGCGTCCAGAGCCCGCAGCTGCGTTGGATGTACCCGGAGGACTTTCTGCTGGTGAAGGCCTACCGCCCCCGCTGACCGAGCAACCCAAATGAGGTTTGCCCATGTGGATGGTTGCGCTGTGGCTTGTGACCGCCCCCCCCGTGGTGGACCCCGCGCCCTTGCTGGAAAAACGCCTGCGGCATGGGCGGGTCTCCTTTTCGGCGTGTTTTGATACCGCCAGCGAGGAGAAACTTTCCCACGTGCTCACCGGCGCCGAGGGTGTCACCGTGTTGCGCGCCCTGGGCGCCACCACTCCACCGGACCCGGCGCTGCGCCACCTCCTGTTGGGTTGTTTGTTGTGGCGGGATGCCAACAAGGACGCTGCGGCACGTGCGGATGCAATCACCCATCTCAAACACGCCGCGGCGTTGTCTGGTGAAGACCTGCTGGTGACCAATGCCCTGGGTTATCTTGCGGTCCAATCCGGACGGCTGCCGGTGGAAGAACGCACCGCGGCGGTGGCCGTGGCCCGGCCGGCGGCGCGTGCCGCGTATTGGGTGGGACTGGCGCACCTGGAGGGAGAACCGCGGGACCTGGCGGCGGCGCGCCGTTGGCTGGAGACAGCGGCCAAGGATGGCAAGGACCTGGAGGCGGTGCGCATGCTGGCGTCGGTGTGCCATGCGCAGGGTGAAGACGCGCGCGCCCTGACGCTGCTGCAGGGACTGCCACAAAACGGCCATGTTCCGTCGTCAAGGCTGCTGCTGGGGCAACTGCTGCTGCCCACCAACGCGCAGAAAAGTGCGGCGGTGCTGGCCGTGCTCAAAGAGGAACAGGACGCCGCGCGCGCGTCAAAACAAAGGGACCTGCTCCCCCGCCGGGACCGCGTGGGCCGGGATGATGCGGGGTGCGCGTTGGGACGGGCGCAGGTGGCGTTGGGCCAGCTGGACGCCGCGCAACAATCGTTTCAAGAGGCCCACTGCTGGAGTGAACAGGCGCGGGCGTTGTTGTCCCAGGGCAACCTCTGGGAGGCCATGATCCTCTTGGAGGCGCGGGGCCAGGGCATGGAGGACCGCGTGTTGTTGTTGGATGTGCTGGGACGTCTTGGTCACGTGCAGCACCGCCATCAACGTCTGGTGGCCGCGCACCAGACCTGCACCAAACGCCCGCAACCGGCCTGCAATGCGCTTCCGGGGCTGCCCGCAAACGCACCGCCCACCACGTCCCAATGGGACCCCAAGGTGCTGGCCACCTTGGAAGCCCGGCTGGCCAGCCTGCCCACCAACCCGCTGCAACAGTCCGAATGGGAAGACACGCCCTCCGCCGTCACGCCGCTGGACGCCAACATCACGGGGCTCCGGGTGGTGCACGCAGCGTCCGGCGCGGGCGGGGATGCGGCACTGGGGTTGTCGGCGCGGGTGCATCCCATGGGTGAGGTGGGCACCGGCGGCTGGTGGCTGGCCTTGCGTCCCAAAGGTGCGGCGCTGTGGGGTGCGCCGCTGTGGCTGGGCGTGGCAGACCGTGCGCCCTACGCCACCGGTGACGACGTGCGCGTTGTGGACATCACGGCCACCACAGTGACGTTGCGCATGCTGTACGCCCCGCTGGACGTGGACTCCATCACCCATCCGCCCGTGCGGTTGAAGACGCGGGAACCCCCGCGGCGTGTGCGCGTGGTGGTGGACCTGGCGCGGCTGACGGCGGACCAGGACGGGGATGGCCTCACAGACGTGCTGGAGCACAAGCTGTTGACCCGGCCGGACCACGCAGACACCGATGAAGACGGAACACCTGACGGCGTGGACCCGCTCCCGCTCCAGGCGCTGGGCACAACCACAGATGCGCAGGCCGCCATCCTGCAGGCGGTGCTGGACCACCTCAAGGCGCGCCCGGTGGCGGCGGTGGTGGAGCCGGTTCGCGGCGTGGCACCCGGCGGCGTCCAACGGCCGTTGGCGGCGGGCGTGTTGTTCCTGAGCGCCCCGGCCCCGTTGGCGTTGCGCGCGCCGCCCCAGGGACAGACGGTGGTGCTGCCCACGCCGTTGCTGGAGTCCTACCGCGCCATGTTTGGCCCCACCGCGCCGCTGGCGTTGGGCCCCATCCTCATGCGTGCCGACGGGCAGGAGGCGTTTGTGTCCTACAACGGCGGCTTCTATTGGGGGACCTTGCGCGTCACCCGTCAGCCGGACGGGACCTGGGTGGCCACGCGGGTCTCGCACATTGTTTCTTGAAATGGGACCCTTGCGCGGCACCCGCCGCGCTGGGCACACTGCGCGGCGTGTTCACGTACGCCTATGACGTCCAGGGCATGGCCTGTGTGTGGCTCATGAGCGGCACCAGCAACACCGATGATGACTTTGCCCGTTACATCGCCACCATCCAGCGGTTTGACACCATGGCCGCCGGGTGGAGCAGCGCGGTGGCGGTGATGGTGGTGGACAAGGACAACCCCAGACCAGATGCCGTGTGGCGTAAACGCATGGCGGATGCCTCCACCCACATCCGGTCTAAACCAGTCTTTGCGCTGGTGAGCCAGAGCCCCATCATCCGCGGCGTGCTCACCGCCATCAACTGGTTGCGCCCGCCACCTTTTGAGACGGCCGCGTTTGCCTCTTTTGAAGAGGCCACGCAGTGGGCCCAACAACGCACCGGCCGCAGCCTGCCCATCCTGGCCCAGCTGTTGGACCGTGCCCGCCAGGATGCCGCCACCGGCACCATCCGGACCGATTGAGAACGGACCCACCACCCATGCGCCTCTCCGCTGCGTTTTGTCTGGCCTGCGTGACAGTGTTGACGTCCGCCTGTTCGGACACCGCACAGCCCTGCCAGCCTGGCCAACAACCCGCCGCCACCCGCACCCCGGCAGACCGGTTGGTGGGCCAGGTGGCGCGTGCCCATTCGCACAATGACTACCTGCAGCCGCGGCCATTGCTGGACGCGTTGGATGCGGGCGTGGCCAGCGTGGAAGTGGACGTGTGGCTTGTGGGCACCACGCTGCGGGTGGGGCACTGGCCCTGGGAGCTGCAGGGAACGCTGCAGGAGATGTATCTGGACGTGCTGCAGGCGCGCGTGGACGCCACCGGCAGCGTCCTGGGTGATGGACGCCCTTTTGTGCTGTGGGTGGACATCAAGGAGCGCAACCCCGCCTACGTCAACATCCTGCGGGACGTGCTGGCGGGCTACCCCATGTTGAGCGTCTTCCACCCCAACCGCGTGGAGGCACGCGCGGTGACCGTGGTGCTTTCCGGTGACGCATTCATCAAGACGCAGGTGGTCACCAGCCCGGACCCCGTCCACGCCACGCGGGACTCCAACACCTATGACCCGGATGACCCCCCGGCAGACCCCCGCTGGGCGTTCTACGCGCTCAACTACGGGGACGTGGTGGGCTGGGATGGCAACGGAGACGTCCCACCGGACACCGCACGCACGCTGGCGTGTTACATGGAAAACGCGCGGCTGGATGCCCGGCCGGTGCGTTTTTATGAAGTGCCGGAGAACCCCGTGGTCTGGGAACTCCTCATTGCCCACGGCGCGGCGTTCATTGGGACAGACCATCCAGCCACCATGGCGGCAACCCTGCGCAACACACCGTGACGGGTCAAAAAAGGAGCGACCACCTTGCATCCCCCCCGCCGCCGCGTATCTATGCAGTCCCTGTCTTGTTGTGGAGGTTGACCCGTGTCCCATCACCACCAGCCGTTCACCCTGTCACCGGTGTTGCCGCACACGGACACAAGCCCTGAAAAAGGACGCATGAAACATGCGTTGGAACACCTGCTGGTGAAGGTGCAAACGCCGGTTCCGCTGGTCATCAATGGCGCCGAAGTCCGCCCCCAACGCACCGCGGAACAACGCGCCGCGCACCATCACGCCCAGTTGCTGGGCAGCGTGGAGCAGGCCTCCGCCGTGGAACTCAACGCGGCGCTGGATGGCGCGGCCCGGGTGGCGCCGGCGTGGGCGGCCTTGTCCTTTGAACAGCGCGCGGCGGTGGCCCACCGCGCCGCGGATCTTTTGCGGGAGAACTGGCGGGCCACCGTGGGTGCCGCTGCCATGGTGGGCCTGGGGCGCACCGTCATGGAAGCCGAACACGACGCCGGCGCTGACCTGCAGGACACCCTGCGCCACCTGGCGGAACAGGCGTGCGCCCTGGGCCATGGGTACCAACCGGTGACCTCCACCACCCACGCGCACAGCACGCAGTTCCACGCGCATGCCGGCGTGGTGCTGGCGTGGACCGGCGCCTCTTCGCTCACCCGCGGGGTGGCGGGCGTGATGGCGCCGTTGCTGGCGGGCGCGGCGGTGGTGTGGAAGCCCGCGCAGCGCGCCGGCTGGATGGGGCACTTTGTGTGGCGCGTGCTGCGCGAAGCCGGCGTGCCCGCGGGCGTGCTGCAGTACCTCCCGGGCCCCGGCGCCACGTTGTTGCCCGCCGCCCTCCAGCATGACGCGGTCACCGGCATTTCTTTTGTGGGCCGCCCCGCCACGTTCTCCGCCGTCACCCGCGCGGTGGGAGAGGCACTGCCCGCCCACAAGCGTTGGCCGGTGATCACCGCGGACCTTGGCGGTGGTGGCACCATGGTGGCGCTGCCAGACACGGATGTGATGACCCTGGCCGCCGCCAGCGTGCGTGGCGCCTTTGGTGACGCCGGACAGCGGCCCAATGCCATTTCCCGGCTGTACCTGGCCGCATCCATCCATGACCTGTGGCGCCCCACGGTCATGCGCCTGTTGCGGGAACAACGCGTGGGCAACATTGAGGACTTCACCACGTCCATGGGACCGGTCATGGACGCCTCCACGGCGGAACGTCTCAAGGTCCTTTTTGATGAGACCCGCGGGAACCCCGCCTGCAAGATCATCTTTGGCGGCCGCGTGGACACCACCAAGGCGTACGTGGTGGAGCCCACCGTGGTGCTCACCACGGACGCCACCAGCCCGGTCTTTGCGCGGGACCCCGGCGGCCCCGTGCTGGCGGTCCACGTCTTCCCGGATGATGCCCTGCCTGACGTCCTCAAGCGGCTTCGGCAACAGGGTGGGAGCACGTTGTCCATCTTTGGGCGCGAACGCGCGGGCATCTCTTTGGTGGAGCAGGGCACCGCGGGCGCGTTTGGCACCATGTGGATCAACGGCGTCCCGGACAGCGCCGCGGGGCGGCCCTGGCACCGGGGTGTCCCCGGCGTTGTGGCACCGGACGTCTCCGCATTTGCGCGGGCCACCTCCCGGCTTGAAACCTATGACCCGCCGTACCACCACGCGTTGCCCGCCATGGGTGCGCCGTGAAGGGAGCCATGATGCAAAGGTTGGCGTTGACGTGTGGCGTGTTGGGGTTGCTGGCGGCGTGCAGCACCAGCGGGACCGAAGATACCACCAGCAGCTCTTCCAGCAGCGGCAGCGGCGGCACCTCCAGCGGCGCCGTGTCCGCCAGCAGCGGTGGAGGCCCGGGCAGCGGCGGCAGCAGCGCGCTGTCGTCTTCCTCGCGCGCCACGTCGGGTCAGACCTCGTCGCGGGGGGCCTCGTCGGTGGGCGGGACATCCTCCACACCCAGCGGCACATCTTCGGCGGGGTCCAGTGCCCAGGCGTCAAGTGCCGCGGGGACATCGTCGCGGACGGGCTCCTCCTCCAGCGCAGTCCCGTCGTCACTGGCCAGCTCGGCGGCGGTGACGTCGTCATCGGCGGCCAGCGCGGCGGGAACATCGTCTTCCTCGTCGGTGGGTGGCACGTCTGTGGGATCCTCCTCCGCACCCAACAGCTCGTCATCACCAACACTTCCCGCCGCGTGTGCGGGCGGCGGTGACGCCACCGCGGCCAACATCACGGGTGCCTTCACCGCCGCCCAGATCACCGCCATGACCCGGGCCCACAACAACGTGCGGTGCAACGCCATGCCGGTTCCGCTGTCCATGCCGGCGGTGGAGTGGGATCCCCTGGCCGCGCAGGTTGCCCAGGCCCACGCCAACCGCTGCATGACCATGCACAACGCCAACCGCAACGCAGATTACGTGGCGGCCGGGGGAAGTGGTGGCCTGGGAGAAAACATGTACTGGGGCACCGGCAGCCACACCGTCCAGGGCGCGGTGAACCTGTGGGCCGCCGAGGTGAGCCAGTACAACCTTGCCGCCAACACCTGCAGCGGGGTGTGCGGGCACTACACACAAATTGTCTGGGCCAACACGGTGCGCATTGGATGTGGCGCCGCGGTGTGCAGCGGGACCACGCTGGTGGTGTGTGACTACAACCCGCCGGGCAACTTCATTGGCCAGCGGCCGTACACCGCCGCACCGTGAAAACACGCGGGGGCCGGATGGTGTCCACCTGGCCAGCGTTCTAGGCTTGCCGGCACCCCAACGCTGGAGGCGCCGTGGCGGACCCCGTGGAGAACGCCAAGAACAGGCTGATGGAGACGGCCGCCAAGGACGTGGCGCGGCGTGCGCTGGAAGACCTCACGCTTCCCCCGGAAGAGAAACAGCGCCGTGACGTGGAGCGCGCCGGGGCCACCCGCAAACGCAACATCAAGCTGGTGCTGGGACTCACCGCCGTGGTGGTGGTGGGCATTGGCGTGATGACGCTGTTGGCGCGGCTGTGGTTCTACGCCATGGCATTGGCGGTGGTGGGTGGCGTGGGGTTTGCGGGCTATCTGGCGGTGCGGCCGCGGGTGTTGGAGCTTCGCGCGGCGCGGGAACGCAAACAGCTTGCCGCCGCGCAAGAAGCCCAACGGGAAGCAACAGAGCGTCACGCCAAGGACGCCGCACAGGCCGCCGCGGACGCAAAGCTGGCCGAAGCCCGCAAGCTGGAAGACCAGTTGGCTGCATTGAAAAAGAAGGCCTGAGCTTCACCGCAGCGGCCCCCCGGGTTTTACCAAGGTGCAACCGCGCACCGTCACATGTGACACCCAAAACGGTACGCGTGACAGCTCTGTTGCGCGCTGGTTGCACCCTCCTTGAGGCGTCCCTGACGTGTTTGCGCGGCGCATTTTCCGGCATACGCGGTGCACTGCAGGCCCCCGCAACATCCACCTGGCGGCCCTTTGGGGGCTGCCTCCCATCCAGGGGGTTTCATGCGTCGCGTATGTTTGTTGATCCTTTCTGTCCTGGCCGGCTGCACCCAAGGCACAGACAGCAGCTCCACCAGCTCCAGTTCGTCCTCTTCGTCTTCGTCTTCGTCTTCTTCCTCCTCCAGCGGCGGCTCATCCGCCGTGGTGTCCAGCAGCCGGGCCGGCTCGTCGTCGGTGGCGGGGTCATCTTCGGCCGCCGCGTCCTCCGGCAACGCGTCCTCGGTGCTGGGGTCCAGCAGTGCCGCGGGCTCCGGCGGCTCCAGCTCCAGCAGTTCCAGCGGCGGGGTGACCTGCAACCCGGAGGCACCCACCTGTGCCCCGGCGTGCGGCGGAACCCAGCTGTGCAATGCACTGTGTATGTGTGAGGCCATCCCCACCGCCACGCTGGGCCGTCCCAGCCGCGGCGGCGCGGTGGACGTCTCCAACAATGATGCGCTGGTGGCTGCCGCCAACCCGGACGCCAACACCGTCACCATCCTGACCGCGTCCAACAACACCGTGGCGCGTGAGGTCACCGGCTTTGTGTCCCCGCGCGCGGTGGTGTTCCATCCCAACAGCCAGACGCTGTTTGTGACGGACCAGGACGGCCTGCACAAACTGCCGGACGTGACCCAGGCCAGCGTGCCGGGGACCGCGCTGGCGGTGTGCGGTGAACCGCAAGGCGTGGCGCTCAGCCCCACGGGTGCGCGCGCGTTTGTGGCGTGCATGGACGGGTTTGTGGTGCTGGTGGATACGGCCACCATGGCCGTGACGCAGACCATTGCGCTGCGTGGCGCCACCGCCGCGGTGGGCGGTGCGCTCCCCAGTGGCGCATCCGCCATGGGCATCAGCGTGACGCATGACGGTGACGCCCTGGACACGGATGAGAAGGTGGTGGTCCCGCTGTTCTTCTATGACCCCGTCACCATCCAGGCGCCGCAAGACGCAGACCTGGGCGGCCTGGGCGTGGTGGTGATCCTGTCTCTTGACGGCGTGGTGGAGCGGCGCATCAACCTGGACCCGGAGCCCGCGGTGGAGACCGGCTTTGACGTGGGCGCGTTCCTCAACCAGCTCAACGCCGTGGCCGTGGATGGCCAGCTGGCGTACATCACCGCGCTGGCCGCGTCTCCCAAGGGACCGTCCGGCCCCGCCGCCAGCAACCCGGACGCCGGCGTCATTGCCGGCAGCCAGAACACGCTGCCCTACGTGGTGGTGGTGGACCTGGCCACCGGCACCGAGCTGGCCCGCCTGAGCATCAACGGCGCCTTGCGTGCGCGGGGAACCACGCTGTGGATGAGCGTGCTCAGCGGCGTGAGCGTGTTGCCGCGCAGTGGTGTGGTCTACGTCACCAGCGCCGCTTCGGATGCGGTGGTGCGGCTCACGCACGTCAATGGCGTGTTCACGGTGGATGGTGCGGCAGGCACCGGTTACGTGGAGCTGCCGCGCGGGGATGACAGCCTGTCCACGCCGGGCGGCGAGGCACCGGCGGGCGTGGCGTTCAACCACGGCGTCACCAGCCGCAAGGCGTACGTCATCAATGAGATTGGCCGCAGCATCCAGGTCATCAACGCCGGGACGCGCGCGGTGGATGCCACCGTGTTGTCCACCGCACTGCCCACGGCACCGGCGGAACAGGACGTGCGCAAGGGCAAACGTTCGTTCATTCGCAGCACGGGGTTCTGGGGCAATGCCGGCATGGTGGGCTGCCTGGCGTGCCACCCGGGCAACGCCGCGTATTCAGACAACGTGACGTGGTTCTTCCCGGCGGGCCCGCGGCAAACGCCCACCATGGATGCCATGTTTGGCAAGGCCGGGGACCTCCCGGGCGGCGCACCGGACCGCCTGGACCACCGCGCGCAGAACTGGACGGCCAACTTTGATGAAATTGCGGACGTGGAAGGCGTGGCGCGCAACGTGGCCGGTGGCGTGGGGGCCATTGTCAACAGCCTCACGGTGGCGCTGGGCAGCCGCATCAACACCGCCACCGCCGGCGCGGATGGTGGGCCCGCACAGTTTCTGCGCGGCTCATCCCGCAACCTGGTGGAGACTCAGTCGGCGTATCCCAACTGGGCCTTTGTGGAGCAGTGGTCTTTGGGGATTGCCACGCCACGCGCGCCGCGCAACCTGGACCAGGCCGCGGTGGCCCGCGGGCGCGCGCTGTTTGAGACGGGGAATTGCACGCAGTGCCATTCGGGCAGCAAGTGGACGGTGAGCCGGGTGCCGTATGACCCCAGCGCGCTCATCAACGGGGAATGGGCCGCCGAAGTGGCGCACCGCACCACCTATGACGCCGGAGCCGGGCCGCAACACCATGACGGGGTGGTGGTGGCGGGTGATGACGCCCCCAACAATGTGGACGCCGGGTTCCCCAACCCGCGGCTGGAACGTGTGGCCTGCGTGGTGCGTGACGTGGGCACCTACCTGCTCCCGGACGGCGGCGTGAATCCCCTGGAGGTGCGCCAGAACCTCAACGCCGCCAACTTCTCGGCGGGGCGCAACGGGTTCAACATCCCGTCCCTCACGGGGCTGCGCTACAGCGCGCCGTACCTGCACCACGGTGCGGCACCCACGCTGGCGGCGTTGTTGACGGACAGCCGCTGGACCACGCACACCACCGCCGGCAATGCGGCGTTTGCGCCCACCGCCAATGACGTCCTGGACCTGGTGGCGTTCTTGGAGTCCATTGATGACAGCACGCCGGTGTTTGCCATTCCGGCGGGCGCCATCTTGTGTCCCACCGTGCAGTAGCCACGGGGGATGAACGGGAAGGAGCGCACGTCAGCCGCGGGGGGCGGTTGGCGTGCGTTTTTTTTGCGTGTCCTCGAGCCGGGTTCCTGAAGTCAGGAAAAAGCTATTCAATGACCTTGGAGGCCTCATTGGAGTTGGGGCTCTCCACGCCCGCGGCGTTGTACGCGCGCACTGAAAAATACCACGTGCCCGCATCCAGGTTGTCCACCACGTAACCGGTGGCCGTGGGATCCCGGATGTCTATGGCGCGCGTGTACACACCCGGCGCCGTGCCCATCAGCATGCGGTAGCCGGCCAGGTCCGTCAGCGGGGTGCCATTGGCGTAGGTGGTGGGCGGGTTCCACATGGTCACCGCGGACCGGTGAGGAGACGCCTGTTCGGCTCCCGGCGGCAACACCTGCGTGCCGGTGACGCGCAACCGCGGAATCTCCCCGGACAAGAACGTCTTGATGCGGGACGCTGCTTCCGGGCTGAACGCATCCCGGTGCCGCGCCACCGCTTCCCGCACTTCCTTCTCTCCTTGCGGCGTGAGCTTGCGCGCTGAGATGGAGCGGATGAGCGAGTCCACGTCACCGCGGGACAGCTTGCCGTCATCCACCACCAGCGCCTTGAAGCGCTGCGCAATTGGCAACACATCCGCGTCTTTGAGAATCTGCTGCGGCTTGGCCGCCGTCACCCTCAGGGCCATGTCTGGGCGGTTGACGGTTCCCAGCGTGTTGAAGCGCGGTCCAATGGTCATGGCAGGCTCCTGGAGAAACACCACCCAATCCAAACCGGTGGCCAAGGTTGTTTGGTGCGGTCATAGCCGCGTCTCAACACACAGGGCAAAGTCAGACGTGGAACCAGCATGTAGGGGCTCAACGCGCCAGGACACACACATCCCCGCGCTCCAGCCCGCAATGCACCCCGCGTGTGGTACGCAACAGGGGCAACCGTGGCCTTGGGAGACCTGCCTCATGACGTCGTTCCTGCCTTTGCGCATTGTGCGGCCCTCGCCAGCCCTGGTGGGCGCGCTGTGGGTGTTCCTGGGCGGCTGCCCGCTGTTGTTCCCGGACGCCAACACCGCCGAACGCGACACCTCCAGCAGCAGCAGCAGCGGCAGCAGCGGCGTGGTGGGGTTTTCTTCATCGGCGCAGCCATCTTCTTCGCTGGACCTGTCCAGTTCCTCCAGCTCCGGTGACCCATCGTCGTTGGGCTCATCTTCCCTGGGCGGTGGTTCCTCCTCGTCAGACGCGGCCTCCAGCAGCTCCGGTGACGTGGGCTCTTCATCCCTGTTGAGCTCTGGCGGGTCCACCAGCGGTGGCGTGTCTTCCGGTGGGTTGTCCTCCGGCGCCAGCAGCTCCAGCGGCGGCACATTCAACCGCACCTGGCGCGCTGCCGGTCCCGAAGGTGGCACCGTGCTCAGCCTGCTGAAAGTGCCCGGCTCACCCGACACCCTGTTTGCCGGCACCGAAGGCGGCGGCATCTTCAAGTCCACCAACCAGGGCGCCACCTGGACGTTCACCAGCCCCACCCTCAGCGCGTATTACGTCCACGCGTTGGCCCTGGTGCCCGGCGCCACACCCACGGTGCTGGCCGCCACCAGTGACGGTCTTTATGGTTCCAACAACCTTGGCCAGACGTGGACCGAGCTGCCCACCGGTCTGGTAGGAAACCTGCGCGCGCTGGTCACCGTGGCGGTGGACCCCTTGACGCCCACCACCATCTACGTGGCCAGCAACGTGCTCACCCTGGGCACCGGAACCCAACTGCTCAAGTCCACCAACGGCGGCGTGGATTGGGAAACCCAAACGGTCACCGCCGCAGCAGACGCCACGGTGTCCACCATTGCGCCGGACCCCGCCAACTCCGGCACGGTGGTGGTGGGCACCAGCTGTTGTGGCGCGGGGGTGTTCCGCACCGTCAATGGTGGCACCAACTGGACCAACATCACCACGGACTTGCCCACCACCCTCATCAACGCTGCGCTGGTGACGCCGGGAACGCCGCCCACGCTGTACGCCATCACCGCGTTGGGACCGTTCCGCTCCACCACCAGCGGCGTGACCTGGACCGCCCTGGGTGCGGGGCTGCCCGCCGGCGCCATTCCGCGGCATTTTGCGGTGGACCCCACGCAGGCCGGGACGTTTTTCCTGGGTCTGGACTCCACCACCGGTCCCAATGGTCTGGTGTATCGGCTCACCACCGCCAGCACCAACTGGCAGCTGGCCAACACCGGCCTTCCAGATGCGCCGGTCTCCGCCATGTTGCAGGACACCACCGGCGCCACACGGCTGTTTGTGGGCAGCCGTGGATTTGGTGTGGCCTCCAGCAATGACCGCGGCACCACCTGGAGCAACATCAACGCGGGGCTGGTGGCCACGTCCATCCAGAGCGTGGCGGTGGCGCCCAACAACGGCGCGGTGTTTGTTGGCACCAGGGACCGGGGCGCATTGCGCAGCGGCAACCAGGGCAACACCTGGACGGTGATGGATGTGGGCGCCACCAGCGTGGGCTCGCTGGTGGTGGACGCCCTGGCACCCAACACCATCTACGCGGTGGCCGGCGGCGTGGTGAAAAAATCCACCGACGGTGGCCTTGTGTGGACCACGGCCAACAATGGCCTGCCAGCCACCGGCGTGGGCGTGGTGGCCGTGGCCCCCTCAGATTCTTCCCGCCTCTACGCGGCGCGCTGCTCCACCACGGGAGACACGGTGTTTGTGAGCACGGACGCCGGCGCCAACTGGGCCGCCGTGGCCTCTTTGGACCAACAGACGCGGTGCGCTTCGGCGCTGGCGGTGCATCCCACCAACCCGGACCGCGTGCTGGTGTCCTGCGGCGGTGGCTGGGCCAATGATGCGTTGTTGTCCACCACCAACGGCGGAACCACGTTCACCCCGCTGGCCACCAACCTGCCGTTGGGCGTCATTCCCGGCCCCGTGGTGTTCAACCACGCCAACCCCAACCGCATCTACCTGGGCGTCTCCGGCGGAACGGGAGGCATTCGTGCTTCCCTGGACGGAGGGACCGTTTTTTTTGTGGTGCCCGGGCTGGCCGGAGATGTGCGGTCCATTGTGGTGGACCAGACACGCAACATCCTGTTTGCCGGCATGTCCACGTTGGGGCTGCGCGTGAGCCTGGACGAAGGACTGGCCTGGCAGGATCACAACGTGGGCCTGGCCAACCTCTCCTTGCGCGGCATGGCCCTCAACCCGCTCACCGGCGTGCTGTTTGTGGGCACCGACGCTTCCGGCGTGTACGCGCTGGAATAGACCTCACCGCGCCTGACGCCATCCAGCACCTGGTGCACCCGCCGGGCCAGGCACTGTGGGGGTGAAGGGTTTTTGCAGGAACGCCAGGCCGGACTCCAACAGGCCATGCAGGATGATGGCGCCGTCGGCGTAGCGGACATGAACAGCACCGGCAGGTTTGGCCTCATGGCACACAACCGGTCTGCCAGTTGGAGCCAGGCCGTGCCGTACTCTCCGGGAAACGCCCTGGCCTCAACCTCGGGGGGCCACACGCGGCGCATCCCTGCCGCGCAGAACCGGTGCAGGCACGCGTCCCAAAACTGGGAGGGCAACGGTTGCGCAAGCCGCCGTTGGCTGACCATACCGTGGCTTCACCATGCAAACGCCCCCGCAAAAAATGGAGAACATTGGCCTGGTCTGGCTGGTGCGAATGCGCTGGGTGCTTATTGCCACCCTGTTGGGCGCGTTGCTGGCCCAGAAGGTGGACCTCACCGTGGGCGTCATTCTGTTGGCGTTTGGTGCGGTGTCCAATCTTGCATTGCGCGCCATCCCCGCTGGCGCCGGTCCACTGGAGTTCCGCGCCATGGCCGCCCTGGAGGTGATGGACGCCGTGGCGTTGACGTGGCTGCTGGCGGGGACCGGTGGCCCGGCCAATCCATTTTCCACCCTGTATCTGGTCTACATCTCCCTTGCGGCCCTGCTGCTGCCGCCGTGGGCGCTGGTGGCGGTTGGCCTGGTCTCCCTTGCTGGGTACGGGCTGTTGTTCCGCGTGGTGGACATGGCTTCCCTGCATGGTCCGGGCGCGTTTGAAGATCACCTGCGTGGGATGTGGTTCTCTTTTGCGGTGAGCGCGGCGCTCATTGGCGGGTTTGTTTTTGCCACCCGCAAGGCGCTGCGGGCCAAGGAGATCCAACTGACGCGGCTGCAGGAACGCGCCGCGCGCATGGACCGGCTGGCGGCGTTGTCCACGCTGGCGGCGGGGGCAGCCCATGAACTGGGAACACCGCTGGCCAGCATCCAGACCGCGGGGCGGGAACTGGAGCGCGTGTTGGCCAACACCTCCCTGCACGCAGACACCGCCGTGGAACTTCAGACGCTGCGCGCCAGCGTGGTGCGCTGCCGGGACATCCTGGCACGCCTGTCCCGCAGCGGCGGCCGTGACGCCGGAGAAACCCCTGAGGACCTGCGCCTGGGTGACCTGTGGGCCCGGGCGCTGTCGTTGCTTCCGCCCAACAGCGGTGCGCAGGTCCACGCCCGGCTCCTGGAGGACCTCAGGGTCCACGTGCCCCCGGCGGCCACGGCGGAAACGCTGAAGAACCTGGTGCAGAACGCCCTGGAAGCAAGCCCCGTGGGGAAGCAGGTCATGGTGGAGTGCCTGGATGGACCGCTGGTGGTGGAGATCACTGTCCAGGATGACGGGGGTGGCCTCCCGGACCCGGTGAAAGCCCGCTTGGGAGAACCTTTTGTCACCGGAAAACCAGATGGCATGGGCCTGGGGCTCTACCTGGCATTTGAACTGGCGCGGCACCTGGGCGGGAACCTTCGCGTGGTGGACGTCAAAGGAGGCGGAACGCGCGTGTCCCTGGACCTCCCCAAACCCGCCGCATCTTCGCCGCCGGCGTGACCCAACAAACTCCGCGCGCTCAGCGTGGAACGGGCTTTTTGCCCAGCTTGCGCTGGAGGCTGCGGCGGTGCATGCCCAACGCGCGCGCCGTCTGGCTGATGTTGCCGGCGTGGTCCATGAGCACGCGGTTGATGTGCTCCCATTCGGCGCGCGCCAGGGACGGCGTCTCTCCCACCACCGGAGGAAACGAGCCCCCCGCCGGAAGCCGCGCGCGCTCCAGCGCGTTGACCACGTCATCCGCGTCTGCCGGCTTGGAGAGGTAGTGGTTGGCGCCCAGCTTGATGGCCTCCACCGCGGTGGCAATGGAGCCGTATCCGGTGAGCATCACCACCACGGTGGTGGCATCCAGCTCCCGCAACTGTTTCACCAGCTCCAGACCGTTTTCCGCGCCCAGCCGCAGGTCCACCAACGCGCACTCCGGTGTCTCGGCGCGCGCGGCGGCCAGCGCGTCGGTGGCGTTGGCCGCTTCAGTCACCACGTACCCGCGGCGCCGCAGTGCCCGGCCCATCTGGGTGCGAAAGACGTCATCATCATCCACCAGCAGCAGGCTGAGTCCAAGGTCTTCAGTCATGGCAACACCTTTGCTGTGCACGCGCCCGCAATGTGGTGCAGCACCGCCACGCCATCCAAAAGCGAACTTCCCAACAGCGGGAACACATCCGGCAGGGTGACCTGGACCACCGCATGGTTGCGCGCCGCATCCACCGTCAACGCTTCCACGTCACCAGCCGCATTGCGCAGCTCCAGCACCACCGTGTGCTCCTGGGACGCCACCGCCTCAAAGGGCGCGCCATCCTGGCTGCCGGTCAACCTCAACACACGGCCCATCATGGCGTCCGCCTGGGCCAGGCCATTGGCGTCAGCGTCTGCTGGGCTGAACGTCACGCGCACCTGGCAATACCGTCCCGGCGCGGGGGAAAACGTACCAGCCTCAAGCTGACGCGTGGCCATCACGTCCAGGACATGGGGCACCGCCACCGCCAACGGGCTGCTCTCCCCGTGCGCCCAGGCCACCGCCACCGGGGACACCAACCGCTCCCAGCGCCAGGCCTGCCCGGGACACCGCACCAGCGTGACCTGGGACACCGTGACCCAGCCCGTGCCCAGCAGCCGTTGACCGCCACCGGCCACACTGCCCTGGGTGGTTGACGCCGTGGACACCAGGCGCAGGTCCACCGTGATGCCGTTGGTTGACGCGCCTGACCCGGCACAGCCGTCCCAGACCAGCCCCGCAAACAACACCGCACACAGTCCCAACCGCTGGCTACCAGTCACGCATCACCCCAAGGGACATCACCGGCCCCACGCTTTGGGTTCCATTCAACAACTGCACCACGGGAACGCGAACCACGGCGTTGAACTGCAGGTCCATCCACGGGGACACCACCACCTCCCCGCCACCAAAGCCCACCAGCCCCCCCGCATTGGGGTCTTGACGCCCGCCCGTCACGGTGGCCGCACTCAGCCGCACATCCGCCAGGGCGCGCAACGCCAGCGCACCCACCGGTTGCCATTGCGCCGCCGCAGACGCGTTGAGGATGCCGCCCACCCGCGTGTTGGACGTGAACGCCACGGGAAACTGCGCTTGCAGGGACACCTGCAGTGCGTACTTCCCCTGGTGGAACGCGCCGTAGGTCAGCCCCACCACCGGCATCACCGCAAACAGACCCGGGATGGCGCTGTCCGGCAACCCGGATGGAAACGCCGCTCCCCGCAACGCCGCCGCGCGCCACGTCTTGGGCCGCGCCCACGCCATGGCGGTGGGCAACACCACCCCGCCCTGGATGGACACCACATGGCGCGGCGCAAACGCGCGGTCCTGGAACACAAACACCCGCGCACGCAGGTCCACATCCCCCAGACCCGCCGTCACCACCCGCGCCAGGTTGGGCAGCGTCACATCCCGCACCACCCCCGCCACCGCCGCCACAAAGATGATGCTGCGCAAAGGGGCGTACGCCACCAACGCCGTCACCCGCGCATCCCGCATCACCGTCCCGCCGCCATCCACATCCGCCCAACGGTCCTCCAGCACGCGAACCTCGGCACCGGTGCGCACGCGTTGGGCCAACGGCTTTTCCGCCCCCGCCACCGTCAACGTGGGGTCCCCACACCCGCACACGGCACACGCATGGCTGTTGGCCGCGGGCCACAACACCCACGCCACCAGGGCCCAACACAATGTCCGGATGATGCCCATGCGCCGCCGTTCCGCATGCCCCATACTCCCCAGGACGTGAACGTTGCTGCGGCCAATTGTCGCACGTGCTCACTTTTGTGCGCGCGTGCGACCATTGACCGCACCCCGACCGCCTTGAAGTCCTCCAGGGCGCCTGCTTAACCGTGCCGGCGTATTCACGGCGCCAATCAGAAACAGGTGGTGGAGGATACATGCAACGTGTCGTCGGTGGCAGCGGCGTGGTGGTGGTGGTGGTGGCTCTGACTGCCTGCGGGACAATGTCCTCTACGTCATCAGGCACGTCCAGCAGTTCTTCGTCAGGGACGCCGGGGCCCATTGCCGTGGACCTGGGCTTTGATGCCCTGGTGGACACCACCACATTTTCCTGCGCCCAGCCCATCAGCGGGGTGGGCACCAGCGCCAGCACCGTGACCGTGCGTGACCTGCGTTTCTACATCCACAACCTCAAGCTCATCCCGGAGGACGGCAGCGCGGATGTTCCGGTCACCCTGGCGGACAATGACTTCCAGCATGATGGCGTGGCCCTGGTGGACCTGGAGGACGGTACCGGCGGTTGCGTGGACGGTACCGCTGCAACCCACGCCTCGGTCACCGGCACCGCGCCGGCCGGAACCTACACGGGCGTGGCCTTCACCCTGGGTGTCCCGTTTGAACAGAACCACCAGGATTCGGCCACCGCACACGCGCCGCTCAACCTCACCTCCATGTTCTGGACCTGGAACGGTGGCTACAAGTTCCTCAAGCTGGACGTCTCCTCCGCCGGGATGCCCGGCGGCTGGCTGTTGCACCTGGGCAGCACCGGCTGTGAGACTGGAAACACCGTGACATCCTGCACCAACCCCAACCGCGTGGAAGTGCGCCTGCCGGGATTTGAACTGGGCCACCACACCGTGGGCCTGGACCTCAAGGCACTGCTCAGCACCTCCAACGTGGATGTGAACATGGCTGGCGCACCGGGTTGCATGAGTGGCCAGACAGACCCGGAATGTGCCGCGGTGTTTGCCCGCTTTGGTCTTCCCATTGGCGCTGCTCCCGCCAGCAGCCAGCTGGTGTTTGCGCCCCACCACCACACCCATTGATGGTCCGGCGCCCCACCCTTCCGCGCGTTGGTTGCCTGGTCATGGCGGCGTGCTGCCTTGCGGGCGGTGCGTGTACCTCCACCACCACCGGCACCACCCCCGTGGATGCCGGCTCCACCCAGGTGGTGCTGTATCCCTACGCCGTTCCGCCCGGGTTCCCCGTCCCGCCGGTCCCCGTGGACAATGTGGTCACGGACGCCAAGGTCCTGCTGGGCCGTCACCTCTTCTATGATGTGCGGCTGTCCATCAACAGCACCACGTCCTGCGCCACCTGCCACCATCAGGACAAAGCCTTCACCGACGCGCGCCCCACCGCGCTGGGCGCCACCGGTGAACACACGCCACGCGGCTCCATGGCGTTGATGAATGTGGCCTACGCGGCAAGCCTGGGCTGGGCCAACCCGCTGTTGCAAACGCTGGAGCAGCAGCTGCTGGTCCCGTTGTTTGGAACCCATCCGGTGGAGATGGGCATGGCTGGACGCGAAGACGTGCTGCTCCAGTTGTTTGAGACGGACCCCACCTACGCACGGTTGTTTCCCCAGGCGTTCCCCGGGGACAACGCGCCCTTCACGCTGCACCGCATGGCGCAGGCCATTGCGTCTTTTGAGCGCACGTTGATTTCCGGCGGCAGTCCCTGGGACCGGTTTGCCGCCGGAGGCGCCCCGGACGCCGTCACCGTGCCGGCGCGGCGCGGCGCCGAACAGTTCTTCAGTGAACGTTTTGAATGTTACCATTGTCACGGGGGTTTCCTGTTCACCGACAATGGCGGCGCCCAGGGCGCGGCCGCCGAGCGTCCCTTCCACAACAACGGGCTGTACAACCTGGACGGTGCTGGCGGGTATCCACCAGACAACCAGGGCGTGTTTGAGCTTTCTGGAAACGCGCTGGACATGGGACGGTTCAAGGCTCCCTCGCTCCGCAACATTGCGGTGACCGCCCCGTACATGCATGACGGCACACTGGCCACGCTGGATGACGTTTTGGACCACTACGCGCAGGGCGGCCAGGTCCAGGACGGCGGTATCCACCACGGGAGAGACAACCCGCTCAAAGACAGCCTGGTGCGGGGCATTGAGATGACGCCGGAAGAACGCGCCAACCTCCTGGCGTTTCTCCATGCGTTGACGGATGACGCGTTTCTCACCAATCCAGCGTTTGCCAACCCCTGGCCGCCTGCGCCGTGACGCTCAATTTTCGCTGGGGGCCAACTTGCGAAAGTCCGGCGCATCCAGGCTGAGCTTTTGCGCCGACAAATGCCGCTGCGTGCGGGACACCACAAAATCCTGGGCGCCCTGGTTCAGCGCCTGTGCGCCGGCGCCCTTGGCCTTGACCGCCTGGAGACACGCCGCCAGCAACAACCCGCGCGTCAGCTGGATGAACTCGGCGGGGATGTCCTCCACCATGTTCACCACAAACCCGCCGCGCAACACCAGGCGTTCTTGATCCGCACCGGACCGCATGACCCGGGAGAAGTTCTGGTCCGCGCCGGAAAAATCCCCCGCGGTGACGTCCAGCCCACGGAACCGGGTGATGCGGTAGCCCTCTTCATTCACCTTCTCATGCGGGTCATCTCCGGCCAGCATGGACCCACCCACCGGCCGCGTATCCATCCCCAGCTCATGGTTGCCGCTGGCGGCGTTGACCAGCACCGCGTGGTTGGGCAGCCGGTCAAACTCCTCCGGCGTGATGGCGGTGCGGCCCGTGGCGCTGATGAGCAGCTGCGCGCGCTTGAGCGCTTCCTCGCGAGGCGGCGCGTTGCAGCCCTCCTTCTGGGCCTGCGCCATCTTGACGGGGTCAATATCAAACACGTTGACGGTGTAGCCGCGGCGGCGCAGCGCGTCTGCGGTGGCCTTCCCCACCGCGCCATAACCCAGCACGGTGGCTTCTTTGGGTTCAATGCGCAGGTCCGGGTGCACACTGGCCAGCGCCAGCTCGGTGCTGTGGACCACACTTTCACCAATCATGGGCGCTTCGTGGACTTTTTTGGCCACGCTTTGCGCCACGTTGATGACGGGGCAGCGCAGCGGGTGCCCCTCTTGGGCCATCTTTTCATGGATGATGCGCCCCTGCTCCGTCTGCTCCACCGCCACGCACAGGTGCGCGTATTGCGGAAAATCCTCATGCAGCGCCTTGACCAGCTTGCCACCCTCATCCAGCAGGAGGAACCGCGGCTGCGTTTCCTTCTGGGGGTCACATCCCTCAAACAGGGTGGCCAGGTATTGCTCAATGGGGCTGACTTCTTTGGCACCCACCGCACGTTCGGTGACAATCTTGATGGTGGACAGCTGCGGAACATTCCAACCATCCGCGCGCATGCGCTGCAACACGTCCTCATTGGTCGAATAATTCTTGCCGTAGACGGTGGCCCCCTTGGGGTCCAGGCCGTTGGCCACCAACGTCTCCATGAGCACCTGCGTGGTGGGAAACAGGTGCTGCACCGCCACCATCTTGAAACCCTTCAACGCGTTGGGACCGCCCAGGGCGCGGCCCACTTCGGTGAGCACGGGCATGCGTGGCTGGAGCGTGGCCCGGCGTGCGCTTTGGGCCACCGCGTGGCGAACCTGACCTGGCAACCACCGGTATTTGGTGCCGCGGCGGGTGGACGCAGCATCTTTGGCGCCGTGGTCCAGCTTTTCACCCAACGCCCGGAGCAGCGCCCCGGCGGCCGGCCCCAGCGCGGCCTCAACATCCGCCGGGCGCACCATGCCTTGCGCATCCGCCAGGCCGGTCAAGGCAAAGGCCACCGCACCGGGAATGGCGGCGCTCACCTCGCTTTTGCGCAAGAAGCTGCCGTTGAGGAACCGCACCACTTCCCGGTCAAACCGGTCCACCGGCGCGCCCTTGCCCGCCGTTTGTGGCCCCATGGGACCATCCACGGGCACACCGCGGGCCCTGAGCCGGTCTTTGATGGCCGCCACGCCTTGTTTGCCCTGCGGGCCCTGCAGCAGGTCCAGCACGTCATCCAGCCGCAGGGACGCCGCGGCCCCCTTGGGCCCCTGGTTGTGACGTGGCGAGGACACCTTCATGCCGGGTTACCAGACGGCAGCGCATGTCATTTGTCAAACCGGACCACCCCTGCTGCGCCCCTGGCGTGCCCTGGGCGCTTCCAGGACCACGTGGCCAAGTCCATCCATCTGACCTACCTTGCCGTTCCTTTGACCAAAGGCTGCCCCTGCGTGTTGATGCGTTGGACCTCAAGGAACTGTTGGAGCTTGACCCCGCCGGCGGGTCCATCCGGTTTGCCGGCCAGCGGGCGTTGTTGATTGACGCGGTGGCCATGGGCCTGCTGCGCAAGTATCTGGTGGAAAACTTTGGCCTCACCGCGGCGCGCACCGTGTTGACGCAGTTTGGCTTTGCCCACGGCTGGCGCATGGCCGAGGCCATGCAGTCAGAGTTCACCTGGGACACACCCGAGGACTGGCGGCGCGCGGGAACGCACATCCACGCGTTGCAGGGGCTCTACCGGGTGGATGCCGGCGGCGCGGACCCGCTTTCCCAGAACGGCGTCATGGCGGTGATGTCCTACGAAGCCGAGCAGCACCTGCTGCACTTTGGGCGCGCGGACACGCCTGTGTGTTGGACCATGTGCGGGCTGACCAGCGGGTACCTCAGCCGCAGCTGCGGGCAGGAGATCTTTGTCCTGGAGGATGGCTGCCTGGGCCAGGGTGCGGCGGGCTGCCGCCTGTTGGGCCGGACCCGGGAGAACTGGGGCGCCGAACGCGCCGAGGAACTGGGCTTTTTTGACCCAGGCCGCCTGGCCGCCACGCTGGACGTCTCTCTCAAACGGGTGACTGAGACGCTCAAAGCTGCCGAGCGCAAGCTTACGCAGCGCCGCCGCGCCCTGGTGCGCGTGGCGCCGGACGTGGAGCAACCCTTGGGAATTGTGGCCAAGAGCGCCGCCATGCGGGCGGTGGTGGACCTGGCCCACCGGGTGGCCAGGGTGGACTCCACCGTGCTCATCACCGGGGAAAGTGGCGCCGGAAAGGAACGCATTGCCCGCCTGGTGCATGAAGAGTCCGCGCGGGCCGTGGGACCATTTATCGCCATCAATTGTGGCGCCATTGCCGAATCACTGCTGGAAAGTGAACTGTTTGGACATGCCCGCGGGGCCTTCACCGGCGCCAGCCAGGACCGGCCGGGCCTGTTTGAGGCCGCGCATGGCGGGACGCTGTTGTTGGACGAAGTGGGTGAGGTTTCCCCGGGAATGCAGGTGAAGCTGCTGCGGGCCCTGCAAGAGCGTGAGATACGCCGCGTGGGTGAAAACAAGAGCCGCAAGGTCAACGTGCGCATTGTGGCAGCCACCAACCGGGACCTTTCCCACGGCGTTGCCGGCGGCATGTTCCGGCAGGACCTGTACTACCGGCTCAAAGTGGTGGAGCTGCATGTCCCGGCGTTGCGGGACCGCCGGGATGACATCTTGCCGCTGGCGCGTGTGCTGCTGGCGGATGCCGCGTTGCGCATGAAGCGGAGGATCTTGGCCATTTCCCCCGCCGCCGCGGATCAATTGTTGCGCTGTGCCTGGCCGGGCAACGTTCGGGAACTGGAAAACGCCATGGAGCGCGCAGTGGCCTTGGCGCGGGGCAGCCGGGTGGAGCTGGAGGACCTGCCCGAGGAGGTCCGCCTGGCGGCCAACGTGGCCCGGCCCACGCTGGGCGGCGTGCGCCCACTGCAGGACGTGGAAAAGGAATACATCCTGGCCGCGCTGGAAGTGCACGGAGGAAACCAGACCCAGGCCGCCAAGGCGCTGCACATTGGGTCGGCCACGTTGTACCGCAAGCTGCGTGGTTACGGCGTCACCACACCACGGGCCAAAACCCGCTGATTGTTCCTGCGGCCATGTGGCGTCTTTCCCCGCGGTCCGGGACCACCCGGACAGCACCCGGCACACCGGCGCGCGGAGGGCGCAACCTGCAAGGGCACGCGGGGCTTCACCACCCAGCGCCTGCAACATCCAGCAACAGCAACTCGGCGGGGGTGCGCGCGGTCACGGCCACGGCGCGCTCCCCGCAAACACCCGCGCCGTCTCCTGCGGCCAGTACGTCACCGGCAAAGCTGACCTCACCGCACATCTGATGCAACCACGCGCAGCGGCCGGGGTTCAGCGCGTGCACCACGTGTTGCCCCTGCTCAAGCAATGCGGCGTACACCAAGACGTTGTGGTGAAGCGCCAAAGACCCCTCGCGTGCGTCCGGGGACGCCACCAGGCACCACGCTCCACGCCGGATGGCCGCGCCAAAACGTTTTTGCTGAGGCACGTCCCGCGTGGACGGCGTGGCGCTGCGCAGGAACACCTGGAAGAGGTGCGCCCAGTGTCTGGTGGACGTGTTGCTGCCCTGGTCCACGGGACCTGTGCCCGCTGCAGCAAGGTAGAATTCCCCGGCGGCCACCACGTGGATGGAACCGTTGGCGCCCTTGAAGGTCAAACTGCCCTCGTGCACGCAGGTCAAGACGTCCACCGTTACCGCGGTGGTCTGGCGCACCGGTGCCCCCGGCGGAACCCGCGTCTCGCCAAGGTGGCGCACAACCCCGGTGCCCCCTTGGTCCCCGGCAATTTGCGTCTCCCAGGTGTCCTGCCGCCCCCGGCGCCAATGGTGCCTTTGCGCCGCGCGGCACACGGCGATCATGGGTTCACCCTCTCAACGCTCCGCATTGGAACTCCTCAGCCACCACCATGGTGTCTGGCCAGGCGTGAGGTCAGTTGGCGGTGATGACGCCATTTTGATGGTAGAGGTAGGCCGCCATCATGGGACCGCCAATGGCCGCCACCAGGACCGAGGTCCCCCACACCAGAAACGCCGCCGCGCCAAATCCAAAGAACCACGGCGCTGTCCGGCTGTTGAGGGTGTTGCGCCAGGTGTCAGGGCTTGCGCCCACCTCCGGCCGGGCTCCGGCAAACCACGCCAGCGCCAGCCCGGAGCCCAGGACACACGTGGCCAGCACCCCACCCACCAGCGTTGCCACCACGCCCACGGCAGTGGACGCAACAACAGGCAGGACAAACCCGCTGCTGACGTTGGTCAACACCGATGACAAGACCACCGCCAACCCGCCGCCGGCGGCGGTGGTCACCCCGGCCACCACCAGCGCAACCAGAAATGCCACGGGCGCAAACGGCCCAAACCACGCAAACATGAGCACCGGAAGCGCAAACAACAGCAACGGAACCAGCACGCCCACCATGCCCGGAACAATCCAGGCGTTGTTGCCCGTCAACGGCCGCGTGGCCGCCTTCACGCGCAGCTGCATGGCCGACACCGCCACGGGCACCAGCTCAGCCACGGGGGCCTTCACCTGGGCCGCCGGGCCTCTGGCGGGCTGCGCCTGCGCCGCCGGCACGGGCTCAAAGATGTCCTGTGCGCGCGCCGTGGACCCGGCGGTGGTCAACCCGAACAACACAACACCGACCAGAAGTGTACGCATGGGAACCGCCGCACGGCGCCGGCGGCGGCCGCGTGGTCTGGGTAGGCAAACATCAAAGGGAACGGGTGCCCGGGCCGGCCCCACGTGCACGTGTGGCCAGCCCAGGCGGGTACGCTCAGTCAAACTTCTTCTTGGCCGTTTCAAACGCGGTCTTCACGTCTGTCCACGCGGTGTCCATGCCCGTCTTCATTTCCTCCCAGGCGTCATGGTTGGCCGCCCGTAGCGTGGCCAGCTTCTTCTGCGCCACGTCGCGCTGGTCGGAAAATTCGCGTTGCCACTTGTGGAACTCGGCCTTGACCGCTGCGCCGGTCTTGTCCGCCTTGGCGCCCCACAATGCCAACTGGGCATCCCACTCCTTGCCTTGTGCTTCCAGGCTGTTGACGTAGTCATCCTTGAGGCTGGGCGTGGTGGACTTGGGACTGGTCTGGCTGGTGTCTGGTTGCATGGCGTGCTCCTTGGTTGGACTTGCTGAGAGATGGGTGGTGCTCATGGCTTGACGGAAATCAGGTCTTCCACGCGCTTGACGTCCTGCATGGCTTTCACCTTCTCCACCGCGCTGTTGTGTGCTGCTGCGGTGGGCAGGTCCCCTCGCAGGCTCACCGCACCGTCGGTGGCGGTCACCGTGATGCCCATGGCGCTGGGACCCACATCCTGAAGCAACACCAGCTTCACCTGGGTTCCCAGCAACGCGTCTTTCACGCGGGACTCCATGTTCTCCTGCTTGGGCGCTTTGGGGTTGTGGGTGACGCTGCTGGTGACGGCTGTGACGCCGTCCACCGCTTTGGTGGCCTCGGACGCAATCTGTTCACTGGCGCGGTCCTCAATCTCGCCAGACAACACCGCGGTGGTTCCCCGCACATCCACGTTGACGCGAAGCGCATCCGCGCCCTTGAGGCTCTTGAGCAACGCAAGCCGTATCCTGCTGTGGAGCACTGCTTCCTTGACGTCCTGGGTGGCTTCCTTTTTCACCGCGGCCACCTTGTCTTTGACCTGGTTGGTCTTGGACTTGGCGTCACCCGCAGCGCTGGCAACACCCGCAGCCAACACACCCATGGTCACCACCACCGCCTGCACCTGTTTGGAAGTTTTCAGCATGTGTTTCTCCCGTGGAGCAGCTTCAAGGCCGCTCGATGTGTTTGATGCGGTTGGGGGAGCACCTTCCAGGCCAACACACGCCTGCCGCGTCTCACCAGCCCGTGGCGTGCTGCGGCGCCTCTTCCGGGCCCCTGGTCACCATCAGAATGATGGACAGGTCCATCACAATGATTGAGCCTGGAGCGTGCCCGGAAAATACCCGCGGGTGGGATCCGCCACGTCGTGCACCGTGGCAGTCCCACCAACAGGTCTTTCCCATGCCATCTCAATGCTTCATTCCATTGGCGCCGGCCTGATGCATCATTGAACTTCTGCCCAGACCAGCAACTGCAACCGCGTGTGCCGCCTCACTGCATCATGGCGTTCTGGCGCGTGGTGCTGCGCGAGACGTTCTTGTGGCTGAGCACCGCTTCCTCCAGGCTGGCCAACAGCACGGGGTTGCGTGCCAACGCATCCCGCGCCTTGTCCCGCCCCTGGCCCAGCCGTTCACCACCCGCGCTGATCCAGGCCCCGCTCTTTTCAATCACCCCGGCTTCTTCACCCAGGTCCAACAGTTCACCCACCTTGCAAATGCCGCTGCCGTACAGCAGGTCAAACTCCGCTTCGCGGAACGGCGGCGCCATCTTGTTCTTCACCACTTTCACCCGCGTGCGGTTGCCGTTGGACGTCTCTCCGTCCTTGATGGCCTGCACCCGGCGCACATCCAGACGCACGCTGGCGTAGAACTTCAGCGCGTTTCCACCGGTGGTGGTCTCCGGCGAACCGAACATCACGCCAATCTTGTGCCGGATCTGGTTGATGAACAGCACCGTGGCCTGCGTCTTGTGGATGGTGGACGTGAGCTTGCGCAGCGCCTGGCTCATCAAACGCGCCTGCAACCCCACGTGCGCATCCCCCATCTCTCCTTCAATCTCCGCCTTGGGAACCAACGCGGCCACGCTGTCCACCACCACCAGGTCCACCGCACCACTGCGAACCAGCGTATCCACAATCTCCAACGCCTGTTCACCGCAGTCCGGCTGGCACAACAACAGCTCCTCCACCTTCACGCCCAACGTGCGTGCCCAGTTGAGGTCCAACGCGTGTTCCGCATCCACAAAGGCCACCACGCCGCCCAGCTTCTGCGCTTCGGCCGCCGCCGAAAGAGCCAGCGTGGTCTTGCCGCTGCTCTCCGGCCCGTACACCTCCACCACCCGGCCACGTGGCAAACCGCCCACGCCCAACGCCACATCCAACGCCAGGCTGCCGGTGGGAATGACGCTGGGCTTCTCCACCACCGCGCCTTCTTCACCCAGCAACATCACCGCGCCCTTGCCAAACTGCTTCTCAATGGCGCTCACCGCGCTCTGCAATGCTTTGTTCATCTCCAACATGGACATCTTCATCTCCAAACCGGGCCGGCCACGGGCCGGACACCCGGCAATCTCTTGCGTTCAATGGGTGTTTCAATTGTCAGCGTGAGGGCTGCGGGCCCCATGCCCGCCGCCCGTCCGACGGGAAACACATTTTGCAGCGCGTGTGCCAAGCACCCACACCCCGGAGGGACGCGGAGAAAGCCAAAAGCCGCGGCCCGGAGGTGTCTTGGTTTCAGTCAGTTGTCTTTGCGGCGGTCACCCGCGGTGGATCTGCGGGAACCCTGGAGACCTTCCCCCGTGGAACCAGGAAGACCGTCACAAGGAGTCCACCATGGACAAGATGTTCAACATCCTGGCGTTGATGTCCGTACCGCTGTGCTGGCTGGTGTGCCGTGCGTGGGTGCGCACGCTGGAGCTGCGCGCGCGCGGCGCGTGGGCGGGAGAACAGGCCCAGCTCCATGCGCAATGCCGTGACCTCAAGGAGCGGGTGGAAACGCTGGAGACCATTGTCACCGCTCCGTCCTTCCCATCCCCCGTGACCCAGCCGCCGCTGCCGCCTCCACCGCGGCCCGCGCGGCCGGCACCCATGGCACTGGTGCCCTCAACGCTGCACGGAACAACCGGGTAGGCGGCGGTTTGGCGTGCGTTGAGACAGGACCTCACGCATCCGGCATGGGCACGCCCTGCGGGGCGTGTTCGGCCACTGCCGCGGCCTTGTGCAGCGTCTCCAGGTACGTCTTGTGCCCATCCGGGATGGACGTGAACCGGACATAGGTGAACCCCGCATCCGTTTTGGGCTTCACCACCTTGCCGTAGAGGTCCCCGCCCAGCGGCTCACCGTTGCTGTCCAGCACCTGGCCCTTGACGTTGTCCAGCGCTTCCAGCTCGCGGTCTGTCTCCAGCTCCATGCCCTGCATGGAAAGCATGCGCATGGTGCCGTCATACAGGTCTGCCCCCGCGTGTTTTCCCGCCAGGATGGTGAAGCGGAACACGCCGGGCTTGGGCAGGGGATGCAGCTCTTCCGGCGCCTCGGGCAACGCCACGTTGTATGGCGCCTTCACCCCGCGGATGTCATGGATGGTGATGGGCTTGGGCAGTCCCTTGGGAGACACCACCATGGAATCCCGGACATCCAGGACGTCACCGGCCGCCTGGCGCGTCAGGTCACTCACCAACACCTGGCCACCCACCGTGTAGCTCTCCACGCGCGCGCACATGTTGATGGGCGTTCCCACAATGGCGTATTTGGCGCGCCGCTCGCTGCCAATGTTTCCAACCACAACCTCGCCGGTGTTGATGCCAATGCCCATGGAGACCTCCGGCAGGTTGTTGAGCCGGTTCCATTCATTCACCTTGGGCATGGAACACAACATCTCCACCGCGCAGGACACCGCGCGCGCCGCGTCATCCTCATGCGCAAACGGCGCACCAAACACCACCAGGATGGCGTCACCAATAAATTCATCAATGGTGCCACCATACTTCACCACAATGTCCGTCATCACGGCCAGGTAGTTGTTGAGGATCTTCACCACCGCTTCCGGCTCCAGCTTGGCACTCATGGACGTGAACCCTCTGAGGTCCGTCATGAGGATGGTCACCGTGCGGCGCTCCCCGCCAAACTTCAGGCCCTCCGGGCTGGACAACAACGCATCCACCACCTGATCGGTGAGGTAGCGGCCAAACGTCTGGCGTATGAAGGAGCGGCTTTCCTCGGCGTGGGCCTTGGCCGCGCGCTCCCGGCGGTAGCCCTGAAGGATCAACGCCGAAAACCCCCCCAACAATGTGCCCACCGGCGGCACGGTCTCCACATGCAGACCGCGGGTGAAGCTGAGAAACGCGCCCACCACGCTGCCCAACACCAACACCACCGTGCCGCCCGCAAGCACCGCGGGTGACCCCGGCCCCGCCAAGAGCGCCAGCAACAACGCCAACAACAACACCAGCAGCAACGTCACCCGGGGGGCCGCATGCTCCATGACGTCATGGTTGAGCAGGTTGTTGAGCAGCGTGGCCTGCACCTCCACGCCGGGGACCTGCCCCAACGGCGTGGTGCGCAAATCCGCTGCGCCCGTGGCAGATGCTCCAACCAGCACGTGTTTGTCCTTGAACGTGGACGCTCCCGGCCCGCGGCGCTTCACCTCACCCAGCGCCGCGGTGAACTCCATATGGCCTTCATCCACCATGTCCACGCGGGGCTCCTCCGGCGCGGCGGTCCCCACAAGGATGTCCAGCATCTGCACGCGTGCCGGGTCCGCCGTGATGTCTGCGCGGCCCGTCACCGTCACACCCCTGGTCAACGCCGCGCCATCCACCTCATCCAGCGGCACCACCTTGCCGTTGACCTTCACCTGCGTGGCTGGCGTGAGCAAAAACACCTGGTCCTCACCCAGCGGGTTGTTGGCAACGCGGAAGCTGAACTCCCGGCGCACCACCGCGTAAAACGGAACGTACGGGAACGTGGTGTTGGCCCCCGCCAGGTGGCGCGCATGGAAACGCAGCAACGTGCGGCCTTTGACGTCCACGGGGATGCGTTTGTCTCCCAGGTACAACGCGTCCCCCGCCACCATGCGCAGGGAATCAGGCGGAACCGCCAGGATGTCCAACGCAGCGCGCGTCACCAGTGACGGGTACAAGCGGTCCTTGAGTTGGTAGCCAATGGTCGCGTGGCGCATGATGTCATCTGCTTCATCCAGCAGCAGGTTCACCGGACCCAGGCCGCGCGCCACCTTGGTCAATCCACCAATGGGAAGGTCCGGGTGCTGGTCTCCACCGCTCATCAATTCCCAGGACATGAGCGGTTGGTGTCCGGGGTTGGCGGGGATGACGGTGCGCGCCAATGCGGCGTCCAGGTCCGCCGGCAACCGGTCACCGCCACCTTCCACCATCGGATACGCCAGATAGACATTCCCGGCGTTTTTGGCGGCCGTCGCCATCTGGGCGTCCCATTCGGGGTGGTCCCGGGACGGGTCCTGGAAGGTCACGTCAAAGATGATGCTGCGGGCGCCTGCCTCGTGAAGAACCTGGATGAGCTGCGCGTGGTACTTGCGTGGCAGCGGGTACCCAAGACGCGCCAGCGTGTCATTGTCCATGTCCACAATGACAATGTCGTCACGCAGGCCTTTGGGCCGGGCGGCATCCACATCCAGTGCACGCTGCGCAATGGTCTGCCGCGGGAAAAGAAAGCCGTACCACGCGTCCACCACGCGGCCTTCGGCGCCGGCAAACGTGGGCCGCAGCAGCACCAGCACCAACGCAGTGATCACGGTGAACGGCAACGCCGACGCCACCCGGCCCCAGAATGCGCCCAGCCGCGCGGTGAGCCGCGCTTCCAACGCGTCCAACGGCGCCACCACGCGGTGGACAGCACCGCGGAAAAGCCCGCGGAGCACCACCACCGCGGCAACACCCGCCGCCACCGCGGACAACTGCACCAGCAGCTGCGCCAGCGCTTCCGGAACCCCCAGCATCTTGCCCAGCGCGCTGCCCAGGCGCCCCGCGCCCATCCACAAGGCGCCCGCCAGCCCAAGCAGCGCGCCACCGCGCACCAGCAGGGCCTGACTCACGCCCCACCTCCCCGGCGGCTCCGCCGGGCCGCCCAGCCCATGATGCCCAAGAGCATCCACGCCCACACCACCGGCAGCTCCGAAGTCTGGGCGCACGCGCACCACAACAGCGTGATGCCGCCACCGCCCAAACCCTCGTCCCGCGGGTCACCATCCGGGTCACACGGCGTCCCAGCGCTGTCATGGTCCCGGTCCTGCTGGTCACGGTTGGGGTGTTGCGGGCAGTTGTCTGGTCCATTCATCACCCCGTCGCCATCCATGTCCTCGTCACACACGTTGCCCCGGCCATCGGTGTCCAGGTCCACCTGGTCGGTGTTGGACTGGCCGGGACAGTTGTCCACTTCATCCGGAACGCCATCCTGGTCTGCGTCCGGCAACACCACCGCAGCGTCTCCTTGCCCCGCGTCCATGCCCACCGCTGCGTCCGGCCTCACTGCGGCGTCCGGCGTCACCGCAGCATCCGGCGTCACCGCGGCGTCCGCCGTCACGGCTGCATCCGGTGTCACTGCGGCATCCGGTGTCACTGCCGCATCCAGAGTCACCGCTGCGTCCATCACGCCGGCATCCGTGGGCTCCAGCTGACACATGTGGCACCCGTCACCGGGCACCTTGTTTCCGTCGTCACAGGTCTCAGGCGGCACCACCATCCGGTCCCCGCAGAACGGCATGCATACGCTGGGTACACCAAAACAGATCCACCCCGGCTCCGGACCGCAGGTGGCGCTGCAGCCATCCCCGGACATGGTGTTCTGGTCGTCACACGCTTCGGTGGGTTCTGGCTGGCCGTTGCCACACACCGGCTGGAAACACTGGCTTGGCTCAAACATGCAAAAAAAGCCCACCTCCTGCTGGCACAGCGCGCTGCAACCATCCCCGCCCTGCGGCGGCTGGTCCGCGTCATCACACTGCTCCACGCCGCGTATGAGACCATCCCCGCACAAGGTCACGCATGCTGAAGGCATGCCCATGCAACTGAATCCCGGCTCCTCCGTGCAGCCTGGCGAACAACCATCAAACGGAGCGCCGTTGTTGTCATCACACTGTTCGCCAAGTTCAATCTGCCCGTTGCCACACGTGCCGGGAAACCGGCAGCCGCACACACACTCCGAGCCGACGACGCAACCGGCCGCCTGGACGTTGGGCGCAGCACACGTCCAGTTGCCACCAAACTGCAATCCCTCCTGGGCGCAGCGGCTGCCACACCCCTTGGGCACCGAAAGGGACGCCGCGCAGTAGTCCCCGGGCACCGCGGTGAACGTACAAGCCGAGGGCGCGCCCATGCAGGTCCAGCCCGGCTCCTCAAGACAACCCACACATCCGTCGTCGAATTCAGAATTCATATCATCACACTGCTCATTGCCGTTGATGACGCCGTCACCGCACGCACCCGCAACACACACGGATGGGAACCCCGTGCAGGTGAAACCAGCTTCCTCCAGGCACAGGCCGCAGCCATCCCCCGTGGAAGCGTTGCGGTCATCACAATCTTCACCCAGGTCCGGGTAGCCGTTGCCGCACGCGGGGGTGACAATCTCCACCAGGCAGGCCGTGCAGCCGTCACCGGGCGTCGCGTTGTCATCACACTCTTCGCCAAACTCCGGCATCATGTTGCCGCACACCGGCTGGTTGGTGAACTGGCAGTTGTTTTCACACCCGTCCAACGGCGTCATGTTGGCGTCATCACACTGCTCACCTGCGGAAAAGAAATTGTCCCCGCAGCTGGGCAGCAGGTACGGCAGCGCGCCCACGCTGGTGGCATCCAACAGCGGCGGGGTGAACGGGTCTCCGGCGCCAATGAGCGGTGACGCCACCGGGAGCGAGAAGTCCGTCTCCAAAAGCGGGTCCACGTCAAAGATGTTGCCTGACGCCTGGAAGGAGCTGGCCACCGCGTTGAGGTCACCATCCAGCCCAAACATGAAGTCACCCTGCAGCACGCTGAACTGGATGGACGCCGAGCTGGTTGGGTCATCCACCCACACTGCCGCCAGCGACGGGGTGTTGCCGTGGATGATGGTGTTGAGCAGCAACACCGACGTGTTGGGCTGCGTCAGGTAGACCGCCGCACCATTCCCTCCCGTGGCGGTGTTGCCCACGATTGTGCAGTTCACCAGGATGACGCTGCCGGAGACCGAAAACACCGCGCCACCGCGCACCGCGCTGTTGGACGCAAACACCGAGTGTTCAAAGATGACCGGGAAAAACGGCGCGCCGGGGTCCACCCGCACCGCCGCACCATCAATGCCCGTGTGGTTGGTGAGCACCATGTTGCGGAACAACACATCCGCGCTTTGCGCCGTCACCGCGCTGCCGCTGCAGCCCGTCACCGTGAAGCCGTCCACCATCACGCCGGGCACATCCGCCACGCGCAGCCATCCCAACGCGCCATTGCACTGGATGACCACATTGAGCGGCCCGGTGTCCCCCAGGATGTGCATGGGGCGGTCCACCGTCAGGTCCGTCCAGCCGGGGCCCGAATACGTGCCGGGTGCCACCACAAGGACGTCACCACCCGCCGCCACCGCAATGGCCGCGCCAAGGGTGGGCTGGTCCAACGGGACGGCAATGGTGGCCGCAGCCACAGGTGCCGCGCCCAGCAAAAGCAGGATGGCCGCGCGGGTGGTGGCGTGCAGCACGCTTTGGCGCATGGGTGACCTCAGGGCGTCACGGTGAAGGCGTAGACCTTGCTGGGCTGTCCCTGGAAACCAGCGTCATCCAACGCCGAGACGCGCCAGAACCATTTTCCGTCGGCGGGCTTTTCTTCAAGCTTGTACGTGGTGCCGCTTGCGGTGAAAGCCTGCGCCTGGATGGTGAAGTCCGCGTCCCGCGCCAGCTCCACCCTGTAGGTCTTGGCCAGTTGCACCGCCGTCCAGCTGAGCACAGCGTCACGGGGCAACCCACCTTTTTGCGGTGCACCCACCACCGGTGCCGCCAACAACGCGCGCGGTGCTTCAATCTTCCCCGCACTGGTCACGCCCGCACCCTTGCCCGCGGGAACTTCAACAGATTGGCCCACTGTTCCATCCGCCGCCTTGGGCGCCAGGGTCACCATCCCGTGCAACGTCTCCAGCTTGGAGCTCCCGTCCTCATCCGCCTTCACGCGGAACCCGGTGCCGCGCACCGCCGCCACCGCGTTGCGTGTGGCCGCCTCAAACGTGCTGGATGCGCCCGCCGGACGCACATCCGCTTCCAGGTTTCCCTTCACCAGGTCCAACTTCACCCGCCGCTCCATGGTGTCGGAGACTTCCAACTGCACCACCTTGACCTCAGCGTTTTCTCCCAGCTTGAAACCGCTGCCGTCCTTGAGCACCACCCACACCTTGGAATCCCGGCCGGTCACCACCCGTTCATTGCCCAACACCGGGCCGCCCGGTTCGGCGGGCTTCAGGCTCTCCTCGGTGTCACCCACCCGCACGTTCCCCTCCACCGAATGGAACGCCGCCACCACGTGTTCCGGTGACCGCTCGGTGAAGGACACCGTGATGGACGGCGGCTCGCTGGGCTCGGTGCGCGGCACCAGTGAAAAAACCCGGTTGCGCGTCATGCCCCCGGACACCACCAGGTCCGCCAGCTTGCGGGACAACGCCAGGGCTTTCCCGTCGGTGCGTTGCGCGTCCGGCACCCGGACGGACACCGTCACGCTGCGCACCAGCCGCCGCGCAGACAGTTCCTTGCCCAGGTGTTTGAAACAAGCCTGTCCCTCGGCGTCACCGGCGTAGGCCTCGGTCAACGTGGTCACCGTGGTGACCCGCCCGTTGCGGAACTCCACCCCGCCGCACGGCCCGCCTGCCGCCGCCGCGCTGCCGCCCGCCGTCATCAGGCCCGCCCAAACCGCCATTCCCACCACGCCATTGCGCTTCATGTTCACTCCTCCACCACAAATTCCACGCGCCGGTTGGCTTCTTTGCCTTCTGGCGTGTCGTTGGATTCCAAGGGACGGAACGGCCCAAAACCCACCGCCCGCAACCGCCGTGCTGCAATGCCTTGTTTCACCAGGAAGCGCACCACCGCGGTGGCACGTTGCTCGCTCAGCTTTTCATTGCGCCGCTCGGGGCCGCTGCTGTCGGTGTGCCCTTCCACGCGGATGCGCACGTTGGGATACGCCCGCAACAACGCCGCCATCTGCTTGAGCAGGCCAAAACTGCGCGGGGACAACGCGGCGGTGCCGTAGGAGAAGTACACCTTCTCCTCAATCTCCACGTGGTCCCCCGTCATGGAAACGGAGGATGCGCCCACGTCCGGGCACCCGTCGGTGTCCTTCACGCCGTTGATGACCTCGGCCTCACGCGGGCAGCGGTCCGCCTTGTCCGGGACGCCGTCATGGTCATTGTCCGGCTCCGGGCATCCGTCTTCATCCGCCCACTTGTCCTTGTCCTCACCGGCGCGCGGGCAGGGGTCCACCGCGTTGGGAATTTTGTCACCATCTGAATCACCCGCCGTCCACGGCAACGCGGCTTCGCGCTTGATGTCCGCCGGCTTGGGGCGCGCCACCACGCCCGGCGCCTTGTCCGGGTTGCGCGCCGCCACCAGCACCACCGGCACATCCGGGCAACCATCGTCGTCGCGGTCGCCGTTCTTGTCTTCGGCTTCCAACGGGCAGCGGTCCAGACCATCCAACACGCCATCCTTGTCCTGGTCTCCGTCCAGGTCCGGGCATCCATCCAGGTCCTGGTTGCCGTTGAACGTCTCGGACTCCAGCACGCAACGGTCATTTGCATCCGGGATGCCGTCACTGTCGTTGTCCTCATCCGGGCAGCCATCCTCGTCGGAGAAACCGTCCGTGTCTTCGGACCGGCGCGGGCAGGCGTCCGCCCCATTGGCAATGAGGTCACCATCCGCGTCACCCGCCGTCCAGGGCACGCTGGCCAGCAGGGGTGTGGACGCCGCGGTGAGCACCGCCGGAGACGCCTCCAGGGACCACACGCCCACACTGGCATACGGGGGCGCGTTCAACGTGCCCGGCGCGCTGGCCAACCGCACGCTCTCATCCGGGCAGCCGTCGTCATCGCGCTGCTTGTTGATGTCCTCGGCCTCATGCGGGCAGCGGTCCAACGCATCTGCAATGCCGTCACCATCCGCGTCCGGGTCCGCGTCCGGGCAACCGTCATCATCCTGCCAGCCGTTGGCGGTCTCTGCTTCCATGGGGCAACGGTCTGCGTCATCCGCAATGGCGTCGTTGTCATCATCCCGGTCCGGGCAGCCGTCTTCATCCGCGTAGCCATCCGGGTCTTCCGGGCGTGCGGGACACGCATCTTCAAAGTCCGGCAGGCCGTCATGGTCCAGGTCCGGTGGCGGCGCTGGTGCCTCCACCGGCGTGGGTTGTGGCGCGGGCGCAACCGGCGCGCGGGCAAGTGCAACGCCCTCGGGGCAACCGTCATCATCCCGGGTTCCGTTGGCGTCTTCCGGTTCAAACGGGCAGCGGTCCACGTCGTCCGCAAGCCCGTCGTTGTCACCGTCTCCCACGGGCGCCGGGGTGGGCTCGTCCTCGGGGCAACCATCATCATCCGCGTTTCCGTCCAGGTCCTCGGCGGCCAGGGCACAACCGTCGGACGTGTCCGGGACTCCGTCCCCGTCGTTGTCCGGGTCGGGGCAGCCGTCTTCATCCTGGAAACCATCACCGTCCTCGGCGCGCTGCGGGCAGCGGTCTTCCGGATCTGGAATGCCGTCGGCGTCATGGTCAGACGTGGGGTCCGCAACCAACGCGGTGCCCGGCGGAGGCGGCGGTGCCTCCACCGGCTCGGCAGTTTTTCCGCGCGTCCGGCGGGACGGTGGCGGCGGAGGTGGCGGTGGCGGTGGCAACAGCTCGCCTGACGGCGGTGGCGGTGGCGGTGGCACAACAGCGGCAACCACCGGGGCGGATGCGGGTGGCGCCGCGGCCGCACTGCTGAAACGTGGGCAGCCATCTGGTGCGGGCCCCGCCTCAAACGGGCAACGGTCCTCGTCGGAAGAGATACTGTCGTGGTCGGGGTCAAAGGCATCCGGGCTTGGATCGGTGTCGGGACAACCGTCTGCGTCATCCACGCCGTTGACCACCTCCGCTTCCAGCGGGCAGGCGTCCCGCGCGTCTGCCACGTCATCCCCGTCATTGTCCGGCTCGGGACAACCGTCTTCATCCGCAAAGCCATCCACGTCTTCCGCACGCCGTGGGCACGGGTCACGTCCATCCGGGACACCGTCTTTGTCACCGTCCGGCTCATCCGGCGCGGGACGTTGTGGTTCTTCCTGCGCCGCGGCCAACGCAGCGTGGGGGCAACCATCCGCGTCATCCACGCCGCCACGCGGTTCCCACGGGCAGCGGTCTTCCCGGTCTGCCACACCGTCACGGTCACCGTCCGGGCAACCCTTGAGCGCGGTCTCTCCCGCGTCCGCGGGGCACGCGTCCTGCGGGTCCGCCACACCATCCCCGTCCCGGTCCTTGGCCTTGCCGCTGCGCACGGCATCCAACAACTCGGTGGGCACCACGCGCAGCCCACCCATGATGCGCCAGTCCGGCGTGCCCCACGTGGACAACACACCCAGGCCACCACCCACGTACGGGTGGATGCCCAGCACGTCCAACCCCACAAACGCGCTGACTTCCAAAGACGGCTGGATGAAGTCTCTCAACGGCGGCGTGCGAACGCTCACCGCGTTATCCGCCCCCGGCGTCACAAACGGCACCGAAACATAGGGATGGATCAACGCGTTGCTGGCCTGCGCCTCCACACCTGCTTCCACGGGGAGGAACCGCATGAACGCCAGGTGACGCGCCAGGCTGCGGCCCTTGAACCCCAACCCCGCCCGCACCACCGCCTCATGGCTGATGGTGAGCTGCAACAGTTCATACGGCCGGCGCAGCCGCACGCCCGCGTTGACGCCGGCAAACACGCCAAACAGTTCGCGGGATATGGCCAGCTCGGTGATGAGGGACGGAAATCCCTCGGAGGTGTAACCCTGGGCCCAGCCCGCCGTGCCCGGATTGAAGCGGGGCACAAAACCATCCACCGTCACCAGGTGGAAGCCCAGACCCACCGGCACCATCAACTGCGCCACCACCGCCACATCCGGCAGCAAAAAGAAATCTTCGCCGCGCAACAGGCGCACCTTGCCGCCAAAACGCAGGTCCCCCAGGTTGAACTCATTGACCGGGCCAAACGGTGTGGTCGCCTGGGAAATTCCCTCGCCACGCTGCTGCCACAAGGTCACCGGCAGCGCCGCATAGAGCTGCACCCAATCAAACAGGCCCAAGGACACTGTGGCTTCGGTGGACAACCGGTCCGTCAACAAAGACGCCACGCGCCGGTGGAACGGGTTGTACTGGCCCAATGGATTGCGCGCGTCGCTCCACGGGCCTGGAGCATTCTGGGCACGGTCGGTGACCACCAGCGGGTTGCGCTCGTAGCCACCGGAGACACCCACGTCCAACACCAGATGCCCCAACAGCCGCCCAGACTGCGTACGGGCCAGGCCAAGGCCATCCATGGGCGTGTGCCAACGCTGGCTGGGCAGCACCTGGTCATCCGCGCGCGCCACGCCGGACGCACCCCACAGCAAGACCACGGCCAGGCCCAGCTGGACCGTTGCCATGCGTCCATCACGCAAGCGCGCGCCAAACCCGGTCATACCGCCGCCGCGTTTCTCACCGCATCCACCACGGTGCTGGCAATGGCCTTGGTGATGGCAATCAACGGGATGATGGCCAACATGCCCACAATGCCGCCAAGGCTCCCCCCCACGCTGATGCCCACAATCACCGTCAACGGGTGCATGTCCAGGTTCTTCCCCACCACCATGGGATTGATGACCGCCGCGTCCACCGCGTAGACCGCGCCGTAACAGGCCAGCAACACCCCCACCGACGGTGCAGCGGGGTCCAACAGCGAGAACAACAACCCCGCCGACGCACCAATGACCGGCCCGGCCATGGGAATGACGTTGGCCACGCCGAAAATCCCGGCAAACAAGACCGGCTGCGGCATCCCCGCCACCGCCAGCACCACCGTCAACACCACCGTCACCAATGCGCTCTCTGACGCCGCCCCGCGCAGGTACGCCGCCACCTGACGGTCCACGCGGTCCAGCATCACCAGCACCGTCTCAAAATACCGGTTGGGCACCAGCCGGACCAACGCGTGTTTCATGGCCATCCCATCCAGAAGGATGAACAAGCCAATGACCGGCCCCAACAAAAAGGCCCCCGCATTGGACAACACCGCCAATGCCAGCGCCGGCAACCCTTCCACCAAGGTGCGCTGTTGCTCCTGGAGCACCGCGCGCAGCTTCCCAAACGCCGCATGCCAGTCCAGCTGCAGGTAGACGCGGCTCAACGCCTCTTCCCAACCATCCAACCGCCGCTCCAATTGAAGCTCAAATGCGCTTTTTTCGCCGGGCCGCGGCATCTCCTTCATCCAGCCTTCCAACCCCGGCCACACGCCCAGCACCACCACCACCAGCGCGCCAATCAACACGCCAAAACACAACAGCACCGCCGCCCAACGCGGCACCCCACGGGACTCCAGCACGTCCACCAGGGGCCCCAGCACGTACGCCATCAAGAACGCCAGGATCACCGGCACCGCCAAAAACCGCAGCACCCACGCCACACCAGCAACCGCACCCAGTGCCAGCACCGCCAGCAGTGCGGCCACCACCTTTTCCCCAAGTGAGCGTTCGTGCCGCGGCGGGATGAGCGTCCCGGCGGGAACTGGTGCCGTGCCGTTCACGCGCCATCCTTGGGCGGCGCCACCACCGGCAGCGCGGGATAGGAAATGGTTGGCCCCGAAGGAGGCGGCGCCGCAGCGGGCGCACGTTTGATGCTGTTGGACAAATCCCGCAACCGCCCACTCACCACGCGCGCAAGGTTCCACACCACCCGGGCACCCAACCGCCCGTCACGCTCCATCAGCGCCTCCAGGTCCGGCTGGAAAATACCCAGCAGCGTGGTCTTGCGCCGGACCACCGCGGTGGCACTGCGCGGGGCCGCTTCCAACAGCGCCAGCTCGCCAAAGAAGCGGTTCTCCGTCAACGTGACCAGGGACTTCTCCGTCCCGTCCGCCAGGCGCGTGACAATCTCAACCTCGCCCTCCTGGATGATGTACATGCCCGCGCCGGTCTGCCCTTCCCGGAACACCACTTCTCCGGCTTCAAACTGCCGCACATGCAACAGCTTCATGATGCGCCGGAGGTCCCCGTTGCCCAGGCCGCCAAACAGCGGCACACCACGCAGCACCGCAAGGTCATCTTTGCCCGCACCGTCCCGCGGGGCGGGCGGCTTCCACAGCGGCAGTTCGGTTTCCAGCGTGGACATGGGGGGAGCGTCTCTGGTCATGGGTGTCTTTGGTGAGGTCAACGTGCGCTCAACGCACGTACCCGGTCCGCCAGGCTCACGGCAAAATGCCTCCAGATGGCAATGGCGGCGGATTCATGGAGTTCCAGGAAACGCTGGAACGCATCCCGGCTGATGAACAACAACGCAGACGGCGTGCGTGCCACCACCCGCGCGCTGGTGGGTGCATCCTGCACCAGGCTTATTTCTCCAAGGTGGGCCCCATCTGACAACGTGTTGAGGTGTTTGGGCGGCCCGCCACCGGCCACCGCCGTGGTGACGTCAACGCTCCCCTGCACCAGGATGTAGAGCCCCAGCCCCTGGCGCCCCTGCTCAATGATGGCGGTTCCCGCGGGCACCGTGGTCTCACGCGCCACGCGGTAGAGGTCCTGCAGGTCCACCAGGGAGAGGTCCTGGAAGATGGGAATGGCTTTGAGATATTCGTACGCGCGTTCAAACGCACCCACCACGCCAGAAGGGGCCGGTGGCGGTGCAGCGGGAGTTGCCGCGCCCGGTGACGCCGCTGGCAGGCCCAGGGAAACGCGAACCTTGGCCGCCTCGGCCCCGCGGCCCAGTGCTTCCAGCAGCCGCACAAACGCGCCTTGCAGCTCACGGTCCGCGCGCGCGGCGGGCAGCGCCTGCGCCGTCTCACCCACCACCGCCAACGCCGCTTCCAGGTGGCCATGCTGCTCCAACAGGTGCGCCAGCCGGCGGGTGGACACCACGCGGTCCGGGTCCGTCAGCGCAACCTTGCGCAACACCTCCACCTCGGCGTGGACGTTGCCCAGCTGGGCAAACAGCTGTGACGCCGCAAAAAAACGTCCCTGCCGCATGAGCACCGCAGCCTCATCCTCGCGGGAACCCGCAGCACTGTAGAGTTCACGCGCGCGCTCCAGCTCCCCGGTGCGCTCCATGGCAGACGCCGCACGCGCGGTGTTTCCCGCCGCTGCCCAGCACGTTGCCGCGTTGGGGTACATGCGCGCGGTTTCATACAGCGCGGCGGCCGCCGTGTGGTTGCCGGCCAGCTCCTGCATGCGTGCGGCGCCGGCGTGGTCATGCGCGGACATGAACACCTGAAGGATGGTGTTGGCGCGCGCCGGGACCTGTTGGGCCAGGGAGAGCAGCTCATCACGCTGGCGGCCACCACCGGCCTCGTACGCCTTGGTGGCGCCCGCAAGGTCGCCGCGTTTGATGAGTGCCTTGACGTCTTCGGCGGTGGGCGTGCTGAACACCAGCTCGCCCTTGGTCTCATCAAACTCCAACTCCATCACCATGAAACCTCCACGCGCGGCCGGCGGCGCTCCCGCAGCCCTCCAGGCCACACCACCTAGACATCTCCCGGCAGGGCGCGTGGCGTCTACGGCAGTGGTGGATGTGGGGTGAGGAGGCGGCGCACATCACAGCACCTGGGACGCCGCCTGGCGCCAAACCCCCGTCGGGAAAAGCCCACACGGCCGGCGGCCTCACGTCCCACAAAACGTGGCTGGCACAACCTCATGGGGCTGCGGTGGATTTTCATATGCAGCGTGGTGCGGCTGGTCCTCATACGGGGCGGCCAGGACCGCCAGCAGCGTCTCAAACAACTGCATGTCCCCGTGCCGGCTTGCGGCCACCAGGGCCGCCTCCACGCGGTGGTTGCGTGGAATGAACGCGGGATTCACCGCACGCATGGATGTACGGCGTTGTTCGGGGGTGGTGTCCTCATGCGTCAGGCGGGCCCGCCACGCCTTGGCCCAGGCATCAAATGCCTGGGGGGCGGCAAACAGCCCGTGCACCGCAGCGTCGTTGCTTTTGCCGGTTACCGCCGTGACGTCGGAGAGGCGGCGGAAGGCCAGCGTGAAGTCCACCTGCTGCTCCGCCAGGCACGCCAGGAAATCTGCGGCCAGTGCATCATCCTCGGGGCGGGCCTTCAACAGGCCAAGCTTTTTGCGCAGCAACGTCAGGTTGGCCTCATCAAACAGCGCGGGAAACCGGTCCACCGCCGCCTGTGCGGCTTCCAGCGCGGCCGATGGTGATTCGCCCAGCAGCGGCAACAACGCACGGGCCAGACGCGTCATGTTCCAGTGCGCCATGGCGGGTTGGTTCCCGTAGGCATAACGCCCGTGGTGATCAATGGAGCTGAACACGGTGCCGGGGTGGTAGGTGTCCATGAACGCGCACGGTCCATAGTCCAGCGTCTGCCCGGAGATGGACATGTTGTCCGTGTTCATGACGCCGTGGATGAACCCCACCGCCTGCCAGCGCGCCACCAGTTGGGCCGTGCGCGCCACCACCCCGTCCAGCAATGCCAGTGCCGGATTTGCCGCGCCCACCGCGTCTGGCTGGTGACGGGCCACCGCGTGGTCCACCAACACCCGCAGCGCATCCACGTCCTGCCGCGCGGAAAAGAACTCGAACGTCCCAACCCGCAGGTGGCTGTGCGCCACCCGCAAGAGGATGGCGCCGGGCAGCACCGTCTCACGCATGATGCGTTCACCCGTGGCCACCGCCGCCAACACCCGCGTGGTGGGAATGCCCAACGCGGCCATGGCCTCGCCCATCAGGTATTCCCGCAGCACCGGGCCCACCGCCGCGCGGCCGTCCCCAGAACGGGAGAATGGCGTGCGTCCTGAGCCCTTGAAGTGCAGGTCATGCCGCTGGCCCGCAGCGTCGACAATTTCACCCAGCAGGAGGGCGCGCCCGTCCCCAAGCTGCGGGGAAAAATGCCCGAACTGGTGGCCGGCGTACGCCATGGCCAGGGGCTGTGCGCCCAATGGCACGCGGTTGCCGGCCAGCACGGCAATACCATCTGGTGAGGCCAGCGCCGTGGGGTCCAGGCCCAGTGCCGCCGCCAGACCTTCATTGACGCGCAACAAACGCGGCGCCAGCACCGGCGTGGGCGTCACGCGCGCATAGAGGTTCTCCGGAAGGCGCGCGTAACTGTTGTCAAATGGAAACAGGTCTGGTGCGGCGGGCATGGCAGGCATCAGGGATCACATAACCGCCACCAGCACGGTTGTCCTGCGCCCCGGGTTGTGGGTTGTATGCGGCTCCCTCTCAACCAACACGCCGCGGAGAAAACACATGAAGCGCAAGACGCTGGGAAGAACCGGTCTGGTGGTCAGTGAAATGTGCCTGGGCGCCATGACCTTTGGCGGCAAGGGATTCTGGAAGGTGGTGGGGCAACAAGGCGTCACTGAAGTGGAGAAACTGCTGGGCACCGCGTTTGATGCCGGCATCAACTTTGTGGACACCGCCAACGTCTATTCCGAGGGTGAGAGTGAACGCGTCCTGGGCGAAGCGCTCAAACGCCTGGCGCGGCGCCGGGACACGGTGGTGGTGGCCACCAAGGTGCACGGCCGCATGGGACCTGGCCCCAACCAGGTGGGCCTTTCCCGCGCGCACATCATTCAATCCGTTGAGGACAGCCTCACGCGGCTGGGGCTGACGCATGTGGAGCTGCTGCAGATCCACGGCGTGGATTTCCTCACCCCGCTGGAAGAAACGTTGCGCGCGTTGGAGGACGTCACCCGCCAGGGCAAGGTGCGCTACACCGGCTTCTCCAACCTGCCGGCCTGGATGGCCATGAAGGCGCTGTCCATCCAGGACAACCACCATTGGCAGCGCTTTGTGAGCGCGCAGGTGCACTACTCCATTGCCAGCCGGGACATTGAACGGGAGATTGTCCCGCTGGCCCTGGAGGAAGGCCTGGGCATCCTCCCGTGGAGCCCGCTGGCGGGCGGCCTGTTGTCCGGCAAGTTTGACCTGGAAGGCAGTGCAGCCGGGCCGCAAGGTTCACGCCGGACGGACTTTGATTTCCCGCCGGTGGACCGCACCCGTGCCGCCGCCTGCGTCAAGGCCATGCGCCCCATCTCCCAGCGCCACAACGCCAGCGTGGCGCGCGTGGCCCTGGCCTGGATGCTCCAGAAGCCTCACGTCACCAGCATCATCATTGGCGCCAAGAACGTGGACCAGCTCAAGGACAACCTGGCCGCCACCACGTTGCAGCTCACCGCCGAGGAGATGACCACGCTGGACCAGGTCAGCGCGCTGCCCCCGGAGTACCCGGGATGGATGGTGGCGTTCATGAACAGCGAATCCCGCCTGGAGTGACGGCGGGGAAGTCATGGAATTGCTGGCCGTCAGTGTTCGGCCAGCACCGTGACCGCGCCGGTAAGCCGGTCCACCTCAAAACGCTGCGCCCACAAATCATTGCGCCCGGAGACAAACGTCTTGTTGAGCAGCGTGTCCTCCAAGGCCACCAGCCACACCACCTGCTGTCCGGCGGGGTCCTGGTAGGCGGTGGCCTCGGCCTCGGTGGCAAACGTCTTGAAGACGGTGTCCACGTCCATCCCTGCGGTCACGCGGCTCTTGGCCACCGTGTCCACGTCCGGGCCCTGGCCTGACGCCACCTCATACGCGCGCAGGACCAGTTCACCCACGCGGCCGCCCTGCCTGGACGCGGCCTGCGCTTCGGTGCGGGACAGGTGCGCCGCGCCAGAACCGCTGGACTGGTTGACCGCGCCAATGAGCTTGAGCGCCTGGTCCTGAAGGTTGCGCTCCACGGCGTCTGTGAAGACGCGGGTTCCTGGACCACCCGCGCGGCGTATGGCGTCGGCGGCGTCTTGGATGGCGGGGGACGCTTTGGTCTGTTCGGCGCGGGACAACACGTTGTTCTGCCCCGCGGCCGCCGCAAGGTCCCGGCGGATTTGATGGGTCATCACGGTGGAAACATCAGACACAGACGTCTTGGCGCGGCGCATGGCCCGGCAAGGTAGCCCTGGCGTGCGCTTCCACCAAGCGCCCAACCCAGGAACCACCACCGCGCAATAGGCAAATGTTTTCAGTGGGTTGACGGCGCGGGGGATCACGCCGGAAGAATGTCGATTCCACGGGGAGCCATGCGTCGTCTGGACAGCGGCACCCATCTCCCGCCGCACGCTCAAGGAGCAACTCACATGCGTTTCCTGCTCATTCCAACCGCCCTGGGTGACACCAAACCAGACCCCAACGCGCCATTTGACGAGGCGTATTTTGACGCATGCATGAAGTTCAATGAGGCCATGCACGTGGCCGGCGTGTTGGTGGCAAGTGAAGGCCTGCAGCCACCACCCACCGGCGCGCACGTGGTGGTGCGCGGCGGCAAGCGCAAACCCATGGACGGGCCATTTGCCGAATCCAAGGAGCTGGTGGCCGGCTTCTGGCTCCTGGAGGTGAAGTCCAAACAAGAAGCGATGGATTGGGCCATGCGTGCCCCCATCAACCCCGCACAGGATGAGGTCCTTGAAGTGCGGCCACTCACCGGCAGCGCGGACCTTCCGCCGGAGCTTGTGGAGAAGATTCGCCGCGCCGCTCCCAAGTGGTCCGCGGTGTTTGAACACAAGAGGTAGTGTTGGCCTCCTGGCCGGCGGGTTCGCATGCAAACGCGGCCCAACTGGGCTGGTGCATGCCCTCCACGCTTGTGACCACCGCCCCCGCAAGGTGGAGGGATGCTGCGTTGCGACGGAGGCAGGCCCGGAGGCCTGCGCTCCAACGCTTTGCATCAATGGCGCGGTGGGTTTGCTCCCACCCGGACCCGCTGTGCCACGGTGGCCCATTGGCGCCACCATCACAGCGCCACACAGGGGAGTCCCAACCATGGTGCACGGTATGGATCTGATGCGGGGCATGGCACTGGCGGTGCTGTTGGCGTGCGGGTGTACGGGGCCGTCAAGCAGCTCCTCCAGCAGCAGTGGCTCCAGCAGCGGCTCCAACCCTGAAGTCATCCAGGCCTACGTGCGCTACTTGATGGCCAGTTGTGACCTGGAACAACGCTGCGGCGCCCAGCTGGGGCAGCTGTACGCGTCAGACGCGGATTGCCGTGACACTGCCAATGGGTTTGGCGAGGCGTATGCCAACTACTACGGCGCCTATTTTGATGCGTACATGGTGGACCAGGCCGCCCTGGACGCGTGCATCACCCATTTGGGCACGGAAGCCTGTGACCAGGTGACCGGCTACGGTGGCGCCTGCCAGAACTTCCTTGTCCCGCGCAACCCGCAACCCGCGGGCAGCCGGTGTGGTGGCATTGGCGGCGGCGTATGTGGCCAGGGCACCTATTGTGACTACTCCGGCGTGAGCGCCTGCAACATCTGCAAGACCTCCGTGGCCATCGGTGGGGCCTGCTCCTCGTCCAGCGAGTGCGCAAGCAGCAGTTGCGAAAACAACGTGTGTACGGCGGCAGCAACAACCGCGCTCCCACGCCTTGGTGAGCCCTGCCCCAACAACAGCTGTTATGGCTCCCTGGAATGCAAAGGCAGCGGCGCGGCGGCCCGCTGCGTCAGCCGCGTCAACGTGGGCGAACCCTGTGGTGGCGCCAACCCAAACTGCCTCACCCCGCTGCAGTGTGACACCGCCGGAACATGCCAGCGGCCCCTGGCAAACGGCCAGCCGTGCACCCGCAACCCACCGGAAGGCTCCATCACCTGCCGCAACACCTGCCGGTTTGCCACGCCGGACGCCGCCACGGGCACCTGTGGCCCCAACTTTCCGCTTCCCGGCATTGGCGAGCCATGCCCCAGCAACCTGGCCTGCGCGCGGGACGCCTACGCCCAAGAGGGCGCCAACCCCGCCCCATCCTGCGTGTGTGCGGCCAGACTCCCGGACGGCGCGGCCTGCCGCACCAACGCATGCCAGAACTCCTGCCTGGACGGCGTGTGCGGCACTCCCGGCCCCACGGGCTCACCGTGCAGTTCGTCATCCGCTTGCACCAATGACACCTGTGGCCTGCGCGCCGGGGATTCCCAACCCAGCTGCATGGCTGCGGTGTGCGCGCCGCCCACGGTGGCCTGCAACCCCGCGCCCACCAACACCAACCCCGACCAACCGCTGGTGCTGGCACCCAACGTGGCAGCCGCCGGCACGTACTGCACAGGCTCCATGGCCACCTACTACTGGCAGCTTCCAGGGCCCTTTCCTGCAGGCACCCTGGTGGAGTTCCTGGTCTCCCCGGATGGATCAGGGGACGGCGTGGACATGCGCTTTGAACAGGACCAGGGCAGCGGCTTCACCACCGTGGGTGGCTGTTATCCCAGCGGGAGCACCCTTTCGCACTGCACCGTCACCCCCCAGTCCACCGGACCCGTGCGCCTGTCGGTGGCGTCCTTCCAGTCCACCCCCCAGAGCCAGGCTTGGGTCATGCTCTACCGCACCGTGGCGGACGGCGAAGGTGGCTGCTCCCAGCAGCCCACCAACATCTCCCAGGCCACTGCCGCCACGCTGCAAAGCGGTGTCCCCACCTCCGGTACGTTTTGCAGCCGCGGCACCGCGGTGGAGTACTGGTGGCGCCTGAGCGGGGACTTTGCCGCGGGTGACGTGGTCCGCCTGGACGCCACCGCGCAGACCCTGGGGTACCAATCCCTGGGCCTCAACCTGGGCGTGTATGACGCGCTGTCCAACCGGCTGGACACGCTGGAGTACTGCTACGCCTACGCAAGTTCGGTCACGTCCTGTTATGCGTTGATGGAACAGCCCGCCACCGACATTTACGTGGTCACCAACGCCAACCCCAGCATCCGCCGCAATGAGCCGGTCACCATCACGTTGCAGGAAGTCACCCCGCCAGCACCGGCGTGTCCCAACCCGCCAGCCAACCGCGCCAGCACCGCCGCCATCCCCTTCACCCTGGGCACACCGGTGGATGGGCGGTTCTGCAACAGCGTGCTCAACCAGGAATATTGGTGGCGCGCCACCGGCATCTTCACCTCCACACAAACCTGCCGGCTGGTGGTGACCTTTGACAATGGCGGGTCTGCCAGCGACGTGGACTTCCAGCTGCGACAGCCAGACAACGCCGGGGGCTTCTACACCATTGCGTACTGCAGCGCCGGCAGCGGCCAACCTGAGGACTGTGACGGCGGCCTGTTTTTGGATGGCTCCGAGTTGTACGTGGTCACCAACAGCAACCCGCGCTCCTCCAACGTGGACGAGTCCTTCTCCTTCACGGTGACCTGCAACTGACCGCACCTTCCGGCGCCAACGTGGTGATGGTGTGCCCGGTGCGGGTCACCACCACGGTGTGTTCAAACTGCGCGGACCATTGACCGTCCCGCGTCACCACCGTCCACCCATCCGCCAGCACCACCACCTCCGGCCGCCCCAGCGTGATCATGGGCTCCACGGTGATGGCCATCCCCTCCACCAGCCGCATCCCGGCGCCCCGCCGTCCCACGTGGGACACATGCGGCGCCTGGTGCATGTGCGTCCCAATCCCGTGGCCACCGTAGTCCGCCACCACGCCCATCCCCGCCGCGCGAGCGGTCTCCACAATGGCCGCACCAATGTCCCCCAGCCGCGCCCCCGGCCGCACCACCGCAACCCCCGCGTCCCGGCAGCGCCGCGCCACGTCCACCAGCAACCGCGCCTGTGGGCTCACGCTACCAATGAGAAACGTCTGGGAGGTGTCCCCGTGTTTCCCGCCCAACGCGGTGGTCACGTCCACGTTGAGGATGTCCCCGTCCTCCAACCGCTCCCCCGCGCGTGGGATCCCATGACACACCACCTGGTTGCGGCTGGTGCACACACTGGCCGGGAATCCCTGGTACCCCAGCTGGCTGGGCGTGCCGCCCAACAGGCGCGTGTGCTGGCGCACCCAGTGGTCCACCTGCGCCGTGGTCACCCCCGGCGCCAGACGTTCTCTCACATAAGCCAGCGTGGCCGCCGCCGCCCGGCCCGCGGCCTCCATCTGGGCCACATCCAGGATCTCCACGCCGCTTCCGTGCATGGCCCCACCGGTAGCAGCGCGTTTGGCCCGCGCGGTCATACCGTTTTGGCATGGGCACCATCTCCGACGCTGCGCTGCCGGAGAAGTCTGCTAGCGTGGCGCCATGAGTCTGGACCAGCTCCGTTATTTTGTGGCCGTGGCCGAAGAACAGAGCGTCACCCGCGCTGCACAACGCCTCCACCTTTCCCAGCCGCCGTTGTCCCGCCACATGCGCGCGCTGGAAGAGGAGCTGGGCGCCCCGCTGTTTGAGCGCAGCCCGCGCGGCGTACGCCTGCTGCCCGCCGGTTGGCGGCTGCTGCCACACGCGCGAGAGATACTGCGCAGCGTGGACCACCTGCCCCAATGGGTCACCGCCCCGCCGGAGCCGGACTCCGGTTGACCTTGCCCCCGCGCCTCCTCCGGCCCACAACCTGCCCATGAGTTCTGTCAGCCCACCACTGGACGCGCCGGACGTGGACCCCGTCACCCTGCGCCGCGTGATTGTGGCGGCGTCATTGGGCACATTGTTTGAGTGGTATGATTTCTATCTCTACGGCAGCCTGGCCGTGTTTTTTGGCGGCCTGTTTTTTCCACCGGGGAATGAAACCGCGTCGCTGTTGGCCAGCCTGGCCACGTTTGGTGCAGGTTTTGGCGTGCGCCCGCTGGGTGCCCTGGTGTTTGGCCACCTGGGGGATTTGTTTGGCCGCAAACACACCTTCCTCATCACCATGGCCACCATGGGACTGTCCACGGCGTTGATTGGCGTGCTGCCCACGTATGAAACGCTGGGCCTGGGCGCCACCGTGCTCCTGGTGCTCTTGCGGTTGTTGCAGGGCCTGGCGCTGGGCGGGGAATACGGCGGTGCGGCCACCTACGTGGCCGAACATGTCCCCGACGCCCGCCGCGGCTTTTTCACCAGCTTCATCCAGACCACCGCCACGTTGGGATTTTTCCTCTCCATGGGCGTCATCGGCACGCTGCGCCTCACCGTCGGAGAAGAAGCGTTCCGCACGTGGGGCTGGCGCGTGCCGTTCCTGCTCAGCTTCATCCTGCTGGCCGTCTCCCTCTACATCCGCCTGCGCATGGCCGAGTCCCCGCTGTTTGCACGCGCCCGCGCCGACGGAAAGACCTCCACCAACCCCATCAAGGAGTCTTTCACCAACCCGCTCAACCTGCGCTACGTGCTGGTGGCGTTGTTTGGCGCCACCGCGGGACAGGGCGTGGTCTGGTACACCGGACAGTTCTACGCACTCACGTTTTTGCAGGCCACCCTCAAGATGGACTGGAAGACCGCCTACATCCTGATGAGCGTGGCGTTGGCCGTGGGCACCCCGCTGTTTGTGGTCTTTGGCGCGCTCAGTGACCGGTGGGGACGCAAACGCATCATGCTGTCTGGTTGCGCCCTGGCGTTGTGCACCTACTGGCCCATCTTCATGGGCCTCAGACATTTCACCAATCCCAGTGGCCTGCCCGCCGCCAACCCCGAAGAAATCAACCACCTGGCGGTGGTCCTCCTGCTCACGCTGCAAATGGTCTACGTGGCCATGGTCTACGGTCCCATTGCCGCTTTTCTCGTCGAGCTTTTCCCTACCCGCATCCGCTACACGTCCATGAGCCTGCCCTACCATCTGGGCAACGGGTGGTTTGGTGGGTTCCTCCCGCTCATTGCCACCGCCGTGACGGCGTCAGGCTGGGCCCGGGAGACGTTTGGTGAACACGCCATCTACACCGGGCTGCTGTATCCCATGGGCATCTGCCTGGTGACGCTGTTGGTGGGCGGCCGCTTCATCAAGGAAACCAAGGACCACAAGATGGACGTGGACCTCCCGCACGGGACCTGACCAGACTCTTGGTTCAACCGCCGCGCAACATGAACTCAACTGCCGTGGAGTGGAACAACTGCAAGAACTCTTTCAAGTCGTTGGCCAGCTTCACCTTCACCCTCCTGTTGACTGGCCACCATCTCCAACAACAAGTCCACCCGCTGCTGGGGCGTCAACGACGCATAGTACGCCAACTCTGCGGTTCGTTCTTCTTCAAAGGACTTGAAAACGCTGATCACTTTTTCCATGGCGCACGGAGTCTACCTCATTTCACGGTCCGCCACATGCGCACCTCCACGCCGGCGGCACCCAGACCCAGGACCAGGTCATAGGTTTGCGTGGCGTCGTACTGGGACGCAAAATCCGCATCAAAGAGGTACCGCAGCGTGACCACAAACCCGCCCGGTTCCGCCTGGCTGTCCACCAGCTCCAACAACGCGTCCTGGCTCACCCGCGTTGGACCACCATGACGCGCAAGAACCACCTGCCACGCCTCGGCCCACACACGCCAGACATCCAATCCCTGCGGCAACGTCCCATCCAACTGCAGCCGCAGGCGCTTGTCGGTCACCGCTTGTTTCACGGCCATGAGCCTGGCGGCTGTATCCATGGCACAACACCTGACACCGCCGCTGGTGGGCCACGCAAGCGTGCGCTATCCAGGCCTTCTTCCATGCGTCACCTTCTTCCGTCCTCTGTGGTTCCCTGGCGCTTGTGCGTCGCGTTGGCCCTGGCCGCCGCGTGCACCACCGGGACCGGCACCAACCCCAACGCCATTTGTGCACCCGGTGAGACGGTGGCCTGCACCTGTTTTCATGACGCTGGCGTGGGCACCCAGACCTGCACGGAAAACGGCATTGCGTTCACCGAGTGTGCGTCCTGTGGCCCGCCCGGCGTCACCACCACCAGCAGCGGCCGCACACCATCTTCTTCCGCCGCAGACTCCGTCGGGAACTCCGGCACCTCACGCGGCGCCAGCAGCAGTGGCGGCGGTGGTGGCAGTTCCAGCGGAGACACCTGCGCAGACCGCGCGCGCCTCATCTACGTGGTGGACCAGGATGAGATGTTGTCCACGTTCAACCCCGCCACGCTCACGTTTTCTGACGTGGGCTACCTGGCCTGCCCGTCCACGCCGGGGTCCACCACGTTCTCCATGGCCGTGCAGCGGGATGCCACCGCGTGGGTGCTCTACAGCTCCGGGCAGCTGTTCCGTGTGGACACGTCCAATGCGCGCTGCACCGCCACCTCCTTTGAGGTGAACCAGAGCGGGATGGAACTGTTTGGGATGGGCTTTGTCTCCAACGTGGCCGGCAGCGCCGCCGAGACCCTGCACGTGGCCGGCGGACCCGGAATGTTCACCGCCGACCAGAACCGCACGCTGGGGACCGTGAGCATTCCGGCGCTGCGGTTCACCGCCACGGGGAACGTGCGCGGCTCACCGGAACTCACCGGCACCGGCGCGGGTGAGCTGTACGGGTTCTTTCCGTCGCCAGTGACGCCGCGCGCCGCGTGGCTCAACAAGACCACCGGTGCTGAACGGCAAACCTACGCACTGCCCGCCCTGGCCGGAGTGCCTGAGGCGTGGGCGTTTGCGTTCTGGGGCGGCACGTTCTGGGTCTTCCTCAAACGGGATACGGATGCATCCACCCACGTGTATGCGGTGGACGTGGTCAACGGCGTGGGAAGCCTGCAGCAGGCACTTGTGGACACCGGGCGTTACATTGTGGGCGCCGGCGTCTCAACCTGCGCGCCATTGCTGCGTTAGTGCCAACAACACCTTTGTGGGACGCGCAGGCGTGGGCTATCCAGTGCGCACTGCGGGACAACTCCAACACTCGGGTGGTGGGATGACCATGATGATGAAGCGGATGGTTTGCGTCTTTGGCGTGGGCGCCCTGGCCTTGGGCTGCACAGACCGCAACACCGGCGAGGCCACCAGCTCCTCCAGCAGCAGCGGCAACACCGCATCCTCCCTGGCCAGCTCCGGCGTGGTGGGTTCCAGCTCGGTGGGTTCCAGCTCGGTGGGCGCCAGTTCGCAGGGTGGCGGCAGTTCCTCGCGCGCCAGCAGTGCGGGGGGCAGCTCCAACGGTGGCGGCTCCTCTGCCGCGGCATCCAGCGGTGGCTCCAGCAGCGGTGGATTTGCGTGTACGCCAAAGGCAGGCACCACATTGGGCGTGGTCACCGTGGCCACCGGCTTCACCGAACCGGTGGCCCTCACCGGCCCCCAGGGAGACGCGCGCATCTTTGTGGTGGAGCAACGTGGCACCATCAAGATTGTCAAAAACGGCGCGGTGCTCCCCACCCCGTTTCTGGACCTGGCCGGCGCCGCGGGCCCCATCCAGTGTTGCGGTGAACAGGGCCTGTTGGGCCTGGCGTTCCATCCCCAGTTTGCCACCAACGGCCTGTTCTATGTGAACTTCACCCGCAAACCGGACGGTGACACCCAGATTGCCGAGTTCCACGCCGACCCCGGCTCCGACGTGGCCGAGCCCACCAGCCGGCGGGACCTCCTCCTGATTGACCAGCCGTATTCCAACCACAACGCCGGCTGGCTGGAGTTTGGGATTGATGGCCTGCTCTACATTGCCATGGGTGACGGCGGTGCGGCGGGTGACCCCGGGGACCGCGCGCAGGATGACACCCAGATGTTGGGCAAGGTGTTGCGCATTGATGTGGACACCCGCACCGGCACCAAACAGTACGGCATCCCGTCAGACAATCCTTTTGCATCCAGCGCAGACGGCGCCACCGACCCTCGCCCGGAAATCTGGCAGAAGGGCCTGCGCAACCCCTACCGCTTCTCTTTTGACCGTGGCACCGGGGACATCTACCTGGGTGACGTGGGCCAGGGTGCGTGGGAGGAGATTTCTGCCGGCCCCAACGTGGCCAGCGTGAACTGGGGTTGGGATGACCGCGAAGGACGCCACTGTTACGAACCGATGAGCGGCTGCCTCACCGCCAACCGCACCGACCCGGTGACCGAACACGCCGCCGGCGACGGATGGCACTCCATCATTGGGGGCCAGGTCTACCGCGGCACGTGTTTCCCGGACCTGGTGGGCCAATATTTCTACAGTGACTATTTCATCCAGCGGCTGTGGGGCTTCCGCCTGGTCAACGGTATGGCGCAGGGTGATGCCCAGCTGCTTGCATCCAACCTGGGCAGCGTCACGCATGTCCATTCAGACGGGCTGGGAGAGATGTACGTGCTCAACCACTCCGGCACGCTGCGCCGCATTGTGGTGCCCTGAGTTCTTGCGTGTGCGCACGCGCAACACCACGCCTCCTCACACAAGCTGCGCCACCCCCACCATGACCATCCAGAAACGCCGGGCCAAGCCCTGGGCGTGCTAGCTTCCGCCACGTGAAGCTGTCTCAAGTGCTGTTGACCCTGGAGACCTGGGGCATGCCGTCCACGGCGGAACCCACCGCGCGCCATGACAACGCCATGATGGTGTTTGCCGGGCTGGCGGCCACCGGCATTGAGGTGCTCTACGCGGGTTTTTACGCCGCCTTTGGGCTCAGCGTGCCCGCCGTGGTGTGCCTGCTGGCCGCCGGCGTGTTCCTCCTCAACACCCTGGCCTACCGCTGGCACCGCCGTTACGCGTTGCACTTTCGAATCCAGTTGTTGGTGCTGGTCCTGGCGGTGGCCAGCGGCATGTTCATCCTGGGCGGCTACCCTCCCGCCTTGTCGCTGGGTGTCTGGGGGCTCATGGCGCCGTTGGCGTCCGCCGCGTTTTCCACCCGCAAGGAGGCGGTGGTCTGGCTGGGCATCTATCTGGCCGCCATGGTGGGGGCCATCCTGTTCCACCTTCCCATGCAGGACCTCGTGGCCAACATCCCGCCCTGGGCCGGGGACCTTTTTGTCGCCCTCAACCTTTCCCTGCTGGCGGTGGTGGGCTCGGTCATCTTCCAGAACATGGTGGAGGAACGCCGAAGCGCGCTGGCCGCCCTCAAGGACGCCCACCACCGCAGTGAAACCCTGCTGCTCAACGTGCTCCCCGCCGCCATTGCCAGCCGCCTCAAGGCCACCCCGGGCACCATTGCGGATCATTTTGACGCCGTCACCATCCTCTTTGCAGACCTGGTGGGGTTCACCCAGATGAGCGCGCGCATTCCACCCCAGGCGCTGGTGGACCTGCTCAATGAAATCTTTTCGGACTTTGATGCGCTGGCAGACCGGCACGGCCTGGAGAAGATCAAGACCATTGGTGACGCGTACATGGTGGTGGGCGGCCTGCCGCAGTTGAGGCCGGACCACGCAGACGCCGTGGCCGCCATGGCCCTGGACATGCTGGAGGTGGTGGACCGCCACGCCACCCGCACCGGGATGGACCTGGCCATACGCATTGGCATCCACAGCGGCCCCGCCGTGGCCGGCGTCATTGGCCGGCGCAAGTTCATCTATGACCTGTGGGGTGACGCCGTGAACACCGCCTCCCGCATGGAATCCCACGGGATGCCCGGGCAGGTGCAGGTTTCTGACGCCACGCGCGTGCTTCTGTCCAGCGCGTTTGTCCTCACCGCGCGCGGCACCATTGAGGTCAAGGGCAAAGGCCCCATGGAGACCTGGCTGTTGACCCGTGCTGCGCCGTGAGCGTCACTCGGCGTCCAGCACGTTGTTGCGCGTGGTGGAGATGAGCGCGGCGGTCCCCGCCAGCGCCACCAGCGCATAGGGGACCGTGAGCAGGATGACGGACACAAACGCAATGTTGTTCACGGCACTGTCCACGTCTGAATACGTGGTCCGGTCCAGGTCCACCGCCGGACCAAACCAGGCGGTGGGAAACCGGACGCCAAACAGCGCAATGGGAAAATAGACCAGCACCAGGGCGGTGTTGAGCAACGGGAACAGCAGGGCGGCACACGCGCCCACCGCCGCCAGGTACGGCGCCACCTGGCGCATCCAATCCGGCTTGTTGGCCGCCTGGATGTGGTGCTCATCCCGGCAACACCCGCGCTTGCCCACCGCCACCTTGCCCCGGTCCAGAAGGTCCAGCACCGCCAGCGTGGCCACCGCGCCGGACGCGGCCAGCGCCACCACCACCAGCGGCACGGGCACCATCAACCACAACACCGCAGTGAACCAGGGATAGCTCCGCACCGCCTGTTCCTCGGTGCCCCACCGCGCATAGGTGGCCATGGTGTGCAACGCCGCGGTCCCCGCAAACAACACGCCGCCCAGCGCCAGCACCAGGCCACCGGCCATAAGCACCCCGCCCTGCGCCAACGCCAGCACGCCACTTTCACGGTTGTGCTCAATGATGACCCGCGTCCAGGTTCCAATGAGGTCACCATCCGCCTTGCCCGCCAGCTCCTTGCGCAACACCGCAACCCCCGCGGCGTTGGTGCCAAGGCGGCTTTGCAGCGTGGGGTCTTCCAGGGACACGTGGGTGCCCGTGGACAACTGCCGCGCCAGCTCATCCAAAGACGCCACCAGCTGCTGCAGGCCCCGCGCGCGCAACGCCACGCGCCGCAACGCGCTGGCGCTCTTGCGGTCCAGCATCACCGCCTGGAAGTTCCACAAGCCCCCCTGGCGCTCCAGCGTGGAACGCAGGATCATGTCCGCGCCCAGTGCGTCGGCCACTTCGGCCAGGCAGCCCTGGGCATCACAACCCATCAACTGCTGCTGCTGGGCGTCACCCAACAGGCCCATGATGTCCGTGCGGGTCATGATGCGAAGCCCGCCCTGGCGCGCCAGAGCCGCGCCCAACGCCCCTTCCAGACCCGCCGCCGCATCCACCACATCCGCGCTGGCGCCCGCCACCGTCTCCACCGGCAACACCACGCACCGCGGTGCAGCGGATTCCGCAGCGCTGGCCGTGGGCGCGGCCGCCGTTGCCGGCTTTGACGCTGCCGACGGAGGCACCTGGCCCAACACCATCAACGCCACCACCAGCGCCGTCATGGACGTCCCCCCTGCACCGTTGCGGGCGCGCGCTTTTTGAGCCGGCGCTTGGGACGCTGCGGCGGCGCCTTGTCCGGCGGAGGAACTTCCAACACATCCCCCACCACTGCCTTGCGCGGCCACCACAACAACAGCGCCCCCACCGGACTGCCGCAGCACAAGGGCATCACAATCAACGGCAGGCCGCACCAGAACGCGCTCAGGTACCCAAGCCCCGCGCCCACGGCCACCGGCACCGGATAGAGCCGGTCCGGGTCCCCGCGCAGCGAAGGCTCCACCCGCGCGCCCAGTCCCAACAACACCACCACCACCGCGCTGACCACGCTGGCCATGACCACCGCTGTGACGGCCACCGGTCCACCCAACAGCACCACCAGGCCCGCCACCTGCTCCACCGCGGTGTGCTGCTGGGCCTCCTCAAGCTCCGCGTCATCCCGGCAACAGCCCCGCTGCGCCACTTCCACCCGCCCCAGGTTGAGCGCATCCACCGCCGCCAGGCTCAACCCCACCAGACCCAGCCCCAGTGCCGTGGGGATGAGCATCCAGGCCACCATGGTCCCGGCCAGCAGCACGTACGCGTTGGGGTAGATGACCGCCAGCAGGTAGCCGTAGGACACCAGCGCCAACAACCCAACCACCACCGCCGCGCCGCCAAAGGCCAATGCCTGTGCCACCGCCAGTCCCCGGCTCTCCAGGTTGTGCTCCATGAGGAACGCGGTGAGCGCTTCGCTGGTGGTCCGGTCCGGCGTCCTGGCACGTGCTTTTTGAAAAGCCGCGTACCCGGACGCATCCAAAAATCCCAGCCGCGTGCGTTGCTGGTCAGGTGTCCCCACCTGCCCGGTGAGTCCCAGCACCACCTCCGGCACCTGCGCCAGCAATGCGTCGGTGGAGGCAGCCTGCACGCTCATGCGCCCCACCACGGTCCCGGACGCCTGCTCGGTGATGACGCTGTTCCACACCAGGGTTCCACCGGTGGCCGTCAACGCGCTGGTCAGCACCTGCTGCGCGCCCAGCGCCCCCACCAACTCCGCCAGGCAACCGTCGTCCGTGCAGCCCAGGGCCTGGCGTTCGGATTCGGCGGCCACCAGTGCGGCCACCTCTTGCGTGGTGATGACCGTGTAGCGGCCGGTCTCCTGGAGACGCGCCGCCAGGGTGGCGCTCAACATGGGCACCACGTCCCGCAACACCGCCAGGTCCTGCTGGACCACCACCGGCAGCATGGCCACCTTCACCCGCGGCGGGTCCGCCACCGCCGGGGTCACCGGGGCCACCTGGGCTGCCACCATCCACAACAGCACCATGTTCATGGTGGCCGCATCTACCACACCGCCCGGAAGGTGTGTCTCCTGCAACGCCGCCATCCGCCATCCGCCTGGTCCCGGAAGACCGAATTTTTACCGCGTCAATTGAATCTTCCGGTATCCTGATCACAATTGACCAACTTTCACTTGACGGTTGTCTTCAGGGTGCGTATCAATCATCCCATCCCGTTGTGATGGGATTTCACCAGAGGCTCCCATGCAGGCACGTTGCACCTCACGTTTGTCACGCATCCAACCGGCCCACGCCGCGTTGGAGTGGTACGTGGCCGCGCGGGATGCCGGCTTTGAGACAGGGCGCAGGCCATCCCGTCTTTTGTCCTGCAGCTGCGGCCTTGGGAAACCACCCGGTTAGACGCGCCACGCTCCTGTGCAGGCGATCTCAAGCCCGGGCATCCAAGGTGGATTCCCGGGCTTTTTGTTTGTCTTTCCGGCACCTTACGGGTGCTCTTCCTACAAAGATTGAAGCGGGGTGCTGCCGTATGACTGCCACAAGACAACCACAAAACGCGGCGCGCCGGGCGCCATGCAGGCCGTGGTCCGGGACCAGCGTGGTCTCCAAAACCGCGCGGGCAGGGTTCAACTCCCTGACGGCCTGCCACCAGCCCTGACCCCTGAACCGGGGGCACACCAGGTTTGCCGGCGGCCGCGCATTCGCCTGGGGCGCGGCGGTACGCGTGGGCGAAAAACAATACTTTGAATTGTTTTGCGGATCCAGGACCGCCACGCCCGTGGTGTTTCTTTTGGAATATCTTTGACAACCAAACAGGGACGCATGCTGTGTCCAGGCCTGGCGTAGTGGGAGCGTGCCAGTCTTCCAAACCGGAGGCGCGGGTTCAATCCCCGCGGCCTGGAACGTTGTTGGGGGCGTTGACGGGAACACGGTTCAACGCCTGTGTGGTTCATACGTCTGTTGCGGCGCGCGCCAATCCCTCATGGAGCGCGCGCCCCCCCGCCCGCCGGCCGCGGGTCCCCTGAAGTGCCGGCGCTTTTTTTGTTTGGATGGGACGCTGTCACGGGCCTGCAGCTCTACGGCAGAGCATCCGCCTTGCACGCGGAAGGTGAGGGTTCAATTCCCTCCGGGTCCATCCACGTGTCCGGGCTTGAGGCGTTGGGTTGTGCGGGTGGTCCCGCCAGCCGCCTGTAAAGCGGCCGCGCTTTTGCGCAATGAGGGTTCAATTCCCTCCCACGCCATTGTTGTTCTTTGTGTTGTGCTGCGGGTTGACCCGGCTGGTCCACTGGGCCTCATACACCCAGCTGAGGTGGTTCAACTCCACCGCCCGCAATTGTTGTGTGTGCCCCGGTAGCCCAACCGGCAGAGGCAGCGGCTTCAAAACCCGCTTGGTGGGGGTTCAACTCCCCCCCGGGGCATTGTGTGTTGTGGATGGTGCCCGGCGCTGGCGCGCCGACCCGGCTGGAACCCGGGTGGACCCCTTGTGGGTCAGAGGTTCAATTCCTCCGCCATCCTTTGGTTTCTCCAGCCTTCCGCTTGGTTGCGCGTCTCAACCCCTGCACCCGCACGCGGGTTGACGCTCAGGCCTTGCGCTGGTCCTTGGGCGGGGCCTTGGTGCCGCTGCCAGCATTGCCCCCTGGCTTGATGCCCAGCACCTTGCGAACCGCCGTGCGTCCCACCTGATCACCCGCCAGGCTTCCCGCAATGGACCCCACCACGCCACCCACCACCGTTCCCACAAAGGGGACCGGGATGATGAGGCTTCCTGCCACCGCGCCCGCATAGGCCCCGCCGGCACCGCCCAGCAGTCCCGTGGTGGAGGCCCCCAGGTGCTCCACCGCCTGGCTGGGTTTCATCCTGCCGCTGGCCACCCGCGCCGCGTCCCGCACCACGTCCACCACCAACAGCGCCGCGCCGGCCGCCGCCGCCGGGTGCGCCGCCAGACCCGCCGCCACACGTCCAATGAGCCCCTGCCCCATGCGCTTGGCCACTTCACGCGCCAGGTGCGGTGCACCCACGCTGGCCGCAGTTTTGGTGGCCCCGTCCGTCACCACCGCCGCCACGCGCTTCTTGACGCGTTGATCCACGCGGCCGGTTTCTTGTGCCGGGCGGTCCCTTTCGGTGGCCACCACGTTGCCCACCGCCATGCCCGCACCCACCACCGTGTCTGTCACCACGCCCATGGACTGCCTCCAAACGCGTCACCTGCCACTGCCACAAAACGGCCACCGCGGCCCCGGGGTCTGACCCGGGGACCAGGACATTGTAGGCATGTGGACGGCGTTTGGCTTGTGGGCGGTGAAGTTCCGGTTCAGACCGGGACCACCCGGAAGAGCTTTTGCCCAAACTCCACCGGCTGGGCATTTTCCACAAAGATCTCAAGGACCTTGCCGTCCTCGTCCGCCTCAATCTCATTCATGAGCTTCATGGCTTCAATGATGCACAACGTCTGGCCCTTCTTGACGCTGGCCCCCACCTGGACAAACGGCGCCGAAGTGGGATTGGGGGACCGGTAGAACGTCCCCACAAACGGAGACTGGATGAGGTGCCCACCCTGTTCGCCCTCCGGGGCGGTGGTGTGGGTGGCCGGCACGTGGGGGTGTGGGGCTGCGGCGGGCTGGACCGCCTGGGTGGCCGCCGGCGGGGCATGGGAGACGTCCCGCGCAGGTGCCGCCGTCACCAGCGTGGTGGTTCCCGCGGCGGGGGACCGCGTCAAACGCAGGTGCAGGCTGGCGTCCTCAAAATCCAGCTCATGCAGGCCGCTTTGCGCAAACAGGTTGAGGATGGCCCCCAGGGTTTCCACCGTGGGGTTGGCCGCCACTTTGGGGGCAGCGGCCTTGGGCTGGGGGAGCGTTTTTTTGGCCATGGGAGATTTGCCGCCTGGTTGTCTACGGGGACGTGCCCGGACCCATCCACCACCCACCGCCGGCTGGTCAACCCCCTCAGCGGGGCTGGCCCCACCCGGCGGGTCCACCCGGTCTTGGCAGAACACCAGCGGGGAACCTACTCCACGCGGGAGACGTACTCATGGGACCGCGTGTCCACGCGGATGTTGTCCCCTTCATTGATGAACAACGGCACGTTGAACGTGGCACCGGTCTCCAGCGTGGCGGGCTTTTGTGCGCCGCCCACGGTGTCCCCGCGCACGCCCGGGTCACACTTGACGACCTTGAGTTCCACAAAGTTGGGCATGGTGATGCCAATGGCCTTGCCCTTGTAGAACTGGATGGTGACCTTCATCTCCGGCTTGAGATAGTCCACCGCATCACCCAGGTTCTCCTTGGGGATCTGGTGCTGGTCAAACGTCTTGACGTCCATGAAGTTGAACGAGTCTGCATCCCCGTAGAGGAACTGCATGTCATCTTCACTCACGTCCGGGGTGCCAACCTTGTCCCCCGCCTTGAACGTGGGGTCCATCTGACGGCCGGTGAGCAGGCTTTTGATCTTGGTGCGCACAAATGCGCCGCCCTTGCCGGGATTGACGTGCTGGAAGTCCACAATGATGAACGGCTCGCCGTCCACTTCAATCTTGAGGCCTTTGCGGAAATCCTGGGTGCTGTACATGTCAAAAACCTTCCCGGGCGTCTTGGGGCGGGGGGCCAGGTGGCCACCACGCCAGACGGCCCTTCACGTGGGCTGTCGGTGCAAAATGGGGGCTGGCTGGTACCAAAGCGTGGGGGCGGCAGCAAGCCCCAAGTGGACCGCGCTTGGAGCCCTGCGTTGGCCCAGGCCGGCCGGGCTTGTGGGTGAGGTGTTGCGGGCAGACGGCGCGAACGGGGGAACGTGGCCCCGCGCGGGTCATTCCAGTTCCTGCACCAGATTGGGGGCCACCAGCCGCATGAGGTAGCGGCCCTTGCCGGTGTTGCCGGAGGCGTCCATGAACAGCGCCAGGAAATAATCATCCGTCAGGGGGCGCACAATGGCCATGAGCTGCTGGCCGCCCACCACCAGTTCCTTCAGCGGGCCGCTCTTGAGGCCACCGGCGGCGTTTCGCACCTGCCTGATGAGCGCGGTGAGCTCAATGGTGGACGTGGAGATGTCCTGCTCCACGCTGGCGTCCGTCTCATAGGTGTCCACGGCAATGCCGTCATGGCCCATGAGGGTGCACAACAGGGCCCCCTGGGAGCCGTCCACCACGCGCTTGAGATGCTCTTTGAAGGCCATGGTTGATGACTCTGGCTTATTCGCCCTGCGTGGGGCAACCACCGCACAGCGGGATGTCCTGATCCTGGAAACACTGGGGCAGCTGGGTACCCACCAACGTGGTGTTGCGCACGCAGGTGAACGTGGTGGGGTTGGCTGCGTCCCGGGTGCAGTTGCGTATGGTGCCGGTGGGCACCGCGGTGATGACCAGGGCATATTCGTTGGAGATGGCCCGGAACCCGGCGCCAGTACGGCCCTCCAAGCGCACGCGGGCCACAATGGGCACCGAGCCGTCCTGGGTCATGGCCGCCCGGAAGTCCTCATTGTCAAACAGCGCGGCACCCAGTTCGGCGTTGATGACATCCACCGGCACAGCCGTCAGGGCCTGTCCAAAGACCTCGCCGGAGGCGGTGGTCTTGGACTGGAACAAGAACCCGTCTGCTGGAGGAATCTGCTGGGCGGTCAGGCGGGAGGCGGGAGGCAGCGTGGGGTATTCATACCGGACGTTGGCCCCAATGACCGTGATGGCGCTGCTGTCCTCGCTGCCGTAGGTGCCCTGGTGGGGGCCGTTGGCGGCGCGCTGCTGGTTGGACTCATTGCTGTCCCGGGTGTTGAAGACACCGAACACAGCCCGGTAGCGGTTGGCACGGGTGCCTTGTGTCCCAAGCTCTACAATGGGCTCCACAATGGAGGGGCCACCGGGGTTGAACACGCAGCTGTTGGCCGCAACCTGGGGCGCAATGGCGCCGGTGATTTCCATACCACCTTCTTGCTGGGGCCCCAGCGGGAACCCGGCAATGTTGAGGCCCACACACCCCGCCCCCAGGCCGGCCAAGGTCAGGACTGCCACCTTCACACCACGGTTCACAATCAGGTTGCGTGTCATCATTGTTGGTCTCCTCACTTTCCGGTCGCCCGGGTGCCAAGCTCGGTGCCGGACGCCACGCTGCTGTTGGTGCGGTTGGCAATGCGGGGGGTGATGAACGCCAGCAGTTCCTGGCGCACATCTGACTTGGTCTGGCTCTTGAAGAGCCATCCAATCACCGGCAGGCTCCCAAGAAATGGGCTGCGCTTGAACGTCTCGGCGTACTGGCGGGTGTAGATGCCGCCCACCACGGTGGTTTCCCCATCACGCACCATGACCTCGGTGTCTGCCTCTTTTTTGGTGAACGAGGGCACGCCCTGGACCACGCGGCCAAAGTCCGGCTGGTTGTTGGTGACCTTGAGCTTCATGAGCACGCTGCCATCTGCGGTGACGTGCGGGGTGACCTCCAGCTCCAGGGCAGAGGTGATGAGCTGTGTCTGGACGCCGGTGACACTCACGCGGGCCACCGGGATGTCCACGCCCTGGCTGATCTTGGCGGTCTTGTTGTCCAGCGTGGCCACCTTGGGTGAACTGATGACGCGCACCTGGCCTTCGCTTTCGGCTGCACTGAGGCGCAGCGTGACATTGACCGCGTTGCCAATGGACCCGAAGTTGAAGCCCAGGGCGTTGGCGTCCGTGCCACCAGACGGGTTGGCCGGAAGGTTGACCGCGTAGTTGGAGGGACCGGCAATACCCGGGTCAAAACGGTTGCCTTGGACAGCCTGGGGATCGTCGGCGCCGCCGGCACTGCCCACGTTGTAGGGGAAGATGAGCCCTGTGGGGTTGCCGTTGGCGTCCGAGAAGTTGACCCCGTAGCCCCACTGGATGCCCATGGACCGGGAAAAGTTGTTGGTGGCTTCCACAATGCGGGCCTCAATGAGGACCTGCGGGGTCTGGGTGTCCAGCGTGCGCACCAGGCGTTCGGCCTGGAACAGGTTGTCCCGGACGTCTTCCACAATGATGACGTTGGTGCGCTTGTCCACGGTGGCCTTGCCGCGGGTGGACAACAACGCCTGGACCTGGGGCAACATTTCCTGGGCGTTGGCGTAGTTGACCGGCAGCAGCTTCACCAGCGTGGGGTCCAGCTGGACGGCGGCGGCCTTTTCGCGGTCCCGCTGGTCCTTCTCTGCACGCAGCACCAGCAGTGGAGCCACGCGAATGATGTTGCCGTTGCGTTCCTGGCCCAGGCTCTTGACCTTGAGGATGATGTCCAGCGCCTGGTCCCAGGGCACGTTGCGCAGCTTGATGGTGACGCTGCCCTTGACCTCGTCCGAGGCAATGATGTTGAGCTTGCTCACCTCGGCAATGAGGCGCAGCACGTTGAGGATGTCTGCGTCCTTGAGGTCAATGGTGATCTTCTTGCCGCTGTAGCGCCGGTCCGCCGCGGGGGTGCCGGTGCGGGACAGGTTGACGGCTTCCACGGCAAAGCCGGCGGTGCGGGTGCCCAGGGTCTCCTGGCGTTCCGGGGTGCTGGTGGTGGCCGCCGGCGGGTCCTTGGCGCGGAAGTCCCAATACAGCGCATCACCCTTCTGCCAGACGCGGTGTTCCACCGCACCCTGGAGGTCCACGGCCACCTTCACCACGTTGGGCCGGTCCGGGTCATGGAACGTGGCCACGGTGGACACCGGGCCGGAGAACGCGGTGGTGTCCAGGCTGCGCTCCAGGCTCTTGGGGAGGCTTGCCCCGTCCAGCTCCAGCACCTTGAGGCGCGGGTTGTCCAGGGTGAGCTTGTGGGAGACGTCTCCCTTGTGGGCAATCTTGAGGCGCCAGAAGCCTTCCTTCTCATCAAAGCGCACGTCTTCCACGGTGGCCTGCGTTGCGGAGGGTGCGTTGGTGGTGGCGGCAGCCATGGCGGGGGCCACCTTTGGTGTTGCCTGCGGTGCGTCTGCGGGTGGCTGGGGGGCCGCGGCAACGGCGGTGTCCTTGGCGGCAAACACCACACTGACACCTTCTTCGGTGCTCATGACGTCAAAGCGCGGCAACGCGGCGGCGCGTGCATCCAGCACCACGCGCAGGTGGTCTTCATGTTTGCCCACGCGCACCCGGGACAGGGGGCCACTTTTGAGGGTGGTCATCTTCTTGGGGGCGTTGGTGATGCCGTAGAGGTCCACCACCAGGCGCGTGGGGTCCGCCACTTCCTGGACCTCATAACGGGCCACCGCACCGTCCGTCTTGAGCTGGAGCAGCGTGCCGCCGTTGCTGCGCGCGGTGGCGGTGACGGCCACCAGCTGGCTGGCCTGTTTGTCGGTGGGGGCGCCCTCCACCACAATGGCCTCCGGCAACGCGGGGGTGGACGGGCTGGCCGGGGCGGCGGCCAACGTGGTGCCGGCCGGCGCCTGGGGTGCCAGGGCGGCGGGGGCGGGCTTCTGGGCCTCACGCGGGGCCTGAAGCGTCACCACCACGGCGTTGCCTTCCGCCTTGACGTCAAACGGGAGGTCCCGGTTGAGCCCCACCACCACGCGTCCAATGGGGTGGCTGGGGTCCTTGAACTGCATGGTGGTCACCATGGCAACCGCGGCATCCTTGCTGCGGCTCTCGGTGGGGACCTTCACGGCGCTCACATCTGCGCCGGTGATGTCCACCACCACGCGCGGCGGGGTGCCCAGGCGGAACACGGTGAACGTGGGCTCCTTGCTGCCCTCAATCACCACACGGGTGGTCTCAGACTCATCCACCCTGATGCCGGTGATGACGTTGGCGGGGCTGGCAAACGCCGGTGCCCCGGCCAAACAGGCCACCAGGACGGTGGCGTGGTGAAGTTTATTGCGGGTGAGTGACATGGTCCTCATCCTCTCCTGCACAGCGGCCCCGTTTGACTGTGGCCCACCGTGTCCGGGCGCCCAGGTGTTGGGCGCGCCTTCCCTGCCTCAAGCCAGCCAAGGCGTTTCTTCCAAGGCTGGCCCTCCAAGATCATCACGCGGTCAAACCAAACACAAAAAATCAGCCTGATTTTTTTTGGGTGGGCCACCGGGCGTTGGCCCGCGGCCCCACCGGCGTCACTTGCTGCCGGGGATTTCTTCTTCTGGGATGCGCAGTGGCACCAGGTGGGACACGCGGCGGCCGGTGAAGTCCCGGAACTCTTCCTGGATGATGATCTCCCCGCGCCGGATGTGTTTGACCTGGCCCCAGTGTTTGCCCATGAGCGTCCCCACCCGGACCACGTGTCCCTGGCCGGCGGGGTCTTCCACCATGGCGGTGGGCGTGGCGGTTCCCACAATCACCCCCACCAGCTTGAGCTGATCAATGTCAAAACGCTGCAGCTCGGACTGGTTCTTGTTGGCGTCGTCCGCTTCTTCCGCCTCGGCAAAATACGTGCGGAAGGGGTCCCGCTTGCCCACGGCATTGTACGTGTAGACGGTGGGCGTCTCCCCCGCGGCGGCGGCCTCGGCGCCAGGGACTGGCGCGCCTGGGACCGGGGAAGGTGCCGCGGCCTTGGGTGGCGGCGGGGGTGGTTCGTCATCACCACACGCCGCAGCGCCCAGGGTCCCCAGCAGCACTGCTGCAGCCAGGCGTGAACGGGTGGTTGCTGCAGTGGTCTGGCCCATCTTGGCAGCCCGCAGCCGGGAGGTCAGGTTTGTTGCCGTCATAGCGCGCATCATCACAGCCCCCATCACTTGGGTGCGGCCGCGGGAGCGGCGCCCTTGTCAATGAAACGGAACGTGGTGGCCAGGTACTCCCCCTCCAGGACAATCTTCTTGTTCACCAGCTTGGGCGTCTTGAGGGAGATGTTGGTCACGTTCACAATACGGGGCATCTTGGACAGACGGTCCAGGAACACCGCCACCTCATGGTAGCTCCCGTCCACTTTCATGCGCACCGGCACGGCGGAGAAGTTGCCCTTGGCCTGCTCCGGCGTCAGTTCAAAACGTTTGATGACCAGGCCGGACTGCTGGCCTTCATAGGCCACGTCCCGCATGAGCTTGGGAATTTCGGCCATGGTGGGCAGCTGCTCCTGCGCCTCCTTGACCTGCTGCTTGAGGCGTTCCACTTCCCGCTTGTATTCGGTGAGGTGGCTGGCCTGCTGCTGCTTTTCCATGAGCTTTTTCTTGACGGTCTGCTTCTGGCCTTCAGGTGCTTCCTCATGGTCCAGGGTCTCCAGTTCGGCAAACTGGGCCTGCATGACCAGGAAGTAGTCCAGCACGCCCAGCACCACCACCAGGGCAACAACGCCGGCCACCTTTTGTTGCCAGGGAATCTTGGTAAATTGTTCAAGTACTTTTTCCACGGCAGCCTCCCGGGCTTCAGATGGTGTAGTTGACCTTGGTGGTGATCTGGAACCGGAAGGTCTGGATGCCCTTCTGCGGGGTGTTCTCCGTGAACTTGAGCGTCACGTCCTTGAAGTAGGGTGACTTCTCCAGGATCTTGAGGAACTCGGAGACGTCCGCCATTTCCAGGCCAAACCCGCTGATGGTGGCGGTCCCGCCCTTCTCATCAAAGTTGTCCACCCAAACACGCTTGGGAATGCCGCTGGCAATGGCGTCCAGGACCTTCACCGGTCCGGACTTGCCGCGCTCCAGTTCCTCAATGACCTTGAGCTGCGCTTGCAGCTTCTTCTTCTGGTCTTCGTACTGGTTGACCTCACCAATGATCTTCTCCAGGCGGGAGATTTCCTGCTCATCCCGGGAAATCTCCGCCTTGACGTCTTCAATCTGGTTGGAGACGGTGACGTTGTAGACGCCCAGACAGAGCACCACCAACACCACGCTGGCGCCCATGAGGATCATCTGCTGGAGGCCGGTCTCCCGCTTGCGGCTTGCTTTGACCGGCAAAAGATTGATGCGAATCATGGTGCCACCTCCTCACCGGTCCAACGGTTTGCGCAGGGCCAATCCCACGCTTACCGCCGCCAGCGGCGCAATCTTCTTCAGATGCGCCGGGTCAAAGTTCCCGCGGCTGCTCATATCCACGTTCTTGAACGGGTCCATCACCTCAATGGGGATGCCCACCTTGGATTCCAGGGTGCGGGCCAGGGCCGGCACCTGGGCGGTGCCGCCGGAGAGGTAGATCTTGGAAATCTGCGCGTCTGCGCTGGTGGCAGAAAAGAAGTCCAACGACCGTTGGATTTCATTGGACAGCGTCTCACTGACCTGGGTCATGACGCGTTCCACTTCCTGGGGCACCACGCCGTCAGACGCGTCATTGCGGCCACCCAGCTTGAGCTCTTCGGCCTCATCATAGGAGACGTTGAGCTGCTTCTGGATTTCATCGGTGTAGGCGTTGCCGCCCATGGAGATGTCACGGGTGAAGGCAGAGATGCCGTTGGACACCACGTTGATGTTGATGACGCTGGCACCCACATTCACCAGCACCACGGTCTCCCCTGCCGGGATGCCGTAGTTGAGTTCAAACTGGTTCTGGACGGCAAAGGCGTCCACGTCCACCACCACGGGGTCCAGGCCGGCTTCACCCACCACGGCGGTGTAGTCGTTGATCATGTCCTTCTTGGCGGCCACCAACAGCACGTCCATCTGACCCTGACCGTTGTCCCGGTTGAGGGTGTAGTGGTCAATGTTGACGTCATTGATGTCAAAGGGAATGTACTGTTCGGCCTCCCATTTGAGGGACTCCTCAAGCTCCTCCTCGCTCATCTGGGGGAGGTTGATCTTCTTGAGGATGACACTGTGGCCGGACACGCTGATGGCCACCTGCTTGTGTTTGATCTTCTGGGACTGGAACAGCTCCCGGATGGCATCCACAATGGCGGTGCTGTTCATCAACGCGCCGTCCACAATGGCTTCTGGCGGGAGTTGGATCATCCCAAAGCTGACCAGCTGGACGCCCTTCTTGTTTTCCTTGAGCTGGCAGACCTTGATGGAGGAGCTGCCAATATCAAGCCCCACGGCGTTTTTGCCCTTGGCCATGTTCCTACTCCTCCGCCACGGCCAGGGCCGTGTCCTGTTGGGAGTCTTCAGACGCCTGGGCGCCAAAGACCTTGTCCTTCTCCGCAACCGTCATTCCCAGCGCCAAGATGATCTTGCGCTTGGTGTCCAACCGGCAGGACAGGCCCGCTTCCACCCGGTCCACCGTCAACGTGCTCACCCCGGCCTTGCGCGCCAGCTCGGCTTTGCTCATGAGCTGGTCCTCCCGGATGGTCTTCACGTTGTTGGTCTTCTTGAGCGCCACCATGGCCTGGTTCTCCCTGCGTGCGGTCCAACAGCCACCCAAGGGTACGCAGCCAACATGTTGAGCGTCAAGGTTCTTTTCAGATCTTTGAACCCTAACTGATGTGCATTGAAGTAGTTTTGATGCTGTTTTGATGTAGGTTTTATGGGTCCAGCTGTCCCCAAGGCTTGGGCGTGGCGTAGCGCAGGGTTGAGCCAGGGTGGTCACGGGTTGGGAGCTTACGGCCGCAGGGCGCGGCACCCAAATTTTTGGCGGCGCTGGCGTGCGCTTTGAATGGTGACCCGGCGCAGCACTACGGTGCCGCGCCTCCCATGCCCCAGACGCCACAATCCACATCCAGCGCACCTGCAGGCCTTTTTCGCGGGGCTGCTTTTGCGTCGCTGGGGGTGGCTTTTTCACGGGTGTTTGGGCTGGTGCGGGAGACCTTGTTTGCCGTGGTTTTTGGGGCGTCCCGTGAATATGACGCGTTTTTGATGGCGTTCCGCCTGCCCAACCTGTTGCGGGACCTGTTTGCCGAAGGTGCGTTGTCCCAGGCCTTCACCAAGGTGTTTGCGCAGACCGCCAAGACCGACGGGGATGACGCCGCCTGGCGCACCGCCAACAAGGTGTTGACGGTGATGGCCATCCTGCTGACGGTGGTGTGCGCCCTGGGCATGTGGGGCTCCGACGCGCTGGTGGGCCTGTTGGCGCCGGGTTTTGCGGCCATCCCCGGCAAACATGACCTCACCGTGCAGCTGGCCACGTGGATGTTCCCGTTCATTCTCCTGGTGGCGCTGGCCGCGGCGTTGATGGGGATGCTCAACAGCAAGGGGCGCACGGGGCTGCCGCAGGCGGCCAGCGCGTTTTTCAACATGGGTTCCATCCTGGCGGGGCTGGGGACCGCGGCGGTGCTGGCGCCGGACTACGTGCTGGGTGGCCTGGCGTTGTTGTGGGACCGCGGCGCGGCGCGTGCGCAAGACCCGGATGGTGCGGCGCGCGCCATGTTGGGCATGGCGGTGGGCGTGCTGGTGGGCGGCGCACTGCAGCTGCTGGTGCAGGTGCCTGCGTTGTGGAAGCTGGGCTGGCGGCCGCGTTTTGACCTGGACCTCAAGGACGCGCGCGTACGCGAAGTGTTTGTGCTCATGGGCCCCGCGGTGCTTGGCGCGGCTGCGGTGCAGGTGAACATCCTCATCAACAGCAATTTTGCCAGCCACCTGGGGGACAAGCCGGTCTCCTGGCTCAACTACGCGTTCCGTTTCATGCAGTTTCCCATTGGATTGTTTGGCGTGGCCATTGCCGCCGCCGCGTTGCCCATCTTTGCGCGCGCCACGGCCACCAAAGGTGCGCCGGACCTTCCGGCGCTGCGGCACGCCATCAAGGCGTCCATCTCCCTGGCCTGCCTGTTGTGTGTGCCGGCGGCGGTGGGGCTGTTTGTGCTGGGGGAGCCGCTCATTGGCGTCATCTTTGAGCACGGGCGTTTTGGCGCCGACGACACGGCAGCCACCAACGCCGCCCTGGCGGCCTACAGCGTGGGGCTCACCGGGTATGCCGCCATCAAGGTGCTGCAGCCCGCGCTGTTGTCCCTCAATGACGCGCGTTCCCCCATGGTGGTGAGCATCCTGTCCATGGGGCTCAACCTGGGCATCAACTGGATGTTGGTGCGGGTCTACGGGTTTGGGCACGTGGGGCTGGCCATGACCACGTCCGTCTCTGCGTTGTTCAACGCGGTTGTGCTGGCGTTCATTCTGCGGTGGCGTGCGGGTGGCATGGAGGGTGGTGCGCTGGTCTGGACGCTTGTGCGGGTGGGCCTTGCCGCGGCGGTGATGGGGGCTGCGGTGTGGGGCACGCGTTTGGGCGTGGAGGGGATGTTGGAGCGCGGGTTTGTGCGTCACGTGGTGAGCCTGGGGGCAGGCGTGGTGGTGGGGGCGGTGGTGTTTGGCGTGGTGGCGTTGGTGCTGCGCATCCCGGAGCTGCAGATGTTGGTGGGGGCTGTTCGCCGGCGGGGACGCGCGTGAGTCTGGAGGTGGCGCGCCATGGGTTTGTGGACCTGGCGCACGCCATCCAGGTGGCGTCCCGCGTGCGCTGGGACCCGTCTGGCGTGCTGGTGCTGGGCGGCTTCCCCACCGACGACACCAACGCCGCACTGTTGCACCTGGCCCACGCGCTGGGGACCCCGGTGCCGGACACCCGCATGCCGGGCCACGCCATGGAAGGCAACCTGGTCTACCGCGTGGAATTCAACCCGCAGAACCAGGACGAACACGCGTATTCGGCAACCGCGGGGAATTTTCCGCTCCACACCGACGGTGCACACTGGAAACAACCGCCACACCTGGTGCTGTTGTTGTGCTGCCGGGCCTCGTCATCCGGCGGGGACACCACGCTGGCGCACGTGGAGGACGTCCTGGCGCAGGTGGAAGCGGGCCACATCCAGCAGCTGGTGAACGTGCCGGTGGGCTTTGATGACGTGGACGCGCCCGTGCTGCAGCGGGAACCGTGGCGCATCCGCTGGAACCACGCCACGCTGCAGCGGCGTCACCAACGTGGCCTGTGGCGCCCGCACCGCGCCACCCTGGACGCCTGCCACGCGCTGGATGTGGCGCTGGCGGGATTGGCTGCACGCCACGCGTTGCGCCTTGCGCCAGGGGAATTGCTGGTGGTGGACAACACGCGCGTGTTGCATGGGCGCACCCCGTTTGTGGCCACAAGCAACCGGCTGCTCAAGCGCGTTCGCGTGCGGCAGGGCTGACCAAAAAAGGGGAAACCCCACAGAACCCATGGTAGCGTGCAGGGGTGCCCCCTTCCGACGCCACGGAGAACCGGCCCGGCCCGACCGACCGTCCTTCGCCGCTGTTCTTCACGGCCATGTTGTTGAGCGGGTTTGCGGGGATTTCCTATGAAATCCTCTACGCGCGCATCCTGGCGGACATTGTGGGGGACCAGTTTGCGGTGTCCGCCTCGGTGCTCATCACCTTCCTTCTGGGCATTGGCGTGGGGAGCGCCGCGGCCCACCGGTTGTGGCGGCAGTTGTGGCTCATTGAGGCGGGCATTGGGGCCTGCGGTGTGCTGGCGGCGGCAACCAGCCCGTTGTTGGACGGTCTGGTGTACGCCAGCATCCCGCTGCTTGGGTCCGGGCTGGCGGGCAGCATCATGTTTTGCGTGTTGCTGTTGTTGTTGCCCGCGTTCCTCATTGGTTGTTCCATCCCGTTGTTCTCTGGCTACCTGCACCTGTTGGGACGGGGTGACGCCTTCCCGCGGGTCTACGCGGTCTACAACGCAGGGGCCGCCCTCACCGCGGTGGTCATTGAGTTCCTGCTCATCCGGAAGTTTGGCATCCGGGGAACGGTGCTGGTCATTGCGGGGATGAACGCGATGGTGGCGGGGGTGCTGGCGTGGCGGTTTGGCCAACTGGCCCGCAATGCACCGGCACGCCAGCCGTTGAAGCTCCGGGTTGCGTGGGGTGACGTGGCGGCGTTGGTGTTGGCCAGTGTGGCCTCGGCGGTGTTCCAGTTGTTGGCGCTGCGCCTGGCGGAGATGCTGCTGGGCCCCTTCCGGGAGACGTTTGCGTTGGTGCTGGCGCTCATCCTGGGCGGGATTGCGCTGGGTTCCTACATGGTGCGGGTGGGGCGCCCGCCGCTGGCGCGGGTGTTGGTGCTGGCGCTGTTGGGGTTGGCGTTCATCCTGGTGGGGACGCAGAAGGTGGTGTTTCTCTACGCGCAATACCACGCCGCGGCGCAGGATATTTCCGCCGGGCCTTTCCTGCTCAAGGCGGCACTGCTCACCGCGTTGCTGTTGGTACCCGCCACCGCGTTTGGTGCCACCATCCCCGCGCTGTTGCAGCAACGTCCGGATGTGGCCCGCGCTTCCGGCGCGTTGTTGGCCATCTCATCCCTGGCCAACGTGGCGGGGTTTTTGCTCATGACGCTGGTGCTGCACCGGCAGTTTGAATACGGCATGCAGCTGTTGGTGGTGTGTGGCCTCACCGCGCTGGCCTTGGTGGTCCAGGCGCCCCGCCAGCTGGAGCGCTGGGCCACGGCGGTGTTGTTGATGGGCGGGCTCAACCACGCGCAGGCGCGCATCTGGGAAGAGGAGTTCCTCCTCCTGGGCTACCGCGCGTTCCATGACCCCGCCGCCATCCTGGAGACGCAGCGCGGGTTTGGCCGGCCGGAGCTTTTTCGCGGGACGCAGGACATCTTCTCCATCATCTGGAAGGACGGCGCGCCCTACCTGTTCATCAATGGCTACATCTCCATCTTCCTGGACAGCCCGTCAGAAAAAATGGTGGGCGCCCTCTCCTCCCTGGCCGCACCCCGCACCGACAAGGCGCTGGTGCTGGGGCTGGGCAGCGGAGGGACCGCCTCCGCCGTGGGGCTGTTGTTTGACCGGACCGACGTGGTGGAAATCAACCCGGTGGTCACCGCCAACATTGGCCGGATGAAGAAGTGGAACTTTGACGTGGAGCACAACCCCAACGTCCACATCATCACCGACGATGCGGTGCACCACATGAAGGCCAGCCAGGAGCACTATTCGCTGGTGCTCAACACGGTGACCACGCCGCTGTACTTCTCCTCCTCCAAACTCTACACGCGCGAATTTTTGGAAGTGGCCCGACGCCGCCTGACCCCCGACGGCGTGTACACCACGTGGATGGACTCACGGATTGGAGATGGCGGCGCGTTCATCATCCTGTCCACGTTGCGGCAGGTGTTCCCGCACTGCGCCATGTTCTACGCCAAGGCCACCTACTTCCTGCTGGCGTGTTCGGCGCAGCCCGTTGTGGTGCGGGACCCGGGACTGCCCGGGCGTTCCCCACAGCTGGATGATGACTTCTTGCGCAACCACGGGTTGGAGACCACATGGCTGGCCCACCAGTTGTTGTTGCGGGATGCGTTTGTGCTGCTGGAAGAAGACCAGCCGCCGGTGAACACGCTGGACATGCCCATCCTGGAGTTTGAGCTTGCCGGGTTGCGCAACGCGGGGGTGCCCCGCCTCAAAAAGCGCATCCTCAAACACCTGCGTTGGGAAGACCTGCAGGCGGCGCTGGGTGCGGCAGCGGACCCGGGCATTGTGGTGGCACAAGCGCGCGCATGGCTTGGGGATGACGCCGTCTACACCCGGCGCTGGGAGAAGCTCCTGCGTGACCGCGTCAAGGACTTTGCGCCCCGTTACGCGCAGGCGCGCCTGGACCATGCACAGCGTTATGCCAATGCCGTGGACACACCCCAGGCCCGCTACAAACTTGCGGCGCGCCTGAGGGACGCGGGGCGGTACGCGGACGCGGTGGCGCAGCTGGACGTGGTGCTGCGCCTGGCGCCGCGGTTCAACAACGCCCACTACGTCATGGCGTCCTGCCTGGTGGAACTGGGAGACATCCCACGGGCCAAGGAACATTTTCGTCTTGAGCTGGCGTTGGACCCCAAGGACCAGGACGCGCGAGAGAGACTGGCGGCGCTGGAGGAACCCTAGTGCTGGGGCAGCGGTGCGTTGTCTGCCACCCGGTCCGCCAGCCAACCGCGGTAGACGTTGCGCTGTCCAGGGTCCGCCAACAGGCGCAGTGCTTCATCCCGCCGACGGCGCAACACGGCCAGGTACACTTTGGCGGGACCCAGGTCTGCGTTGTCCAGCGTGGGTGGCCCCAGCGTGTCCTGCCAACGCGCGGCGGCCGCGTCCACATCCTGCTGGGTTGCCAAGGGCGACAGACCCAACGTTCCAAAGGCATCCATCCCAAAAGTCTCCAGCCACGCCCGCGCCACCACCTGGCGCACCGCCACGGCCCCCAGGGAGACGGCCGGCGTCACCCACGGTGATTCCAGAGACGCCAGCACGGTAGGCCGCTTGGGCGCGGAGGGCGGTGGCCCTGCGGTCTCCAGTGTGACGGCCTGCAGCACAATGAGCGCCAGCAACTCACGCGCGTTTGCGCCGCCGGGCTGGGCCTGCAAGCGGGACAGCGCCACCTCCACGGTGGGACCGTGCTGGAGCAACTCCCGGAACTGCGCGGCCGGGCGGTGCCGCAGCAAGACCAGGGACCGTTCCTGGAACGCCTCAGCCGGCACCATCTGGCGCGCACGCACTGGCACCAGCAAGCGCACCGCGTCCTCCTGGGACACTTCGTCCAGGCACGTGCGGGCCACCAGGTCCAACGGGTCCAACACCGTGCGCGTGCCCAGCACCGGGTTGTCATCCCACGCCACCACCGCAAACCGCCCGGTTGCAGAGACCAAAGCCCCGCCCACCACCCGGCGGACAAACGCGGCGTACTGTTGGACGCAGGCACATTCTGGCGCAGGGATGCCGGTGTGTTTGGACGCCGCGGTCAACAGCACCTGGTCTGACGGCATGACGGGCGGCGGCGCGGCGGGTGCCGCCAACAGACGGACGTCCTGAAGGTGACGGGCCAGGCTGCCCCGCGCATGTGTGGTGCGCGCATCCACCACCAGCCCATCCACCAGATGGATGGACCACAATGCTCCTGGTGACTGAACGCGCAGCACGGCGGTGGCACGGCGCTCAAACAGCGTCATCAACGCCAAGGCCAGGGCCGGCAAGGACGCATCACCCTGCAGGGGCGTGGGCAGCACCACCGGGGTGCTGGACCACGGAACCATCACGCCCGCCGCAGCCTCGTTGGTGGGCGGTGGCTGGGACGGCGGCGCAGGCTCCACGGTGGATGGACGTGGCGTGGTGGGGGTTGTTGCAGCACTGGCGCGCAGCACCACCGGCGCCATGGGTACACCAGCCAGGGACACGGGGCGCCCAAACGCTTCGGCGGGAGGAACAAGGGGTGGTGGTGCGTCCCATTTGGCGGATGGTCCAACCAGTGGGGTTGCGGGTGCCACCTGCACCGCCACGGGCGGCGGCAACAGCGGCCCCGGGTTGCCAACGGAAGCCGGAGCAACAGCGGCACCAGGCTGGGACACCGGCCTGGGTGGAGCTGCGCCGGGGTTGGTGGCCACTTTTCCAAACGCTGGCGGCAGAACCGCGCCGGGTTTGGTGACCGGCTTTCCAAACGCGGGTGGGGGAACAGCGCCGGGGTTGGTGACCACTTTTCCAAACGCGGGCGGGGGAACAGCGCCGGGCATGGTGACCGGCTTTCCAAACGCCGGGGCCTGGGCTTCACCGGGACTGGTGATTGGCTTTCCAAATGCGGCGGCTTTTTCCTGGATGGCCGCCAGCCGGTCTGTGCGGCGACCCGCGGTCAGCGCCAGGGCCTCTTCCATGCGACCCAACAGTTCCCGCAGGGGAATGGGCTTGCGCAGCGCCGCGGTGACCTTGAGCCGCTGAACCTGTCGTTCGTCTGGGATGGCTGCACTGACCAGGATGACGGGGATGGCGCCCCCGCGCGGATGCTCCCGGATGCGCGCCACCAGCTCCAGCCCGCTGAGCCGGGGCATCATGACGTCGGTCAACACCAGGTCAAACGGTTGCCGCTGGAAGGCTTCCCAGGCTTGCTCGCCGTCGGCCATGGGGTGCATCTGGAACTGGCGGGCCTCAAGATATTTGGCGAGCAGACGGCAGATGTCCTCGTCATCCTCCACCAATAGGACGTGTTTGGTTCGAGCCCCGGCGTGTTCCATGCGACCTCCCTGGGACCTTGCCCGGCAGCAGCCAAACACCCAGCGGGGTCCAGGAAAGAGCCCACCACACCACGCTGACCCTGCTCAAGACCAACGCTGGTCATAGACTTTGTTGGACACCGGTTGCGCGGGCCAAGCCACCAGATGCACGCGTGTGAACCAGCAGTGCCAGGCCCGAGCAACCGGGTGCGACAACGAAGACAACCAAGGCGGGTTACTTTTTATTTCCGCCGGGATTGTTGGTGCCCGTGTTGGGACTGTTCTCCCGACCGGCTCCCTGGCCTGGGTTGGTTCCATCACCAAGCCCCGAACGGTTCTTGTCGTTGCCCCCATTGTCAGAGTCCTTGTTTCCGTTGTCCTTGTCTCCGGTGTCTTTGTCCTTGTCTCCGTTGTCCTTGTCTCCGGTGTCTTTGTCCTTGTCACCGGTGTCCTTGTCTCCGTTGTCCTTGTCACCGGTGTCTTTGTCCTTGTCTCCGTTGTCCTTGTCACCGGTGTCTTTGTCGTCATCTTTGTCACCGCCGCCAGCGGGCTCGCCGCCGCCGCCACCGCCGCCTCCGGCAGGCTCACCACCCCCGCCACCGCCGCCACCGGGAGGCTCACCACCGCCGCCACCACCGCCACCAGGGGGCTCACCTCCTCCGCCACCACCGCCACCAGGGGGCTCACCTCCTCCGCCACCACCGCCACCAGCCGGGTCACCGCCGCCGCCAGGATCCCCGCCGCCACCACCGCCACCAGCGGGGTCACCGCCGCCGCCGCCGGGATCCCCGCCGCCACCACCGCCGCCTACTGCGTTGTAGGAATCCAGCCGGTCATCAAAAAGGATGGAGACCATGAAGGCCCCGCCTGCGCGCGCGTTGTACGTCAACAGGCCGCCCACCAGCAGGGCACCAACGGATCCAACTATTTTCCAAGCGGTTTTGGAGAGCATGGCGTGATTCCTCTGCGTGGCCTCACGGCCGGTTGTAATCACCAATCAGGACGTCCAACCACGGGTCACCGTCCAGCTGCCCGGTGGCTGTGGCTTGCCAGGAACCGGGACCCCAAGGCTGTGCCAGCGTCAGGGTGTAGCGCCCGGTACGAAGCTGGTTTGCCGACACCAGGGTGCTTCCTGGAATGCTGAGATATTTCCCCAGCGCCGCGTAATCGGTGGCAAACCTTCCCACCTCAGACATGTACGCAATCTGCGCCTTGTAGGTGGCATCCAGCGCCACGTAGGCCTCGGTGCGGCGGGCCAGTTTGACCTGGCCGTCGTAACTGGGGACCGCCAGGGAGGCGAGAATGGAAATCACTGTCACCACAATCATCAGCTCGACGAGCGTGAATCCATGGCGGGGGTGGCGGGGTTGGTTCATGACAGGCTGCATTTGAGCAACTCCGGGGCCAATGCGGGTCTTTGGTTTTTGTGCAGCAGAATCACGGGGTCTCTCCTGGAAGCCGCGTGGGATGGGTGGGTTCCCCCTGGGGGATTTCACCCAACTGGGTGTCTTCACCCATCGTCCACCTCCAGGCCAAACTTCTTCACGCGGTAGCGCAGGGTGTCCCGGCTGAGGGCCAGATACCGCGCGGTCTGGACCACGTTGCCGGCGTTGGCCTCCAGGGCGGCCTTGAGCACGGCTCGCTCCAGTTCTTCCAACGGTGCGCCGCCGGGTGGGAGTTCCACCCGCACGCCGGAGGGCGTGACCACCACGTGGGCAGAAGATGCCGGCCCTGCCGACGCGGGGTGCGTCACGGTGGTGGTGGCGGGATGTTCGGGGTGCGCGGCCAGGGCCAGCACACTTGCAGGCAGCTGGGTGGTGCCCGCGGGACTCAAGAGCACCGCGCGCTCCATGGCAAAACGCAGCTCGCGCAGGTTGCCGGGCCACGCATGCGCCAGGATGGCCTGCTGCGCGGGCACGGAGAGGGACAGCACGTCCTTGCGGTAGCGCACCGCGGCGTCACGCAGCAGCAGTTGCGCCATTTCCACGGCATCACCGCGTTGCCGCAGCGACGGCACATCCAGCGTGAGCGCGGCCAGGCGGTGGTAGAGGTCCGCCCGGAAGCGCCCGGCGGCCACGGCGGACGGCAGGGAAACGTTGGTGGCGGAGAGGATGGTGGTTTGCACGGGACGGGTGCGCACACCGCCCACGCGGCGCACCTGGCGGGACTCCAGGAACTGCAGCAGCTTGGCCTGGACGTCCAGGGGCAGCTCGCCAATTTCATCCAACAACAGCGTTCCGCCATCCGCCGCTTCCACCAGCCCGGTGCGGGCGGAGCGCGCGTCGGTGTAGGCGGACTTTTCATTGCCAAACAGTTCCCCTTCCACCAGGTGCGTGGGCAACGCGGCGCAATTGACCTCAATAAACGGCTTGCGGTCTCCCAGACGTGCGTCATGCAGCAGGCGTGAAACGAGACCTTTGCCCGCACCGGTCTCCCCCATGATGAGGACGGGCGGTGGTTCACCTTGCAGGCTGGCCAACATGGCAACCTGCTGGCGCACGCTGTCCATGGCCGGGGACGTTCCCAAAAGGGCCTGGGCCAGTCCGGTGTTGCGGCCACGGTTGCGCTGCCAGTCCAGTTCCCGGCGGGCCTGGCGTTCCTTGGCGGCGCGTTCCACCACCAGCAACAGCCGGTCCAGCTGTACGGGCTTTTCCAGATAGTCGTACACACCACCGCGGATGGCGCGTACCGCGGCGGGGAGCGAAGCATGGGCGGTGACGGCGACGCGCACCATGGTGGGGTCCAGGGCACCCAACGCCTCCAGCAGTTCCAAGCCGCCCATGCCGGGCAGCTGAACGTCTGAGATGACCACGTCCGGCAGGTTGTGGCGCGCGGCCTCCAGCGCCGGTTCGGCGGCGTCAAAACCTTCCACCGGCTGGCCCTTGATGGTCAGGAACTCCACCAGGGAGCGGCGCAGCAACGGGTCATCCTCCACAACAAAGATCATGGTGCACCGGCCAGCGGCAGCAGGATGGCGGCGCTGGTCCCGCCTTTGTCCCGGGAGGTGAAGCGCAACGCCCCGCCATGGCGCAGGACAATGCGCCGGGTGATGGCCACGCCCAGGCCAGACCCACCCGCATTCCCTGATGTCACCACAGCGCCCGCGGCCAACGCGGGGGTGACGCCGGGGCCGTCATCCAGCACCGCAAGTTCCAACCACGGTCCCTGCGGCGGGGGCAGTTCTTCCAGGCCGGCGCGCGCGGGTGGCTGGGTGCGCGCGGCGGTAATGGTCACGGTGGCGCCGGGCGGCGAACAACCCACGGCATTGTCCAACAGGTTGGCCAGCGCCAATTGCACCAGGCCAGCGTCCACCTCCACGCGCAACTCTTTTTCCGACGGGACGACCACCCGCACGCCGCGCGCCTGTGCGCGGGAGATGGATTGGGTCACGGGGCCTTCCAGCAACTGGTCCACCGTCACCAAGGCCAGCACCGGGCCGCCCATGCGCGCACCGGCCAGGAACTCCTTGATTTGTGCGGTGAGCCCATCCACCGCGTCCTGGATGTCCGTCAGGTTGGTGACGGCGGCATGGTCCGGCGGGAGTTTGGCCAACGCCACACTGGCGGCGGCGCGCATGCCGGCCAATGGTGTCTTGAGGCCGTGGCTGAGTCCGGCGGCCACTTCGCCAAAATAGGCAAACCGGTCTGCCGCCACGCCACGCAGGCGCTGGGCGTAGAGTTCTTCCAGACGCGCGCGCAGCACATCCTCCAACGCGTGTTCATCCCGCACCGGCGTGGGGGCGGGTGGTGCGGTGACCGCAGCGGGCTTTTTGGACCACCACAAACCCAGCACCGCCACGCACCACGCCCAGCACCCCAAGAGGAACATGGTGCGCGCGTCCTGCTGCGCCTTGCGTTGCTGTTGCAGCGCGCCGGCCAGTGCACCCACGTAGTGCGCTTCAAGTTCCTTGAGCGTTGGGGGCAGGCAGCTGGTGCACGCGTCCTGGTTGAGGCAACGGGCCGCGGCATCCAGCAGCGGAACCAGCGCGGCGCCGCTTTGGTCCTGGCGCAATACATCCAACGCGGCCAATGCTGGGGTGCGCTGGGGCAACGGGGTGGCACAGGCCAGCGCCAGGCGGTCCACATCCCGGATGCGTCCACTGGCGCCGGAGGAGAGCTCCAGGAGGTGTTCGGCGCGCGCGGCGGTGGTGTGGTCCCACCAGGTGGCACCCAGAGCACCCACAACAACCAGGATGGCGCCCGCCGTGGTGCGCGCGTCCATCACTCCACCTGCATGATTTTTCCGTTTTCAACCCGGAACGCAATGGCCCCATCCCGCGAGACCAGCGCGGTGTGGATGCCCTGCGCGCCCAGTTTGTCCCGGATGGCGCGCGCCTCTTTCATGCGGTCCGCGCGGGACAGCGTCATCCAGCGCCCGGCCTCCACGCGTCCAATGAACACCTTGGGCGGTGCCGCGCTGGACACGCCGCCCTCTACCAGCACCGGGGACAGCGCGTGCAGCTGTTGGGTGGGCATGTTGTCCAGGTGCGTGGACATCCACTGGGCCAGGTTGAAGAAGCTCACCGGTGCGGCCAGCAGGGTGAGAACCACAATGAGGCCCCGCACCGAAAGGATGCGGAGCACATCTGGCACATAGACATCTTCCGGTTTGACATACGTCTTGGTCACCCTGGCGCGGCGCGGGACAAAACGTTGGGCGGTGGAACCGGCGCGGCCCACAATCTTGAAGACCTCATCCACCTGCGCGTTGGCCTGTTCCAGGCGTTTCTCCAGCACCTGCTCAGACACACCACTCTGGCGCGCCAGCACCACCACCCGCGCGCGGAACTGGCTCTCCAACCGGATGGACGCGTAAAGGATCTCCGGTTCAAGCAATTGGTTGCGCAACGCCAGACGGTACCCGGACACGTCCATGATGAAGCCACTGGCAAACAGCGCGTCCAAGGTCTCCAGCGCCATGATCCGTTGGATGGCGCCCTCAAAAAAGGTCACCGCCGCGCCCAGGGTCTCCAACGTGACCTCAGACCGCGCGCCCAGGCCAATGAGAACGTGTTTGACGCCGTCAAACGGCAACAGTGCGCCATCCGGCCCCTGGCACAGCCGGGTCACCACGGCCACCAGGCGTTCCATGCGGTGGGGGGACAACCGCCAGGCAAGCAGGCGCGCGTAGTGGATGGACGCGTCTTCCGGGGCTGCGGCCAATGCGGCCCACACCTGCGCATCCGGCGAGGCGTCATCCAGTTCCAACAGGTCTGCTTCAGCCTGCTCCAGCCGAAGCTGCAGCGGCTTGGAGATGTCTCCCTTCACCAAAGCGGCAGAGCACTCACCAAGCTCCTGCTGCACCAGCAGCAGTTCTTCGACCATTCCCGGTGACGTGGCCAGAACCTGGAAGATGGGTTGTGCGCCCAGCAGGGACTCCAGGCGTTCGGCCATGCGGTCAAAGACCGGCGCGCTGGCTGGATCCAGCTGCGGGGCGGTCACCGTGGGCTGCTGCGCTGGTTCCATGGCCGGATCCTTCAGGGCTTTCCAAAGGTTATTCTCCAGTCGTCTGCTGCCGCAACTTTGCTGGAATGGTGCTGTAGGGAAACTCGTCCCGTCACATGCCAAACTGTAGGGCCCGCCGCGCAATGCCTGAGCCCCGCTCCACCGTTCATTGCGCTCAAAGACACGTAGGGAAAGCTGCGCCAGCCGGAGGGGCTGGGGCCGCCACGCGTGCGCGCCGAACCTGGCGAGACCTTGTCTGGTGGGACAAGGACGGCAGCGCCAGCGCAGCAGGATGGAGCCACGTGTTGAACAAAACAATCCAAGACAAACCAGAAATGCCGCCGTTTTCAGGTGGGCTGCCGCAGCCGGCCAGCGCGAACGCGGATCAGCCCAGCACGCGCAGGGAGCCGCGCACCACGCCGTAACCACCTTCGGTGTTGAGCGCCTTGAAGACCTGCGCGGGTGACTGCGTGCCATCCAGCAACGCGCGGTAACTGCGCACCAGGCGCGTGACGTCGGCGGCGTTCTCCCGCACCAACTCCACGCGGAACCGTTGTGTGCCTGCGCGCTGCGCCGGTCCCACCAGGCTGGCGGCACTTTGTGCCTTGGCGTGGAACACGGTGTTGCGGCAGCCAATGTCTGCCTCCACCGGATTGTCCAGACCCACGCGGTCCCGCAGGCTCATGGTGTGCTGTTCACAGGGACGGCCACAATCGCGGAAATCCCTGCCACTGGAGAGCAGTGCGGCAAACAGGCAATGCTCCATGTGGAACAGCGGCATGGGATGGTGCACCACCAGCTCGGCGTGGGGGCCCAGCCCCGTGGGCAACAACGCTCCCAGCTGTTCCCCGTTGAGGTCAAAAGACGGCGTGAACGCATCCAGGTCATGGCGCAGCACTTCCTGGGCCGCAATGCGGTTGGTGATGTTGAGGGAAAAATCCCCCACGCGCAGTGGCTGCTTCCCGCCGTCAAAGACCGGGCGCCCCTCACGCAACGCGCCCAGGCCACGCACCAGCACCACGTCCGGCTCCAGGCTGTGGAGAAACCGGTCAATCTTCTCCTCGCCAGGCTTGCGAATGCGCGGCGGAGCCACACCAACACACCGCGCCCCCAGACGCCGCAGGGCCTCCACGGCCTTGGACACGCCGGTGAGCGCCAGGAAATCCAGGTAGACCCCGTTGGCACCGGCTTCATGCGCAGCCAACGCCTGCTCCAACGTCCGGCACAACACAAACAATCCCCCCGGTGGCGGTGGACGGCCAGACACATCCACGCTTTGCAGCAGGTCCTGCGCGGTGACCGCGGTGGTGGCGTGGCTGCGGGATGCATTCTGGGTGAGCGCATCCGACAAAGCACGCCGCGCACGGTTGAGCGCGCTCACCGGCACCATGGCGTCCGCCGGCAGTTCCACCGTGAGCGTACGCAACACATACGGCGTGTCCCCCAGCCGGCCCAGCTTGTCCCGCAGCACCGCCTCATCCACGCTGCGCCCCGGCGCGTGCTGGACGGCCGTGTCTGACGTCACCAACGCGGCCAGGCCCCGCGCACTGCGCGCCTCCAACGTAAACGGCGCATCCAACGCGCCACGGATGGTGAGGTCCAACGCTTCACGGTGCGGGTTGCGCTCCACCCCCGTCATCACCCGCGCCTCCAGACCGTTGAGGCCGTTGAGGAACACCCGCCGCCCCGAGGGAACCCGGCGCAGGTCCACCTGCGGTCCCAGCCACATCAGGACCGTGCTTCCCGCCGCCACGGTGGGCTCATTGACGCCGTCCACAAACAGTTCCCACACCCGCCCGCCCAGCTCGCCCTGGCTGCCACGGGTCCCCGCCACCATCACGCCGTCCCCGCGGGACAAAGGCTCCAATGTCTTGAGGCGCAACATGGCGCGGCCCTTGAAATCCGCCACGCCCAGCACGTGGCCCAGCACCAGGCCGCGGTGCTCACACGTCTCCCCGTCCACCAGCGCCTGGTGGTTGACGCCGGAAAGAAACCCCGGCCCGCTCCCGCGCGAATACGTCAACAACGCATCACGGCGGAGTTTTTGTGCGGCCTCCGGCGTCCCATCCACCGCCGCGCGGTAGAGCTGCGTCACCGCCGCCACGTAGTCCGGGCTCTTGAGGCGCCCTTCTATCTTCAGCGACGACACCCCCAGCTGTGCGAGGCGCGGCACCAGCGCTGAGGCTTCCAGGTCCTGGGGGCTGAGCAGGTGCGCCTTGTCCCCCAGGTCCTTCACCGCGCCGTCCACAATGAGGTCATACGGCAACCGGCACGCTTGCGCGCAGGCACCGCGGTTGGCGCTTCGGCCACCAATGGCCTCACTGGTCAGGCACTGCCCGGAATAGGACACGCACAACGCACCGTGGACAAACACCTCCAGCTCAGCGCTGGAGGCCGCGCGAATCTTCTCAATCTCATCCAGGGAAAGCTCACGGGCCACCACCACGCGGCTTGCGCCCAGCTCGCTGGCAAACTGGACACTGCCCGCATCCGTGCAGGTCATCTGGGTGGACGCATGGATATGCATGGAGGGCGCCACCGCCTGGCACAACTTCACCGTCCCCAGGTCCTGCACAATGACGGCATCCACGCCGGCGGCGGCACACGCGCGGATGGTCTCTTCCAGCGCCGGGAGCTCATGTTCAAAGACCAGCGTGTTGAGCGTGACGTAGCCCTTCACGCCGTGTGCGTGGAGCTTCAACATCACCGCGGCCAGTCCTGCCGCATCAAAGTTGGTGGCGCGCGCCCGGGCGTTGAACGCCTGCAGGCCAAAATACACTGCGTCTGCGCCGGCCAGGATGGCGGCGTGCATGGCAGCTTCATCTCCGGCAGGAGCAAGGACTTCAGGGCGCATGGGACGCGCGGTCATAGTGCACCGCCGGGCAAACGCAACCCGCGCTGGTCTGGTGTGCCCGCCAACCTTGGGCATGCACCGCATGTCACGGACGCACCAGCAACCACGAGGTGAAACGGGCCCCCCCCTGGACCATCACCCGCCAGCTCGACGTCAGTTTGCGGGAATGGCCGCAAACGTCCAGGGACCGGCTCCGGTCTCGGTGTTCACAATCCCCAGCTGGACCGGCGTGCCACCCAGCGCAATGGCAAACAACCGGGCATCCGGGATGTCCAGGCCAAACGTTGCCGCCGGGGTGGTGGAGCCCGCAGCCGCCGCGCCCAGCGTCACGCCGTTGGCGGGAGCCACCTGGTTGCCCGCCGCGGCCGTGCCGGTCCCATACGGAACATTGGCAAAGACCACCGCGGTGACCACTCCGCCGGTGACCACGCCCACGTCCACCGCAAGGTTCACCGCCGGTGCGGCGTGGACAAAGCGGATGGATGCGTTGGGGCTGCGGTCCTCAAACCCGTCCACGTAGACGTTGACGGCAAACGGCGTGGTGGCGTTGCCCAGCAGGCCATTGGCCACCGCAAGCACATTGTCGCCTGCGGCCACGGTTGCCTGCAGTTCGGCCACACGTTCATTTGCGGGCGGCTTGGTGCCGCCGGCGGCGTGCGCAAAGATCTCCAGCGGGTAGACGCCCGGAGGAACCTGGACGCCAGCCAGTGCCGGGAGCGTCTCGCCCGCGGCGGGATACGCAATGTTGTTGATGACGCGGCTGTTGCCGGCCCAGATGTCCACCGCCGGGGCGTTGGAGCACGCGTGCAACGCATAGATGGTGGGGTTCTGGGCAATGCGGGTGAAGGTTGGGTTGTCTGAAGGGTCCAGGGCCCACAGCGCAAATCCGGTGTTGGCACCAGCACGTTGCGCAAACAGGCCCGTGGCCACCAGGTACAGGGCGCTGCCGTTGGTCAGCTGCGGGGTGGTGAAAGCGGTCACACGGTTGCCACCGGCGCGAATACCGATCTGCAGGGCCTGCTCAGCGGGGAGGCCCACGCCTGAGGCGCCGGATTCGGCAAACCGGGTCACGCCAGCCAGCTCGGCGGTTCCATCATCACCCACGTCAATGTCCACGGTGGGGGCATCTGCTCCGGCGTGGACAATGCGCACCAGGGCCTGGTTGGAGCCGGGCGCCCCAAATCCCGTCTCAAACGCCAGGATGCGCAGGCCGCTGGCCGCGTCACCGCCCAGCAAACCAGCCGCCAGTGCCACGTACGACCGTCCCGGCGCCAGGACCAGATCCTCGGCACTCACCACGGCGGGGTCGGTCACGGCGGCGGTTCCCGCGCGCACATCAATGTCATACGCGGCGGGGGGAACACGCAGGGTTGCCGCGGCGCCAAAAGGCACGTCATTGAGCAGTGGGGAGGCCACGCCACGTGCGTAGATGTCCACGGCGGGGGCGTTGGCCGAGCCATGCACCACGGTCAGACGCGCATCCTGGCGGATGAACGCCGCGGTGTTGTCGGCGAAGACGGCGAGCAGGCTGAACCCGTCAACCTCACCGGGCGCCGATCCCAAGAGCCCTGTGGCAATGATGGTGGCGGTGGTGGCATCCGGCAGGGATGCCGGCGCGGTGAACGTGGTCACCAGGGACGTTCCGGCAAGGACACCAATGCGCAGACCTTCCGGCAGGACCACGCCGGCTTCTGGCGTGAACGTGAAACGTTCAAAGGTGTTCACCTCCACCGTTCCGTCGTTGCCCAGGTCCAGGTTCACCGTGGGGGCGTCTGAGCCACCGTGGAACAGGCGGACGCGCGTCTCTGTGGCGCCGGGGGCGGTGAAGTTGTCCTGGGTTGCCGCAATCCGGAAACGGTCTGCGGCGGCCGTGCTGGCCAGAAGCCCGGTGGCAATGGCGGTGAAACGTCCACCGGCGGTGACCGTGACGTCACCGGACGTATAGGCGGGCGTGCTGTTGGCGGCGGCGCCGTTGGCGCGCACCTCAAAACGGTATGTCCCTGCCGGCACATCCACGGAGAAGGCCTGCCCGTAGAGCAGGTTGGTGCGCAACGCGGTTGCATTGCCCGCGGCGTAGATGTCCACCGCGCCGCCATCAGGTGAAGCGTGGATGACCTGGATGTGCGCTGTGGTGACCGCCAGGCTGCTGGACTGGACGCCACCACTGCTGCTTGCCGCGCCCGAGGAAGAAGACGCAGCAGCGCTGGAAGAGGCTGCCCGGCTGCTGGACGCAAAGCCGCTGGAAGATGAGGCGGCGCGGCTGCTGGACTGCACTGCGCTGGAGCCGCCGCTTGCGCCGGACGAGCCGCCCGTGGACGAGGATGAAGAGGAGGATGAGGAGCTGGTGCTGTCCTCACCCGTGGTGGTGCAGGCTGTTGAAACAAGGGCCAGACCCAAAAGGGTCAAGCGGCTCAAGTGGAAACGTGTCATGGGTTGTGACTCCAGTGCATGGGCCTTTGTGGCCGTGAATTGGGACGTCATTGCGCAAACGTGTGCCCGTCCTGGGTCAAACCAGAGGACCCAGGAGAACCCGTCTTTGATGGTGTGATTCCCGCGCGTTGTGCTGGCGCGTGGTTGGCGGGTCTGATGCCGCCGGAACAATCTGGTTGCTGGGCGCGCCGGGGTGGGGACTTTTTTCTTGGACTGTGGGAACAACCCCGGAATTACCGCAGGGTGGCTGCGCCAGCGTGACACCGCATTGGTGGGCCGCAATGCTGAACACGAGGCAACCGATGGCGGCAAAAACGACACGCGTCCGCATCCGGAAGCAGGCAGCCCGCGTCTGGCGCTCCGTACCCGTCTTTGGGATGGGCGCACATGTTGGCTACCGGGAGGACCGCCTGGTGGCGGCGCGTGAGGATGACGCGGAATATCGGGAAATCATGGCGTTGATGGAGTCGCAACCGCTCTTTGATCATCTGTCCGAGGAGCGTGAGCGCCATGTGATGACCGGAGAGTTGGTGGGTTTCCTGCTTGCCCACGGTGCCGGCGTCATCCTGTTGTTGGTGACACGCAACCTGAGGGCGGCCTGGTTCACCACCTGGGCGCTGGCGTTTCTGGCCGACTGGGCGGGCGGGTGGATTGGCGGCGTGGTGTGTGACCGGAAATACCCCGAGCAGGATTGAACCACCGAGAGCGCTTTTCCGGCGTTGCCGTGAGGCCGGTACCCGCGACCACAGTGCCGTCAGGCGTTCTCCCGGCTGGGGTTTTGTGCACTGCACCGCAGGTTGCATGACCCGGGTCCAGGCTGGCACTCCGGCAACGCTGGCGGGGTGAAAGGACGCCAAATTCCACCGTGGGAAGTGCAGTGCGTTTTGTGGTGGACGGGGCAGCCCAAGCGCCCACGCTCCGTGGCTGCTGCTCCGGTCCCAATGCAACCGTGGATGTCCCCGTGTCCCTGGGCGCACGGTGGAGCGGGATGCAAACGGGAGGGCGTCTCACTGGAACGCTGGACGAGGTGCGCGTGGAAGCGGGCCAGCGCCCCGTGGAATGGCTCACGCTGCAGTACCGCTCCATGACCCGGCAGTTGTGCACGCTGGGCATGGTGCAGTTGCGGTGACCCGGCCGCGCTTGCCGTGTCAGCGGCCGCTGGATTGACGCAGCGGGACTGCGAACCGTTGTGCCCCGCCCGGGCATCCATGGTTGTTGATGCCGCTCTCTCCCGTTTTCAGTGCCCGCCTCCAGCCAGCGCTGCCGTCCAAGCGTGACTTCAACTCCCGTCGGTGGGTGTACGTTCCGTACGACAGGCTCAATGGGGAGGCCGGTCCACTGGCAACCGCAAGCCCCAATGACACCGGCGTGATCTTTGTGGAGTCCACCGCCAAGGCCGAGCGCCGGCCGTACCACAAGAAGAAGCTGGCACTGCTGCTTGCCAACGGGCGGCACTTTGCGCTGGAGCTGGCCGCGCGCGGCTTCAAGGTGCTCTACGTGGGCACCAACCTCCCCATGGGTGAGGCCCTTGCCCAGGCCTGTGGGCGCCACGGCATCACACGCGTGGTGACCACGCGCCCCGCCGAGCGCGAGTTGCGCCAGGACCTGGCTCCGTACGCCGCACTGTTGGACGAGCAGCCGGACCCCACGTGGATGACCACGCGCGCCGATTTTGAAGCCAGCCATCCCAAAGGGCCGCCGTACCTGATGGAGCGGTTCTACCGCCGGGTGCGTGCGCGCACCGGCATCCTTATGAACGGCAAGGACCCTGTTGGTGGCAAGCTCAGCTTTGACGCAGTAAACCGGCGACCGTGGCGCCCCAACAAAGGCGACCCCAGACCTCCAACACGCCCACACACTCCGCCCGACGACATCACCCTGGAGGTGCTGGACCTGGTGCGCACGCGTTTCCCAAACCACTTTGGCACCCTGGACAACTTTGACCTGCCCACCACCGCGCAGGATGCCAATGCGGCCTGGGCCTTTGCGCGCAAGGAACTGTTGCCGCACTTTGGCCCCTTTGAAGACGCCATGTCCGCCAGCGAGCCGGACCTCTTCCACACGCGCATTTCACCGTTGCTCAACCTTGGGCGTCTGTTGCCGGCGCGCGTGGTTGCCGACGTTGCCGCCGACCACGCGGCGGGAACCCTGCCCCTGCAAAGCGCCGAGGGATTCATCCGCCAGATTCTGGGCTGGCGTGAGTTTGTGCGTCACGTGTTTGAAGCCACCGACGGATTCCGCACGCTGGAGCCCAGTGGAGCACCCAACGCCCTGGACGCCAGGCGGCCATTGCCCGCGGCCTACTGGGGCGCGCCTTCTGGACTGCACTGCCTGGACACGGTCGTCGGTGACGTCATCCGCAATGGCTTCTCGCACCACATCACGCGCCTCATGGTGCTGGGCAACCTGGCCACCCTTGCCGGCTGGTCCCCGCGTGAACTCACCAACTGGTTCTGGATTGCGTACATTGACGCGTATGACTGGGTAGTGGAGCCCAACGTCCTGGGGATGGCCACCTACGCCGACGGTGGTCTCATGACCACCAAGCCCTACGTGAGCGGTGCGGCGTACATTGACCGCATGAGCGACTACTGCCGCGGCTGCCGCTACGACCCCACACGCTCCACGGGCGAGGGAGCCTGCCCGGTCACGGCCATGTATTGGAGCTTCCTCCACCGCAACCGCGCGCGCCTTGCGGGCAACGTGCGCATGGCCATGCCCCTCAAGATGCTGGAGAAGAAGGACCCCACCGAACTCAGCGCACTGCTGCGTTACGCCGACGAGACGGTTGAACGGCTGGGGGCCGGCACCGCGCCCAAACAGGTCTGACGGGAGCGGGTGACACCGGACAGCGGTTGCCTTTTGCAGGGCCTCAGCGCCATTTTGCGGGTGGGGTGTGACCCATGCGCGTTTTGGCGGTGTGGTGGACCTGTGCGGTGACAGCGCTTGTGACAGCGCCGCGCGCGGGTCTGGCCATCTCCCTGTATGATGCACATTCCATCCGGGCGGACGTGGGCGGTGACGTCAAGGTTTTCCTCCTGGGTGTGGTGCCATACAAACATGCGTTGTTGCCGTCGGACCCGTCCGCCCGCGCGTTGTTGGACCTGCGCTTGAAGCTGAACGTGACGGTGGGCCAGTGGCTCAAGGTGGTGGTGCACCCGGACTCCATCACGTCCGCTGGACCGGCCACGGGTTTGCTGGGGATGAGCGCGGCGGCGCGGCTGGCAGACCCTCCAGAGGCGGTGTCCCTGTCCCGCGTGTTTGTGAACGTTCCGGGCTTCAACACGCGTCTTCGAACCGACCGCGCGCACGTGACGCTGCACCTGCCGCATCTGGATGTGACGGCGGGACGGCAGCCCATCACGTTTGGGTCCACGTTCTTCTTCACGCCCATGGATGTGGTGGCGCCATTCTCTCCGCTCATTGTGGACCGCGAGTACAAACCCGGCGTGGATGCCTTGCGGGCAGATGTGTACATGGGCACGTCCACCACGCTTACGGTGGTGGCGGCGTACACCGGCGCATGGAGCGTGGAGGGCACGGTGGTGGCGGCGCGCGCGGGCACCACGTTGGGGACGGTGGACGTGGGTGTGTTTGGCGGCGTGGTGCGGGGGGACAGCGTGGTGGGCGCAGACGTGTCCGGCGGCGTGGCGGGCCTGGGCGTGCGCGGGGAGGCCACGCTCACCGTGCCGCGCCGCGTGGAGGACACGTTTTTGAGGGCCGCGTTGGGCCTGGACAAACGTTTTGCCAACGGGCTGTCCCTGAGCGGTGAAGTGTACCTGCAGAGTTTTGGCGCACTGGACCCGCAGCACTACCTGGACGTGGCGCAGTCCCCGCGGGTGGCGCGCGGCGAGGTGTGGGCGCTGGGACGGCTGTACAGCGCCATGAGCCTGGGGTTTGAGGTGTTGCCGGTGTTGACGGTGGGCATGTCCACCATTGTGAACGTGTTGGACGCCAGTGCGTTGCTGGGACCAACGTTGACCTGGTCCATTGCAGATGAGGTGGTCCTGGTGGCGGGCGGGTTTGCATCCGCCGGGGCGCGGCCGGATGACCGGCCCGGCATGGATCCCGCACGGCCTTTGGTGTTGCGCAGTGAATTTGGGAGTTCCCCCAACAGTATGTTTGTGCAGCTCAAGGCGTACTTCTGAAACCCATGCGCGGAGCGAGGGAAACCATGCAGGTCTTTCGCGGGTGGATGCTGGTGCTGGCGGGGACGTGGGGCGGTCCAGCCCTGGCCCAGGACGTGACGGTGGAGGAACTGTTGCGCATCCAGGATGACGCGGGACGCGGCGCGTCCAGCCAGTCCACCATGACCATGACGGTGAAGACAGACCGCTTTGAACGCGCGCTCACCATGAGCGTGGCCACCCACGGCGCGGAAAAGACGCTGGTGCGCATCCTGGCGCCGGCCAAGGAGAAGGGGACCGCCACGCTCAAGGTGGACCAGAACATCTGGAACTACCTGCCCAAGGTGGACCGCACCATCAAGGTTCCGGCCAGCATGATGGGTGGCGCATGGATGGGCAGCCACCTTTCCAATGATGACCTGGTGCGGGACGCCCGCTACAGCGACGATTTCACCTGCCGCTTTCTCCAGAAGCCGGATGGAAAGGCCATCCAACATTGGATCATTGAGTGTGTTCCCAAGCCCGGTGCGGCGGTGGTGTGGGGGAAGGTGAAGATTCGCGTGCGGGCGGTGGACCGCCTGGCGGATGAAATCACCTACCATGACGAGGCAGGCGCCCTGGTGCGCACCATGGCGTTCCATGAGTTTGGCGTGCTGGGCGGGCGCAAGATGGCACGGCGGGTGCGCGTCATCCCGGCAGACAAGCCCGGAGAATTCACCGAAATGACCTACAATGAGATTGCGTATGACGTGGCGCTGCCGCCGTCCACATTTACGCTGCAGGCGCTCAAACAATAGTGGGGTGACGGCGTGGGAATCCTCCGGCTGGCCTGGCGCAACATCTGGCGCAACACGCGCCGCACCGCGGTGACGGTGGCGGCCATGGCGTTGTCCTTGGCGGTGACCATTGTCTACGCGGCCATGGTGGAGGGCTACATGGTCACCATGGAGCGTGACGCGCTGGACGCAGAGATGGGCGTGGCACAGGTGTTTGCGCAGGGCTACCAGGACCGCCCGTCCATCTACAGCGTCATGGAAGATGCGCCCGCCGTGGTGGACCGGCTGCGCGCAGCGGGGCTGCCGGCGGCCGCGCGCCTGTTGGGCGGGGGCCTGATGGCGGCGGGGGAATCATCCGCCGGGGTACAACTGCGGGGCATTGATGTTGCCGCCGAACAAGACGTGCTCTCCGTGGCTGGCATGGTGAAAGAGGGGCGGTGGCTGGATGCGGCGCACCCCAACGGCGTGGTGCTGGGGTTGCGGCTGGCCCGCACGCTGGGCGTCACGGTGGGAGATGAGGTGGTGATGTTGTCCCAGGCCACCGACGGGAGCATTGCCAACAGCCTGGGGGTGGTGCGTGGCGTGCTGGCCACGGTGAGTGAACCCACAGACCGCGCGGGCGTGTTCATGACGGCCGCTGCGTTCCGCGAATTTTTCCAGCTGGACAAGGGCGCCCACCAGATCATTGTGAAGCGGCCGGACGTGGTGGACCTGCCCGCGTTGGAGGCGCACATCCAGGCGGCAGCGCCGGGTCACCAGGTCATGACGTGGCGCGCGTTGGTTCCGGTCATGGCCACCATGATGGATTCGGTGGGTGGGTTGATGGCGTTTCTGATGTTCATCATCAATGTGGCAATTGCCATAGTGATCCTCAACGCCATGCTCATGGCGGTGTTTGAACGCATCAAGGAGTTTGGGGTCCTCAAGGCACTTGGGGTGGCACCGTTGCAGGTGCTGGCCATCATCTACGCCGAAAGTTTCTTGCAGGTGGGCGTGGCGTTGATTGTGGGCGTGCTGGCAGCGGCAGGACCGCTGGCGTACCTGGTGACGGTGGGCGTGAACATGGGCGCGCTGGCAGGCGTGGGAGCCATGGGAACATCCATGGTGAGCCAGTGGCACGCGGTGGCCAGCGTGCGCGGGGTGGTGACGCCGGTGGGGATGATGGTGTGGGTGGTGCTGGTGGCGGTGCTGTATCCGGCGGTCAAGGCGGCGGTGATTGAACCGGTGACCGCCATGCACCACCGGTGACGGCGAGGAGCGTTCCATTGGGTCCGGTGCGGTTGGCGGTGATGGCGTGGCGCAACCTGTGGCGGCAGACCCGCCGCACGGTGATCACGTTGAGCAGCGTGGCGTTTGGGGTGTTCCTGGCGGTGTTGATGACCGGCCTGCAGGACCAGAGCTGGGAGGACGTCATTGGCACCGCAGCACGGCTGGGCGGCGGGCATGTGACGCTGGAGCACCCGGAGTATCGGGAGAAACCCGCGCTCAGCCGGACGGTGGCAGTCACCTCCGCGGTGCGCGCGCAGGTGACGGCGGTGGAAGGGGTGACCCGCGCGGTCCCGCGCATTGTGGGGCAGGTGATGCTGGCCACCACGGCAGACAGTTTTGGCGCGGGGTTCATTGCGTATGACCCCACGCTTGAAGACCGGGACACGCTCAGCCTGGTGGACGCGGTGCATGAAGGAAGCCTGTTCAAGACGGCGGATGACGCCGGAATTGTGCTGGGAGAGCGCCTGGCCCACAACCTCAAAGCCACCCTTGGGACCAAGGTCGTCTACACCCTCACCGACAAACACGGCCAGATTGTGAGCGCGCTTGCGCGGGTGAGCGGGATCATTCGCACGGGCGCGCCCAGCGTGGACGTGGGGATGTGCCTGTTGCCGTTGGGCAGTGTACAAAAGACGCTGGGATATTTGGCGGGGGAATCCACGCAGGTTGCGGTGTTTTTGAAGGACCAGCGGCGGTCAGAGCGCATCAGCCTGGAGCTGGCGCAGCTGGCGGGGCCCACGGTGGCGGCGCGCACCTGGCATGAGACCCAGCCGGACCTGGATTCCCTGATTGCGGTGAAACGTGGCGGCACTGTCTTTTTTGAGGTGCTCATCCTGGTGTTGTGCGCGGCGGGCATCTTCAACACCATGTTTGTGAGCGTCATGGAGCGGCTGCGCGAGTTTGGCATCCTCACCGCCGTGGGTTTTGGCCCATTGCGTTTGTTTGGGCTGGTGATGCTGGAGAGCCTGTGGGTTGGCCTGTTGGGACTGGTGGCGGCGGCGGTGGTGACGGCGTGGCCCTACCGCTATCTCTCCACGGTGGGCTGGGACCTGTCCAAGGTGGCCGGCGCAAAACAGGCAGACGTTGCGGGCATTGGCATGAACATGGTGCTCAAGGTGGGCATCTACCCGGAGAACCTCTTGTCCATTGCGTTGGCGGCATTGGCTGCAACGCTGTTGGCTGGGCTGTACCCCGCGTGGCGCGCGGGCCGCGTGGAGCCGGTGGACGCCATCAAGCTGGTCTGACGTCAGGAGAATGCCATGGGCACCATGCTTGAGCTGGACAACGTCAAGAAGTCCTACCACCAGGGAAGTGTAGAGGTGATGGCCTTGCGCGGCGTCAACCTGGCGGTGGAGACCGGTGAGTTCACGGCGCTGTGTGGACCGTCCGGGTCCGGGAAGACCACGGCTCTCAACCTGATTGGTGCGTTGGACCGGCCCACCTCGGGCCATGTGCGGCTGGAGGGCGTGGACCTGGGCGGGTTGAGCCGGCGGGAACTGAGCCGGCTGCGGCGGGACCGCATTGGCTTTGTGTTCCAGGCGTACAACCTGTTGCCGGTGCTCACCGCGTATGAAAACGCCGAAATTGTCATGGCGGTGCAAGGCGTCCCGGAGGCGCAACGCAAGCAGCGCGTCATGGCGTTGCTGGAACAGGTGGGGCTCAAGGGGCTGGAACACCGGCGCCCCACACAGCTGTCCGGTGGCCAGCAGCAACGGGTGGCCATTGCGCGGGCTATTGCGGCAAACCCCGCGGTGGTCCTGGCGGATGAGCCCACCGCCAACGTGGACAGTGAGACGGCAGACCGCCTGCTGGACCTCATGGAGGAGCTCAACCGCGCGCATGGGGTGACGTTTGTGTTCTCCACGCATGACCCGCGGGTGATGGAGCGTGCGCGGCGCATTGTGCGTCTGGTGGACGGCCAGGTGGCCAGTGACCAGCGCAAGGCAGCGTGATTGAAACCGGCCAATCAGTCGCCGCGGAAATGACGCCCCTGCGCGGCAAGACCCGCCTTGAGCAGTTTGACGCCTTTGGGGCCCATGCCGTGGAGTGCCGCCACTTCCTCCTCGGAAAGTTTGGCCAACTGCGCCATGGAGCGGATGCCGGCGAGCGCGAGGCCCCGGAGGGCGGGACCGGAAATGCCGGCGGGGAACGCGGTTGCGTTGGGGTGGGTGGATTCAGGCTTTGGTGCGGGCATCAACGGGATCCTTGAAGGGTGGAACGGCCGGCGATTGGAAGGCCGTGGCAACACTACCCATCAAGACGGCAGCCGCACAGGTTTCGCACAGCCACCTGGACCGCCGCTGGTGGTTGTTCCGTGACGCTGTTGGCTGACCGCGGCAGTCCTGCTGCCGGTGTCACCGCAACCTGCTCGGGAGAATCCACGCCCACCTCCCCTGCCGGAGCGGACGGCATCATCTACCAAGGCAACAGGAGCCAAACCGGCACTCCGTTGCATGCACCGCGTGGCACCCCAACTTGCGCTGGGCTACCCTGCGGCCCATGCGTACGCACGGCGTCACATGGGTTGTTGCCATGCTGGTGGTGGTGGGCACCTTCCGGCAATGCACCTGCGCGTCCCCCATAGAACGCGCGTACGACGACCAAACCGTGGACCAGGCGCAAATGGTTGCTTTGGTCACGGCCAACGCGGTGGACCTTTGTCAGTGGAACACCTGCGAAGGCAGACCCGCGGGGCTCATCCGTTTTTCCGTGGATGACGTGCTGGCTGGCAACTTCCTTGAGCCGCAGCGGCTGTTTGTGGTCTGGGGTGACGTGGTACGGGATGCCCTGGCCTGGTTCAACGGCGGCCGTCCGGTCCAACTGCTGGTGGCCACTTCTTTTCAGCAAGTACCAGAATCCCCGGACGGCGGGCCGCTGGCCGTGTGTGGCGTGAGAACCGGAGAGACCGTGCACACCCAGACCCTTGCGCTGACGGAAGCAGAGGTCTGGTGGATGACAGAAGATGGAACCCGCCTGATCTCCACGCAGTGTGTTCGCAGCGCAATGTTGGCCGGAGGCATGACCGGTGCGCAGGCCCAGCTGATGTATGGGCGGGACCGTTACTGCAGCTGGAGCCGCGCGGCGGCAATGGAGGAGATTGAACGCAGCCGGCAACGCGCGCCCTCCCGCCCAGCCACCCTGACGCCCTTTTCAACCGCCCAACAGCTGACAAACACCTGTGAACTGGACGCAGGCCAGGTGGACGGTGGGTAGGCACCACGCACGGCGGCGGCGTCAGATGCACCAGGCGCCGTGAACAACACTGCACCCGCCTGGGCCTGCGAAAAGCAGGGCACCGCAGATCATCAACCACGGCAAAAGCCCCCTGCGTAAGCGTTGGACCAGGACCACCGCGGGGAGACCCCCTCGGCGTGTTCAGGAGGTCCCATGCGTGTCCTGATGACGGTGGTTGCGTTGTGTGGCTGGTGCGTGGCCTGTGGACCGGTGGAGGACGGAGCCTACAACACGGCCAGCGCAACCAGCAGTTCCAGCGGGGCAACCAGCAGCTCCAGTGGAGTCAGCAGTTCTGGCGGGGACTGGCCCGCGCCGGAGACACTGGTGGCGGGCGTGGCCCGGCCGGAGTTCATCCGGGTGCTGGGAGACCAGGCGTACGTGCTCACGCGCGGCGGAATTTTGTGGCGCATCACCATCAGCACTGCGGCCATGGCCGAGGTCACCCGTGTTGATGACTACACCCGTGACCTGGCCTTGGATGAAACCACGGCGTTCTTTTCCGCGGGTGGCGCGTTGTGGCGCAGCGCCCTGCTGCCCGCCAGCACGGCGGAGGTCCTGGTGGCCGAGTCTGACGACGTTGGCGGCGTTGCTGTGGACGGGAGCCATGTCTACTTTGCGTCAGACGCCGCGGGGGACATCCGCCGCATCCCCAAGGCCGGCGGCAGCGTGGACACGTTGGTGACCGGCGTGTTGGGCGTGGACAACGTAAGCGTGGATGAGGGCCACGTGTATTTCTCCGAATACCAGACCGGCCTGGTGCGCCGTGTCTCCAAGACGGGCGGCACCGTCACCAACGTTGCCGTGGGACAACAAAGCACCAACCGCGTGGTGCTGGTGGGAACCCTGGCCTATTGGACCACGGCGTCCGGCGTGGCTGTGGGAAACAAGGACGGCACCGGTCAGGTCACGGTCCTTGTGCAGGGACTTGGAGACCCGGATGACCTGAGCGTGGATGGAAACTGGGTCTATTTCACGGCGCCGGACAGCAATGAGGTGATGCGCGTGAGCACCAATGGCCAGGTGCGTGAACACCTGGGACGTTACCAACCCAATGCACACGGGTTGGCCCTCACGCCACAGTGGGTGCTGTGGTGCAACACGGATGACGGCACAGTTCGCAAACAGGCACGTGCCGGGCGTTGAACGGCGACACGGGGGGCGGGTGAGGCACCGCGGGAGTCCTGCTGCGTGGCACAGCGGAGGTATCTTTGGCGCAGGAGGCCGTTGTGATGTGAGGCGCCAGCACGTGTTGGCTGCGGTGGCGTGAGGCGTGGTTGGGCTTGTTAGGGGGAGCGGGTGGTATCCCACGGGAAACGCTGCATCCGCGCATCCGGATGAACGCACGTCAACAGGCCGGTTTGTTGTGACACGCCTGCCCCAGTCCGGCGGACTGGGCCTGGGGCCTGGTGGAGCCTGCGGTGGGCCCCGCAACACGCTTCATCCGTCCATCCGGATGGACGGATGAAAGCGGTGGCCCCGCGCGCACCCAGGAGGCTTGCCGCTGGAACGCCGGCCTTTGCCAATGGACCCGAACATGCAGCACAGTCGCCGCGCGCCCCGCGGCAGCGGCAACGCGCAACACTTGGAACTGAACGGCCCACAACGGAGCAGCCCCCATGATCACCCTGAACAGCAGTGCCTGCATTGACGCGCCCCTGGCGCTGGTGTGGGCCCGCCTTGCCGCGTTGGAGGACATTCCACTGTGGACCGACGCCATCCGGGCTGCCTCGATCACCAGTGAGGCCCGGATGGGCGTTGGTGCCGAACGCACCTGTGAACTGCACGGCAACCACACGCTGACCGAGCGGGTGGTGGCCTGGGATGATGGACGCAGTTTCACCTATGAATCCACCACCGCCCCGTTCATGAAGCTGGCCCGCAACACCTGGAGTGTGGAGGCCCACGGCCCTGGCCGGACCCTGGTCACCTCGCAGGCGGAAGTGACGTTCAAAGGCGGCCCGTTTGGACGCCTGCTGGAAATTGTGTTTGGCCCGCTGCTGGCGCGCGTGTTTCCCAACCCGTTTGCCAAGTTCAAGTTCTGGGTGGAGACGGGCCATCCCTTCCAGGGCAACGCGCGGAAACTCCCCACACTGGCGCCAGGTTGCTGAGACACCATGGGCGGCCCCCCCTACCGCCATCCCACACCGGATCCATGATTTCTTTTGGAGGGGTGTCCAAAAGGTGACCCCTGGCGCGTCATCCAACTGAAAAGCCGCTTTGCCTTGCAGCACCCACCAACCCGCAACCGGAGCACACCATGACCCAGCGCAAGTTCCTCGTCCTGTTTCGCAGCCAACCCGGCCCCACCTCCATGAAGGAGCCCTCCCCCGAACAGATGCAGCAGATGTTTGCCGCCTTCAACGCGTGGAAGGACAAATACAAGGATGACATCCTGGACATGGGCAGCAGCCTCAAGCCAGACGGCAAGGTGTGGCGCGCCTCTGGCGTGACCGAAGGGCCTTTTGTGGAGGCCAAAGAAGTTGTGGGCGGGTTCATGATTGTGGGCGCCAAAGACTTTGACGGCGCCATGCGCATTGCCGTTGAGGGCCCAGCGGGCATGGCGCCGGGCGCGTCCCTGGAAATCCGCGAGCTGGCCTCACATTGACCCAGCGGTCACCTGCTCCGGACCACGCGTCTGCGCCACAGCTGGTGGAGCACTTCTTCCGTCACGCGTACGGTCGGCTGGTCTCCGTGCTGGCGCGCAAGGTGGGCGTCCAACACCTTGGGCTGGTGGAGGATGCCGTGCAGGGTGCGCTGTTGACCGCGCTCACCGCGTGGGTGGCGCGCGGCGTTCCCCATCAGCCAGAGGCATGGCTCTACCAGGTGGCCCACAACAACCTGATGGGCGTCCTTCGGCGGGAGACGGGCCGGGCGCGCATCCTCCACGCCGCCGGCAACCACGCGCAGGAGCCCCAACAAGACGCCAACGATCCACACTTTGACGGCGAGGTGCGTGATGAACTGCTGCGCATGCTTTTTGTGTGCTGCCATGACGCGTTGCCGCAGGAGTCCCGGCTGGCCCTGGCACTCAAGACGTTGTGCGGGTTAGGAACCAGTGAAATTGCGCAGCGCCTGTTCACCACCGAGGCCAACATCCACAAACGTCTGGCGCGCGCGCGGGAGCGGTTGCGTGAGCTCCCCGCCGACACCGGAACACCTCCACTGGAGGCCATGCAGGCGCGCCTCCCCAGCGTGCACGCGGTCATCTACCTGCTGTTCAATGAAGGATACCTCTCGGTGCAACAGCAGGACGCCATCCGGCGGGAACTGTGTGACGAGGCCATCCGCCTGGCGTCCCTGCTGGCCGCACACCCGGTGGGCGCCACACCCCAGACCTTTGCGCTGCTGGCATTGATGTTTCTGCACGCCGCGCGCCTGGCCGCCCGCCAGGACGCCAGCGGAGGCTTGCTCCTCTTGGAAGAGCAGGACCGCACGCTTTGGGACCAGGCCACCATCCAGCAGGGGATGGTGTGGCTGGAACGGTCTGCCAGCGGGGAGACCTTCACGCGCTACCACGCCGAGGCCGGCATTGCGGCGCAACACTGTCTTGCGCCGTCTTTTGAGCAGACCAACTGGGAAGAAATAGCCGGCCTGTACGCCATGCTGGAACGTATTGACCCCTCCCCGCTCCACATCCTCAACCGCGCCGTGGCCGTGGCCCAATACCAGGGGCCCGCCGCTGCGCTGGCGCTGTTGGACGGCCTGGTTCCGCCAAGCTGGCTTCTGGGCCACCACCTGTGGGCCGCAGTCCTGGCGGACTTGCACCGCCGCGCCGGCAACGTGGCGCAGGCGGACCAGTACCGCGGCCAGGCATTGGCCTTGGCACCCACAGAAAACATCCGGGACCTGTTGCGCCGCCGCTTGATGGCTGTGGGAACGTGAAACAGTGGCAGACACGGGGGGCCGTTGCTGTGCCTTTGCAGGTCAGCCGCCGTGGCGCTGTTTGCCTTGTCCACAAACTGCAGAGAGAGCGGTACAAGGCGGCACAGAGGCCAGGTTCACGCTGGTACAAACCTCGTTCCGTCACCCACAACGCAGAACATCCCGCTGTCAGGGCCTCAAGAAGTTGGCGTCGGATGTGCCTCGCCGTTTCTCATGCATCACCAGGTCAAACACCATCTCAGACCTGGGGGCGCCCCGTTGGACAAGTGCCTTCATGAGGGACAGCTTGCTGGCAACGGACTCCGCCGAATCCCCCCGCTGTGCAAACTGAGAAAAGCGCTCCCACGTGAAGCGCAGCAGGTCTTCGCCCCACGCCTTGGCGTTCATGTCCAGGTCCGGCTGTTTCAGCAGCAGGTGGGCGAGGTCTGCGCGTCCCGCCAGGATGGCCACGTGCAACGGGGTCCACTGAAGACGCCCCACCGGTTTCATGGACACTCCGGCATCCAGGAGCAGTTTGACGGACACTTCCGTTGGGTCCCTGTAGGGCTTGAGGACATCGTGGCTCAACAGGTGGCGGACCATGATGGTTGCACGCTCATCATCACGGGAACCGTCCAGGAGCACATTGGGATTGGCGCCCAGGGCCCGCCAGCGGGCATACAGTTCAGGCACCTGTGGATGGCGCCAGACCGCCGCCAGGAGTCCGTACGCCTTCACCGTCTCCGTCATGGGACGGGCCACAAAGAGTTCAAACAGGGGAAGAGACCCTGCTTCCGTTGCCAGCACGGCGGGATGACTTTGCGCATACTCCCCGGAACCCTGCGGTTCCCTGGCCGCGCCGCCCGCCAGGAGGCGGCGGACCACGGGCACCAGCTTCGCCGCCCGCTCCTGCGCCGTTGACACATCAGGTTCCTGGGCCAGACCCCTGAGCCAGGAGCACAAATCATCCGTGCTCAGCGCGGAAGACGCGCCGCGGTCCAGAAGCCACAGCAGGTGCTCCTGGGATTCCGTCCCCTCAAGGAGCGCATGTTTCACCAATGGCAAACCATGCTTCTCCAGCGAGAAACCCTGCTTGACGGCCCAGTCCAGGACGTCAGAACGCCTGGCCAAGACTGCACTCTGCAACACCTTGGCCTGGGCTCCAGGTGACAATGACCCCCAGCGAAGCGCCAAGACGTTCGTCTGGCCGGCCGCCGCGGCATAGCCAAGCGTGAGTACCAGCCGGAGTTCGCCCTGGGGTTCGTCCTTGCTCCTTGGCAACAACCCGTCCAGCACTTCGGTGTTGCCCGCGCGCGCCAGGACATCCGGCACAAATGCGTCACCATCCACCGTGTTGCCAAGATTGAGAAATGCCATTCGGAAGCGGATTTCCGCGGATGAACCGCTATGGACCGCGTCAAGAAACGCGTCCCTGCGCACCTGCAGGGACCATGGAGAAAGCGCAACTCCAATGATGACCGACGCCGCCCAAGAAGCCAGCAGACCAACAATGACACGCGCACTGACGTCGTCATGGACCATGCTCCGGCCCCACGGCGCCAGCACCACCGCAGTGTCACATGCAAACAGCAACAGGACCGGGAAGGGGTCAGGCAGGCCGCCTGAGTGACGTGCCGGCACTTGACCGGCCCAGATGGATCCTTCCGCCAGAGAGAGAATGGCCAGCGGTGCCCACCACAAGAGAGAAGGGCGTGTTGAGGAGAACGTCCACCATGATGAGAAGCCAAGTTGAGCCACGGCCAGCGCAATGCGAACTGCCAGAGCCAAGGCCCCAAGCGCTTCAAAGCCGCCGTACGTGATCATGGCTCAAGCTTGCACGCGCTGTCCTTGGCGACAACGCAGGAGACAAGGGGCCGCATTCCGGTCGTGTTGGCCAGGTGCAGGCCAACTGTTCTGCACCCAGGCACGGGCCCTGGCACCCACAGAAGAAGTCCGGGACCTGTTGCGCCGCCGCTTGATTCCCGCAAGAACCTGAAGCGCGGGTCACGCGCGGGGGTTCCATGGCCGTGGATGTTGTGGTGGAGACCATCATCAACTGTCCCTGCGCGGAGGTTGCGGCGTTTGCGTCCAATCCAACAAACGCGCCCCATTGGTACGTCAACATCAAGACCGCCACGTGGGAGACTCCGCCGCCCATTGTGGTGGGCTCAAGGGTGGCGTTTGTGGCGCACTTCATGGGCCGCAAACTTTCCTACACCTATGAGATTGTGGACCTAATGCCGGGTCAACGCCTGGTCATGCGCACCGCGCAAGGTCCCTTTCCCATGGAGACCACGTACACCTGGCACGCACTGTCCTCCACGGCCACGCGCATGACCCTGGGCAACCGTGGAGAACCCAGCGGCTTTGCGCGCGTGACCGCACCGTTGATGGCTGCGGCCATGCGGCGGGCCACCACCAAAGACCTCTTGAAACTCAAGACGCTGCTGGAAAAGACCTGAGCGGCGCGAGGGTCGCACCGTCAGTGTACCAAGTCTGATGGCACCTGCTCCGGCTTGTGAACCAACTGGAGTGGCGCGTGCCTCTGCACCGAGCGGGGTGGCGCATGCCTCCGCGCTTGTGATGACGCGCATGCGTTTCCCCTCAGACCAACTGGTGGCGCACCTTTGTTCTTCGGCAGCCTCGCGCGTACCGTTGGCCCATGCGCAACAGTTTGGTCGTGCTCCTTTTGCTGGCTGCGTGTTCAGACCCAACAACAGCACCAGACGCAACATCCGACGCTGCTGCTGCCTTTGATGCGGGACAACCTGATGCATCTGCGTTTGACGCTGGTGAACCGGACGCAGGTACGCCCGATGCGGGACGCGCGGACGCATCAGCTTCGGACGCATCTGTCTCTGACGCATCCACTTCTGACGCAGCTACCTCTGACGCGGGAGCACAAGACGCAGGCGGGTTTGATGCGGGCACGGCGGACGCGGGATTGGACGCGGGCGGGACGGATGCGGGCGGTGCGGACGCCGGTGGCATGGTGTCGGTGGATGCTGCGTGGGCGTCGTTTGACCCAGCCACCCAACAAGCGCTCTTGGACCAGCTTGCAAACGGGGTGGTCAACAACAACCTGGTGGGCGCCGCCATGGGCCTGGCCTCGGCAGACGGAACCCTCTGGGCCGGCGCCAGCGGCCTGGCCAACGTGGAAACCATGCAGCCGTGGGAGCCCACGCGGTCGTTCCGCATTGGCAGCGTCACCAAGACCTTCACGGCGGCGCTCATTTTTTTGCTGGAAGCGGACGGCGCGCTCACCCTGGATGACCCCCTGGAGCAGTGGGTTCCGGGCTTCTATGACGGCGTGGGCGTGACCCTCCGGCACCTCATGTCCAACACCAGCGGCATTGTCAGCTACAACTACGTTGGCTCGTTTGATTCCTCGGCTGTCTGGACACCCACCGCACTTGTCCAGTGGGCCGTGGACCACGAGCCTGCGCTGCGCTTCGCGCCAGGTTCGCAGTGGGAGTACTCAAACACCAACTGGGTCCTGCTTGGACTGGTGATTGAAGCGGCAGGCGCTGACACCTACGAGGCCCTTGTGGCGCAGCGTCTCACCCTGCCGCTGGGTCTCACGCACACGTACATTGCCGGCGCGGACGACGACAATCCCGCGATTGTGGAGTGTTACGCCGCGGACCGGGTCACCAACATGACCCAGGTGGCCAACCCCTCATTCGGCTGGGCCGCAGGCGCGGCGGTCTCCACCCCGGCAGACCTGGCGCGCTGGGCGGTGGCGCTTTACGGCGGTGCCGTTCTTCCGGAAAGCGCGCTGACACGCATGGTCACCCCCACGGTCCTCACCAACGGTACGGTGACCGACTACGGAATGGGCGCGTTTCTGGAACTTGACGGCGAGGATGCACTCTATGGCCACACCGGCGGCTATGCGGCCTACTTCACATACATGTACTACTGGAAGCGGGACCGCCTTGCGCTGGTGGTGATGAGCAATACCTATGACACCAACCTGCGCGACCTGGCCGCGTATGGCTGGTCCGTCCCGCTCGGCTTCATGTATCCCTGACCGCAGACTTTATTCCGCGACCGCCCCTCAGCCCCCTGCTGCGGCCGGCGTGGTCGGCCACTGCTTCACGTCGTCAGAAATCGTGTAGTAGTCGCCTTTGTCCGCCACGTAGATGTGCATCTTGAGCGTGGTGTTTGTGGGCTTGTCAAAAGCGCCCATGGCAACACCAATCCAGTCCTTGCCCACGGGGTCCCAGAACAGCGGAGACCCGCACGTGGAGCAGAACCCGCGGCGCACTTTTGGAGAGGACTGGTACCAGGTCACCGCCGCCGCGCCCCGGACCGTCAATGCGGTTCGCGCCACATCGGTGGAGGCAAAGAAGTGGCCGGAGGTCTTGCGGCATATGGAGCAGTGGCAGGCGTCCGGTGGTGGCAGCGCGCCGGTCACGTCAAAAGCCACCGCACCACAAAGACAGGAACCGCTGTGCATGGTGAACTCCATGGGTTGTGGTGCCACGTTGGATGGAGCCCAGCCGGCACGTCAAACCCGGGCCGCTTGACCCCGTGGCCTTTTGGCGTTTCAACCGTGAGGCCAGGCTGCGCTGACTCTGCGTGGACTGACGTCACCAAAGGAGCTGCATCCATGGGCGTTTTTGTTGCACTGTTGAGGGCGGTCAACGTGGGCGGAACCGGCAAGTTGCCCATGGCGGACCTCAAGTCCATGTGCCTGGACGCCGGCTTCACCAACGTGAGGACGTACATTGCCAGCGGCAACGTGGTCTTTGCGTCAAAGCTGGCCGCGGCGAAGGTGAAAGCCACCCTGGAGAAGAAGCTGCTGGCCTACGCGGGAAAACCCGTGGGTGTCCTGCTGCGCACGGCGGAAGAGATGACGGCGGTGCTCAAGGCCAACCCGTTTCCCAACGCCGCGCCCAACCGCGTCATTGTAATGTTCATGGATGACGCCCTGCCTGACGGTTGGCGTACGCGGGTCAAAGGACTGAAGGACGAAAAGCTCCACGCACACGGAACAGTGCTTTTTGTCCACTACGGTGACGGCATGGGCCAGTCCAAGCTTTCCGTTCCTGACGCCAAGACGGGCACGGGGCGCAACCTGAACACGGTGGCCAGGCTTGCGGAGATGGCCGCGGAGCAACCTGGTTGACCCCAAGAATGGAGCTGTGGCTCAATCCAGACATGGGACAACGCCACCCGGGGAGGCACAAGGTGTGGGGCTGCCGGTCGTTGATGTTCGCGTGGTTTTTTGTCCTGGGCACCCTGGCCCTGGAGTCCCCGGCGCGGGCGGAGCGCACGCCGTTGGTCACCCAGGGCTGTCAGGGTGCAGCGTGTGACACACCGGACCTGGAGGAGGTCCGCCGTGGGCGGGTCAAAACCAAGCGGGAGAACATCTCTGAAGACACCGGCGGTTCCCCGGTGTTGGCGGTCATCCTGGGGATGTTCACCGGCGTGGGCGCCATGTGCGGCACCCAACTGGCGCTGGCGGTGCTGAGCTGGCTGCCGTTGGTGGGCTGGGTGGTGGGGCTGACCGGGCCATGCATTGTGGGAACCGTGGGTGGCCTGGCGGCGTACGCGGTGGTCTCCAAGATCACGCGCCGAAGAACACCCGTGTTGCCGGCGGTGGGCGCCGCGGTGGCGTCGGTGTGCGGCGGGACGCTGCTGAACCTGCTGTTTGGCTGCGCTGGCTACGGCTGCGTTGGGCTGGGTTACACCATGGCGCTGTATGGCGGTGACTCGGTGGGCCTTGCGTTGGGCTTTTGCGCCATCAGCCTGGGTGGATGTCTGGGGTGTATAGGCTGTCTCTCCGGCCTGAGCGGCTACGGGTTGGGCGGGCTGTTGTCCTCCTTGGTGGGCGTCACCATGGGCCGGCCGCTGGGCGCGGACGAACAAGGTCTCTACTGGGACATGGTGGAAGTCCCACCGGGTGACGAAGGTGACGACGACCGCCCCCGGCGCAGGAGCAACAAGGCAAAGCGGGACTACGACGCCGATGATGAAGATGACGAGGACGACGAATAGCTGCTTGTCTTTCGGCGCGCGGCGTCTCCACAACAGGGGTGCCGCCTGGTGACGGTGGCCACGCATCAAGGCGGATGCGACACTGCGCGTGATGCGGTCCACCTTCCGGGCTTGGTTGTTGTTGCTGGCGTGCGGCGCGTGCGCCGGCCGTGAAACGGTCACGGCGGTGGTGACCACCAGCACCGCGCAAGATGGATGGGCCGTCAACTACCCCAAACAACACAAGCTGTTTGAAGTGGATGGACGGCTGTGGCTCTTCTATTCGGACGGCGTGGACGCCGTGGTGCGCACGTCCTCCAATGCAACCGCCTGGTCCCCGCCGCAGGTGTGGTGGCCCGCGGTGAACCTGGGGCACCGCTTCTCCCTGGCCTGGGACGGTACGTTCTTCCACGTGGCCATGTGCACCGCACAGGATGATGAAGACGTGCTGTACCGCCGTGCAACACCGTTGGGAGACACGCTGCAATGGGATGGCCCCGCATCCACGGCGCTGGTGGTGAACACGGGCCACAACGCCATGTATCCCAAGGTGCTGGTGGACAGCGGTGGACACCCGTGGGTGGGCGCCATGGTCTACCAGGGTGGATTCAACACCGGGCCGTATGACGCCGTGGTGGTGCGTTCCCAGACAACGGATGGGACCTTTGCGGCGGACCAGGGATTCCCGTTTGTCCTGGTGGATGACGCGCCGGACACGTACCCGGACCCCATGGGCGTTCCGCTGCTGGACGAAAAAGTCTACTGGCTGTTCAACACCGGCAGCGGCCGCGCGCCCGTGCAGGGGCGTCTGTTTGACGGCGCCACGCCCCGCGCACCGGAAGAGGCCAGCGGCGGAAGTCTTACCTACGGCGGCTACCACGCCGTGGGAGATGGGGATGACATCCATCTGGTGGCCGGGTCTGGTGCCGTGCGCTACCGCAAGCGGGACGGCAGCACCGGCACCTGGTCCCCCGAGCGCGTGCTCACGCCCATGGCCAGTGGCCACGCCGCCGTCACCCTGCTGCAGGATGGTGAGGGCGTTTGTGTCACCTGGCTCAACAAGACCGTGGGCCGCGTGGAGACCGCAACCTGCCCGCCACGTGGACCATGCGGCGCGCCCACCATGCTGGCCCGCGCCGGGCCGGACGGTTTTGCGTCCAACCTGGGCATCAACCTCAACACCCTGCCGCGCGGGGAGGCTTGGGAGACCGCCAGCGTCTTCACCCTGGGTGAAGCTGCGCCGTTCACCATCATGGTAGCGGGACGCCAGCGCTGAAAGACATGGGTCATCCATCCTCCTGCTGTTGACCGACGCGCGCGGGCGCCAATGCGACGAAACTCTCACGTGTGAAGCCCCTCGCCCGCGCCGTCAGCTTGCCTCTGTGGTGTTTTGTTGTTGCGTGCAGCAGTGGCGCCGGTGGAACGGACCAGACGGCCCAGGATGCAGCGCCACAATCCGGTGCGCAGGATGCCGGCGGCTTGGATGCGGGGCAGCCCGGTGATGCGGCAACCGCGGTGGACGCGTCCAGAACACCGGACGCTGGCGTCGTCACCGGCTGTGTTGGTGGTCCAGTGGAGGGCTGCACTGCGCGGGGCACGTCCGGTGACTTTGACTGCAGCCTCACTGTGGACGGTGTGGAACGCCGGTTTGACTTGCACGCTCCTTCCAACTGGCCACAACGCCCGGCTGCGGGTGTGCCTCTGGTCTTCAACTTCCACGGCCTCAACACCACTGCCGCATTGCAGCGTTACTTCAGCGGAATGGACCAGGCGGCGGACGCGCGCGGTTTTGCGGTGGTGACGCCAGAAGGCATCCAGATGAGCTGGAACGCGGGGGTCTGCTGCGGCGGCGCCACGGCCGCTGGGGTGGATGATGTTGCCTTCACGCTGGCCATCCTGCAGCGCGTGTCTGGCGCGTTGTGTGTCGACAGCCGACGGGTTTTCTCCACGGGGCTCTCCAACGGCGGGCACATGTCCTACCGGCTGGCGTGTGAACAGTCCGCCGTGTTTGCGGCCATTGCTTCCGTTTCAGGTTTGGAAGTGGTCATCCCTTGTGCGCCGCAGCGCCCGGTCCCGGTGCTGCACTTCCACGGCACGTCAGACACGGTGGTGAGCTACCAGGTGGGGATAGCGGGCCTTGGCGCCGAGGCCATTGTGCAGCGGTGGGCCCAGCGCAACGGGTGCAGCGCCGCAACCACAACGGTGCTGCAGCGGGGTGACGTGACCTGCCGCCAACACCTGGACTGCCCGCAAGACACGGATGTTGCGCTGTGCACCATTTCCGGTGGCGGCCATCAATGGCCTGGCGGGGAGTCCATCCCGTTGCTGGGCCACAACACGTCGGACATTTCGGCAACCCAGCACATCCTGGATTTTTTTGGCGCCCATCCCATGCCGTGACCGTGCGTGCAGGCGCTGGAGCCGTCAGGGTTGCCCCGCCTCTGCGTGACGCCGGACAAACGTGCCCTCAAAGATGACCGGCCCCTGCGGCGCAGTGCCAACAAGCGGTTGGTTGTATTCCGTCAACGGGCCCGGCGGGTCCGGGAAGAAACCGGCCTGGGCCATGACATCAAAGACCTGTGCCTGGGTCATGAACACCATGGGTTCGCCGGAGAACTGGGTGAAGGTCATGGATTCTCCAGCCACCGGTTCCATGTGGATTGGAAGTGTGTCCCGGGAGAATGTGAAGAGGAACAGGCCGGCACCTGGACGGGCCACCCGCGCGGCTTCCTGCACTGCATGGCGGAGTTCGGCGTCACTGCGCGCCAGATTCCACACGCCGTGGGCCACAACCAGATCAAAACAACCATTCGGGAATGGCAACGGCGCCATGGGAGCCAGCAAAAAGGACACGTTTGCCTGAGGTGCAGTGCGCGCGTGCCGCAGACGTGCTGCGTCCACCATGGGGGCAGACAGGTCCGTCCCAACCACGGAAAATCCCAGCTGTGCCAACGGCAGCGCATTGCGGGCTGCACCGCAGCCAATGTCCAGCACGTCCTTCCCCCGCCCAAGCACGCTTTGTGCGTAGCGCAGCAGGACTTCATTGGGGGGCGCGGTGCTGAACGCATCCACGGTGGCGGTGGATTCCCAACGCGCGCTGACGGTCTGCTTTTCACCCACGGGCACCACCCTGAGGTTCCGCGGGAAGTGATTTGTCCCCGCGGGGCGGACTGGACGTAGTGGCACGCCATTGGATTGCGCAAGGTGTGGCGTGTTCCCAACGCGCACAGCCTGGTCAACATGTTTGCCAACAACGTTGGCGCGCGGGATGGTGGCGTCATGGGAAAGGTCTGGAGAGCAGCGGCGCTGATGTTCACCGCGGCGTGGCCACACGTTGCACGGGCAGACTGTCCGTTGGAGCCGGAAATTGGCGTGGCGTGTGACGTCACCGGGGATTGTTTTGTGCCCTGGGAGGGAGATGGCGCCCCGGTGTTGGTGGATGCCGTGGGAAACCGGCGCACCGCAATGTCCTTCACGTCCATGCGCGAAGTTGCGGTGGTGGCATTTTCCGGCCCGCTGCCCGCCGGTGAATACACGCTGGAGGATGGCGTGGGTGGGCGGGGACCGGTGGTGCGGGTTGCACCGCGGGAGCGCACGTTCCCCCGCCAGAACCTTGCCGGCCAGACCGTCCCGGACACCTACAAATGCCGGGACACGTTCCCGTTCTACATCCCGTACGTTGCCACCGAGGAGCTCTTCCATGTGACCCTGGATGTGGGCCGGCCGTTTCTGGCTGGCGCGCGCGCATCCATCTGGGTGCTGGGAGAAGGTGTCCCGGTTCCCGCCGGCAATACGGCGCCCAACACGGTTCCCGGGGACAACGCCTGGGGAGACCGCGTGGCGCCGCTGGTGGTGGCGTCGGCCGAAGGTTTGCGCGATTTTGGATTTCTGATTCCGCGCAACCAGTTGTCCACCGGAGACGGCGTGGCCGTGCAGGTGGTGGAGCCCACCGGTGTGATGACCGGGGTGCTGGTGGTGACGGTGGACAAGGCAGAAACCTACGCGGGCTGCCAGTGCACCCGCGGCTGGCCACCCACGCCGCTGGCGTGGATGATGTTGATGCTGGTGCTGCAGAGAATGCGCGGCGTGCGCCAACGTTCCCGGACCACCAGACGTTGTTGATGACGCAGCGGAAGCATGTGACCCGCCACGTCATGGCCGCGGGACGGGCTGCTTGACCCATCACGCCAACGCCCTACGGTGCGCCTCCGGAACGCCCGTCCAGCTGGATGGGCCTCACCTTTGAAAGGGAACCCAGATGACCCAGGTCAACAATGTTCAGGGCGCCAGTGCCGCAGCCCGCGCCCGTGATGGTTTTGGCATTCTCAACGTGGGCATCAAGGAGAACGTGGCGTCGTTGTCCATCACGCCACGGCTTACCCACCGCAACATGAGCAGCCCCATTGAACTCACCATCAAAGACACCGGCAAGCCACAAAAGCAGGCCGGGACGGTGAGCGTGGAGATTTCTGGCAAGACCTACACCGTCAAGGTCCCCAATGACCGTTCCATGGACGGGGACGCGGTGGCCCGCGCGCTGGTGAAGGCCATTGAAAAGGGCAGCAAGGGCGCCATCAAGGTGGACTTTGACCCCAAGGAGCAGAACACCACGTCCATCACCCTCTACGCCAAGGGCGTCACCGCGCCGGCCACGCCGGCGGGTCCCACGTTCCGTGAGGCCGAAGGTGTCTACGCCAAGGCCCAGAAGAATGGCACGCTCAAGGCACTGAGCGGCCCACCGGTGTCCAACCCCAACGACTACAAGTCCTGGAACGCCACACCGCCGGGACTCATGGACGCCTACTCCACCCTGTTTGCCATTGAAGACAAGGTCTACCTGCGCCGCAGCGGCATGGGCCCCGGTGGCATACGCAGCAGCTGGTTTGAGGCCGGCAAACTCCCCAAGTGATCCTGGCCGCACCACGCACGCGGACACCCATGCCAATCGCAGCGGAGGGCGCTCAGAGCAGTCTGCCGCGCCCACACCCTGCATCATCATCGGCGAAGCGGGGAGCCTGAACCACCGGCTGCTGCCGGCCAGGCCATCACACGTGCCCAACGCATTGGGATGCGGACGGCGTCATGGTGGTATGTGCCAAGACATGTTGCCCGTGATGGACGCACCGGTTGAGGCGTGGTGGTTGTTCTTGTGCAGCGTGGCTGCGCTCAATGTGTTGCTCTGGGTTGCGTCCCTCCGCCGCTACCAGCACCACGTTCGTCAGGACCCGGCGTTCCACGTGCGGCGTTGGCACCTGCTGCTCAGCGGCATCTACACGCTGGTGTGCGGCTTCCGGGGCGTTCTCCCCCGGGCAGATGTGCAACGCATCTGCCTGTTTGACACCTATCTCTCCAGCATTGCCGTAGGCCGCAGCGTGGCCACGGTGGCTGAAATGTGTCTGATGGCCCAGTTTGCCCTGTTGGCGCACGAATATGCGCGCAGCACGCGGGACCCGCCGTTGGCCGTGCTGGGCAAGATCATGGTGGTGAGCATCAGCTTTGCCGAGGTGTGCTCGTGGTACTCGGTGTTGACCACCAACTACATTGGCAACGCCATGGAAGAGTCCAACTGGATGTTCCTGGGCGTGCTCCTCACCCTATGCATGTTGCGCCTGCGCAAAAGTGTGGGACCACAAATGGGGCGTGGGCTGCTGGTTGGCCTGGTGGGCGCGCCGCTTTTTGTGACGTTCATGATCACCGTGGACATTCGCATGTATGTCACCCGGTGGCTGGCGGATGAGGCCGCTGGCCGCGCCTATCTGACGCTTTCCCAGGGGTGGCAGGACATCAACACGCGCTGGGTGGTGACGGGCAGCTACAGCGAATGGGCTCCCGAGATGGCCTGGATGGGCCTGTATTTCAGCGCGGCGGTGTGGGTGAGCATTGCGCTGACCCATGCGCCGCGACCCCAACGGCAGCCATGAGTGTCTGTGTTGTGCGGGATGAAACGTCGTCGTCAACGCGCGTCCGCGGTGGGCCTGATCAGGGAAACGCCAACACCAGCGCCTGGCCACGGTGGTCTGAAAGCCACGTGGCTCCACGGCGGGCATCCAGCGCTTTGGCGCCGTTGAGGCCCGAGGCAAGCGCCGGGCTGAGCAGCAGAAAATCAATGCGCCGGGTGGGTGCGCTGGCGGGGAACGTGAGCCCGGGGTCATTGGGCCGTGCGTGGGCCCAGCCATCCACCAGCCCGCCAGCACCAGCCAGCGCCGTCACCGCGGGTGAGCCGGGAACGTCATTGAAATCCCCAGTCACCACCGCGGGGTATGCGGGGAGGCTTGCGGCAATCACCGCCGCCTGCTGGCCGCGCAGCGCCTCATTGTTGCCACCAAACTCCAGGTGCGTGCTGTAGAACCGGAGCGCCTGGCCACGCACGGTGACGTCGGCGGCAATGGCCTTGCGTGGAAACACACCCAGCGGAAGTTCCAGCACCGCCACCGCGTCCAGCGGCCAGGCACTCATCACGCTGATGCCCTCCTGGTAACTTTCGGCGCCGGCGGTGGCGGTGTGGGTGACCACGTGGTGACGCACGTAACCGCGCACGTTGTACTGCCCCAACAACGCCACCAGTTCTTGGGACTGCGCGGTGCCGCTGGCGTCCAGGCAGTCCTCCTGAAATCCCACCAGGTCCGGCTGCAGGCCCGCCAGCGCTTCCACCACCAACGGCCGGCGCGCCGGCCAGTCATCCAGCCGGCAGCGCAGGTTGAGCGTGACCACCACCAGCGGCGCGCTGGGCCTTCCATCCATCACGGTGATCTTCACCGCACCGTTGGGCTGCACGCCATCACCGCTGCCGTTGAGGTCACCATACAGCCACGCCCCCAGCGCCGGGCGGTAGCGGTAGAACGCGCCAAACAGGCCCGGGGAAACAAACTGCGGCGCTGCCACATATTCATCATTGTTGCCGGCCTGCACGTTGAAGACGGCGGGATGCGCCCGCCAGCACCCCACGTCCAGCGGCGTGCTGCCGTAAGGCCCCACCACCAGCTCCGCCTGCCAGCCGGCTGCGGCTCCCGCGGGCTCGGTCTCACCGGCACGCCAGACCTGGCCATAGATGGGGGCTGTGGGCACGGCGACGGTCACGCTGAGATCGGGCGGGTGCTGCACGTTGGCCCAGCCCTGCCACGCGTTTCCCACGCCGCCATCCGGCAACCCGTCACACGCCTGTGGCAGGCCCGCGTCCCACGGCCACGCCAGGTCCTGGCGTGCTGCGTCCGGCATCCCCGCATCCGGAAGTGCGGCGGATGACGACGTCACCGTGGACCCACTGGTGCTGGAGGACAGCGCCGCGGATGAAGAAGAAGCCACGCTTGACGTGGATGAGCCCGTCACCACTGAACTGGAGACGTACAATGACGACGCCTGCGTGCTGGCGCTGGTGGACCCCGCCGGAGAGCTGGTGGAGCCTGCTGCACTGGTGGATGCCGCGCTGGACCCTGGCTGGGACAGGCTGTGTGAGGACGCGCCCATCCCGGAGGATGATGACGATGAGGATGATGACGACGACGTACTGTTGCTGCACGCGGCCAGCAGAAGCGTGAGCAGTGCGCCCGCTTTGCGGAAGCCACCCATCAACGAAACTGCGTGGACGCAGTGAGGCGTTTGCCGGCAACGTCCACCCGCTGGCGGATGTCCCCGCTGTCCACCACCAACAACTGGTTGGCGCCACCCTGCCAGTCCAGGTTGCCCTGGCTGTCCCGCTTCACCAGTTTGAATTCCACCGCCAGGCCAAACGGCAGTTCCATGGACGTGTCCGCCTTCCAAAGCGGGTAGGTCCCCCCGGTGGTGTTCATGCGGATCCCCGGCCCATCCTTGGTCCAGTTCCCCAGCGCCGGGTGGTTGCCGGTGAGGTAGACCTCCTGGCCAAAGTGCGTGGTGGCCACGGCGTCAAAGTCCACCTTCACCTTGGGCCAGCCGGGCAATGCCATGAGGTCATTCAAGATGACGTTGGCCTTGGGTGCTTCGGTCTGCTGGTGTTCATAACCGCGCAACAGCTGCATGAAGTTGGACAGGTAGCGCATCCCGGTGGCGTTGTTGTCCAGCTTGCCGCTTTCAATGAACAACAGGCTTTCTTCGTTGACGGCTTTTTTGCGCGCGTTGCCCATGGCCGCGCCAGTCCAGTTGCCGCAATCGGTCACCACCTTCATGTCCGTGAGGCCAAACACCGCGCTCTTGTTGTGCATGGCGTTGAACGGGCCGTATTCGTTGATGCATTCATAGACCGGGATGCCAAAGCTGCGCAGCCGGTCTTCGGTGGGGTCATCCGGCGTCACCCGGCCACCGGCGGCATCCACGCCGTCAGACTGCTTGCGGTCTGTGATGATGACCACCTTGACGCCGCGGTCCACGGCCTTCTTGAGCTTCTCCAGCATGCCCTCCTGTTCCTTGGGGCTCTTGATGTCCCGCAGGGAGAACACGCTCATGAAGATGGCTTCTTTTTCCTGGTCAATGAGCTTGAGGATCTTTTCGGCCGGTTGTGGGCCCTGCGTGTTGGGGGAGAACAACACGTTGATGGGCGCGTTGTCCTTCCAGGTGTTGGCCAGCGGCGTGCCGTTGAGCACGCTGTCATATTTGGCGCGGTAGCGGTCAATGAGCTGGCTGTCGGTGATGAGGTGCAGCGTCTCATTGTTGCCGGCAACCTCATCACCGGGGTTCATGCTGCCGGTGAGCAGCTTGCGCAGGGGCGCCCCGCCATCCGGGTTGGGGCGCTCAAACAGCCGCGTCTTGAGGTGCATGTGGCCGGCGGCTTCAATGCCAATGAGGTTGATGTCCCGTCGCTGTTCGGCGCTGAGTCCCTTGTGGGAGCGCACCACCTTGAGGCCGGCGGCGGCCAGCTCTTCATCCGCCGTGTTCCAGGTGCGTGCGGGGTCCAGCTGGTCTGACTCAATGATGATCTGCACCTTGACGCCGGCCTGGTGCGCTTCACCCAGCAGCTTCACCACCTCTGGATTGCGCAGGTTGTAGACGGCGTAGTCAATTTTGTAGGGGTTGGCTCCGGCGGCAAACGTGCGCGGGTCTGCCTTGCGGGCCTCTAGCACCTCGCGGATGCACGCCAGGTCCTGCTGGATGGGGTCATCATACGGCGCAAAAAACGTCTTGAGGACTTCACGGGTCTGGGCGTTGGAGTCTGCGCGGTTGGGGAGCGGTGCGGCACTGCCTCCGCGTTCAACGCCGGGCGTTGCTGCTGCCGGCGTGGTGACGGCGGGAGTGGGCGTGGTCACCGGCGCGGGGGCGGTGCCGGTGGTGGTGGTGCCTGCGGGAACGCGGCTGGGTGGGGGCGGGCGAACAGACATGGCAGGCAACCTCAGGCGTCCAGCACCAGGTCCACGTGGGCCTGGGATGAGATGGGAAGTCCGGCCGAAGCGGCCGCGGCAGCCTCGGTGAGCATGGATTGCACCCGCGCGGCGGACGGTGCGGGGAGCCCCGGCGCGGGGCTTTCAAACACGCTGGAGATGCGCACCGCCGCCACGTCCTGGCGCTCCACGGTGGCACAGTAGAAGTGCTGGCGGGGTCCGGCCACGTTTTCAAAGGAGATGGTGGGCGCGCTGGCCGGGCCGTCCACGTGCAGGCGCACCACGCCGCGTTGGCCGGACAGCGTCTTGAGGGCGCCGCGCACCAGCTCCACCGCCAACGGTGCACCGTCCACCGCAGACAACAGGTGGATGGCCAGAGGCGCGCCCTGGGCGTCCAAACGGGCCACGGCGTCCACGCGCTTCATGGAGTGCTCCCGGGGGTGGCCTTGGCTTCCAGCGTGTCCAGAAACGCACGGGTGAAGTCACGGAAGCCCGCAGCGTCATGCAAGACGTCCGGCACGTCCTGGGAGAAGTGGTGGTCCCCCACGCTGCGGCCACCACGGTTGAGCACCGGCTGGCCGCTGGCGTCCAGGATGACGCCGTGGATGCGCTTGTCCAACAGCTCGGTGCCCGGCGGCGGCTTTTCCGCGCCAAACTCCACGTCCCAGGTGGCGCGCATTGTGGTGGTGGTGGCCAGCGCCTCGCTGCCCTCCAGGTCAAACCGCACCATGAGGCGCTGCGCGGCGGGGATGGGCATGCCGTCATCCGCAATGTTCTGGAACTTCACGCGCGCCTGGCCTGCCGCGCCGCCCACGTCACGCACGCTCACGCGCACCGCATCTCCGGCGGTGGTGTGCATCTCCCAGGTGGTCACCCCTTCCCCGGCAGAGGTGGTGGTGGGAACCACGCGTGCCTTGCCCTGCTGCAACGCCAGCAGCACATCCAACATGTCGCTCACCTGCTCGGCGGCCTGCGCTGCTTCCCTGACGCTGATGGCGCCGCTGCGCAGCGCGGTCCCAATGCGCGTGGTGCTGGTGTTCAACGCGTTGGCAATGGAAGGTTCCGCGGCGTCCGGAAGGACCTCCACCGCCACCTTCAGGCGCGCCTGCGCCTGCGCCAGGCGCAACTCCACCGCCGCCGCGGGGTCCCCGGACTGCATGAGCCGCACGTTCCACGGGCCGGGCGTTCCGGGTGGCGCCTGCGGCACAGGTGGGTCTGGTGCCGCCCTGGTGACGCCGTCAAAAGACGCACCGCCCGGCGTCACCCTGGAGCCACGGGGCTCCACCGGCGCGCGGGCGGCGGGGGACGTGGCCTTGGAAACGGTCCGGCGTGGTGACGGTGGGGTGGGACGCAACCGCATGGGTGAGGGCAACCTAGCCAGCGGTTTGGCGTCTCACAATGGCCCGCCCTTGCCCGCGCCGAACCGCCTGCGGCACCCTCCTGCGTGTGGCCGCCACGCAACGTTGGACGTGGGCCCAGGAGCAGAACCGCCATGGTGATGATCACCATCATTGATGATTACTTCACGCAGGGCTGTGGGCGCTGTGAACGTTTTGCCACGCCGGAATGTTCCACCAAAAAATGGAGCGTTGGACTGGCGGGCCTGCGCCGCATCTGCCAGTCCCTTGGACTGGTGGAGGCCGTGAAGTGGGGCCATCCCTGTTACATGCACGCGGACCGCAACGTTGTCATCATTGGAGCAACGCGCGAGGACTTCCGGCTGAGCTTCTTTGAAGCGGCACTCATGAAGGACCCCAAAAGCGTGCTGGAACGGCAGGGTCCAAACACCCGCCATCCAGACATGATCCGCTTCACGGACAATGCCCAGGTCTCCAAGTTGGAGCCCGTCATCCGGGCCTACCTCAAGGAGGCCATGGGTTATGCGGCGGCGGGCATCCGCGCCAAAAAGGAGCCGCAGGACATCACACTTCCGGATGAGCTGGTGGACGCGCTGGACTCGGACCCGGAGCTGGCGGATGCGTTCCACCAGCTGACCCCGGGACGCCAACGCAGCTACGTCATCCACCTGTCCTCGGCCAAGACGTCAGAAACGCGCGTGGCGCGCATCATCCGCTTCCGGGACAAGGTCATTGCGGGAAAAGGCGCCAACGAGCGTTAGGCCCGCCCAACGGCCCTCAGAACGTGTGGCCAAACGCGTCTTCATTCATGCCGCGCGTGACGGACGGGGACAGTTGGAACTCCCGCCCTTTGTCGGCCAGCGCAGTGGCCAGCTCCCGGCGGTCCTCGGAGCCAATGGCCTGACCGCGCACCAGCACCTTGACGTGGTCATACGCCGCTTCCCATTGCCACGGCTCGGCCACCGCTTTGATGAGGCTCTTGAGGCGTTTCACTTCCTGCGCCGTGACCGCGCCATCCTCGCCCGCCTTCAACGCGGCACTTCCCGCCGCGCTGCGCGTCTCACCAATGCCAAACATGTCCTCGTTCATGGCGCGGGTCATGTTGAGCGGCAGCGGGTTGGGGCTGAACTTCTGCGCCGCTTCACCAAAGGCCTGCGCCAGCACCCGGCGGTCCGCCAGCTCCACCTTCACCTCCGGAAGATCACCACGCAGCAGCACAAACGCCGCGGTCAACGCTTCGGGGCTGTTGAGCGCCTTGATGGCGCGCGCCAGCGTGGCGGCCTCGGTGTGGCCCAAGGCACCATCCTGCACGGCAGTGGACCACTTGGTGTCCACGCCACGCAGGCCCATGGCGTCACGGTCCATGCCAAAGGTGTCCTCGCCAAGGGCGCGCGTGTTGCGCAACCCGTGCCCGGTCAACCTGGACAACGCCTCGGCGTATGCCCGGCCCAGCTCCACCCGGTCACCACGGGTCATGAGGTTGTTGTTCGCCAGCTTGGACACACCGGCGTGCAGGCCCGCCAGTTCAAACTCATTGGAGGCCTTGGCAAACAGCCCCTTGATCTTGGAGGTCTCCCGCGCGGTGACCGCCCCGTCGGTGGAGATGGTGATGAGGTCCTTCATGCCCGGACGCGTGATGCCGCCAACACCAAAGATGTCCTCACCCACCGCCTCGGTGACGGCCTGGGGGATGGGCGCGCTGCGGCCGGTCAACCCCAGGTCCTGCTGCTTGTCCCACAACGCGTTCATCAACGTCCCACGGTGCTGCGCACTGATGATGAGCCCGTCGTTGATCTGCTCCTTGAGCACGGTGAAGGACGCCTTGAGGTCCTCCTTGGTCTTGATGGTCCCAATCTGGCGGACCAGCACGCCCACCTCGGTGGAACCGGCAAAACCGTTGCGCACCACCTTGTCCAGCAATGCAGACACATGCGCACCGGCCGGCGCGGGACGCTGCGGCGCACGAACACCATTGGAGGTCCCGGTATCCGCCACGGCGGTGCGGCCCTGGGGACGTGTCTCCCCGGTGCGCGTGGTGCGCGTGGCGGGAGCGCTGGGCGTGCTGGTTGACGTACGGCGCGGCGGAGCGTTGCGGACCTTGGTCATGGGAACCCCCAAAAGGTGGATGGACGCCGGTTTGCTAGCGGTTGGGCGCGGACGTCTCAACCACGGGCAGCCCCCCACAACACCAATGGGCCGCATGCGTCAAAAGCGGTGTCATTGGGTGGGCAGCTGGTCTGGTGGAATGGACCTGCCCGCCAGCACGTGGTGCACCATGTCTCGCACATACAGGCCCTCTGCGCCGCTGGTGAGTGGGTGCCGGATGAAGCGCCGGTCTGACACCAGGATGAGGCGCCACTGGCCCCGCCACTGTTCCACGTAGACGCTCTCCAGGGCCTGCACTCCCACGGTGCGGGACCAGGGAACCCCCAGGATGTGCACCACCGACGCAACACCGTCTGGACCCACGCGCAGCCGCCACCGCACCGCGCGGTGCCCCAGAAACAGCACCAGGCACGCCATGGACCACAGTCCCGACGCCCATGCCGCGGCAGACGCCGTTTCCGCGCGCAACCCATGGTTCACACCAACGGTCATGGCGGTCACCACGCCCACCAGCGCCATGCCCAGAAGCCACCCGGCCAACATCAACCGCACCGTGGGCGGTGGCCACCCAAGCACCAAACGACCGTCCGCAGCCTGCGCGCCATAGACCCGGGCATCCGCGGGGCGCCGCAACGCCGTCACTGCAACCACCCCACGCGCAAGACGGTTGGCCAGTGGGTGATCCAATTCCTCCGCCGCCCGCAGTTCTGCTTCGGGGGTACCCTTGGCGTTCCATTGCAGGTGGAACCCGCCCACCTTGGCCAATCCCTCGGCAAAGGCACGCACCCGCAGCTCATTGCGGCAGTCACCAAACAGCACGCCGGCGGTGCTGTGGGAAATGTTGTGACGCAGCCGTGGCTCTTCATGGGTCTGCTCATCCGCACGGTCGCCAGGGTGCCGCGGGTCCACCCACTCGGTGACGCCCGCCACCTCCACGGTGTGGTCCCCCAACGCAATGGGCTTGCGTGAAGGAACACCCACCACCTGGCCATCTTTGCGCCGCAGCAACAGCGTGCGCGGCGGCACCAGGTACGGAAGCACCGTGAGAAACGCGCCCAACACCAGGCAGCCCACAAACATGGACTCCAGGTCCGGCTGGTGTGTGCCGCGCATGACGTAGGTGAGCTGCAGGGCGTACGCAAAGCTGACCACCGCCGCCACCCAACACGTCACCAACAACACCAACCCGGGGCCGGGTTTGGGGTGGGGGACCCGCAGTTCCCGGGGAGCGCCCGGGTTGGGACCGCTGGCTTTGGACATGACGGCCCGCAGGATAAGTACGTTGGAGTCCATCCGCAAACCGGCGGGAGCCAGCCAACAGGCGCCTGTCAGTTCACATGCACGTCACGCCCATGGGCGGCAGGCTCATGGACATGGGCTCCTCCAGCATGGGCATGTTGGGAGGCTGCATCCACATCTGGCAGTCCGGCATGGTGGGTGAACAGTTTGCCGTGGTGCCGGAGACCAGCCACCACACCGTCCGGCACATCAATGTTGATGGGCACCAGCTGGGCAAACGTCTGCCCCGAAGGTTCAAACCGGAACCGCGGGGACAATGGCTGGGCAAATCCCGTGGCGTTGTCCACGTCGGCAAAAATCTGCACCTGCGCGGCGGCCGCCTCAATCAGAACGGCGCAGCGGTGCCAATCCACGCGCTGGTGAGCTGGTTGCTGTTGTTGTAGACGCACGCCACATTCCCGGCAGCGTCGGTGCGGCAGCACGTGGCAAAATTGACCCCACCAATCCAGGTGCTGCAGCTGAGCGAATACGGTCCCTCTGAAGCAGCTGAAAACGGTGCCGCGGCAACCGTCCACCCGCCCCAGGTGCTGTTGGTGGCCACGCGGCAATGGGTCTCTCCGGTGCGCACCTGCATGCGGCAGCAGTAGCCAAAGTTGATGCCGCTGTTGCCTTCCACGCAGGTGAGTTCGTGCTCGTTGCGCAGCACGCGGTTGGCCACATCCAGGTTGCCAACCACGTCCAGCGTCATCAGCCGGGCTCCGCCGCCCGGGTCATTGGTGCCATTGGAGTGGGACCCGCCCCGGAAAAACGCGTAGCCACCACCGGTGCGGAAGTACTGCGTGGCGCCCTGCACCCCTATCCCATATTCAGCGGTGTAGAGGTTGATCATCTGACGGGTTGCCGCACCAAAAGACGCCGCGCCACTGACGCCAATGTTGGTGGTGGTCACCGTTGGCGCCGTCACCGCCGAGGCCGTGACCTCTCCCGTGGAATAGAAATCCCCGCCGCCACTGGTGTACGCCCCCACCGCCGGATGGATGCGCTGCCGCCCCGCCAACGCAACCTCCGGGTCCGGCGCCTGGGTCACCCGCGTGCCCAGGTAGACTTCACTGGCCTTGACGCAAACTTCCGGCACCCCGGTGATGAGCACCGTGAACTGCCCGCCCGCCACCAGGATGGGACCGCTGGGATTGAAGACGTAACACGGCGTGATGGAGGGCGTGCCGTTGACGCCGTTGTAGATGTCAAAACCCATGGTCACCATGGCCGTGACCGGGGTCCCGTTGAGGTCCAGGTGTCCCTGGTACGGAATCACCACGCCCGTCACCCCGCCCAGGCTGGCGCGCGCCACCAGCGCCAGGCCCAACACACAACCAAACAGTGTTCCACCCAAAAAGGCTGCCCGTTTCATGCCGCGCTCCACGTGTTGAGAGGCCGGCCTGTGCACCGGTCAAACCCGTGGTCACCTTTGCATGGTTGCGTGCTGCTCCATAGGGCCCGCCCCACGCCGCGCGGTGTGCCCCGCGGAACGTCCCCAACACGCATCCAGGCTTCGCACCATCAGCCAACCCGGACCCGCAAGCGCTGAGGCCCGGCCAAGGTTGGCGTCAGGCCCTGTGCTGGACAACACTGTGGGCGTCCTTGGGGGGCGTCTGATGGACATGCACATTGTGGTCACCGTCCAACCCGGCCTGTTGCGGGTCCAGGCCACTGGACACGTGAGCCTGGAGCCGGCCAAACGCACGTTTCTGGAGGTGCTGGACGCCGTGGCCCAGCATGGCAACGGCGCGGTGCTGTTTGATGGGACCGCGTTGACCGGAGCGTTCAACGACCTGGAGCGGTTCCAGTATGGCGAGTTCATTGCCCACGCCGTTCTGGCGTTCATGGAAGAACACCCCAGCGTGGGCAGTGTCCGGTTTGCATACGTCCTGGTACCGCCGGTCCAGGATCCCCAGAGACTTGGCGAAACGGTGGCGGTGAACCGCGGCATGGTGACGCGCGTCTTTGGCAACACCACGGACGCCATCCATTGGCTGGAACATTCCACATCTGGCCGTTGAAACGGCTCTGGGGTCAGGGCCAGTTGGCCATGGGCGGGCAGCTGGGCGTCCAGTTGGGCTGCCAGGCGGGGTTGGCGTTGGTGGTCACGCCGTTGCAGCTGATGGTCCCCGGGTTGAAGCCCCGGGTGACGGCGTTGGGGTTTTGCACCAGTTCCCAGTGGTCCTTGTCAAACGGGATGCGTTTGCTGGCGGGGCCGGCGTTTCCCTGGTTCAGTTCGGCAAGCATGTCCACGTCAAAGCCGGGATCATTGTCCCCGGTGACGTACGCGCCGGTGCCTTGGTCCGCAAAGATGAGGCCGTACTTCTTGAGCGCCTCAATGAGCACCTGCGTATCCGCCGAATATCCTGACGCATCAAAAGACGCCTTGAGGCGGAAGCGTGCGCCGTAGAACGGCAGCGTGACGTCACGGTTGCCGCTGGGACCCAGGTGCCGCCCGGGGCTGGCGTACGCATTTTGTGCCATGGGTGCTGTGAACCGCAGCGCGTGGGGAATGGAGCCGCTGGCTACTTCGCTGTAGCGCAACACGCCGGGGAAGATGGCCATGCCCGCGGCGTCACCGGAGGTCCACCCCGCGGGACGTTGGTTGTTGCCCAGGGCCATGTCCCACGCGGCGGTGTTGGAGGCCTGGTACCCGTTGGCAAGACGCACGGTGTTCCAGGATTCATAGAGCCGGCAGGCCACGCCATCCACCACAATGATGTGACGGTCCCCGCCGCTGGGGTCGGTGGCGGTTGTGCCGCCCCATCCTTCAATGGCCATCCCGGCAGGGAACGGGAAAAACGCCGGAACGCCTGGCGCGCCGGAGCGCAATACGCCTTGCGCGTCAAACCAGTCGCTCTCGTCAGAATAGTTCTCCCCGTCCGTCCCGTAGGTGATGGGCGTGTGTGCCGGAGACGCCGCGGTGAAGAGGTTGTAGCGCATGCCGTAGGTGTCCTGGGTCATGGTGCCCACGTCCAGACGCACCATCATGGTTGCGTAGCCCCGGGAGGCATCCCCGGATGCAACCTGCGCCGCCATCCGGTCCAGGATGCAGTCCGACTGGAAATCCACCGGGTCGCTTTCAATGGGCCGGTTCCACTCATCCGTGGGTTGGAAGACGTAACAGTTGCCCACCACCGAAGGACACAGGTTGGCTGCACCTCCACTGGACGAGGAGCCACCCGAACTTGTGGAACCCGCCAACGAGGAAGACGACCCGCTGCCAGGTGCGGCCGAGGTGGATGACGCCATCACCGAGGACGGCGGCGCCGAGGAGGAGGACGCTGCCACCAATGACGTTGCCGCCGCGGAGGAAGACGTGCCCGCAGAGGATGGACCGGAGGTCATGGTGTTGGATGAGGAGGATCCCGCGGAGGTTGCAGCAGCGGAAGATGACCGCGCGGAGCTTGACACCGATGAAACCGCGCTGCTGTTCATGGTGCTGGAGCTGGTGCCGCGGGAAGACGTCACGGTGGTGCTTGTGGAACCCGCCGCGCCTCTGCTGGAGGAGGACGGGCCTGGTCCGCCAGAGCTGCTGCTGCTTGAATCTCCAACGTTGGAGGTGCACGCCCCAAGGGCCAGCAGGGACACGGCAGACAAGACACGCTGTTTCATTGGTCACCCCTTGCGTTGCACCTTGGCAGCGTGACGTTTGAGGGGCAAGCGGCAGGCGTCATTGGCGCGACGCTGCCGCGCAAGTCCCCTGGAGAATCAGGATCACAACGCCTCGCCATCTCCCAGGCATTCCCTCCCAGACATCCCAGACCTTTGCACTCTGAAGAGAAAACCGGGGTGGCGCATGCCTCCGCGCTTGTGAATCAACGGGGCGGCGCGTGGACATCACGTTTCCCTGCCAGGTCTTTCGGACGACCTGTTGCCTTCCTGAACGCCAACCAGGAGGGCACCGCGCATGGGGTGGCATTGAAATGTGTGGAAGAGAAAGCCCGTCCTGCGTGGCCACTGCTGTTGACGCCCTGGCTTGCGTGCACGTGCGTGCAACCCTATCACCACACAACCTCCTGCCAATGTTGTGGACGTCACCGTGGACCTCTCCAAGCTTCCCTTGTCTGTGCTGGACGTGGTGCCCGTCAGAAGCGGCTCCAGCGCGCGTGAAGCCATGGCGGAGACCCTGGACCTGGCCAGACACGTGGATGCGCTTGGCTACCACCGCTACTGGTTTGCCGAGCACCACGGGATGCCGGGCATCGCCTCCGCGGCCCCCGCCGTGCTGGTGGGCCAGGTTGCCGCCGCCACCAAGACCATCCGCGTGGGCTCGGGTGGCGTCATGCTGCCCAACCATTCGTCCCTGGTGGTGGCCGAACAGTTTGGGACATTGGAAGCCCTTTTTCCCGGACGCATTGACCTGGGCCTGGGACGCGCCCCGGGGACCGACCAGGCCACCATGAAGGTCCTGCGCCGCACCCCGCGCCCGCCCCTGGAAGACGAATTCCCCGAGCAGCTCATGGAACTGTTCGGGTTCTTTTCGGGGAATTTTCCCGCCAACCACCCGTACAAGAACATCCGCGCGGTTCCGGCAGCCGGCAACCAGCCGCCCATCTGGCTGTTGGGCTCGTCGGACTACAGCGCGCAGCTGGCCGGGGCGCTGGGTCTCCCGTTTGCGTTTGCGCACCACTTCAGCAAGGAGCAGACGCTCCCGGCGTTGCGCGCCTACCGCGCGTGTTTCAAACCGTCTGACGTCCTCAAAAAGCCCTATGCCATGGTGGCCGCATTGGCGGTGCTGGCGGATTCGGACGTTGAAGCAGAACGGCTGGCGTTGCCCAACGCGCTGGCATTTTTGCGGCTGCGCCGTGGGGAACCGGGGCTCTACCCCACCGTGCAGGAGGCCCAGGCACACCCCTGGACGCCCATGGAGCGTGAATTTGCGGCGGACCGGATGGACGGCAACCTGGTGGGCGGCCCACAACGGGCCCGCGCACAAATGGAGAAACTGCTGTCAGACACCAAGGCGGATGAGTTGATGCTGTTGTGCGCGGTCCCGGACCACGCCGCCCGCAAACGCTCCTACACGCTGCTCCGGCAGATTCAGAAGGCCTGACGGAACAACCTGCGGTTTCAACCGCAGCACCTCCATCCATGGTGCTGGTTGAGCTTGTACGGCTGGAAACGCTGGCCCATGTTTGGGCCATGGCGCGGCGCGGGCGCGGGTGGACGGCAGGTCTGGTCACGGTGCTGGCGCTGGGTTGTCCTGGCCCCGGTGACCTTGGGGCCGCGCAAGGACGCCTGGAGGTGTCACCGCCAAGCGTGGAGATGTTGGATGTGCTGTTGGGAGAGACCCGAACGGTGCAGGTCATGGTGCGCAACCGTGGTGAAACCAACCTGGACATTGTGGTGCGCGTGACGCCGGAGGATCAGGGTTTTGGTGTGGACCGCGCGCGGCTTCAGCCCTCCGCTGGAGAGACCCAGCTGGTGCGGGTTGCGTTTGTGGCCACCCAGCAGGGCCGTTTTGATGCGCGCCTGCGGTTTGAACCCAGCGGGTCCGCCGCGCCGGTGGACGCGACGTTGGCGGCATGGGTTCCAGCCCCACCCAACTGTGAAGACACCAACCCCTGCACCCTGGACCTGGTGGACAACTCCAGCCCCAACCGTTGCCTGCACGTTCCGCAGGCCGGGCCCTGTGATGACGGCAGCGCGTGCACCACGGGGGACCGTTGCGCCACCGGCGTGTGTCAGGGGGATGCCATCTCCTGTGATGACGGCGTGGATTGCACCGTGGACGCCTGTGATGCGGTGGCTGGCTGCGCCCCGCTGCCCTTGGACCAGGCGTGTGAGGACGGGGACGCTTGCACCCAGGACGTGTGCAGCGTTGCCGCGCGCGGGTGCGTGCGCACGCCCGCACAAACCGGAACGCTGTGCGGCCCACTGACATGTGGCACCGTCAACCGTTGTGTGGCCGGCGCATGTGTTGCCACCAGCGCGGGAGACGGGTCCCCGTGTGATGACTCAGACGCCTGCACGGTGGGTGACCAGTGTCAGGCCGGGGTTTGTGTGGGCGGTCCCGCCACGGGCCGCGCGCTGGGCGCGCCGGTGGCGCTCAACGCGCCGGCTCCCACGCCGGGACTCCCGGTGCTTCAACCCCAGCCGGTGGCCAACCATTGGCCGGTGCTGGTGGACGGTCTCTACCAGGCCCGGCCCGCGGCGCCGGACGTGCTGGGTGACACGGTGGTGGTGTGGCGCGGGGCGCAGGGTCCCAACGCAGCCACGTGTTACCGGGACCCCGCGCGCTGCATGTGGACGGACATGCTGACGGCCCCGCCAACGTGTCCCCCACCGTCCACGCCCGGCCTTCAGCTCTTTGCCACGCAGGTCAACAACAACGGGCGGCCGGGGATGACCTGGCAGGCGGACCTGAACGCTGCCTATGTGAACCTGGCCTCAAGCACGTGGGGGATCATCTCCGGCGTGCCCGCGGGGTCCGTGCTGGGCGTGGCAGTCTCTCCTCCGGTGCGTGAATCCACAGACCGGCAATGGGTTGCCGCGCTGGTGGGCTACGCTGACGGGTGCGGCTGCGTCACGCGGTGTTTTCCCGCCGGCGAGGCGGTCTTCATCTTCCGCATGGATGACACCGGGTTCACGCTGGCCACAGCGCGTTGGGCCGGACGCACCACCCCACAACAGGTGCGGCGTCCGGTCATCCGCCAGGCAGATGGACAGCCGTTTTTTGTGGCGCTTGAGGAACCATTGGCAACGCCTGGCGCGCCAACAATCAACCCGGTTCACGCCGTGGAAAACGCAACGTGTGGCTCAGACTTCCCGTGTGCAACATCATTGACCATGGTGCAGAGGTTGGCTGACCTCCCCATGGATCTTGGAACCACTGCGCAGGGCAGTCTTTTGGACGCTTCAACCCACCTGAACACCGCCGCGTGGACCCAGCCCATGGGCGGCGCCGTGACCTGTCCCCCGCTGCGCGCACTGCACACCTTTCACCAGCCCCGGTCCCGGCCCCTGCGCACCGGCGTGGTCTCCGCGCGCAGCATGGCGCCAAACGGCGGGTCTCCTGCCGCGGCTCTGCTGGTCCCATTTGGGCCCATGTCCAGCGGGTGTGTCTCTGGCCGGGCCATAGAGCTCACCGGCCTGGAAACGTTGCCTGCGGCGGTGCTGGAGGTACCCGGTTCCGCAGCCGGGCCGTTGATCCACAATCTCACGGTTGTCCCAAACGCCAACCTGGTTGCCACCGTGCACCAGAGCGGCACGTTGATGGTGGCCGCGTTGGGCAAGCCCTTGATGACCTCTGCCTTTCCCGCCTCCACGCGCGGCACCCTGCTCAACACCCAGCCACCCGCCGCGGTCATCCTGGATTCCCATGACGGTACCGCCGTGGGCGTGGTGTTTGCCGCACTGGCCAATGCACCGGTGCCCAACGCTGACCCGGCACCCATCCTGGCCGTGACCCGCATGGCCTGCGGCGTCCCCACCTCCCTGGACCGCGTGGATGCTGACGGGGACAGCTGGGATGACGGTTTTGACAACTGCCCATACCATCCCAATGCCAGCCAACAGGACGGGGATGATGACGGCGTTGGAGATGTGTGTGACCCCTGCCCCAACACCAGCCACCGGCAGGATGCTGGGGTCTGTCTTTGAAGTGGAAGTGCGCCCCCAGCCGCCAGGCCAGCGTCAACCGTTGATGAACTCCTGGAACCGCTCTTTGCGCACCACCGCCACCTGGGACATGGCCTGCGCAACATCCACCACCACGTCACGGGGCAGCCCAGACAAAAACCACTTCCAATCCTGCTTGGCGGCGTACACGTCCCGCGCACGCACCACCTGCTGGGCCACGCCCGCTGAACCCAACAGCGTGTAGAAGTGCGCAGCCAGCGGGGATGCCGCGGTATCAAAGCGGCTTTGGCCATGGCGGCCCACGGTGAGCACGCGCAACACATCCGCATCCAGCGGGGGCGGCGCGGCCAGCGTCAAGGGGTGCAGCAGCTGGTGGACCTGCGTCTGGCCGGAATCCGCCGCGCCCGTAAAATACGAGATGGGCCCGTCGCCACCGGTGAGCTCGGCCAGGCCTTCCAGCACGCACATGGCCACAATCTTGGCCCGCAAATAGTCCGTCGCGCGCCGCAGGTTGTTGGCCGCGCGCTCGCGCATCGCCGCAAAGTTGGCGGCGCTGGGTGTGGTGCCGTGCTGGCGGTAGATGACGCCGGGGTCCAGGTTGGAGAGAAAGCCCTCCATGCGGCCCAGACCCTCGCGGAATTTCCGGATGGAATAGGCGCCCACCTTCTGCAGTTCCGGGTTGGTCTCTGGCAGCAGCTTCCAGGTGTCCTCGAGAAAATCCCCCAGGTCTTCCTGCGCAAAACTCTGCACGTCTGCGTTGGCCAGCTGCACCGCCAGCACCTGGATGCGTTCTATGTCCTGTGGTGACAGCGCCGCCGCGCCATCACGCAACAACGCCAGGCGTTTCCCAAGCTGCGCGTCCTGGGTGTTCCCCTGCGTCTCCTTGCGGAATGGCACGGTGGCCTCAATACACGCCGCCACCGCCCACAGGTCCTGCTTGCTCAGAAACGGAGTCAGCTCACGCACCGCCAACGCCGCGCTGAGAAACTCGCTGAGTCCACCAAATGGGCTCAGTTCCTGACCGGGGGTGAAACCAAAGATGGTTGCCAGGTCTGAGACCAGAGCGTCCGGCTTTGCCGTGAGGAAGACCTTGTTGTCACGCAGCTCCACCACGTCACCAAGCCGCGTGCTCACGCTGGGCGGAAAACCACCGTCCACGTGGAAATACACAATGTCATGGTAGACGGTGGCCAGGCGCGCCAGGGCCGGCAGTCCCTCGGCCACCGCAAAGATGTGCGCCAGACCGTGGTAGTCCCGGGAGCGCCCCGTCATGGCCTGGTAGGCCAGGAACGTGGCGGATTCTATGTCTTGCGCACTGGGGGCAGTGCCGCGGCCTGCGCGGACTTCTTCCAGGGATTGCGCCAGCAGTTGGGCCAGACCAGAGACAGAGACAGGTGGAGACATTCGGCGTTCCCCTTGCGTGCCGTGAACTTTGGCAACGTGCTGCGCGTACCCAACATTTGGGTGGAGGTCCACGGGAGCATTCATGGCGGCCAGGGTCCTACCGCGGCACCAGGGGTGGGCAAACGCACCACCTTATTGGCACCCGCAAGATTCCTCTGTCGACGGAAAATCCGGCTTGAACACGGTCGGAAGATTCTTGGAGGGCAGGGCATGCCAGATGAACCGGGGAAGCTTTCTCCTCAACCATCCACAACCCCATCCTTGACACCATCAGACCAGGCGGCAACAACCCCACGTGGTGACGCCGCGCTTTTGCACCCGTGGCCCCACCCAACGCAGCCCATGATTCCCGTCTACAACAAGCAGAACCCCGTCCAGAGCTACCTGGCCATCCGCCGGGACCCCGTCACATTCCTGGCGGACGTCATCCGTGAGAGCGGGGACTTTGCGCGGGTCAACGTCCTGATTTTCCGTTTCCACCTGGTGAATGACCCCGCGCTCATCCGGGAAGCCCTGTCAGACCACAGCGAACAACTCATCATCAAAGGCGGCGTCTCCCACGGCCTGGCACGGCTCATTGGCAACGGCATCCTCACCAACCGGGGAGACCAATGGCGCGCCAGCCGCGCCCAACTGCAGCCGCTGTTCCATCAAGGAGCCATGCGCGCCGCGCTGCCCATCATCACCGCCCGCGTGCAGGAGACGCTGGAGCGGTGGCGCACCAGCTTCTCCGGGCAACCCCTCTCCATCCACCGTGAGCTGCTTGCGCTGTCGTTCCGCATTGCGTGCTCCACGCTGTTCAACCACCTGCCAACCTGGGACGCCGCGCTGCAATTTGCCGACGCCATCTGGGTGCTGCAGGGAGATGGAATGCAGCGCCACCTGGACGGGATGGACTACGTGTCCTGGCTGCCGCTTCCGCGCAACCGCAAGGTCAACGCGGCACGTGCGGTCCTCTACCGTCTGGCGCAGGACGCTGTGGAACAGGGGGCGGGCCAGACGGTGGATGAGATTCTCTCCATCCTGTTTGCCGGCACGGAAAGTCCGGTCAACACGTTGTGTTTTGCGTTGAAGCTCCTGGAGGAACATCCGGCGTGGTGTTCAAAAATCCTGGCGGACCTGGCCCAACACAGCCCGGGTGCTCCCCATGATGACGTGGACCGGTTTGACGTCCTGGCGCAGGTGTTGAGCGAATGCATCCGCCTGTATCCCGCCGGCTGGGCGTTTGAACGCTACGCCGAGCAGGACGTGCAGCTGGGCGGGGAACGCGTCCCCAAAGGATCGCGGCTGCTCTTTTCTCCGTTCCTGATGCACCGCAACACAAGGTTCTGGCGTGACCCGGAACGTTTTGACCCGCTGCGTTTTACCGCCGGCCCCAACGCCGCCGAAGGTGTCCCCAAGTTTGGCTACATGCCGTTTGGCGCGGGACCACGTTCCTGCATTGGCGCCCGCCTGGCGCAGGCCGAAATGCGCATCGCCTTGCGCATGATCCTGGAACAATGCACCTGGAAGACCGCGCACCAGCCCGGCGAGGTGCCGCTCAACGCCGAGGGGTCCTTCAAGATCCGCCTCAGCCGTCCGTTGATGTTGAACCTGGAGGTTCTTCCCAACGGTACTCGGCACAACACGCAGCCCGTGAATTGAACAAGCGCCGCGCCTTGAACTGTCCTGCTCCCAGTTGGGAAGGCCGTTGGCTTTCAAACGCCGCTGGTGACTTGAAGATGACCCTTGAGGTCCCAATCACCTTCTCCTTCACCAGCGCTTCTTCATACAACACGTTGAGCCGGCACAACGCCGCGTCCAACTGCGCGCCAAGGTGCTCCACGGTTCCCGGTTTTCCGTCGTCAGGAAGCACCCACACCAGGTGGGGCTGTCCCTGTTGTTCGGCCCACACCACCGGAAGCGCAGCCTCCACGCCGGAGCGCGCAACACCCACCGCCTCCAACGCCAGGTCCACCTGGGCCACGGTGATTTTTTCCCCGGTCATGGAGATCTCCTCGGCCTCACGTCCCACAATGCGAATGAGCAGCGGGCTGGTGGAGACCACTTCAATGTGGTCACCCAGCTGGTAGTTCACCAGCCCTCCCGGCGTGGTGACGTGGATGGAGTAGGAAGCACCGGGCTCCAGCTCATGTGCAAACAACAACGGCGCATCTCCAGCAGCCGCACGGAACAGGTAGAGGTTTTCCAGGCTGTTGAGCGCCAGGCCGTCCACGTCGGGCTCATAGGAAAACGCCAACGCGCCCTCGGTGGCAAAATACGTTTCAAACAGTTGAAGCGCCGGTTGTTGAGCCCGCCAGGTGTTGCGCAACCCGGCCTTCTGTTGGGCGGTGAGGTGGACCGCACCGTAGACGTATTGCCGCAGCGCCGGCCACAGTTCATCCAGGTGGGTGACGCCGTAGGCCGCCCGGGCGCGCGCCGCAAAATCATGGGCCAGCGCCGGAATCCCCGAGATGGAGACCACGTTTTTTCCTTGGGCCTGCGCCAGGATGTGTGTGGCCTTGGCGTCCCAATCCTCAATCCACAGGTCACGGCGCCGGGGAATGAACGCCCACCGCGCGGACCACCAGGTGCGCGTTGGAATGATTCCAGAGATGTCACCCACCGGCAGCCCCGTGGGCGAGCTGCCACACGTGGGACGCGAGCCCAGCAGGATGCGGCGTCCCGGCAACAACGTGTCCCAGGTGCCGCTGGTGTGGACGTGCGTGGCCACCATCCGGACCAGCGTGCGGTCCAGGGAATCCTGGAACGCCTGGTTCATGGGCACATCCTTGGGCTCTCCCAACGTGCCGCTGGTGCGCGCAAAGCCAAGGATGCGCGTGCGCCCAAACAGGTGGCTGGCAGCGGCGCCGCGCTCCCAGGCCTCCTGGAACAGCGGCTTCATGCTCCCACCGTCGGACGTGGCCAGCCCACGGCAGTCTTCCAGCGTGTGGCAGCGGTCCAGACCAGACCGTGCGGCCACCACGCTCCCACGCAGGTGACGGCGCAGCCGCTTGAACACGCGTTCTTGCGCGTCCTGTGGGTTGAGCATGGAATGGCGCACCCGCGCAGCGTGCCATCCGGTGTACTGCTTCAGTGCCCAGAGGATCATTGGTGAGGGCACGCTACGCCGCGGACGCTGCCGTTGTCTCTGCCGCTTTACGGCGCCAGTTCCTTGAACAGCTGCGCTATGTCCGCATCAAACGTGTCCTGGATGTGGCGGACGGTCTTTCCGCGCAGGCGCTGTTTGGTGGCCGCGTAGGCACCGCGGGCCAGGACGCTCAACCGCTCGGCCTCGGACCGCGCACGGGCAGCCAGTTCCTCCTCGGAAACCACCACATCCAGGTAGCCGGCCTTCAACGCGTCATCCGGCGCGTAGATGCGTGACTCCAACGTGGCGGGGCCCAGCTCTTTGGGATCCAGACGGTCCCGCGCCAGCTCCATGGCCAACACCGGCACCGGCATTCCAATGGACACCTCATTGAGGCCCAGCTTGAACGCACCCCGTCCACCCACACGAACATCCCCCGTCAACAGCACCAGCGCGCCACCGGCCACCGCGTGCCCCGTGCACGCCATCACCACCGGCAGGGGCGAGCCGTACAGTTTGAGCAACAGCGTGGCACCGCGCTTCAACAACGTGGTGGCGGAGGCGGCACCGGCCATCATCACGCGCAAATCAAACCCCGCGCAGAAGCGGTCCTTGCGGCCGGTCAGCACCAGCGCTCCTGCTTCGCGCTCGGCGCGCTCCAGCGCGGCAAGCAGCGCATCAATCATGCTGTCAGAAAGTGCATTGGCCTTCCCGTCATCCATGGTCACGGTGGCAATGTTTCCATCAAGACTGTAGCGGACTGGCTCCGGGGTCATCACTTCTCCTCGCTGCGCGCACCAACAACGTTGGGTGCACTTGGTCCGGGCTGCAGCGTGAAGTCAAGAGCCAGCGCCTGGCGCGTGCCCCGCGGGGAGACCTTCCTGCCGTCCATGCGCGCGGGTCATCAACGCGGTGATGGCCAGGGCGTTGAGCATGTTGGATGGCACCGTCTCCAGGAAATGGAAGAACTGCACGGTGGGGGACATGAGCGGGTTGGGGATGGCGTGGACGTCATTCTGGATGATTCCAAAAAACAGCGCAGCCCAAAGACCTCCCAGCCAGCCGTTCCCCCGCGTGGACCAGATGAGCGCCACCGCCATGGCCACCCACAACGCCGCGCGCGCCCACTCAAAAGGAAACAACCACGGCGTGCTGGCTGCCATCCCACGCATGTGCGTGAGGAAATCCGGGCCCATGACGCCACCGTAGAAAGCCCGCACCTCTTCATTGGAAAATGCCACGTAGTAGCCAAACACAAAGAACAACAGCGGGTAGACCACCACGCACAACAACGCGCTCTTCCACGCCCATTGGGTTGCCGGCATGGACGGGACGCGGAACGCAGGGCGCTCTTCGGGTCCACGCCAACGTCCCAGCAACACCACCGCCAGCCCCGGGAACACCACCGCCAGCGGCACCGTCATGGCCATCAACGCGGGAACCAGACCCGCCGTCACGTTGGGCATGAACACCCAGGCCTCCAGCTGGGATGAGAACGTCTTGCTCCCCCAGAACACCAACGCCACCAACGCCCACAGCCGCGCACCGCGCAACCGGCTGGTGCGCACCACGCCGGCAACAATGAGCGTGTCCACCAGCGCCATGACCAGCACGGCCAACGCGCTGCGGGTCTGCGTGTCAGCGTCGGTTGGCATCATGGCCTGCAAAGATGCGGGTACCATGGCGCTTGTGCCCACGGTGAAGACCACAACGTAGACCACCACCAGAGCCAGAACTGCCAGAACCAGGCGCGCGGTCATGGAGCCCTCCTTGTGCCGGGACACCCCTGACGTTGCAAGAAGGATGCTGGGGAAAGCCCGCACGTGGAGCGGGTTGATGACCGGGAAGCGCGCAGCCCCGGCGTCCCGTGTGTGTTCCTGGCAAATCTTGCAGGGTCACCCGCCGCCACACCGGTCCCCCGACCCAACGAAGCCAGCGCGAACATGGACGCACCCATCACGGCCGCCGCGTCCAAGGGGATTCCAGGTCACACATTCCACGCCACCAGGCCACTATGGGTTTTCCACCATTGTCCGCGCGCAACACGCCGCGCTACCTGGATGCGCAGGACGGCGACCTTCGATCCGTCCAAGGGGGGAGGACCAATGCATCAACGCGCGTGGGCAGCAGTGCTGTTGTTTTCTGGCGTGGCCTCGGCTTGCAGCAGCACCGGTGACGACGACACGTCCTCATCAAGCTCCAGCAGCAGCAGTTCCAGCAGCAGCAGCAGCAGTTCTGCTGGTGGCGGCTCCAGTGGAGGCCGCAGCAGCAGCGCCAGCCCAGCCAGCTCCAACCCCGGGGCGTCCTCCAACGCCAGCAGCGCGCCGGTCTTCCTGCCCACCTGTTCTGACGGCGTGGACAATGACGGGGATGGCCGGACGGATTTCCCCACCGACACCGGGTGCGTGGACGCGCGGGACGGGGATGAGACGGACATCCCGGTCTTTCCGCGGCCCGCCTGCAGTGATGGCGCGGACAATGACGGTGACGGCCTCACCGATTTCCCGGCGGACCAGGGATGTGTGGACGCCGCAGACGTGGATGAGCAGGACACGCTCCCCGTCACGCAATGCACGGATGGACTGGACAACGACGGCGACGGCCTGACGGATTTCCAGGATTTCAACTGCACCGCCCTGGCGGATGACAGCGAAGCGTCTGCCCCATGCGGCGACGGAACAGACAACGACGGGGATGGCCGCGTGGACCTGATGGATCCGGGCTGCGCGTCCACCGAAGACAGCGACGAAACGGACCCCACGGTGACCCCCGCCTGCAGCGACGGGTTGGACAATGACGGGGATGGCCGCGTGGACCGCGTGGACCCCGGCTGTTCGGCCGCAGGTGACACCACCGAGACCAACCGCGGCGGCGCACCGTGTGACAACGGCGTGGATGATGACGGTGACGGCCTGGTGGACCTTGCCCAGGACCCGGACTGCCTCTCCTCCATGGGGACCGAATTCCCACCGCCGGCCTGCAGCGACGGATTGGACAACGACGGAGACGGTGCGCGGGACCTGGCGGACCCGGGGTGTGACGCGGTGGATGACCCCAGTGAGGTGGACCCAACCGTCACGCCGGAATGTGCGGATGGCCTGGACAACGACGGGGACGGCACGGTGGACCGGGGCTGGAACGGCCTTCCGGCGGACCCCGGTTGTTCCGCCGCGGGGGATGTGTCTGAGCGCAACGTGGATGGACCGGCCTGTGACAATGGCTTTGATGATGACGGTGATGGCGCCGTGGACTTCCCGGCGGACGTGGACTGCATGTGGCCCCAAGGGATGACCGAGCGCGCGCCACCAGCCTGTTCGGACATGCGCGACAACGATGGCGACCAGCTGGCGGACTTTCCCATGGATCCCGGATGTGACTCGTGGTCCGACACCAGTGAGACCAACCCCGCCACCGCGCCCGCCTGCGCAGATGGGTTGGACAATGATGGAGATGGCCTCACGGATTTTTTTGGCGGTGACCCCGGCTGCCGGTCTTCCAGTGACACCACCGAACGGGAACGCGATGGCCCCGCCTGCGACAACGGCGTGGATGACGACGGGGACGGAAACGTGGATTGGCCGGCCGACCGGGAGTGTGGCAACGCGTACGGCATGTTGGAGCGCCTTCCACGTTGCCGGGACGGGCTGGACAATGATGGGGATGGCACGGCGGACTACCCCGGGTTTGGCGGCACGTCGTCTTCAGGGGGCTGGAACCCGTCTTCACGTCCGTCCTCGTGGGGCGGCGGCGGCGGCGGCTTCACCTCTTCCACGTCCAGCGGTGGCGGCGGCGGTGGCAGCGGCAACGTCAGTTCCTCCGGCGGTGGCGGCCGCCCCTATGATCCCGGTTGCGAATATCCGGACGATGATGATGAACACATCCCGTGGGTCCAATGTGATGACGGGCAGGACAATGACGGTGACGGGCAGGTGGACTTCCCGGCGGACGGGGACTGTGACGGGCCCTGGGATTCCCAGGAGCGCCCCACCGCGTGCAACAACAACCTGGATGATGACGGGGACGGCCTGGCAGACGAGCTGGATCCAGGCTGTGGCGGCACCTGGGATGAAGACGAACGGCTTGGCACCGGGTGTGACGACGGCTGGGACAACGATGGGGACGGGCGGACGGACTACCCCGCCGACCCCGGGTGCAGCAGCGCCAACGACTATGACGAAATGCAGCACGCGTGCGAGGACGGCCTGGACAACGACGGTGATGGCCGGACGGACTGGTCTTTGGGAACGCGCGTGGCAGGACCGTTTGCCGGCATGGGTTCAGGATCCGGGTGCCTGGGGACGTACACGTTCACCGCCGCGGCCAACACCGCGTACACCCTGACCACGTGCGCCGGGTTTGGCGGTGACACCGTCATGGATGTGACTGGTGCGTGCATTTGCCGCAATGATGACAGCCGTTGCGGGCTTGGGTCCGAATGTGTGTGCCCCGCCGGCGCCGGCGGTGACGTGCAGATTTGTATGATGTCCTTTGGCGGCGCGCCGGTGGCCTGGAACGTGGAGGTCCTGGAGTCCGACGGCAGCGGGGACCCTGGCTGCTTTGACCCGCGGGATGATGATGAACGCACCGGCCTGGCCTGTGACAACGGCTATGATGATGACATGGACGGCCAGACGGACCTGGCGGACCCGCAGTGTTCCAGCATCTTTGGCCAGACCGAGCGCCTCACCGCGTGCAACGACGGGCAGGACAATGACGGTGATGGTTTGGTGGACTTTGGCAGCCCGGACGGCGGGCCTCCGGACCCCGGCTGCAATTATCCGGATGATGAGGACGAACGGCTGGGGACCACCTGTGACAATGGTCTTGACGACGACAATGATGGGCTGACGGATTGGCCGGCGGACCCCAACTGCATGGGCTTGTACGGCTGGAATGAACGCGCGGTGGCCTGCAGTGACGGCGCAGACAATGATGGGGATGGCCTTGCGGACTATTTTGGCGTGCCGGACGCAGGCTTCGCGCCGGACCCGGGGTGTTACTACCCGGATGATGAAGATGAACGCATGGGGACGCCCTGTGACAATGGGTTTGACGACGACATGGACGGCATGACGGATTGGCCGGCCGACCCAAGCTGCGCTGGCCCCTGAGACTACGCGGAGATGCCGTCCGGCGGGAGTTCTTCATCCTCTGGGTTTCCGGGGTCGTCTTTCTGGTTCCCACCGCCGTCATCCAGGCCCCCGCCAGGATCCTCAAGCAGCGGCGGGTTTGGCTCTTCGGGGTTCTGAACCGTCACCGCCGGTCATCAGGCGTACCTCCGCGCTGTGGGAACCCGCGCGGCGGTAGCGGTGTCCAGCAGGTCATGGCCAACACCCCAACCCGGTGTGCGCCAGGACCGCTCAATGACCTCACGGTTCTCCACCACGGCCATCGGGCGTCATCCGGCCTTTGCACTTGGGGGCATGCCAGCGCGTCCATTCCCCACACACGCGCTTGAGCAGTTCCGCCGTTTACGGGCTTGCCGTTGTCGTTGTTGGCTGCTCCCGGTGCGCGTGGACGCGGTTGCGGCGTGTTGCTTTTGGAACCACCGCCTTACCCGTGTGGAGCGCCCCGCTGTGGCAGACCTCTATGGTGACGGGCACGCCGAGCTGTTGAACGTGACCAACAATGACTCGGCCCAATTTCAGCACCGGCAGCAACTTCCCCAACGGCGTCTACGTCTGGCAGGACACCGCCAACACGTGGCCGGGCGCGCGCAGTGTGGACAACCAGCACAGCTACCGCCGGACCAACATCACCGGGTCGCTCGCCGTGCCACGGTGGGGGAGCCGCCCTGGACGGTGACCAACGGCCACGGCATCAACTGCTACCGCGCGGTCCCCTCGGTCCACTGAGCTGTTTTGCGCAGTCTTTTCGGCAGACTCGTGCTCAGGGTGTCCAACATGGGACCACAAATAGATGTTTTATTTCAGCCATGTTGGTCAACTATGTTAGCTGATGCGCCATTCCGAAAATAAAACGACCGCGCGAATTGCCGGTCCTGGTTTGCGCCGGTACACGCGTTGCCATGCACAAGATTGGGCGTCTGGGACTGGAAGTACCTTCGGACTTTGTGGCGGACGAGGCCACGCTGTCTTTTGTGACGCGTCAGGAGCCCAAGGGCCCACGCCGCAGCATCCTGGCGCACTGCAAGCAGGCTCCGCCGGGTTCATCCCTGGTGAAGCTGGCCGGAGACGCGCTGAGCGAGCTGACCCAGTCCGTTCGCGGCATCACGGACGTGTCCCAGGCAGAAATCCAGTTTGACGACGGAAAAATTGGCATCATGCTGGTCTACAACTACCCCGCGCGCAAACAGGAAGTGTTGCGCCAGTACTACGCCATGCGCCTGGATGGGGACCAGGTCACCACGTTGACGTTGAGCGCCATGCTCGGTGAGCTGGATGACGCCGCCGCGCAGGGATTCCTCAAAACCATTGGTTCCTTGAAAGCCACCTGAGGCCCGCCGTGACCATCTCCAAGGCTGGACGCAACTTCCCTTCGCAGCAGACCAACACCACCCAGGGCCCGGCGGCCACCCAGCACACGCAAACCGCCCAGCAGGTGCCGCTCAAGACGGACACCACGCCCAAGAGGCCCGTGGACGTGATGGACCGCGGCGTGCGCAACGCCGAACACAAGATGGAGGTGGTGTGCCCCGTGCTCGCCTCCCTGGTGAAGGAAGGCCGCATCACCATGGATGGCAAGGGCAACATCAACCTCAAGCAGCTGCGTGACGTCATGGTGAACCAGATGGGCGTGAGCCGCACCATGGCCGCGGCGCTCATGGGGACCGGCGTGTTTGCCAACAAGCCGTCAGACATCCTCAACAACCTGTTCAACATGTCCATGAACATCAAGGAACTGCGCGGGGGCATCATCAAGCACCCGTCAGACAGCGCCATCCTCACGCGCGGCAAGTTTGACGAAAAGAAATTCAACGAGCTCACGTCCCACGCCAAGGACGGCCGCATGACGCTGGCCTCTTTTGGTGAGGCCATCAAAGCGCAGGCCGGGCGTGATGCCAACCCCGCCACGCTGGTGAAGGACGTCATCCCCACGTCGCTGGGGCCGCTGCTGCCGGATGGTTTTGACGCGTACGTTCGTGGCGTGCCCAGCGCCATGGTGGAGTTTGCCGCCGTCACCAACATCTACGGCAAGCAGGACCCCAAGACCGGTGAGCGGTATATTGACGTGGGCACGTTGCGTGACCTCTACGAGAAGAAGCAGCTCCCCCCCGACAGCGTGATGCAGAACCGCCCATCCACCGGCATGGCGGACCTCACCACCACCATGGCGCAAATGGGCTGGCAGATGGCGTTCGGCTCGGCCGCGGGGGAAGCCACGCAGTCCGCCAACAAGGTGCTGGGGAACAACGTCAAGGGCGGGGATTCCATTGCCGGCGCCGGCAAGGTGACCTGCCCGTTCATGGCCGGTGGCGGCGGCGTGCAGAAGCCCAACAGCGAGCGTGAGCTGGCCAACGCCCACATGGTGCAGTGAAACGGGCGTTCGTCCGCCCCAGCAGCATCCAGACCGCGTGACCGCGGGAGTCCGCGTGCGGTGCGTGTTGCTTTTTGGAACCACCACCTTGCGGTGACAGCGCCACCACGGTGTTGCCCCCCGCGGTCTGGCTTCTTCAGCCCGCAACTCAACATTCCATCCGGCCGTTGTTTGAGCCGCTGCAATGCCAACCACCGCGCGGCCGTTCCACCTCATCCACAAGGGGAGAGCGCCGGCCCGCTGCATTCCCGTTTTTTCGGCGTCAGCGCAAGCTGCCCGCACGCCGCCAGCGCATCCCGTTGCTGCTCCTCATTGGACCTGGTGTCCAGGCAAAACATTTCGCGGCATCTCATCAGCACCACCAGCCAGCGGTGAATGGCTGTGCCTTGTGGCCCAGGCCCGCCGTTGAGGTTGCAGCAAGGGTGCTGGGCAACCGCCACCGGCGGTACACTTCACCATCCTGAAGACGCGTATCAAAGGCGCAACGCGCCAGACCCGGGCAAGTTCTTGCAGGCACTTGGCATGGACTGGAACCCACGCGGCGGCAGCGGTGTCCATGCAGGTCATGGCCAACACCACCAGCACCGCGGGCACCACGCAAAGACGGTCCTTGCTGCAACAGGTGGAGATTGCCTCGCCATGTGCGGCGTCCTGGGAGGACATGGTGGGGGATGACCGGGTGCGTTTTTGCCTGGAGTGCAACCGTGACGTCTTCAACCTGAGCGCGGTGACTGAAAAAGAGGCCGAACACATTCTTCTGGCGCACGGCTTCAACCTGTGCGCGCGGCTGTACCGCCGCCGGGACGGCACGTACCTCACGGCGGATTGCCCCACCGGACTGCGTGCGGCGCGGTTGTGGTTCCACCGCACCGCGGGCGCGGTGGTGGCCGCGGTGCTGGCTTTTGTGGGGTGGAACGTGACGCGGCCGGCAACCACCTGCCTGGTGCCGGAGGTGGAGGACGCCCACAACACGGCATGGACGCTGCGTCACCGCGCGGTGGAGGAACGCCCGCAACCGCGCGCGGCCCCTGGCCCCATCCTGCGGGCGGTGAAGGGCCGTGACATGAACGCGCATTGGGTGGGTGGCGTCGTGTCTGCGCCGCGCGTCACCATCGCAGCACCCGCGGTGACCACCAAGGACATCCTGGACGTGGATTGAACGTCCGCGGTGGCGTCGTCGGTGGTGGCGGGCGTGGTAGCCTCCCTCCCATGACCGCTCCACCCGCCCAACTGCTGGCGCTGCGCCACGAGATTGACGCGCTGGATCACGCCCTGGTGACCTTGCTGGCGCAACGCCGCACCGTGGTGGCGCAGGTGGCCCGGCTCAAGGCCAGCCACGGCCTGCCCCCCCTGGATCCCGCGCGCGAAGCGGCCATGCGGGCGGACCTCCACCGCCAGGGTGCCGCCCAAGGTGTCCCCGCGCCGCTGCTGGACGCCGTGCTCAACGCGGTGCTGGAGGACAGCCACGTCCTGGTGGCCGCGCCCCGCCAGTGACTCCCATCACGCGGTGACGGTGCTTGACCTACACGCGCCCACACGGCACAAACACGCCTCTTTTTGGCCCATCCAAGGGTCATTCCTGGTGCCTGGGGGTTTGTCATGCGTCTGATGTCTGCCGCGTTGTTGAGCACGTCTGTCCTGCTGGCTTGCACCTCCACGCCGCCGCCGGACCCGGAAGAAACCTGCGCCACCGTGTTGTGCCCCCCGGACACCGTTTGTGAAATGTTGGGCGGCCACCCCACCTGCCAGGCGCCGCCTGCCCCCAGCTGTGAAGACGTGACCTGCCAGGAAGGGTCACACTGTGAACTCCAGGACGTGGTGTGTGTGCGCGCGCCCTGCCCGCCGCTGCCCACGTGCGTTGCCAACCCGGTGCGGTGTGATTCGGCGGCGGATTGCCAGGATGGCCAGGTGTGCGCCGAAGGAACCTGGTGCCCGGCGTGCGTCTACGGTGACCCGCCCTGCCGCGTGGCCTGCCTGCTCACCAACGTGTGCCAGGCGCCCCCCGCCGGTGAGCCCTGCGGCAACACCGTGTGCGGCGCCGGCCTGGTGTGCTGCAACGCCAGCTGCGGGATGTGCGCTGGACCGGATGAGGCGTGCATCCAGATTGCGTGTGATGACCTGCCGGAGAACCGCGCGTCCCTCAACACCTATGTTTCAAAGGTTGTTGGGGAAAGGCAGGGCAGCTTCAAGGGCGGCAGCGCCACCACCGCCACCAGGTGAGCCCAAGGGCTGGTGGGGCCTGCAAGAGCCGCGGAATGAAAGGCCTTGAAAGGTGGCAGCTGTTGGGTGGTGAGCCCGCACGGAGGCGGGCTCTACAAAAGACACGCCGAAAGAACCACACCGCCCGCCACCAACGTCAACATGCCCAACATGATGTCCGGCAGGTGCGCCTCAAGGTAGCCCCACACCCCGGGCACACCATCACGACCGCTGGGAAGGGGAGACTGCGCCACGTCCTGTGGAAAAGCAGGGCGCGTGCCAGCGCCCAGTCCTGGCCCTAGTCCACCTTGCCAAGCAGGCCTTTGCGTTCCAGCACCTTGGCCAGCTCAATGACCGGCACCACGGTGAACGCCACGCCCAGGACCAGGGCCCAGTCCTGCCAGGGCAGGTAGAACGTCCCAAACGCGTTGTGCAAAAACGGGACGTAGACCAACGCCAACAGCATCAGGAGTTCCCAGCCCACCGCCAGGTTGAGCCACTTGTTGGCAAACGGCTTGTGCAGGATGGACACGCGGTCCGAGCGGAAGTTGTACGCCTTGAGCAACTGGATGAGCACCAGGCTCACAAACGTCATGGTCATGGCCTCGCTCTGGGAGCGCCCGGACTGCAGGGACCACCAGAAAATTCCCACGTTGGCCAACGTGGACCACACCCCGCCCACAACCAGCAGCGTCACCACCGGTCCGGTGAAGATGCCGTTGCGGCTGTTGCGTGGTGGCCGGCGCATGATGTCGTGTTCGTTGGGGTCCACCGCCAACGCCAGCGCGGGCAGACCATCCGTGGCCAGGTTGACGTAGAGGATTTGTACGGCGGACAGCGGCAGCGGCAGCCCCAGCAGGGTGGTGCCGGCCATCAGCCCAATCTCGCCAATGTTGGAGCTGAGCAGGTACATCAAGAACTTGCGGATGTTTTCAAAGATGCCGCGGCCTTCCTCCACCGCAGCCACAATGGAGGCAAAGTTGTCGTCGGTGAGGGTCATGGCCGCGGCCTCCCGGGACACATCCGTTCCGGCAATGCCCATGGCCACGCCAATGTCTGCCTTCTTCAGCGCCGGGGCATCATTGACGCCGTCCCCGGTCATGGCCACCACCTCTCCGTTTTTTTGCAGCGCCTCCACCACGCGCAGCTTGTGGGCCGGAGACACGCGCGCAAACACATCAATGCCCTTGATGTCCCGGGCCAGCGCGGCGTCATCCATGCCGTCCAGTTGTGCGCCGGTGACCACGCGGCCGCCCTGGATGAGACCCAGCTCACGCGCCACCGCTTCCGCCGTCACGGGGTGATCCCCGGTGATCATCACCGCGCGTATCCCGGCGTCCCGGCACGTCTGGATGGCGTCCTTGGCCTCGGGGCGCGGCGGGTCAATCATGCCCACCAGGCCCAACAACGTCAGCCCGGCGGTCACGCTCTCCCGCGTGGCGTCTTTCTGGTGCGCCACCGCCAGCACGCGCAGCGCGTTTTTGGCCATGTCCTGGGCGGCGGCCAGCAAGCCGGCGCGCTGCGTTTCATCCAACGGCTGGTCCCCCTCCGCCGTCACCCAGTGGGTGCAGGCACCCAGGATCACCTCCGGGGCGCCCTTGAGAAAACCATGCGTGCCCCCGTCCATGGTGTGGAAGGTGGCCATGCGTTTGGTCTCTGACGTGAATGGGATTTCATCCACGCGGGGGTGGGTTTTTTCCACGTCCACCTTCAACACGCCGGCCTTCTGCGCGGCCACCACCAGGGACCCTTCGGTGGGGTCACCCTTCATCTCCCAGCGGCCGGTCTTTCCATCCTTTTGCAGGATGGCGTCATTGACCAGCACGGCGCCTTGCAGCAGCCGCAACAACGCCGGGTCTGGCGGCGCCGCCGCGCCGTCCACGGTGAACGCGCCCACCGGTTCATACCCGGCCCCCGCCACGTCCCAGCTGCGGCCCGCCACGCGCAGCTGCCGCACGGTCATCTCATCCTTGGTGAGCGTCCCGGTCTTGTCCGAACAGATGACCGTGGTCCCACCCAGCGTCTCCACCGCCGGCAAGCGCCGCATCAACGCATTGCGCTTGACCATGCGCTGCACGCCCAACGCCAGCGAGATGGTCACCACCGCGGGCAACGCCTCCGGCACCACCGCCACGGCCAGCGCAATGCCAAACACCAACATCTCCACCAGCGGCTGCCCGCGGTAGACGCCCAGTGCCACCACCAGGCCCACAATCACCAGCGCCGCCCGCGCCAGCTGTTTGCCCAGCTTGTCCAGGCTGTCCTGCAGCGGCGTGCGGCCCACCTCCACGGTCTGGAGCATCCTGGCAATGCGTCCAAACTCGGACTCCATGGCGGTCCCGCTCACCACCGCGCGGCCGCGCCCATAGGTGATGGTGGTCCCCATGTGGACCATGTTGTGCCGGTCCCCCACGTTGAGCGCGTGGTCTGGCAGCACCGCCACGTTTTTCTCCACCGCCACGCTCTCTCCGGTGAGCGGCGCCTCCTCCACCTGGAGGTTCACCGCCTCCAGCAGGCGCCCGTCGGCCGGGACCCGGTCTCCAGCCTTGAGCAGCAGGATGTCCCCGGGGACCACCTCCCGCGCGGGCACGCGTATCTCCTGGCCGTCCCGCAACAGTGTGGCCGCCGGGGCGGCCATGCGGCGCAGCGCATCAATGGCCTTCTCGGCACGGAACTCCTGCGCAAAACCCAGCAGCACCGCAAAAATGACAATGACGGTGATGACCACCGCTTCCAGCGTATGCCCCAGCGCCGCCGAGGCCGCGGTGGCCGCCAGCAGGATGAGGATGAGCACGTTCTTGAACTGTTGGACCAACATCCCCCAGGCTGAGATGCGTTGGGCCGCCGCCAGCTCATTGGGACCGTGGGTTTGCAGCCGTTGACCCGCCAACGCGGCCGTGAGCCCCTGCGGCGTGCTTTCCAAGGTGGCCAGGGCCTGCTGGGGGGACAGCGTGTGGGCGGGTGGCCCCAACACGGCGGTGGATTTGGCTGCGGCGGTGGTGACCAATCCTGCGTGGGACATGGTAGGGCTCCGCTCCCGCGCGCCACCCGCCGAATTCCGGACGCGCATCCGACGTGGCAGGCCTGATATAACCATCCAACCCAACAGCACCAGGGAAAATGTGGCCGCGCAAAAACCGCACGCGCCGTGCTGGCCAGGCGCATCTTTGGCACGCCCCCGGTCCCATGGTTATGAAGGCGGCACCACGCAATGTGGGCACCACACATTTTTTGGAGGTTGACGCATGCAACGCGCGGCTTTGTCCTTGTCACTCCTGTTGGCCGGTTCCACCGCCATGGCGGCAAAAGAAAAAGCAGACATCAAGGTCACCTGGCTGGGCCACGCCGCCTTTGAGGTGGTCTCTCCCGGCGGGACCACGCTGCTGTTGGACCCGTTTCTCAAGGACAGCCCCACCACGCCGTCAGACCGCAAGGATCTCTCCAAGTACAAACCCACCGCCATCCTGGTGACCCACAGCCACCCGGACCACCTGGGTGACACCGTGGAGATTGCCAAGGCCTCCGGCGCCAAGGTGGTTGGCACCTATGAATTCATCACCACCATGCAAATCCCGGATGGCCAGAAGCTGGGTGGCAACGTGGGCGGGACGTTCAAGATTGGGGATGTGAGCATCTCCATGGTCCCGGCCATGCACTCCAGTGAACCCAGCGGGCGCCCGGTGGGCTACGTCATCAAGTTTGCCGACGGACGTTCCCTCTACCACTCCGGAGACACGTGGATCTTTTCGGACATGGCGCTCATCCAGGAAATCCACAAGCCCAACATCCTGCTGCTCAACATGGGTGGCGGGCCGTACACCCAGGACCCCGCCACGGCCGCCCTGGCGGTCAAGAAGTTCTTCAAGCCGGACACCATTGTGCCCATGCACTTTGGAACGTTCCCGCCGCTGGCCACAGAGACGGACATCCAGGCGGCGTTCAAGGGTGACAAGCGGCTGAAGGTGCTCAAGCCGGGTGAAACTGCGTCGTTGTGATGGGCCTGCGGCTGTCCAAGGAGAACCGGGCCTGTTGCAGGCCGGCGGGGCCATCCAGACCGCGGGTTTGCCGGGGCGTGTCCGGCGGGCTGAAGGGGGTGTTGGGCTCCTAGACCTGTGGCACCAACGCGCGAATCTGCTCCACCAGTTTTTCATGCGCCGGCGCCCGCAGGATGGCCATGGCCTCCCGTGCATCCGGCGGCGCGTAGGTGCCCAAAAACTTGCGCTTGAGGGCGCGCACCCGTTCGGCGCTCTGGCGCACCCGGGCCGCCATGGCGCTGTCTGAAGACGCCAGCCGGTGCACCGCCTCCACCGCCTCACGCGCGCGGTTGAGGTCCCGGCAGCATAAGAAGTGGTCCACGCCCGCCAGCAACCCCAGGCGCACCATCTCGGCGGTGGGGAAGTGGTCAGCCACGGCCTTCATGTCCAGGTCATCACTGATGATGACCCCCTGGTAGCCCATGCGGTCCCGCAGCAGCGGCGTGAGCACCTTGGGGCTCAGCGTGGCGGGCACCGCGTCATCCAACGCCGCAAACACCACGTGCGCGGTCATGACACTGGCCACGCCCGCCTTCACCGCCGCCTCAAACGGCAGAAGCTCCACCGCGTTGAGCCGGTCCATTTCGTGGCTCAGGCGCGGCAGGGCCAGGTGGCTGTCCACGTCTGTGTCACCGTGGCCCGGGAAATGTTTGGCGCACGCCGCCACGCCGGCCTCCTGCATCCCCCGCAGCAACGCCACGCCCAGCGCACTGACCACCTTGGGGTCCCGCGAAAAGCTGCGCTGGCCAATGATGGGATTGTCCGGGTTGGTGTCCACGTCCATCACCGGGGCAAAGTCCATCCCAAACCCCAGGCAGGACACCTCCCGCGCCAGCAACGCGCCCACCCGGTAGGCCAGGTCCGGCTCGCCACCGTGCGCCGCACATGCGGCACCCACGTCCCGCATGCTGGGGACGTTGGTGGCAAACGCCAACAGGCGCTGCACCCGCCCGCCTTCCTGGTCCACGCTGATAAGCGGCGGGGTGTTCTCCCCGTCATCCTGGGACGCCGCGGCAATGGACGTATTGAGCGCGCAAACCTGCTCCACGTTGTCCAGGTTGCGCACAAACAGGATGGCCCCACCCACCCGCGCGTCATGCAACAGCGCGGCAGCCTCCAACGGCAGGGTCAGGCCTTCAAAGCCAATGGTGAACATCTGGCCCACGTCATCACGCAACGCCATGGTGGTTCTCCAACACGTTGTTCCAACAAGGTGGGTTCAGGGCGTGGCGGGCGGCGCGGGGCTGTCCTGGGGGACCCCGCCCTGCGGCAGGGGCGCGGGTTCCGGCGTGGCCGGGGTGACCCGGATGGCGGCCTTGTTGAGGTCCACCAACGGCGGCGCGTTCTGCAGCTCGGCATTGCGGCCCACAATGAGCGTGAAGAACGCCACGGTGAGCACCAGCAACATGGCGCCAAACACCACAAACGGTGGCCCGTCCAGGTTCACCTTGGACAACAGGATGCGGGCGCGGTCTGCGGTGTCACGCTGGCTGCCGCCGGACAACGCGGCCAACGCCAGTTTGCGGGCCCCGGTGGCATCTCCGGCTTCAAAGCGCGCTTCAAAATCCAGGAGCGCAACCGGCTTGGACGGGGTTGCCGCGGCGGTGACGCCGTCAGACGGGATGGCGGTGCTGGTTTTTTTCTTCTTGGCCATGGCGTGCGGGACCATGGCGCAACGCCGTGTCACGGGCAAGGGCACCCGCGGGCCCCGCAACGTGGGGGCCCGCGGTTTTACGCCGTCACATCACTGCAGCAGGACTTCCATGGAGAACGCATCCACGTCCGAGATGGTGTAGCCGTCCACGCCCAGAAACAGGTTCTGCGCGGCGCCGGTGATGTTGCGGTACTGCAACACCTCGGTGGTGCCACCCCCGGCGCGGTCCACGCCGGCCCAGCAGCAACGGGCCTGGCAGCTGTCAATGAGGTAGAGCGCAAGGTCCTCGCCGTTGGCGTCATCCAGGCGCGCGGTCAACACCTGACCGGGGCCCACGGTCACCGTGTAGAACACGTCCCCGGCGGGGGTGCGGTACCCCGTGCACTGCGTGGAGCCCATGGACACGGTGGCGTCTGCGCCAAGGGTGGTGCCGTCCACGGTGATGCCCGCGGCGGTGGGCGTGAGCGCCTGCGCGGTGGCGCAGGTGTCATTGGGCGGCGGCGGCGGCGGCGCGTCAAAGAACTCCACGTCATAGCTGGCCTGTTCCACCGCGGCGGCGTTGGCCACCCGCACAAAATAGGTGGTCCCGGCGGCGGCGGTGAAGGACAGCTCAAAACCGTCCATCACGTCTGCGCGGGTGGAGGTGACCATGGTCCCTCCGGCGGTCTCAACGCGGGCCTCCACGCTGTTGGCCACCGCGGGGCTGATGCGCACGCGCGCCATGCCGGCAATGGTGGCGGTGGCCTGGAAGTAGTCCACGTCCGCGCCGCACAGGATGCCAAACTCGCCAAAGTCGCCCACGTCGGTGGCGGTGGCCTCGGTGTTGTTGGGCTCATTGAAGTCATCCTGGCAGAACGCGGGCCCGGTGCCCTCAAACCGGTAGGTTGCCGCCACAAAGCTGGCACCGCCCGGCGCGGTGACCTTGATGAAGTAGCGGGTGGCCGCGGTGGCCATGAAGCTGGCCTCGGCACCACCGGTGACCGCGGCGCTGGTGGCCAGCGGCGTGCCCTCGGCACCCATGGCAAACACAATGAAGGACATCTGTCCGGCGGTGGCAAAGGTGGCCTTGACGCGGGCCATGCCGGCCGAAGGCGCGGTGAATGAGAAATAGTCCGCGGCCGGTGGGCACAGGATCCATTCGTCATCCAGGCTGGACTGGGTCAGCGTCTCGGCCATGGCCTCGGTGCTGTTGTCACCTGCCCCATCCATGGCGCAGATGCCGCCCGGCGTGACGGTGAACGTGATGGAGTAGGTGTTCACAATGCGCCGGTAGTTGATGACGCGCACCAGGTAGTTTTGCGCGGCGGGGGCCACCGGGATGGTCATGGTCTCCATGTCCGTTGTGCCGGTGGAGGACTTCACGGACACCGTGGTGTTGGCCTCGGTGTAGATGAACATGTCCAGGTCACTGGTGGCATGCGTGAACGCCATGTCCACCTTGAAACCGGCACCGGCGGGCACCGCCACCTTGTACCAGTCCTCATTGGCCGGGCAGCTCACCATGTCCATGAGCGTGGCCGCGTTGTTGGTCAACGTGATGGTGTGCGCCTCGGCGGGGGTGAAGTGCGCGGGGAGGTTGTCATCCACGCAGGCACCGCCACTGCTGCTGCTGCCACCACCGCTGCTGCCGGCGCTGGACGCCGGGAGGGAGGAGGATTGGGGCGCCGCGGATGAGCTGTTGCCCATGGTGCTGCTGGACACGGCGTCCGGCAGGCAGTTCATGCGCTCAATGATGACGTTGCTGGACGCGCCCGCGGAGCTGCTGGTGCGCGAGCCGCTGTTGACCCCGGAGCTGCCACCACCCCCGGAGCTGCCGCCGCCGCCGGAGCTGCCGCCGCCGCCGGAGCTGCCACCACCCCCGGTGGAGCTGCTGCTTGATGCGTTGTTGTTGTTGTTGTTGCCGCTGCTGCCGCCGGAGCTGCTGCCCCCGGTACACGCCGCTGCCAGGCTGGCAACCGCAAACACT
>Ga0154020_10000023_pt1 | contig 169260 bp, 134 predicted proteins | sample Klosneuvirus_201_FD_109709 | JGI IMG/M metagenome (GOLD analysis project Ga0154020, IMG submission 109709) | Active sludge microbial communities from wastewater, Klosterneuburg, Austria - Klosneuvirus_20160825_MG | ecosystem: Engineered > WWTP > Aerobic digester > Activated sludge | place... | reverse complement strand
GTTCTAACAAATAACATCTCTGCCAGTGCCGTTGTTTCACTAAGTACAACATTCACCTTAAATATCAATAATCTGGGGCAAGATGCATTTTGTCCTTTTCAAAGAACAGCAAGCGTGAGTGTTCCGGTGCCAGTGTTTACTGATTCCCCAACATTGATTTCAAATTTCAATCCCGTTTGTCCCGGTGATACCATCCTGCTTTCCTATTTGAACCCTGCACCCGGCAATACTGTGACCTATCAATGGCTGCCAACTTCTGCTTATTCATTCACAAATAATCTTTCTGCAAAAAGCATCACGCAATTGGGAGATACTTATTCTTTGAACATAATGAGCAGTGGAAATGCAAGCATTTGTGCATTTAGCCGTTCCTTAAGTATTTCTGTTTCTGTTGCCGATTCTTGTTTCAAAGATCCTGTAATCCCGAACATTTTTACGCCGAACAATGATAATTCAAACGATCAGTGGTCCATTAAATTCCCTTACGGGTCCACACTGAGCGTAGTCGAAGTGTATGATCGTTGGGGCACGCTCATTTATCGGAGAGAAAATTTGAACTTCAATACGCAAGGCTATGCAAACATTGGGTGGGATGGAAGGAATACCAGCGGTGAAGAAATGAGTGCCGGTGTTTATTTTTATGTCCTTCAATATACTGATAGATCAGGCATACAAAAATCCGATAAAGGAAATATTACCTTGTTAAAGTAAAACCAATTCACAGTCAGAAGAAGGTCAGTTATTTATTCACGAGCTTCTAATAATTAATTTAACCTTGTTCCTACAGGATTTTAAAGTAATTTCTTTAATTTCATTCTGTGAAAAATCTTCTGCTATTGCTTGCTGCATTGATCTTGTCTTTGACATTTCTGTTTTCCTGCACAAAAGACAAGGGCACCAATCCTGAGCTTCCTTTCGATGATCTGTCTCTGTTGGATAGTGCTAAGAATTCGAATTACTATTATTACAAAAGTAAAAAGGATACGATCTATTCGGGTTCTCATGGCCCGCATGGTGCTTTTAAATTACGTTTTAATTCCAAAGCCTTTGTTGCTCTAACTGATAGCGGACGTTTACCAAAGGGGAAGAAATTTGCTGAGGGATCTTTTATTGTGAAGGATGTGTACAAAAATGGAAATTTATACTTGTACGCCTATATGTTCAAGCGCAATGGCAAATGGTTGTGGGGCGAGGTTGAGCCTTCAGCTAATTTCCATTTCAAAATAAAGGACGGAGAAAAAACATGTTTAGGATGTCATTCTCAAACCGGACATCGCGATAATGCTGTCGTCTTTCATTTTTATTGAACCAGAACTTAATCTACCCAGTCAGCGATAAAAAGATTGGTATCCCTTGTTCCGTGATTCTTTCTGTTAGAGGAGAAAATGAGTTTCTTTCCGTCAGGTGAAAACATGGGGAAAGCATTGAACATACTTTCGCTGGTGATCTGTTCTACTCCCGTTCCGTCTATATTAACAGAGAACAATTGAAAATCATATCCTTTTTGACTGTGGTGATTGCTGGAGAAAATGATCTTTTTTCCATTCGGATGAAAGTATGGCGCCCAGTTTGCTTTTCCTAGATTGGTGATCTGCTTCAGGTCTGTTCCGTCTACATTGCAGGAATAGATCTCCATTTTTGTTGGGGCAACCAGTCCTTGTGCTAAAAGTTCTTTGTATTCTTTTACTTCTTCTTCTGTCGTTGGACGGGAGGATCTGAAAACCAATTTCTTTCCATCCGCTGAAAAAAAGGCACCACCGTCATATCCAAGACCGTTAGTTATCTGTTTTTGATTCTTTCCGTCAATATCCATGGTCCATAATTCCAGATCTCCGCTTCTGTCACTGGTAAAAACGATCTTATCTCCTTTTGGTGAAATGGTGGCTTCGGCATCGTAACCGGGTGTGTTTGTGAGTTGTTTGATGATCTTTCCTGAATTATCTGCCACAAAGATGTCAAAGCTTCTGAAAACAGCCCACAGGTATTTTCCTTTGATGACTGGAGCAGGAGGACAAGAATCGCCGGCCAGATGTGTACTTGCATACAATACATCTTTACCATTTGGTAGGATATAACTGCAAGTGGTTCTTCCTTTTCCCGTACTGATCATTTTCGGTTTGTAGGTGGTATCTGCTTTCGCTTTCCCTATATCCATTAAAAAGATCTGATCACATTGCAATCCCCAGTTCTTATAATTACTTTGAAAGGAGACTTTTTTTCCATCCGGACTGAAATAAGCTTCTGCATTATCACCTCCATAGGTGAGTTTGCTTATGTTTTTAAGGTGTTTCTCCTGTGAGAATGCGAAAATGGAAAGAAAAATTCCAATGCTTAAGAAGTAATACTGTTTCATGATAATTCCGTAAAATTAACATAATTCCTTCAAATTGGAGGTGATCGTACTCATACTAAAATCGCCTGAAAGAGGTATTTTTCTCATCAAATAAGTATCTTTGGGCTTTTCAATTTTCATTCTTAAATAGTTAAAATGAAACGAATTCCGGCTTGGTTAATAGTGATACTGATCTTTTCTGTTTTGATCGCAGTCAAGTTTCTTTTTCTGAATAAAAAAGAGCAGGGTGCCGGTCCGGGAAAAGGAAAAACAATGGGACCTGTTTCCGTGAATTACATCGTGGCTTCTACTGCAACGATCAGTCAGGATGTTTATACAGCCGGAAGAGTAGGGGCCATGAATGAACTGAATATTAAACCGGAAATTCAGGGAAGAGTGATCTCTGTCAATTTTAAAGAAGGGTCATTGGTGAACAAAGGTGAATTGCTGGTTCAGCTGAACGATGCTGAGTTGAAAGCGCAATTGCAAAAGAACAAAGCACAACTCCGTTTAGCTGAAGAAAAGGCAGAGCGTTTAAAAAAATTACTTGAAATAAAAGGGGTTAGTCAGGAAGAGTTTGATTCGCAACAGAACGAAATTGAAACCTTAAAAGCAGATCAATCATTTTTAACAGCACAATTGGCCAAGACCAGTATTGTTGCTCCCTTCAGTGGACAGATAGGATTGAAGAATATCAGCGAAGGAGACATACTTTCTGTTGGACAAACTATCAGCTCACTGGTTCAATTGGATCCGGTATACGTTGAGTTCTCCGTTCCGGAAAAATACGCTCACCTTTTAAAGAAAGATCTTTTGGTGGATTTTACATTGGATAGAAAAGTAAGCTCAGTATTGACCGCTTCTGTTTATGCCATTGAGCCCAGGATCGATGAAGTAACAAAAACCTTAAAGGCGAGGGCCTTGTACAAAGGGAAAGAACAGATCTATCCCGGCTCATTTGTGAAAGTATTTCTTAAAATGGGAGGTTCAGAGGAAAGCATTTTATTACCAACACAATGTGTGATACCCATCTTTAAAGGTCAGAAAGTCTATTTGTGCAAAGGAGGAAAAATGCAGGAAGCAAAAGTGATCACAGGTATTCGAACAGAAGATAAGATACAGATCTTAGACGGGATCAGTGCCGGAGATACGGTTCTAACGACAGGATTGATGACTGTGAAAAAAGATTCACCATTAAAATTGATGAAGCAATAAATAAATGGATATCGCTTCCATAAGTGTAAAAAAGCCTGTTCTTTCAACAGTTCTTTCCATTGTCATTGTACTCTTTGGTTCCATTGGCTACAAATACTTAGGTGTTCGTGAATATCCATCCATTGATCCGCCAACCATCACTGTTCGTACAAATTATACCGGAGCGAATGCAGATGTGGTGCAATCACAAATAACGGAACCACTCGAGAAAGTAATTAATGGAATAGCCGGGATCAAATCGATCACAGGAGCATCCAATCAAGGTTCAAGTATCATTACGGTTGAATTCAATTTAAGTTCCGATCTTGAATCTGCAGCAAATGACGTAAGGGATAAAGTTTCTCAGGCTATAAGACAATTGCCACAGGACATTGATGCACCTCCGGTTGTTACAAAGGCAGATGCGAACAGTGATGCCATCATCTCGATGACCTTTTTAAGTCACAAAAGGAATTTACTGGAGGTGAGTGATTACGCAGAGAATGTGATCGCACAGAATTTGCAAACCATTCCGGGTGTGAGTCAGGTACAGATCTGGGGACAAAGACGTTATTCCATGCGCTTACGCATCGATCCGGCAAAACTGGTGCAATATCATTTGACTCCATTAGATATCAAGATCGCATTGGATAAGGAGAATGTGAATCTTCCAAGTGGAAAGATCGAAGGGAACAATACAGAATTAACGGTCAATACAGTTGGAAAACTAAGCACTGTTAAGGAGTTTGAGGAAATGATCGTAAAACAGAACGGCGATCAGTTGGTGAAATTAGGAGATGTGGCATTAGTTGAATTGGGTGCTGAGAATGAACAAACCATCTTAAAGGAAAGTGGTACACCCATGCTTGGTCTGGGATTAGTGCCACAACCGGGGGCGAATTATATTGATATTGCCGATGAGTTTTACAAACGATTTGAAGTACTTAAAAGAGATCTCCCGAAAGATTATGTGATCAATATTGCACTTGATAATACGCGTTTCATCAAACGTTCTATTCTTGAAGTAAAAGAAACCTTACTCATTGCTGTTCTATTGGTGATCTTAATTATCTTTTTATTCTTCCGTGATTGGTTGGTAGCTTTCCGTCCGCTTATCGATATTCCGGTTTCTTTGATCGGCGCTTTTTTCATCATGTATGTGATGGATTATTCCATCAATGTACTAACGCTTCTCGCCATTGTTCTTGCTACGGGATTGGTAGTGGATGATGGAATTGTGGTCACCGAAAATATTTTCAGAAAGCTGGAAAAGGGATTAAAACCAGAGCAAGCGGCCATTGAAGGAACGAGAGAGATCTATTTCGCCGTTATCTCCACATCTTTGACCTTAGTTGCTGTCTTCATGCCGGTCATTTTTTTGGAAGGATTTGTAGGTAGATTATTCCGGGAATTTGGTGTTGTTCTTGCTGGTGCCGTTCTTATTTCTGCTTTTGTTTCCCTTACACTTACACCCATGTTGAATGCAAAGTTGGTAAGGAAGGATCATAGCAAAAAAAGTAAGTTCTATTTGATGACAGAGCCTTTCTTTGCAGGACTGGACAGATCTTTTTCTAATTCCATTACCCGTTTTCTTGAAAAAAGATGGATGGCTATTTTGATCCTCGTTATTTCCACTTCTTCCATCTTTTATTTTGGTTCTCAATTGCAATCTGAACTTTCACCATTGGAAGATCGAAATTGGTTGCGTTTGACTTACACCGGTCCCGAAGGAGCCACCTTCGAAAATACGGATGCCCTACTTGAAAAAGTGAATAATTTCATTTGTGATTCCGTTCCTGAAAAGAATGTACTGCTAACGGTCACAGCTCCGGGCTTTGCAGGTTCAGGTGCAGTGAATACAGGTTTTATTCGTCTGGCCCTTGTAGAATCGCATCTAAGAAAAAGAAGTCAGCAGAAGATCGCCGATTATTTAAATAAGTATTTGTGGATGTTTCCGGATGGAAAATTATTCGTCATTCAGGAACAATCCATTTCTTCAGGTGGTGGTGGACCAAGAGGTGCCTTACCAATATCCTTTGTGTTGCAAACGAACGATTTCAAGAAGTTGCAAGAAAAATTGCCACAGTTCATGGAGGAAGTTTCAAAGAATCCAGTCTTTCAGGGATTTGATGCCAATTTAAAATTCAATAAGCCTGAAATTGTGATTGAGATCAACAGGGAAAAAGCAAAAGTTCTTGGATTGGCCATAGCTGACATCGCGCAAACCATTCAGATGGCCTTGAGTGGACAGAGATTCTCTTATTATACAAAAGGAGATAAGCAGTATCAAGTAATTGGACAATTGGACAGGGGCAATCGTAATGATCCAAATGATCTGAGTGGCTTATATGTGCGAAACAAGAACGGGGAAATGATTCAGTTAAGTAATGTCACCACCATCACAGAAAGAAGCAGTCCACCTCAATTGTATCATTACAATAGATATCAGTCGGCAACTGTCTCTGCAGGTTTAGCGCCGGGTAAGACGATAGGAGACGGAATAAAGGAAATGAAGAAGATCGCTGCGAAGGTTCTGGACGAAAGTTTCAGTACAGCCTTGACGGGTGCTTCGAGAGATTACGCAGAAAGTTCTTCCAATATTCTATTCGCGTTCTTGCTGGCTCTTGCACTGATCTATTTGTTATTGGCAGCTCAGTTCGAAAGTTTCATAGAGCCATTGATCATTATGTTCACTGTACCAACAGCATTGGCCGGAGCACTTTTCTCACTTTGGTATTTCAATCAAACCTTGAATATTTTTTCGCAGATCGGGATGATCATGTTGATCGGACTCGTAACAAAAAATGGAATTCTGATCATTGAATTCACCAATCAGTTGCGTAAAAAAGGAATGGACGTGAAAGAAGCTTTGATCACGGCAAGTACTGCTCGTTTACGACCCATCTTAATGACGAGTCTGGCTACCATTTTCGGTGCTCTTCCAATCGCTTTTGCATGGGGAGCAGGAGCCAAGAGTAGAATGGGGATGGGAATTGTGGTGATCGGAGGATTGCTTCTTTCCATGATGCTTACTTTGTATGTGATCCCTGCCATGTATTCACTTCTATCCAGAAAGAAAAAAATTGAATAGACTAGCTTACATAGTTGTTTTTTTCTTTTTCCTTGGTCTAATAAGGGCGCAGGAATTATTGACCATAGAATCAGCGATCAAGATCGCATTGGAGAACAATTTTGATGTGAAGATCTACAGAGATAATGAGAAGATCGCTAAACTTCAGAATAATCTGGGTAATGCCGGTATGTCGCCAACGGTGAGCTTGAACGCGAATGCCGGTTATAGTAATTTAGACTCCCATCAGGAATTCAGCAGTGGAACTACGCAGGATAGAACAGGTGCCGTAACTACCAATGGTGGAGCTTCTGCAAATGTAGGATGGATCATTTTTGACGGAATGAAAATGTTTGCAGTGAAAAAGCGCTTGCAAGTGAATGAAGAAGTCTCATCCGTCGCTTTAAAAAAGCAAATGGAAACCTTGATTTACAATGTGATCCTGAATTATTACGATCTGGTTCGAATGACGCAATTGATCAAAGCACAAGAGATCAATATTTCTCTGTATACAGAGCGAAGGAAAATAGCAGAATTGAAACATCAAACAGGAAGTGATTCAAAGGTGGATCTCTTGATGACGGAAATAGACGAGAGCAAGGCGAAAAATGATCTCTTGCAACTGGAAAACCAGAGATTGATCGCTGCAGTGAAATTGAATGAGTTATTGGCCCGTTCCGCTGACCTTAAGATCGAAACTGCTGATACCATTCCTTTTGTGTTTGAGCCAAGCGAAGAGGATCTGAAGAAATTCATTGAAAAGAACACCAGTGTAAAACAATCCCGATTAAATGTGCAATTGGCAGAACAAATGATGAATGAATCAAGATCTGCTTATCTGCCACAAGTGCAGCTGAACGGGTCCTATAATTTTACGCGTTTAAAAAGTGAAGCCGGATTTTTATTCAAGAATCAACAGAATGGAATTGCATTGGGTGTAACTGCAGGTTGGACCATTTTCAACGGAAGTAAGAATAGCAGATTGGTGAAAGAAAGGCAAATTCAATTGCTCGATAAAAAGTGGTTAGAGGAGCAAGTAAAACAACAGGTAAGTGCCCTTAGTTATATCAATTATAGGATCTTTCTTAGTACAAAGAAGATCTCTGAAAATGAAAAAGAGAATTTGAAAAAGGCCGGGGAACTTTATTTTATTTCAATGGAGCGATTCAAGATCGGCAAAACAGGTTTATTGGAGACAAAAGAGGCGCATAAAAGTCTCGAAGAAACAAAAGTTCGTTTGATCAATTCAAATTACGCTCTCAAAAAAGCAGAGACGGAATTGTTGTTAAGCAGTGGAGATCTGGTGAAGTGATCATTTTGAAAATCTCATCTGAAGTACGCCCCAGAAAGCTTCCTTGAAGATCTTGGTACTCATTTTACTCACACCTTCGATGCGATCAACAAAAGTAATGGGAATTTCAACTAAACGGAATCCTTTTTTAAAGGCAGTGTATTTCATTTCGATCTGGAAAGCATATCCCATGAATCGGATCTTATCGAGTTCAATGGTTTGAAGTACTTTTTTACGATAACACTTGAATCCGGCAGTGGTATCCTTTACATTGAACCAAAGGATCATTCGTACATACAAAGAAGCAAGGTAAGACAAAAGAATGCGTTTAAAATCCCAGTTGCTAACATTTCCTCCATTCACATAACGTGAACCTATAGCCACATCTGCACCGTTCCTGCAGGCACTTAACAGGCGTTCCAGATCATCCGGATTGTGACTAAAGTCGCAGTCCATTTCAAAGATGTAGTCGTATTCTCTGTTGAGAGCCCATTTAAAACCGTGAATATAGGCTGTACCTAAACCCAGTTTTCCTTTTCTTTCTTCAATGAAAAGGCGATCACTGTATTTCGTTTGGAGTTCTTTTACCTTCGTGGCTGTACCATCCGGTGAACCATCGTCAACAATAAGGAGGTGGAATGGAGTTTGCAGACTCATCACACGGAGAACCATCTTTTCGATATTCTCGATCTCATTATAAGTAGGTATGATGACCAGTGATCTCTCCACGAAAAGCGAATATAAGCATATTGAACGGAAGCTGTATTTATTTAGAATTTTTTGTAGGGAATATCCAAAGAATGGCAATTATAGGTCGAGAATGTTTGTTTTCCACAGGGGCTTTGCTTTACCTGATTTTCATAAACCCTATCGGGAATCTTTCTTTTCTCCCTGAATAATACTTATTTTTATGGGATATGATATCCCGTTTTGTTGTTCGTGTGTATGGCATTCTTGAAAGGGAAGGGAAATATTTATTGCTGGAAGAAGATGTAAGGGGTTGGAATGTGGTGAAGTTTCCGGGGGGAGGCCTGGAATTCGGAGAAGGACTCACGGAAGGATTGAAACGTGAATTCAGAGAAGAGTTTGGGTTGGAAGTGGAAGTACTGGAGCATTTTTACACGACCGACTTTTTTGTCCCTTCTGTTTTTGATACTTTCAGTCAGGTGCTGTCCGTTTACTACAAAGTAAGTCCCAAAGATGAAAATGCTGAAATTCGTCCTATGGCAGGAGAGAAGTTCACGGTAAAGTGGATAGAAAAAGAAAAATTGCATCCGGAGCAGATCACATTGGTGATCGATAAAAAAGTGGCAGGCATGTTAATAGGATTGGAATGAAACGTAATTCGAAATATATTTTTCAAGTACTAGGACCTTTGCTAGCCCTGCTTTTCTTTTTTGTGATCGAGCTCGATCACAAGAATCCACAAGTAAGTAAAATGGCCGGCGTTGCTGTTTGGATGTGTACCTGGTGGTTTTCTGAAGCAGTAAGTCTCGCAATTACTGCATTGGTACCTGTTTTGATCTTGCCAGTTCTTGGCATTGCAGATTGCAAAAGCGTTTCTCAGCAATATTCCGATAGCATCATTTTCCTTTTTATTGGGGGCTTCATGCTTGCTTTTGCAATTGAGAAATGGAATTTTCATAAACGCATTGCCATAAAGATCCTTTCGCTGGTCGGGACAAGTCCGGGTACAATTCTGCTAGGAGTCATGACTTCCACTTTCCTTATTAGTAATTGGATCAGCAATACAGCAACTACAATGATGCTCTTTGGAGCTGTTTTCGCTTTGATAGAAGAAACGAAAGAATATATCCATCATAACCGGAATAAGTTTGCTGCAGCCATTTTATTGGGACTTGCTTTTTCGGCTACAATTGGTGGAATGGCAACACCGGTGGGTACGCCGCCGAATATGTATTTTTTTAAAGCATTCAAGGAAGCTTTTCCCGGAGATGAGACGCTGAACTTTTTAAAGTGGAGCATGATCGGCTATCCGATCTCCATTTGTTTTTTGATCGTGACTTATTTTATTCTGAATTTTTATTTTTTAAGGAACAAAGTGAAGATCGAGATCGCTAAAGATTATTTTACGAAGAATTATAAAGGTTTAGGGAAGTTCTCTTACGAAGAGAAATGGGTCTTTGCCATTTTCATTTTTTGTATTCTTGCCTGGTTCACAAGAGCTGATATTGATTTTGGAAATTTTAAATACAAAGGATGGAATCACTTATTTGTCATCCCGAAGTTTGTTGATGATGCCTTTGTAGCGCTATTAGCTGCTTTGCTGCTATTTTTAATTCCCTCAAAAGCGAATAAAGGAGAAGCCTTGTTGATCTGGGAGGACGCCAAGAAATTGCGGTATGATATCATCTTAATGTTCGGATCGGGATTTGCATTGGCTTATGGATTTGAGGTGTCAGGCTTGAGTGTCTGGTTGGCGGAAAGTCTCACCGTTCTCAAAGGAGTATCACCGGTCTTGGTCATTTTAGGGATCTGCGTAGTAGTAACTATCATTTCTGAGTTTGCATCTAATATTGCGAGTATTCAGTTGGCCATTCCCGTAATGATGGCTTTGCAAAAAGATCTGGAACTCCCGGCTTTATTCCTGATGATGCCGGCTACTTTCGCTTCTTCTTTAGGATTTATGCTTCCGGTAGCAACAGCAGCCAATACCATTGTGTTTGGTACAAGACAGATCGATATAAAGGACATGTTCAAAGTGGGAATTGTACTGGATATTTTAGGAATTCTTATCATTACATTCATGTGTTACTTATATTTGCGTTAAATGATCTCAGCAAGGAATATATTCAAGTCATATGGAAATCTCGAAATACTCAAGGGAGTGGATCTGGATATCAAAGAGGGTGAAGTAGTTTCCATTGTGGGATCTTCCGGTGCCGGAAAAACAACTTTACTTACCATTTTAGGGACATTGGACCGACCGGACAAAGGAGAAGTGATGATCGCAGGAGAAAATGTCTTTGCCATGAATGATAAAAAAATGGCAGCATTCAGGAATCAGAACATTGGTTTTGTTTTTCAATTCCATCAATTACTTCCTGAATTCACTGCATTGGAGAATGTGATCATTCCGGCATTGATCGGCAAAAAGAGTAAGAAGGAAGCCGAGGCTAAAGCCATCGAACTATTGGAGCTCTTTAATTTAAAGGACAGAATGGATCATAAACCGTCTGAGTTGAGTGGGGGAGAACAACAACGTGTGGCCGTGGCCAGGGCTTTGATCAACTCACCAAAAGTGATCTTTGCCGATGAACCCAGTGGAAATCTGGACTCGGCGAATGCAAAGGAATTACATCAGTTATTTTTTGATCTGCGTGATAAATTCAAACAAACTTTTGTGATCGTTACGCACAATAACGAATTGGCTCAAATGGCTGATCGTACCTTGGTGATGAAGGACGGACGCATTGTTCTCTAAAGCATATCGAATTAGCTCAAGGCAAACACCATTGAATTTAAATTAGCCTTCTTGTCATTGTATACAATGGCTTCCTGTTGGGCTTCCGCTTTTTTCTTATCCTGATATTTCTTGTAGAAGAAGATCCCGGTTCCGATCACGATCGCAATACTTAAGCATAGGAAAAATATCTTCCAGGCTGAATAAGGTCTTTCTCCCTGTACTTCCCCTGTTCTGGCATTTACAGTGAAACGATAGACCTTGTTGTTGTATTTGTAAGCGCTGATCCACAAGGGTAGTAAAATGTGTTTGAACTTGATATCATTATAATTGGTATTGATAGAATGGATCTGTTGTACATCTCCTCCAATATCGCTGCGCACACTTCCCTCAATGATGGGTTGCATGCGTTGTTTCGCCTCTTCAAATCCGGGTTTCAATTCGGTTTGATAGCTTTCTGTTACAAATCCTGCAAGGAATTTATCGTTATAAGTGATCAGTTCATTCAGGTCCCAGGGCTCTAATTCCTGTACCAGTTTAGAAGGAAGTGAATGGGAAGCACAAACCAAAACATCATCAAAATTGTTGCTCACATGTCCACTTGCCGGATACCAGGCTGTTCTTTGTACACTTCGGGTCTGTGTTTTTCCCTGGCTATCACGATAAGTTTCGGTCACATAGTAGTGTTCTCCTCTTAAACCACTGTAATCGCTTTCTGTGGCGCTATCGTAGGTCCAGTAAGGCATATACACCCCTTTCAGTTTTTCTGCGCTGTGTCGTGCGTAATCCTTCAGCTTATTAGGTGCAAACCACAATCCTCCCACCCAATTGATGAATCCGTCTTTTGCCGTGTTCCTTTCTATTTTGAATGGAAGCAAATATTTTGGTTGAATGATACTGCAGGTACTTGCATCTTTTATAACAAGGGGTGTATCGCAATAGGGACAATTACTGGATGTAACATTTGGAGGCAATGTAGTAGAGGAACCACAGCTGCTGCATTTTACCGTGCTGATGTTTTGTTTATCACTGCTTTCGGCTTTTTCACTGATAAAACTCTCATAATCATTTTCGATGATCTCTGCCTTTTCAACTTCAATGATATTTTCCGCATTGCAATATTCGCATTTAAGGGAATGTGCTCCGGGTGCAAATTTCAAATTAGCGCCGCAGTCTTTGCATTTAATGGTATCGGCGGTGCCGGCAGTTGCTTCGTGTGTATCGTTGCTCATGATGTTGAATCGAAGAACTAAAATAAGGAATTAAAAGAATAATTCTAAGAAAGAAAGTAAAGTGTTTTGTGGTTTTTATTCTTTCAGACTACGGATGCGAAAGCCAGCACATTCTTATCGATGCTGATCGCTTTGGCCGAATAGAATATCACAGAATGACCGTTTTTTGTTTCTGCCAGCACTTCATAGCATTTTCCGTTGTAGGTGCAATTGCTAATGGTCAATTGCAGTTTTAAAGCTTCTTTACTTGAATTCAAACTGATCTTATCGGGTCTGAAAATGCTCTTTGCCTTTAGTTTATTTTTGCTTTCTTTCTCAAAGTCTTCTTTTCTGATGACATTGTATTCACCCAATAATCCTGCCAGCTTAATATTCTTTGGTTGATAATAGACTTTCCACTTCTCTCCGATCTCCACGATCTTTCCTGCATCCACGATCGCGATCCTGTCTGCATACTTCAATGCCTCATCCGTTTGATGTGTGATGAGAATAACAGAAGTCCCATTCTTCTTGACTTCTTTGTTGATGAAAGAATAAAGTTTATCACTTAGCAAACGATCCAAATTACTGAATGGTTCATCCAATAACAACAGATCCGGTATGATGGCCAGCGCCCTTGCTATCGCTACTCTTTGTTTTTGTCCACTTGAAAGATTTCTTGCTTTGGTATTACGAAGTGAAGTGAGTTCGAGTAATTTTAAGAGTTGATTTGCTCTTTTGAGCTTTGCTTCGTCAGTTTGACCGATGAGTTTATCCGTAATGTTCTCCTGTATCGTATGATTATCGAGCACATAGAATTCCTGACTCACCAAACTCATGTGTTTATTGCCGGGAATCAGATTGTAAGCCGGTCCGGTAACCAATTCCTCATTCATGTAGATCTCTCCTCCCTGCAGATCTTCAAGTCCGTAAATACATTTGATGAGAGTCGTTTTCCCACTCCCGCTTTTTCCAACAATGCCAAGTACTTCACCTTTCTTTAGCGAAAGAGAAACATTTCTGACACCTTTAAAATAATTTTGATTACCGTAGTTGAAAGATATGTTGTTGACCTGTAAAATAACTTATCGCAGTAAGGTGAATTGCGTCTTCATTTTAAAGGTCTTACCATCGAAACCTGTAGCTTCCAGAATGCAGAAGTAAACGCCGCTTTGACATGGCTCACCACTGCTTGTTCTGCCGTCCCAATAACCCTGAGGTTTATCCCAATGATGAATCGGTGTTCCGTAACGATTGTAGATGTAAGCTTCCATTTTTACGATGCCTCTTGCGATCGGTTTGAAAATATCGTTGACGCTGTCGTTGTTAGGGGTGAAGATATTCGGTAAAGTGATCCCGGAAGAATCGGCGATCCTGAATGAATAGCGAGATGTATCGTTGCAAGCATTTGCTCCGTAGGCAATTAAAGTAACCGTGTAATTTCCACTAGCAGTATAATTTTTAACTGTATTCACAGAAAAATCAGAAACGGCATCACTGTATAGCCATTGGCTGGAAATATGATTGCTTGAATAATTTGTGAGAACGAGCTGACTAGGAAAACCGGAAGTATTCAAGCTTGCGTTGAATGCTGCAAGGGCATTTTGGGAAACGCTAATTGTAGATGTTGTGATTGTGCTTCCTGTTCCGTTCGCAATCTGAAGGCTCAAAGAATACACGCCACTTCTTCCAAAATTCAATGTGATGTTTTGAGTAAGAAGGTCAGGTGAAGAAGTAACGGATAAAGATGGAAAAACGGTCCAATTGAAAGAAGTAGGTGTATTGGAAGTGGTCGAACTAAAACTATACGTGTGGCCTGTGCACAATGTTCCTGAAGGCAAAGTGATGGTAGCAGTTGGAATCTGAGCATGGAGGTAAAATCCAGTCAATAACAAGGCAAGAGTCTTATGAAAACGCGTTAACATTGATCCCTATAAAGATACTAAAAAATCCCATGTGTTTATGCCATCGGCAAAGTCTGTTATAACAGGGCTTTGTGAATAACCAAAGGGTGTATATCCTTTACCCACAATACATTGTATTTCATTTTCGTGTTGTTTCAGATAACTTGCAAGATCGTTTTTATCATTGTAATTCTCATAGTACAAACAGCCAGTTGGGGCGTGAATATTGGCTGAATTTCTTAGGATAAGAAAGTTGTTGTCAAGGAATTTTTCACTTTCTAAAAGCAAAATAGCACGTTGGTATTCGTAATTGTTAGCGTATTTATTGTTGTTTACTACAAATGCATAATCAATGATCGACTCAAAGAAAAGATCGAATTGATATTCTTTAGGAACCAGTAATTTACTTACGTTCCTGCATCCCAGACCGAAATAAAGAAAGATATCAAGGCCCAATGCCTTCAGATCTTCTTTGCTTTCGCTTCCGTCTAAAATGGCAACAGAACTTCTGTTCTTACGGATGATATGTGGATACTTTCCAAAATATTGTTCGAAATACTGCGCGCTGTTATTGCTTCCGGTTGCAATAACGGCATCGAATCCGTTCATCTTTCTGTCTGTAAAACGTATGTTTTGTTCAAGGGAAGGTTCGTAGTGAACAAGAAGTTTCAGAAAAAATGGCAATAGCAATGCATCATCCGATGAAAGTTTAATAAGAGCTGTATGTCCGCTTAAGAGTGTGCATAAGACATCATGGAATGCAACACAGGGAATATTTCCTGCACAGATCAAAGCAACTGTTTTTTGCTCATTGGTTTCCTTTTGCTCGCATAGTTTCTGCAGCTCTTTTTCGCTGAGCATGCTTGCAAGGCTCAATAAGGATTCTTTAACAAATGTTTGGGTAAACCAGGGATTTTGAAGGCAGGCCTCATCGATCACTTTGTCAAGACCTTGATGCAGAATGTTTTCACTCTCCCTTCGTGCACCGTAATGTTCGATTATAAACAGTCCTGTTTTAGTAAAGGCAAGTATTCTTTGTTTTAAACTCATACAATTAGGTAGTATATTTGTGACCTTTAAAAAGGAACAAAACTAAGTAAAATGGCAATTAAAATTACAGACGAGTGTATTAATTGTGGGGCTTGCGAACCTGAATGTCCTAATAACGCGATCTACGAGGGTGGTGCTGAATGGCGATTTGCCGATGGAACAGGCGTGAGTGGTAAATACAAGGGTTTAAGTTCAGGAATTGAAGTAGATGCTGACGATGCACAGACACCTAAGAGCATGGATGTTTATTTTATTGTGAGCGATAAGTGTACAGAGTGCAAAGGATTTCATGATGAGCCGCAGTGCGCTGCCGTTTGTCCGGTTGATTGTTGCATCAAGGATGATGATAATGTGGAAACCGAAGAGCAATTACTTGCAAAAAAAGCTTCTCTGCACCTTTAATTAGAAACAGCTATCAAGCTTCTGCCTTCGGGTTATTTGCCTCTCTGATCTTGTTCAATTCTTCCGTAATGAGTTTTCTCTTCGCTTGAATTTCATCGAGCTTTGTTTTTTCTTCAGCGATCTTGTTCTCAAATTCTTTCATGAGTGGATTTCCTTTAGAGTGTTTAAAGAATCCGAGATTGTTTTCGTATTTAAGAAGATTGCTCTTGATCTCGTCTGCTACTTTTTTCAAATGATCATTTTCCCTGCGTAAAGTTTCAAATGCATTGTTTCCGGAACCCATTCTTTCGATCTTATTCTTGAATTGCATCTCACCTTTTTCTTTACGGTCAATGTTCATCTTATCGTAAAATTCATCCAGTTTACTGAAGAATGACTCATTGATCCTTTTCTTGTCTTTCAAGGGAACATGACCTATCGCACTCCATTCGGTGGAGAATTTTTTTAATTCCTCATGATTGATCTTATTGTCGTCCACCGGAACATATGCATTGAGTCTGGCGATGATCTCTTCTTTTAATTTCAGGTTTTCATCAAAGGCAACATCTTGCTCGGCAAAATTGGCTTTTTTAGCTTCGAAGAATGTATTGCAAGCATTTCTGAACTTCTGATAGAGTTTCGGTTCTTCCTTGTCACCATTGCTGGGATGCTTCTTCCATTCTTCCTGCAGTTTAAAGAATACCTGCGTTGCTTTTTGCCAATCCGTGCTGTGTTGTGTTTCTTCTGCTTTGGCAATGAGTTCTGCTTTTATCTTTCTGGATGCTGCAAATTTTTCATTCAGGCCGGCAAAAAATGCTTTCTTTTTTTCAAAGAAGTTGTCGCAAAGCGATCTGAATTCGGTCCAGACTTTTTCATTGTCTTTTTCCGTTGTTCTTCCAACACTTTTCCATTGGTTCTGCAAAGCAAGAATTGTTTCTGTTGCCCCGTTCCATTTACCGGGACCAAAACTGTCGAGTGTATTTAAAACCTCTTTTACTTTTTCAATGATCGCTAATTTATCCTGCAGGTTGATCTCTTTCTTTTCTTCGGCTGAATGATAGAATCCTTTTACCTTGGCATAGATTTCATCCAATGCTGCTTTGTATTCCGATTTAAGCGTTTCCCATTTGGCATTGGGTACTGGTCCCAATTCCTCCCATTCATTCCTGTACACTTTGATCAGGCGTTCTGTTTCTTTAATATTCTCCAGACCTGCAAGGGCTTTTAGTTTTTCGATCAGGATCGTTTTATTCTCAAAATTCTTTTTGAGATCATGTTCCTGCAGGTCGCGATAGATCTTAAGATTGTAATAGAATTCCTCTATTGCCTTGCTGTACTCTGCCTGAACTTCCTTGTACTTGTGACTTGAAACAGCACCACTTTCTTTCCACTCTGTCTGTAATTCCTGCAGTTTTTTAATGGCCGCACCAACGTTTTCACTTAGGTGACTAAGGTCCTTTATCTTGGCAATGATCTCTTGCTTTATGATCAGATTTCTGGCTTGTTCCGATGCTGCTTTCGCATCACTTTCTTTCTTTAATGAAATGAATTTTTCTACTAATTCTTCAAACCGAAGGTCGTCTTTCTGCTTGGGATATTCAAAATCAGCTGCCTTGCCGCCTTCCTGTACAAATGCAAGTTTTGCATTCTCAAATTCGATGGTCCATTGCTTTTGATACTCTTTCTGCAGAGCGCGCACTTCATGGGCAACTTCACCTGCATCTTTTGTGAGCAGTTCTTCCAGCTTGTTGATCAATTCAGTTTTCATTACTTAGATAATAGTTGTTTCAAAAATAGCTTTTTCCATCGATTTTTAAAATGATGCATACCTTGTTTATATGCAAATATCTTTGTAATTTGTACAATCGGTCATTTCGATTTCTTGAGATTTTTCATGCAAATGGGTTCGAATTCACAATACTGACAGATGGTTTCATCTTCCGTCTGATTAAAGTTTGTTCTTTTGTCAAAGATGCCTTGAATGAAAGTCTTCAATGCCTCTTCAAATTCATTCAATAATTCTTCTGTAAAGGTGAGGATGGTTTTATCCTTTAAGATATATTCCGTATCGTGGTAGTGTTTTTTGAAGGGAAGTATGCAGGGTCTTAAATTCGCTGCGATTGTATATCCATTACGGTAGATCAGCCACGCATACATGAATAGCTGGAATTGTTTGGTGTAGTCTTTATCATGAAACAAAGGATCCATTCCGTTGTATTCAAATACATCTTCTTTTTTGACAGAGTTCTTGTAATCCACAATTCTCAGGTATTTGCCATCGGTATCGATCCTGTCCATTTTTCCCTTAATGAACACTTCTTTTAATTCTCCTCCTATTTCAATTGGAATGGAATAACTGAATTCCTTTTCAAGTTCTTTCAGTGTGAGTGAATTCTTCTCACAGTAATCTATGTCTTTATTGAGTTGGCGATTCACATAGGAATTGATGACCTCTGCCTGTATGATGTTCTTTCCTCTGATCTCACTGGTCTCAAAAAAACGAAGAAATGAACTGTTCACGGTGTCTTTTACCAGACTCTTTTTCTTTTCGAGATCTGATTTTTTTAGGACAAGATTGATCAGGTCTTTGTAAAGTTCTTCCAGACTCAGGTGCAGAATGGATCCGAAGGTATTGCTTTCTGCATTTTCTTCAACGTTAGCAGTTTCTTTTAGTCCGGCTCCATAGCGAAAATAAAACTTAAGTGAACAATCTTTAAAGGTGTTGAGTGCAGAAGGAGAAAGGCCGTTGTAGATATCGTTTTTAGTAGCTTTTTCATAGATCCTCATCAAACTTTGTTCTGTTTTTGATATCTGAATAACATCTTTTAGAATATTGAGTTTACCTGCAGCATCGGCTGTAAATTCGCGGATCTCTGTTGCCGGTTGATAGGCTTTCAACTCCAGTTGAAGTTGAGAAATGAACCTGCTTTTTTCTCCTTTACCAAATGTATCGGTTTCACTGTCGTAAGTAATCGTTATTTCTTTCGCTCTTTGAAGCAATCGGTAAAAATGGTAAGAGTAAATGGCATCTTTATCCGTGAATAAAGGAAGTCCAAATGCTCTTTTGAGATCGTTTGGAATGAAGGAATTAACGGATTTACCGGCAGGAAGTACGGATTCATTTACATTCACGAGAATAACATGTTCAAAATCCAGTGTCCTTGTTTCCAGTACACCCATGAGTTGCAGACCTTGCAAGGGTTCTCCAATAAATGGAGCTGTGCTGGTGCCAGCGCTTTGGCTGAATAGTTGCTTAAAGGCTTTTATGTCGTGAAAATAAGTGTAGGTCTCAAGTGTTTGTTTTATTCTGTTAAGACTTCGGATCAGTATACTGATGTATTCTGATTCCAGTATGGATTCATTTTTCCATTCCTGCTCTGCGAAATATTTCAGCAGATCAGAAAGTACTTGTAATAAATATTGGCAAAAGGCAAGGTTATTCTGAGAGGGAGAGAGTAATGAAAAGATCAATTCATCATCATTTCCGAAGAATTCTTTCAATTGAGCAGAGCCTATGAAAGCTATATTCCTTTGCTGGATCTTTCGAAGAATTTCCGAGAGATCCAATTTGCTTTTTCTTGCTTTTATCAAAGCATTGAAAAGGGGTTGCTTCAACAAGGAGATGAGGTCCCGGTGATAAATGTGCTTATTCTTTTTTTCTTGCTTTGAATAAGCAACTTGTAAATTGATCAAGGAATTCAACAAAGCAAAGGTAGAAGTGAATTTCAAAGGGTATTCCATTGTAATATTCACGTGTTTCACTTCTTCCGGCAATTGCCGGAGCACAGGCCAAAGTAATTTTTCATTAGCCAATACAATAGCAACCTTGTCAAGCGGAATGTTTCTGTCGATGTATTCCTGTACTTTTTGTTTCACGGTAAGTGCTTGTCCTATTTGCTTCGGCACACTATACACGTCTATTTGCTTCTTCTCCTTAAAATGTTCAGAGAAGAACATAGTATCTTTCTGTGGAAAGGTCTTTAGGTTTCGTCTCAAGAATAATCCTGCTTCGTGATCTTCATTATTGAAATAGTAGGGGTCTCCGTCCCAAAGTAATTCTGCCTTACCAGTCTTCTGAAAGTGAGAAAAGATCTTGATCTCCGCGGTGTTCAAGGCATTGAATCCACAGAATAATAATTTTTCAAAGTTCACTGCAAAGGAAGTCGTGGATAAATTATCAACTGCAATTCGGTACGAAAGTCCCTGTGTAGCTAGTCCTTCTTTTATCAGACCCTCTCTGAATTTCTTGTAGATCCCGCTTAGGGTATGCATGAAGGCGAGGTAATTTTTCTGAAAATCCGTGAGTTCTTCTCCGGAGAGACTCCAGTTTTCAATCTCTTTTATTTCGGCCAGGTTCTCGTATAGCTGAACAGGGTCTGCCAGGTGCCGATCGATCTCATTGAAATCTTGCAACATAAGTTGTCCCCATTTCGCAAAACTTTCAAAAGGTTCAGCTTTATCACCGTAACAGGCACAATAGCTTTCATATAATTGACAGACCAGGTCAATTTCTTCTGGAATTTTCAATTCGCTGATGGAATTGATCAAGTCCTCCGTACTGATGATCTCCGGCAGCCAGATCGTTTTTCCGTACACATCCGCCAGGTGATGTTTCAGAAAGAGAGCACCTCTTTTTCCCGGAAGCACAATACATAACTTTTCTGCATTATCTTTGTAATGCTCATGAATATGCAAGGCAACTTGTTTTAAGAATGGAAGTGACATGAAAGCTCAAGATATTGTTTTTCCTCAGTACAGAAAGTATAAGAACGGACTTAGTTATTTCAAAATTATAAACGCTTTGGAGATGGAGGAAATTCTGATCATCGGGAGTAAGCGAAAGTTAAGAACTCTCAAAGCAATACAGTTTCCGGAAAAGAACTTGATCAATGATCTATTGTTTCATTATGAGAAAATGTGCAACGAAATAGATGAAAAGGAGTTTGAAGAGCTCAGACAGCAAATCGATGCAGATTAATCATCGATCTTTTCAGAGATCTTGCGAAAGAACTTCAGGTGGGTAAGAAATTCACCCGCAACGATCCTCAGTAAGGTGTAAACCGGTAGGGCAACGATCATAGCAGGTATTCCACCTATGATAGCAGCCATCAGCGTTACAATGAAAATTTCAAGAGGATGGGCCTTTACTGAATTTGAAAAAATAAAGGGTTGTATAAGAAATCCATCGATCAGATTGATGGATAGCAATGAAAAGAAGATCTTATTGATGACAGGATCGATCAATTCATATTGCCCACTGTGAATGCATCCACTGACGCCAAGAAAGATGGCTACGATCATGGTAAGGACAGCTCCAATGTATGGAATGATATTTAATAAGCCTGCAACAAAGGCGATCAGCAAAGCGTTTTTTACTCCGACTATACTTAAGACGATCATTACTAGCACACCCACAATGAACATGTCAAGAAACAAACCGGCAAAATACTTACTCAACATCTTTTTGCTTTTTGCCAATACTTCCCTGATCTCATTTTCTTTACCGGAAGGAGTAAGCGTTAAGATGGCATTCTTTACGAGTTGTTCATCTTTTAGAAAAAAGAAAGTGATAAAGAGGGTGCAAAGGATGCCGCCTGAAATGGTAATAAAGTAGCTGAAAAGATTGTTCACGGCTCCTGTGATATTACCCGTATTGACGTATTGATTCACATGTCTTACCATGTTCTCATGCAGTTCCTGCTCTGTTCCCAGCTTGAGCAGCATCGATTTGATCTTTGGAAACTGATTGAGTATATTTTTAAATACATCAAAGAAATTCAGATGCGATAAAAATTCCACTTGTTCAATTAAGGGTGGTACTATGACCATGAAAAGTCCAGCTACACATGTAATTATCACGAATATTGTAATCAAAGAGGCAACTGCGTCAGGAATTCTTTTACTTCCTATTTTAAACTTCTCTATTCTCCTAGTTAGAGGGTAAAAGATAAAGAATAGGACCATGGAAACGATGATATAGATTAGGACCTTAAAGAAGACAAATGCGAAAACTGCAATTGCAGTCAATCCTAATACACGCCAGAAAATGGTTAAGCCTGATGTTTTCACTTACACAAAGATAGCCGTAAATTACGTAACTTTACAATTCGTGAATACGGTCAGGATAAAAATAGTCAGTTTGATCTTTTTATCATTTTTCTTTTCTTGTTCAAACAAGAGACAGTACACAAAAAAGCCTGCTAAAAGTATTGTGAATCCGGATAATGAACTGGTAGAAGTGAATGCAGTTGCCTATCATGTTCATGATTCTGCAACATTGCTGTTTGTTGAAGTGGTGAACGAGAATTTGATGTACAGAAGACCCGACACTTCCACTGCATTTTATGCTGAGATAAGGGTTAGTTTCAGGCTTTTTTCTGAATCAAACACGAAACAGATCCTAGACAGCAGTTCTTACATTTTAAATGATAGGGCAGGAGAACAAATGGATGTACATTCACTCAGAACCATGTTCACGTTAAAGACTAAAACGGGATCAGATTACAATGCGGAAGTAAAGGTATATGATCTAAACAAAAAGGTAGTTTACGATAAGGAGGTAATGATTCATCGTAAGCATCAATCGGGCCAGGATTACCTTGTGAACGTGAATAATTCCGTTTCATTCGATCATCATTTTAAGAAAGGAGATACAGTTCATGTTGAGACAAAACTCCAGGTCAAAAAAGTCAGAATAGACTGCTTTATCCGAGAATTTCCACCTGCATATCCACCTTTTTCATCTAAGTCTGCAGATGAATTGAAATACAGTCCTGATAGTACCTTTGAAGTAGCAATTTCTTCAGGCACATTTTATGTTGTGATGCCGGCAAAGGGTTTTTATCATATTCGAGGTGATGCCAGTAAGAATGAAGGTTTGACATTATTCAGCTTCGGAAATTCTTTTCCCGGTATAAGTAACAGTGATGAAATGATAAAAGCAACTCGCTATCTGATGAACAAAGAAGAATATGATAATTGCATGAATGCAAGCGATCAGAAAGTGGAGATCGATAAATTTTGGTTGTCGATAGGGGGAAGTAATGAAAGAGCAAAAGAGTTGCTTAAGAAATACTATGGGAGAGTGATGGAAGCAAATAAATTGTACAGTCATTATGCGCCCGGATGGAAGAGTGACAGGGGCATGATCTATATTGTTTTTGGCAGACCGAATTATCTCTATCGAGGGTCAAAGACAGAAACATGGGTGTATGGACAAGAAACCAATCCAAACACTTTCCGTTATGTATTTACAAAAGCAAATAACCCTTTCAGTGAAAATGATTACATCCTAACACGTTCGCAATTTTTTAAGGATCATTGGTACCAAGCAGTTGATACCTGGAGACAAGGCCATGTTTATTTAAGTCAGGATAGGTAGTAAGTTATTGACAATTAATTATTTATACAAATAACGATTCCCTTTCTCTATTCACACCTTAATGATTGTTAACTAATTGTTAATGGCCGGAACACTGTTAAAAATTATGCTATCTTCGCGTATAATCTAAAAAACAAATAAAAAATGAAAAAATCTACAAAATTTCTTAGTGCTGCATTCATGTTCTTAGGCTTAGGCGTTTTCGCTCAAGCTCCTGTTGTTGACTTCTCATGGACTCCAGCGAATCCATGCCCTGGTCAAACCGTTCAAATTACTGGTTCTGTTACTTCAGGAACTGTTACCTCTTGGGGTTATAGTTTAACCGGAGCTTCTGTAACAAATACTTTGGTTCAGAGTCCGGTTGTTACATTTACAATGGGTGGTGCTCAAACGGTAACACTTATTGCATTAAATGGTATCACTCCAAGTTTACCTGTAGCTAAAACGATCTCTTTAGTTGCTAATCCGGTAAACGTTACTTCATCTAGCAACACTATGTGTGCTGGTAGTTCTGCAACTTTAACTGCTACAGGTGGTACTTCTTATGTATGGGCTCCGGTTTCTTCAACTGTAGCAACTGCAGTGATCTCTCCAACTGCAGCAGGTAATGTGAATTATACTGTTAGTGCAACTGCTTCAGTTTGTCCTGGTTATACTTGGACTACTGTTTTCACTCAAACTGTTGTTAACTGTACAGGAATTAACGAGCAATCAAATGCATTGTCATTTGGTTTGTATCCTAACCCTGCTGCGAATGAAGTATCTTTAGATTTCAATAACAATTCTGCAAAGAACGTTGTTGTTTATGACATGACAGGAAAAGCAGTTTTAACAGTAAACAGTAATGAGGCTGTGGTTAAAATGAATTTATCTGCACTTAGTCAAGGTGTTTATTTTGTGAAAATTCAGTCTAACAACAAGACAGAAGTTGCGAAACTTATAAAAGAATAAGAATAATCTTAAAACTTTTCAAAACCCTTCCATTTTATGGAGGGGTTTTTTTTTGAGAGGATGATTAATGCTTAATTTAGTACCACTAAAAAAAAGACAATTATGGCATTTGAATTACCAAAACTGAATTATGCATTTAATGCATTAGAGCCGCACATTGATGCGCGTACAATGGAGATCCATCACGGAAAACACCATCAGGCATATGTAACCAATTTAAATAATGCAATTGCAGGGACAGATGCTGAGAAAATGAGCATTGAAGAGATCTGTAAGAGCATTTCTAAATTCCCGATGGCTGTTCGTAACAATGGTGGAGGTCATTTCAATCACACTTTATTCTGGGAGATCATGTCGCCGAAAGGTGGAGGGGTTCCTTCTAATGAAATTGGAAAAGCGATCGAGTCTGAGCTTGGAGGATTTGATAAGTTTAAAACTGATTTTACTCAAGCAGGAGCAACTCGTTTTGGAAGCGGCTGGGCTTGGCTTTGTGTAAAGGCTGATGGTAAACTTTGTGTTTGCAGCAGTCCGAATCAGGATAATCCTTTAATGGATATCTCTGAATGCAAAGGCACACCTATTCTGGGAATGGATGTTTGGGAACATGCGTATTACCTGAACTATCAAAATCGTCGTCCGGATTACATGACCGCGTTCTTCAATGTGATCGACTGGAACAAGGTGAATGAAAATTACCTGAAAGCAAAAAAGTAAGAGGATCATTTTTGATCTATATGATAAATCCCCTTCTGTTGAAGGGGATTTTTTTTACCAGATCTCGAATGTTTCGTGGATCACACCTTTGAACCATTTTTCTTTCCCCCATCTTTTATTCATTTCATCTTTCATTTCGGGAATGGTGTATACTTTCTTTTTCTTGGCTTGCACAAAAGTAGCAGGAGGAGGAGTAAGGATCTCTACTTTCTTGGCAAAATAAATGATACCTCCGTCTTCGGTGGCTAATCCTAAAATCGTTCCCGGTAATCCGTAAAAACTTTCCGGTCCTGTTCCTGTGGTCAGATCATAACTGAACCAGGCATAAATGCGCGTACTGTCGTTCGCTTGCCATAAAGCTTTTCTGCAATTGTATCCTGCGATCTTTCTTGTACTTTCAGTGATCTTCCATTTTCGTTTGAACAAACTATCCGTTAGATTCAGCTCTTCGCCCCAGAATATTTTTTTTACAAATCGTTTTTGGGTATTGAAATTCTGATAAACCGTGTTCTTCTGCGTCGCCCATTCCAGATCTTCTTTTAGTTCACTGTCAACCGGTTTAAAAAGGGAGACGGTATCATTGAAGTAAAGTTCGAAGTAATCGATCTTGATCTTGTTCTCTTCCTTGATCCATCTTTTATAATCATCTCCTTTGAATTTTTTATAGAGATTGGTCTTTCTTTCAAAAGTAATTTTACCGGCAGTGATCTGCGCATTGAGATCAAACGAGTACCAAAAACAAAGCAATATGAGCGTTCTAAAAATCATCTTCCTCCTGTTCCTCTTTTTGACTTGTGAATTTATAGATGAGTCGAAATAAAAAGAATCGTTTGATCACCTGTGTCTTTCTGTCACCTATACTATTGCTGTTTACGAATCGCGTGTTATTCACATTCTGATTCAAAAGATCATATCCTTCTAAAACAACAGTTAGCGCATCTCGTTTAAAAAAGGCCTTGCTCACTGTGGCATTCACTGTGGTGATCTCAAGGTTATAACCGGGCGTTCTGTTACCGTTGTTGGTATACTTAACATCTCCGGTAATAAAGAATTTTTTCGGAAGCCGCAAGGTTAGATCGCCACCTCCACCATAGGAATAGTAATGTTGATTGGAATTGATGCTGATGGTTTGTCTGGTCTCATTGTAATTATAATCACCGTTGATGCCGATCTCCATCCATTCTAGTTCTTTGGAGAGTGTTAATTCCGGACCAACTCCATACGACTCGGTTGTATTTAATTTATCATTTACGAACGAAAGATTTCTACTTATGTTGGAATTCAGGCGATAGTCAATTTCCATCCATCTTTTTAATATAGGAAAACCACCTCCTAGCCATAAGTTAGCGTGATAGTTTCCATTTATATTCGTCGGTGAAGACACAGCGCGACCCAGTGAATCGTATTTTGTTTTATCGCCAAACTCATTGAATGTCTGAGAGCCGTAAACGCCTACATTGAAATTGATGCCGCTGATGCCTTTATAGAAGTAGTAATTTAAATTGACATTGTTATCAAATGATGGTTTTAGATCCGGATTGCCAATGTAAATACGATTCGGATCACTGTTGTCAACTACCGGTTGTAACTGGCTTAATTCAGGTGTCTGCAGGTCCGAATAATAATTCATCCACAAATTGGAATTTTGAGTGAACCTAAATTGCATACTTGCCTGAGGCAATATTCCGGTGAAGGTTCTGTTCAAGATCTGATTATTGCTCACGTTCACGTTTTCCTGAAAGATGTTTTTAAAATTAGCTCCAACAGAGAATTTGTACTTCTTTACTTCATAGGCGATCTTGGCGCCACCACGTTGGGTGATCCTGGTATTTCGGAAGTCGTTTGACTGAGTAGTATTAAGCACATCATACGCTTTCCCTCCGAAGTCCAGTGTTTTTCTCGTACTGAAATTGAGGGCATGATTGAAGCCGTAACTGAGTTCGGTTTTTATTTTTTTTGTCCATGGCTCAGTATAGGTAACAGAAGCACTTTGTCCTTGCTTGTGATTCAAGGATTCCCTTTTCTGAGCTATACTTGTATCGGGTAATTGTGCTTGAAAATAGTTAAAGTCTGTATTCAGCGTGTTTTTTCCAACCTGATCGAAATAAGTTGGATTGTACATAAAGGAAAGGAGGCGATCTTTCTTTTTAAAGGATCTGTTCAACTTGATAAGTAGGTCGGCTTCGGTTTTGTCGGTCTTTCCGTTATTCGTAATCGATGTTCTTCTTGTTGTAACTCCTTCTTCAGAAATGAACTCATCGATTTGAGAATTGGAAGATTCTACCATTCCTACGCTTCCTTTCGGACGAAGGCTAAGTTCAGTGAGTGAGTCGAGTTTGGTAACTATTTTAAAGTTGAAATTGTGGTTTTGATTGATAGTGGAATTCTGCACGATCTGCTTGTTTATATAAGAGGTATCATCGAGAAAGTATTGGGTGTTTACTTCTGATCCGGTGACCAATTGCGTATTCTTGAACGAATAGTCTGTATTGATCTTTGTATTTTTTCCAATTTTATTGTTAAAGTAAAATCCGGTTTTAAATGTTTGTGGAATTCCGGATTTGTCATCTCCATAACTGGTCCAGGAATTATTATCCGGGTCGAAATTCACATTTCCATTATCATTGATGCCGTATTTATACGCGTCACTCCAGTCAAAGGCTTGTTTTGGTGTGGTTGTGAATAATCCAAATACAGAGACTTTGAGGTCTTTTTTAAATCGGTTCATCAAAAGGTCATTCTCATGAAATTTCTGAAAATCACTGGCACCTGATATTTTACCGAAGTATCCTTTTTTGGCATCCTCTTTCAATTTCAGATTCATCACTTTCATCGTCTCGTCTGCATTTCCTTCTCCTTCTGTATTATCTTTTTTCTTGTCAAATACCTGAACGGCTTCAACCGTTTTGGCATTCAAGTTTCGAGTCGCCACAGTGGGGTCTGTGCCAAAAAATTCATCTCCGTCAACTAAAACCTGATCCACCTGCTTTCCCTGTACTGTGATCTTTCCTGCTGCGTCTACTTTCACCCCAGGTAATTTTCTTAAGAGATCCTCCACGTTGGCGTTTGGTCTCACTTTAAATGAATCGGCAGTGAATTGTAATGTGTCACCTTTGTAGAACATTTTATCCTTGTAAGCCAGAATCTCTATTTCATTCAGTTCGATAGATTTTGGAGGCAGGATCACATTCTTGAAATTGTAAACACTGTCTTTTCCTTCCGGAACAAGTAAATAGGTTTTATCGTTGAGATTAGGATGGGAAATAATAACAATATAGGTGTCACGGGGAGCTGTCATTTTTTTAAAGTAACCTTCTTTATCTGTTCTACTGAAATTAACCAAACTGCTATCCTTGAATTTGATAGTCATCATGAGTGCATTCGGAAGGCCTTGTTTTGAGGCTGTGTCTCTTAAATTACCCGAAAAATATAGGTTTTGCGCAACGCCGACAACACTTACCAGAAATAGGAAACAGCAAAGTATTTTTTTTAGCATGCGCTTGTTCTTGACGATATAATACAAATATTAAAAAAGGTTACGAGATAAAAGACAATTTAGGTAAATTTTGACAATTATTGGCATTATTGCTTTACAATATTGTAACTTGCCAATGTGCTATTGAGACTGAATGATGAGAATGTCAATTCAAAGACGATCGAGCAGATCGTAAACTGTCTGAAGGACGGAGGAATTATTATTTACCCGACAGACACGGTGTACGCTTTGGGTGGAGATTCCACAAATTCAAAGGCTTTTGAAAGGATCTGTGCATTGAAAGGAATTAAACCAGAGAAGGCAAACTTCTCACTGATCTGTAGTGATCTCAGTCATCTAAGTGAATTCACAAATCCCATTTCCAATTCGGTTTTCAGAATAATGAAAAGGGCATTGCCCGGTCCATACACCTTTATTCTTGAAGCCGGAAATAAAGTGCCTAAGATCTTCAAACTCTCTAAAAAAACAATTGGTATTCGCGTTCCTGCAAATGCGATCTGTAAAGCTATAGTCAGTTCCCTAGGCAATCCACTTATATCTACAAGTCTACATGACAATACAGATGACATCCTTGAGTATTTCTCGGATCCGGAAATAATACACAGGCAGTATGAAGAGCAAGTGGATCTTGTGATCGACGGTGGTTTTGGAAATATTCACCCTTCCACAATTATCAATTGCAGTGGTGGCGTGATCGAAGTGGTAAGAGAAGGACTAGGAGATCTGGATATATTGAACTGAATTTCTCTATTTTTCAAGAAAATACTGGATTGCCAGCTCATAGGACCTTAATCCGAATCCGGAAATACTCCCTTTGCAATTTTTTCCCAAATGAGAAACATGTCGATGATCTTCTCTCGAAAAAATATTGCTGATATGAACTTCAATTACTGGAGTTTTGATCGCTGCGATCGCATCCGCAATTGCAACCGAAGTGTGAGTATAGCCAGCGGCATTTAAGATGACACCATCCACGCCTTTGGCACATTCCTGTATCTTATTGATAAGTTCTCCTTCAATATTACTCTGAAAATAAGTGAATTTCACTGTTTTATACTTCTTTTTCAGGATTTTCATATACTCATCAAAACCCATGGTTCCATAAATAGACCTTTCTCTTTTTCCCAAAAGGTTTAAATTTGGTCCATTAATTATTGTTATATTCATACAGTGAAATTACGAGTTATTTTAATACTAATCCTTTTTGGCGCACAACAGCTTGTGTTTGGTCAAAAGTACCCGATCAAAGATAAAACTACTTATTATCTGACATCTATTTATATAGGGGGTAAAAAAAATGCAATGGTGAATGAAAAAGGTCACATTGTCTTCGATATGAAACAGGGTACTGCTTCTTGCTTCACGTCTTGTAATTTCATACAGTTGAAATTCGTCATCAAAAATCAAACGATCAAATTTACCACCATAACCCCTGCAAAGGAGCCTTGTCCTGATCACTTGCTGGGAATCGAGGAAGATATTAAGGAAAACCTCCCTAAGGTAAATGCATTCACAATACGGGGAAATCAGCTCATCTTCATGAAAAACAAAGAGACCCTGATTGTCTTCACAGAAAGTTCGCTGCAGGCACCCAAAAAGTAAAGAATGTCGAACTGGACCCCTTATTATTCCGGTTTTAAAAGATTTCTGCAATTAGAAAGGTCACTTTCAAAAAATTCAATTGAAGCGTATGAAGATGATGTGAAGAAGCTGGAAGCATTTTCGCGCGATTTCTTTTCGCATCAATCGCCATTAGAATTTAATTTCCGTCAACTATCAAAATTCATCGAATGGATCGCGGAGCTTGGTTTTTCGGATACAACTCAAGCAAGGATCGTTTCGGGAATAAAGACCTTTTACAAATACCTTGTTCTTGAAAATGAGATAAAAGATTCGCCTGCCGAACTTCTGGAGAAACCCAAGACAAGACGAAAACTTCCTGTGTTTTTATCAGTGGAAGAAATTGATCTTCTTTTTAAACAGATCGACAGAAGCAAGCCGGGTGGAGAGCGTAATTTAAGTATGCTCGAGACACTTTATAGTTGTGGTTTGAGGGTGAGTGAACTCACGGATCTGAAAATAAGCGAGCTTCATTTAGCAGAGGATTTTATAAAAGTGAAAGGGAAGGGGAACAAAGAACGATTGGTTCCTATTGGAAAAAGAGCAAAGAAATTAATGCAAAATTATATTGAGCAAGTTCGTTCTCATTTACTTATTAAAAAAGGAAATGAGGATATTGTTTACCTGAACAACAAGGGAAGTAAGCTTAGCAGAGTCATGGTCTTTCTTATCATTAAAAGTTTAGCTGAGAAAGCGGGTCTGAAAAAACCATTGAGTCCTCATACTTTTCGCCATTCATTTGCAAGTCATTTGGTAGAAGGAGGTGCAGACCTGAGAGCTGTGCAGGAAATGCTTGGACACTCAAGTATTATCACGACTGAGATCTACACGCAAATTGACAGGCAATTTCTTCGGGATAACATATTAAGTTTTCATCCTAGGAATAAAAAGTAGATGATTCAGACTTTCATGAACATCATTCCTTTTCCAACAATATCCAATTTTCCTTTGCTGATATTTCCACTGGGTTCATCAAAGATCCATTCTGCCTGGTATTGAGGAAGAAATGCATTCATGAATCTTTTATAAGACAAATTCGTGTGCGGATAGCGAATCAGTTTGTTTTGAAATCCTGCAGGCATTGGTCCCGGACCATTATCAGCCATTTGTGATTGCTGAATTGTTATCAGATCTGTTTCACTTAGATTAAACATCATTCGGTTGAAGAACAAGTATTCGGTTTCCATTGATTTTAATTGTTCGATCATGGAATAGGGCTTACCAATATATTGTAAGGTGGAAGAACTGTGGATGAGATGAGGTTTGATGTCTAACTGTTTGAGATCGGAACGAAAGTAAAGTCCTTCGTTTGCTTTCTCGATCTCATGCGCTGCTCTTACCATTTCTTCCGTTTCAATGATGAACCAATTCAGCTTTATTCTCGCTGGGATCAATCTTTTTATTTCAAAATAGTGAGCGCCACACGCTCCGCCAAGGTCCACGATGTTCAATGCGCTTTCTTTCTTTTCGAGCAATATTTTCTGGATCACGGATAGAAGAAAGGATTGAGGGGCATTTAGATCATAAGGACTTGTATTCAGTTTCTCCTGGTAGATCCTTGTCTTTGCAGCGATCATTTTGCAAAGTTCCGGATCTTCATAAGAAGCATCTGAAATTAGTTTTCGGGCGGATTCAAAATCCGGAAAATAGACCTCGTGATCCTTGTCTTCCGGCTCTTTTTTTCCTCGTAACTTATTGATGAATGAATTCACTGCAGCTAATTTAAAAGTTCAAAGTAATCTTTACAGGACACTAACTTTGCATTTCCATTGAAATTCAATTCTCTCGCTCGAACGTTCATTTTATCCGAAGTATTAAATTCTTCCGTATTTCCAGTATCAAAGAAATAGATGATGTATTTTTCTGTTTTACTTTCGCTATCGTAAAGTTGCCTGGCCAATAAAATATGCGCGTCAAAACTAAATGCAATGATGCCGTCTATATTCACGCTTTTTTCCCCGTTATCTGATGCGTCAAACCTTTCTACATTCTCTTCATTATAAAGAGAACCATTTTCCGTTTGATCAATACAGTGAATTGAAAAAGGATATCGCAGTGGCATGCGAAAATAGTCTCTGAAGCCAAGATAAGAATAGAATTGATCCGGGATCTTCCCTTTAGACTCTTCCGGTTCTATTAGTTTGAGATATTGAATTTGTTTTGAGTGTATACTGTCAGAAAAATAGTAATTCTGTCGGGCTGCAGCTGTATCAATATTCATTTCCATTCGATGCTCTAGTTTGTTCATGAAATTACCGGCCTTGTCCTTGATCCTGTTTATGAGTAAATAAATGCAAAGCAACAGGGTGCATAAACTGATCAGAAAACCAATGAGCCAGTAGAATTTCCCGTTTTTTGAATTAGCAAAACTGATGATCCCGAGAATGAGGCAGACTAAAGTGAGAATACCAGATAAAAATATTCCGGTGATATATAAAAAACCGGTTCCCATTCTTAAAGTGGAATATTACCGTGTTTCTTTCTTGGAAGTTTATCCACTTTATTCTCCAGCATTTTAAATGCCTTAATAAGTTTGATCCTTGTTTCATCCGGTCTGATGACCTCATCCACAAATCCTCTTTCTGCTGCACGATAAGGGTTAGCAAACATCTCTTTGTATTCCGTTTCTTTCTCTTTCCATTTCTCTTCACGGTCTTTTGCAGCAGCAATTTCGCCTTTGAAAATGATCTCAGCGGCGCCTTTTGCACCCATTACTGCGATCTCTGCTGTTGGCCAGGCATAATTCATGTCGGCTCCAATGTGTTTACTGTTCATTACATCATAAGCGCCACCGTAAGCTTTTCGTGTGATCACTGTAATTCTTGGTACGGTTGCTTCACTGAATGCGTAAAGTAATTTGGCTCCATTCGTGATGATGCCGTTCCACTCCTGATCTGTTCCCGGAAGAAATCCCGGTACATCTTCAAATACCAATAAAGGAATGTTGAATGAATCACAGAAACGAACAAAACGCGCTGCTTTGTTGGAAGAATGTATATCCAATACACCGGCTAATACAGCAGGTTGATTGGCAACTATACCAATGCTTTTTCCGGCAAGCCTTGCAAATCCTACCACAATATTCTCTGCGAAAAGCTTATGAACTTCAAGGAAACTCCCATCATCAATTACCTTTTCAATTACTTCGCGCATATCATAGGGCTGATTGGCATTTTCAGGTATGATGGTGTTCAGTTCCGGTCTGCTTTCATTTCCTTCTGTATAAGGAACGCTTGGAGCATCTTCTTCACAATTCTGAGGCATGTAACTCAATAGTTGCTTCACATGATTGATGGCTTCAACCTCATTCGCACAGGCAAAGTGAGTTACTCCGCTTTTGCTTGCATGTGTAATGGCTCCTCCCAATTCTTCGCTGCTCACTTCTTCATGGGTAACTGTTTTTACAACATTAGGTCCTGTTACGAACATGTAGCTGGTATTTTCAACCATAAGAATGAAATCAGTGATAGCAGGACTGTAAACTGCACCACCTGCACATGGACCCATGATAGCAGACAGCTGTGGGATCACGCCGCTGCTTCTTACATTGCGATAAAAAATATCAGCATATCCTCCAAGTGAGACAACACCTTCCTGTATCCTGGCTCCACCACTATCGTTGAGTCCGATCACCGGTGCTCCGTTCTGCATGGCGAGGTCCATGATCTTGCAGATCTTTTCCGCATGTGTTTCACTCAAACTTCCTCCGAAAACTGTAAAATCCTGAGAGAATACATACACCAATCGACCATTGATCGTTCCATATCCTGTTACGACTCCGTCACCTAAATACCTTTCTTTATCCAGACCGAAATCTGTACTTCTGTGTTGCACCATCATGCCGATCTCCTCGAAAGAGTTTTCGTCGAGCAGAAAATGCAGGCGTTCTCTGGCAGTTAGTTTTCCTTTTTTATGTTGAGCATCAATACGCTTTTGACCACCACCAAGAAGTGCTTCTTTCTTTTTATTCTCGAGTAAATTTAATTTATCATTCATCTTTTTTCAGATTGATTGTTTGTTTCATCAATTGTATTGTTCCGTAACTGAACAGGATTGGTCCTTTTTCGGAAACGTAAATTTAACAACTCTACTGCAAAACTAAAGGCCATAGCAAAATAAATATAACCTTTTGGCAAATGGATCTTTTCCACATGGATCCCTTCCACAACAAGTAATACTGCGATCAGAACAAGGAAGGAGAGTGCGAGTATTTTAAAGGTAGGATGATGATTGATGAAAGTAGAAATTCGAGGTGCATAATAGAACATGACTATCATGCTGATGATTACTGCCGTGGCCATGATCGGCAATTGATTCGCCATCCCAATGGCCGTGATGATCCCATCCATGCTGAACACCAGGTCTATTAAAATGATCTGTGTAATAATGGCTCTGAATCCCTTTTTTAAATTGGCCTTGGCCTCTTCACCTTCTTCGTTTGCACCTTCCACTTTGTTGTGTATTTCAAGCGTGCTGTTCACTAAAAGAAACAATCCCCCTCCCAGCATGATCGTATCCTTTAATTGAACCGGATGATCTAAAAAAGTGAACAGAATGGCTTCACCCTTAATAAGAAATACCAAAATGAATAAAAGTGAGATACGCATGAAAATACCTGTGACCATCCAGATGAGTCCTGCTTTTTTTGCATCTTCTTTTTGAAGTCGCGACATGACAATGGATACAAATATCACGTTATCGATGCCAAGCAAAACTTCCATTACCGTAAGACTTAGAAGACTGAAGGCAGAATCAAGAGTAAAAAGTTGATCGAACATAGCGTGAAGAAGAAGCATTAAAATAATGGTTTTTCAATTACAAGTATTGCTTAAATTGCAAGGAATTATTAAAAGAAATGAAGAATCTTTCAAAGTACAATCTATCTTGTCTTCTTTTGATTTTCATTGGATTCTTCTTCACCAATTGCAGGCCATTGCGAAGTTTCGACCGATCCTCTCAGCCTGACGAGCCGGTTTATTCCAATGAATCGGCATGGATCGCTCTTCCCTGGAGGAAGGATGCTCCGGATACGGTTCCTTTAGGATGTAGTTCTGTCGATCAGCAACAAATGGCGAAGGCGGACGTTTTTTTTATTCATCCTACCATGTATTTTAAGGGCTCTAAATGGAATGCCTCGCTTTCTTACAAACGTGTCAATAAAAAGTCAGATAGAACCGTGATGTATCAGGCTTCGGTCTTCAATTCCTCAGGAAGGGTGTTCGCTCCACGATACCGTCAAGCCATACTCTCTGCCTTCTTCCATAAAAAGGGAAAAAAAGCAATTGACCTTGCCTATTCTGATATCAAAAAAGCGTTTGAATATTATATGAAGAATTGGAATGGGGATCGACCCATCATTCTTGCCGGTCATAGCCAAGGAGCGCTACATGCATTTAATTTGCTGAAGGATTATTTTGATGGCAAGGAATTGCAGAACAAGCTCATCGTTGCTTATCCAATTGGAATACCTTTTGATAAGGATCTGATTAAAGATATTCCAATCAGTGATGATTCCTCTGCCACGGGTGTTTACGTGACCTGGAATACAATGAAATGGAATACCAAAAACAAAAAGATCATTGAAGCTTATGAAAAAACGGCCTGCATAAATCCATTGATAATGAGTAGAGGGGAATATCCTGTTTCGGCTGCCTATAACAAAGGCGGACTTTCTTTTCTGCGTTTTTCAATTGACAAAAATGTTTGTGATGCAAAAGTTCAGGGCTCTTTACTCTGGATACATCGCCCTGCAAAAAGTGGCTACTTCAATATTTCCAGATCTTATCATGTTTCGGATTACGGACTTTTTTATATGAACATTCGTACGAATGCTGAGCTAAGGGTGAGGAATTATTTTAGAAAGTAATTAAGCTGAATTTGCTTTCATGTACTTTCTCCACTGATCGAGTAAGTTCTTCATATCATCCGGCAATTCACTGTCAAAAAAAAGCTTCTTGCCCGTATGAGGATGAGTGATGCCTAATGTTTTTGCATGAAGAGCGTGACGTGGAATGATCTCAAAACATTTTTGAATGAATTGTTTGTATTTGCCGCTGTTCACTCCTTTCAATATTGCGTCTCCTCCGTATTCCCAATCATTGAAAATAGGGTGTCCGATGCTTTTAAAGTGAACTCTGATCTGATGTGTTCTGCCTGTTTCGAGCTGACATTCCACGAGTGTTATGTATCCGAATCGTTCAAGTACTTTATAATGTGTCACGGCATGTTTGCCGTGCTCACTTCCCTCAGGAAAAGCCGCCATCACTTTTCTGTTCTTCAGATCTCTTCCAACATTGGCGATTATTGTTCCACTTTCCTGTTTCAGTTCTCCCCATACAATTGCGTTGTACTTTCTGTCCATTTTACGATCGTAGAGTTCTTTTGAAAGCTTCATCATGGCAACTTCTGTTTTCGCTATGACCAGCAAGCCGGAAGTGTTTTTATCGATGCGGTGAACGAGTCCCGGTCTTTCCAGATAAACATCATTATTCAGTTTCGTCCTGTTCAACGGAAGATTTTTGAAATGCCAGGCAAGGGCATTCACTAATGTTCCTCTGTAGTTTCCATAGGCCGGATGAACGACCATGCCGGGTTCTTTATTGATGATGGCAAGATGATCATCTTCGTACACAATATTCACAGGGATATCTTCCGGTACAACTTCAATATCCCGTGGAGGTACGGTTAAAACAATGGAGATCTCATCAAAAGGCTTGATACGGTAATTCGATTTTGAAGGTTTGCCATTCACTCTCACAAAACCAGCTTCACATGCATTTTGGATCTTGGTTCTGGTTGTATTGGGAATACGGATAAGTACAAACTTATCGAGGCGCATCATCACTTGACCCTTATCCACTTTTATATTATGATGTTCAAAAAGTTCGGGACTTTCTTCCTGACCAATTTCGTCTATCTCATTTTCTTCAGAACTCATGGCTGCAGGTAATTTTCAATTCGGTTCTGTCAGCAGAAATAATTAATGCTGTATAACAACTTTACGGATCTGTTTTTCTTTCTCTGTATGGATATGAAGAAAGTAGATTCCATTTTGAAGTTCATGGGTGGAAATGGAATGCTTATTAGAGGAATTGTTTTCTTCTTTTATTATTCGGCCCATGATATCCGTTAGTTGATAGGTGCTTCCTGTTTCTGTTTTCGATTCCAGAATTAGATCATTATCTGCCGGATTCGGATAAACAACAAAAGAATGATCCGTTTCCTTCAAATTCCACTCATTGATTCCAACAGGAGGAATGATCTTCCTTCCAAATACAGGTCTGATCATGACAGAACCAGGAATAGAAGAGGGTGTCCATCCACTTCCTGAATCATAATACAATTCACTCATGTGATTTAAATTCCTGTCAAATCCTATTCCGATTCCTGTAGCGATCCTTTGTTTGATTCCGATAAAATATTCTCCTTGAGGAAGGATAATTGGAGAAGTGAGGGAGTATTCAGGAAAAACATTCACGCCTTTTTTTAAGAATTTCGGACTGACAGCGCTGTCTTGAAGAAGCAGTGTTCCGGGAACGCCACCATTACTGCTATAGATCTGTAAATGAAAGGATGCAGTTTCTATTGTTTGCATATTTCCCATCGGATCAAAATAAATTCTTACTGCCCTCAAGGTATCACTAAAATTCAACTTGAATCGAGCAGAGATCTTGCCTCCAGCGGCACTAACAAAATAAGCAGCCTCAGCACTTCCGTCATCATACGCAAAGTAATTCCTGAATGACTGGGTTTGAATTGCAGTATCATTTTCGGGAAAGAAATCCGATGTGATCCCATCTGTGAAAAGGTAGTGCTTTACTGTAAAATCTATACTGTCTGTAAAGGAAGAAAAAGTGTGTGTGAATGAAGGGGCTGCGTGATTAGGCCAGGTACTATATCCGAAATACTTGAATCTCTTTAAATTCGGGAAAGCTCCTCCGTCATGTGAGAAAACGGGTGTTGCTCCCTGATAACCTGAATAACGATAACTCATGTTTGGAATGGAAGAACCGGAATTATTGCGAATGAAAATATTCAAGTTGTTTGCCTTATCTTCATTCTTGTATTGATGCCACGGCATAGCACTGTAACGTGAAAGCAAAGGGGATGGACGATAAGCCAATGCGATGTCGTTATAAACAGTGTCTGCGACCCTGGAACGTCCTTTATTCAGGTAGATGTAATCAATGTGCCATTGATCAAAGTCACCACAAGCTGTAGCCTTATTTCTGAACCGGAATTTGAATCCGTCCTTGAAATAATACGCAGAATCAAGCATTACGAATGCTCTTTTGAAAACAGTGTCATTGATGTTGGAGTTCGCATTTCCTTTCGAGAACCAGATGTTGTTGTTCCAGACACTGGCAGTGGGATTGTAAAGATCAAGCAGCAGTGAATCTCCGATCTCCGGAGCATCACCAAAACCTCTTGCCTGATAATAGAAAGTAATTGCTACACTATCGGAGGGTTGAAGGGTTTGCGCGCCTGATGTGAGTAGATTGATAGGACGAGATGTTAAAGTATCAGAAGGAAAGGTAAGTGACATGTTGGTCAGGGTAGGGTTATAGGGGTAACCTTTTTTATTCAAACCATCAAATGTTGCTACCCCAATGCTTGGTGGAGCAATTGCATGACCACAATTCACATAGGTACTTGAATCACTCCATAAACTCTGATTTGGAAAAGATGAAGTGCTTGCATAAAAGAAATCTTCTTTGAAAGGCAGATTGATGCTGGTTGCTTTTTCAGAATGAATCTTTGAAGGATATGTTCTGTCTGTTAACCTCAGGTCTGTGTAGTTTAAATTGATATTGTTGCTCAAAGGTCTTATTCCTTCTTGCGCTATGAAATCAGCAACAGTGAATAAACCTATAAGAAGACCAAGGCTATAGTTTATTTTACTTTTCGTTCTCAAAATTTACTTCTTCTGTTTTACTCGTGTCTGCAGCATTGCTGGTATAATAATTATCTTTTCTGCCAACAATGAGATCGATAACACTACCTTTCTGAAGTTTATCTCCTGAAGAGATCTCTTTCCCCTTAAAAAGCTGAGCGATCACACATCCGTTGCAATCGGCACCTTTTTCTGTGATCTTTCCCGGTCTTAATCCATAAGAGGTAATGATCAATCTCGCCTGTCTTTCACTTCGGTCAACCAGTTTAGGCATTGTGATCATTGGTGGCACCATCCCCGTAACGTAAAGATAGACGGTTCTATTGTGTTTGACCTTACTTAGGGGATCAGGATCCTGACGAAGCACGGTTCCCGGCTTTTGCTTTGGATCGTAGATGCTATCGATGATCTCAAAACTGACTTGTTTGTCCTGTATGAACTGTTCTAATTTATTCAACTCAAGTCCTTTAAAGTCAGGAACTTGTACGAATTCAGCATGGTCGGTATAAACAGAAAGCCATTTGATGATTCCAAAAAAGAGAACGATAAGTACTGCACTGATAATTCCTAAATGAATTAAAAATTGTTTTGATCTTAGAAAAGAAAATATAGCCTTCATTTTTTTTAAGGGCTAAAAATCCCCACGTATTTCTACCTGAATAGGTTCACGGATGAATAATTTTAATAGTGCCATCAATATAACGCCGAAGGTTTGTTCACCGATCTGCCAAACCACATTGATGATCAAATGATCCATAGTAAGATTTCTTGTAAGTGAAATATGCACTACCGTTGCAACCATTACAAGTCCAAATCCAAATGAAACGCCAACTAAAAGAGCTCTCAGGAAAATATTCTCCAGCCTTTTCAAGATTCTTGACTCAAAAAAGAAATACATGCCTGCTGCAATGATCAGGTAAGAAAATGCGGCGAAGGTCACAAACCAAGTGAGAGGAAACTGAATACGTTTAAAGTCATTTAAAAAAACACCGTGCCACAAATAAAATAGGATGAACATACTAACGGCTGAAAGTATCCAAGACAAGAAAAACCTAAGACCGAGTTTCATAGGTGCGATTGTTACAAATGTACAAAATTTTAGCCAATTTATAAGCTAAATTTGCAGAAAAGAGCAGGTATAATCCATTATATTTGTAAAAGTGAGGCTTTTAAGAAAAATAGGGTTTTCCTTGACTCTTTTGTTGGTGATCTATGCCTGCAGAAAGTCTACTGTTGCTTCCTGGGATGTTGACGTGGTAATTCCTGTTGTGAACGGACAGCTCAATATCAAAAATTTCTTCGGAGATTCCATTTTTAAAACAGATAATACAGGCTTACTCAATCTTGCCGTTACCAGAACCATCACAGCCATTAAAATGGATTCTTTGGTTAAACTCCCCGACACCACTATTGTAAAATACTTCAATAACCCAGGGTTAGAATATTCGCTTTTACCAGGCGAATTTGTCCCAAGCGTGTTGCTTCAACCATCTGACTTAACTTTTAGTGTAAGTAACGGAGCCGAGATCGAGTATGTGTACATACGAAGCGGTAAATTAAAAGTGACTTATAGTAATGGACTCACCCAGCCTCTAAAACTCTCCTATATTGTGCCTAATGCCAATAAAAACGGGCAGATATTTTCGATTCAGGATAGTATACCTCCGGGCACGAACAGTTTGGTGAAGGAATACGACATGAGTGGTTACTCATTCAATTTGATGACAGGAGCTTTGTATAATACGATAAAGCAAACCTATTCTTTACAAAATGTAGGTACAAGTTCTGTAAATATACCTTTTGGTGCTGGAGTAAAAGCGGAGATCAGTTATTCAAAGATCATTCCTGAGTATGTAGAGGGTTATTTCGGTAAACATGACATTGACATCGCGGCCGATACCTCTCGTTTGGACATCATCAAATCCTTTGGCGCCACAAATTTTCAATTGAGTGATGCCAGTCTCGTTTTTAAAATTTTGAATGAATTTGGTTGCGAATTCACGGGAAATCTTTTCAATATTAAATCCATTAACGGATCCTCGGTTGTGGCATTGAATACTACGCAGCTATCAAATCTCAACATCAACAGTGCCACCAAGGCAGGACAATTGATCTATCCAAGTGTTAGGACCACTTCATTACTTTCAGGAAATTCGAATATTGTTCCGTTCTTATCCAATCTGCCGGACAAGCTGACCTATCAGGGAAATATTAAAGTGAATCCATTAGGAAACTTAAGTGGTTACAATGATTTTGCTTTTTATAACACCGGTATAAAAGTACTAGCTGATATCAATATACCAATGAGATTCAAGGCTGATCAGTTTAAATTGATGTCTAATACCAAAATTGATTTCGCTAATGTAACACAGTTAGATAATGTGAACTACGGTGAATTTGTGATCTCTGCTTTGAATGGATATCCTTTCAGTGCAAAATTACAGGCCTACTTACTTGATGAAAACGGAACAGTGATCGATTCCCTTTTTGTAAACGGATCAAATGTGCTTAGTCGCGGAAATCTTGATAATCAGAATGTAGTGGTATCATCAAGCAGTACAACATTAAGAATTCCGTTGGACGAAAAGAAGATCGAGAGCCTGAAGAAAAGTGATCAGATCCGTCTTGAAACTTATTTCATTATGCCTCCTAACCCTCCCGATATCAAGATCTATGAAAACTACAAAATTGATATTGGAATTGTTGCTGAATTAAATTACAGAGCTAAGCGAAAATGAAAATGAATGTGATAAATAACTTTCTGTTTTTGTTGTTCTTTTCGCTTGTAGTTAAGGCGCAATACAATACGGCATTCACAAAATATGATGGTGCCGGCAGGAGTGTTTCCGCTAATCTTGATTTTGATGCCGGCAGTAACGGAATGAACAATTCACTTATTAATAGATTGGTTTGGGGTGGATATATTGATGATGATTTGAAAAAATCTTCAGAAAAGTATTTAAAAGGGAAAAACAATCTGGGTGTCAACCTTTCTTATGATGTCAGTGCTTTTTTGAAGGGCGGAAAGAAGTTCGACTTGCTGATAGAGGTGAAGAATCAGGAAATACTAAACGCAACGTATACCGGCGATTTTTACAATCTGATGTTCTATGGAAATAAGTCTTACAAAGGAAAAACAGCGAACTTAGCAGGAAGCAATGTGAATGCACTTCGTTTTCAGGAAGTGAAATTCGGTACTATTCTTCATCATTTTGATTCAATTGCAAAGATCGGCATGTCTATTTCCTTATTAAAAGGAGAACAATTATTCTACCTCAAAGCGAATAAAAATTCAAGTTTATTTACTTCAAGCGATGGAAGTGAGATCATTCTGAACTCAAATTTCAGTATGGCGCTAAGTGATACAAATCACAAGGATCTGACCACTTTCAATGGAATAGGAGCAAGTGCTGACATCTATTTCGAGACTCCTTACAAAAGCAAGATCGGGAAAAAGAGTGTGTTGATCGTAAATGCGAATAATATTGGTTTCATTCATTGGAGAAATAACAGTGTTCAATACAATAGCGATTCCGCTTTTCATTTTACAGGGTACCGTATCAATAATATTGTGGATCTGAAAGATTCAACATTGAACAGGATCAATAGCGATAGCATGTTGTTAAGTCTTACCAATGCCAGAAGAGAACCTTTTAATGTGAATATTCCAACCAATCTTGTGATCATCAATAAAATTTATTTCGGTCGCCAGAACTTTTGTCTCTCAACCGGATTCCGTCAGATATTCAACGCGAATTATATTCCTTACGTTTTTATTGAGCCACAATATAGATACAAGCAAGTTCTCTTTGCGTTTCATACAGGATATGGCGGTTATGGAAGATTGAATGTGGGTACTTCTGTTACATTAAATTTGAAAGGCTGGTACATACGTTGTGGAAGTAACAGCTTACAGGGATATATTCTGCCTAAGTATACAACGGGACAAAGTTTATTTTTCACACTGGCTAAGAAATTGAAATAGATGAAAGGAAAAACCATCATACTTCTCTTACTTATTTTGAATTTGACAATTTCAGCTCAGGCACCACAACGTTTTTATACGAAGTTAGGTGGAGATGGAATCGATATTGGCTACGCAGTAAAACAAACCCTGGAAGGAAATTTTATCATAGCAGGAAGTACAACTTATTACGGTTCGGGTAATTCGGATGTTGTTCTGACCAAACTCGATTCAATGGGGGTAACTAAATGGTCTAAAACCTATGGAGGATTCAATAATGATGTTGCGAAAAGTATTGTACAATTAGCTGATTCAAGTTTTATCATTGCCGGCTTCACAAATTCTTACGGCAGTGGTGGCTACGATGCTTTGCTCATTAAAGCAGATAAGAACGGAAATCAGATTTGGCTCAAGACCTATGGTGGCATTGATTGGGATTTTGGATATGATCTGGTAAAGATGGCAGATGGAAACATTGTGATGTGTGGAGTCACCTCAAGTTTCGGCAAAGGAAGAAACGACGCTTTTGCTGTAAAATACGACCCTTCCGGAAATCTGCTCTGGGAAAAACTTTTTGGAGGTGTTGAAGACGATGAGTTCAAAGGAATCTACACGAAGAATGGAAGCGAATTGTATGTTGCAGGAGGAACAAAGAGTTATGGTGATCTGAAAGGAGATATGTACTGCTTCAAACTGGCTACTAATGGAGATTCCCTCATGAGGATCATATATGGTGGAAGCGAAGCAGATTACGCCAACGATGTCACAATGGATAAATTCAATAGTATCTATCTCGCAGGTGGAAGCGAAAGTTTTACAAGTGGGAAGAAGGATGGTTTGGTCGTTAAATTCAACGGAACAGGCAATTACCTGAATAAAACCAATCTTGGAAATGCCTCAGGAAATGAAGAGATCTTCAAGATCATTCCTACACAATCTGAATTTGGCGAGATTGTTGCTATTTATGCAGAGAATCAGAATATCGGAACAAAAACGGATTATCTAACACTGGCTATGAATTCCGGTTTGTTTTATATGCCTGGAGGTCAAAACGGAAGCTTTGGGTTCAATCAAGAAGAAGAACCTTACGATATTTGCAATACCAGGGATAAAGGTTATGCGCAAGTTGGCTTTACAAAAAGCCTGAATGCTTTGGATAAGGACATGCTATTCGTGAAACGCGACTCTTTGATCCAGTACGGATCACAGGTCATCGGCATCAAAGAAAAAGAACTCTCAACTACCTATAAATTAGATATTTATCCTAATCCGGTGCAGATTGATGGCAACATTTCCATAAAAATTACGGATATTTACGGTGATAATATAAATCTTTTATTGTTTGATTTGTGTGGCCAAATAGTAAAAGTAATTAACTTTACACCTAAAGATATGAACAATACCTTCAATATTCATGAACTTCCTGCGGGTATTTATCTGATGAAGCTTGAACTTCCCGATAGAAGTTATTACTGTAAAATCTCAAAATTATGAATTCGATCAAACGTACTTTCTTTCTGATAGTATTAATATTCGTTTTTATTGGTGCCTTTGCACAGATCACCAATACCAGAACATGGAGAAAAACCGAAAAGGATTCTCTTGATAACGCTCTTCTCTTGTACGATGATAAGAAGCATTTGCTTTGTCTTCCTATATTCGAAAAACTTTACAGGAACCATCCGCAGGAGAAATTTCTGAAATATGTATTTGCTAAATGTGCGATCTATCGTCCCGATAAACATGAAGAGGCATACAGTATCCTATCTGAGATCTACGAACACAATCACAAGGTAGAAGATATAGAATATGATGTTGCGCGAACTGCACACTTGAATAATCAATTTGACAAGGCCAATATGTTTGCTGACAGATATATCTCAAACAAAAAAGCAAAGCCCGAGTTAGTAAAAGAGACAAAGCATTTGAAGCAATATATAGCTAACGCAATTTATTATACCAGCAAACCAACTAATGCCGTAATTAAGAATGTTGGTAATGTGATCAATACTGAAACGGATGAATATGTACCTACGATCACTGCAGATGAGTCGATGATGATCTTTACGCATCGAGGTAATAAGTGTAAAGGTGATATGCAGGATGATAGCGAAAAACCGGAAGATGTTTTTATGACTGTGAAACAGGATGATGCTTTCACAGCTCCTATACCATTGGATAGTATTAATACAGATGTTCACGATGCTGCCATTTCTTTAAGTCATGATGGACATGTGCTTTTTATTTATCGCGACAATGGTGATGATCATGGAGATATTTATCAGAGTTTCATGGTTGGAGAAACTTTTACCAAACCCTATAAGCTAAAAGGACAGGTGAATACTTATTCCTGGGATGGACATTGCTCACTTTCTCCTGATGGCCAAACTCTTTATTTTAGCAGTGAAAGATCAGGAGGATATGGTGGAAAGGATATCTATAAAGCAACTCTTTTGTCTGATTCCACTTGGGGAAATGTTGTGAATCTTGGTGATTCAGTCAATACAATTTATGATGATGATGCACCTTTCATTCATCCAGATGGCATAACCCTTTATTACAGCTCTAAAGGTAAGACATCTATGGGTGGATATGATATTTTTCAGGCGAGCATGTCAATAGACTCAACCTTTAAGAAAGTGGAAAACCTGGGTTATCCTATCAACTCTACAGATGACGACATTTATTTCGTTCTCTCTGCTAACGGAAATAATGGTTACTACAGCAGTGGAAAGCATGGCGGTGTTGGAATGAAAGATATTTATCTAATTGAGACCAACTTCGGAACACAGAAGAATGTATTACTTGTAAAAGGTAAAACTTTGTCCAACGTTACTCCAGTGGAAGCCAAGATCAGAATAGAAGTGATGAGCAGGAACAATAAGTTATTCCGATCGTATACATCCAATCCTAAAACCGGTCAATACTTAGCTACTCTTCCAAAGGGAGCAGAATACAGATTCACGTATACTTACTTAGATAAAGCACCGGATGTTTTTACGATTAGCGCAATAGACATTACTGGATATTCAGAAAAGATCCATGACGTGATCTGGGACAAACCTGACACGGCAAAGCCGGTTGTTACTCCAACCGTTGCTTCTACGCCAACAGTAAAGGCAGGTACTCCTGATACATGGGTTGCTAAGTCAAAAGTTCAGGAGAAGATTATGAAATATACTGCTAAATACGGCGATATAAGTGCAGAAGGACTCGAATTCAAAGTGCAGATCGCTGCTTATCGTTTCCCTAAGAATTACACTTATAAACATTTGAAAGGTCTTGGTAAAGTGCAGAACTTGTTGCTTGGTGATGAGATCACGAGGATTACAATCGGTGGGGCATTCAATACCATAGCCAAAGCTTGGGCACACAATAAGAAAGTGATCAAGGCCGGACAAACGGATGCATTCGTTACCGCTGTTTATAAAGGCAAACGTGTGCAACTGGAAGAGCTGGAGAAGATGGGAATCTACATCCTCAAATAGTCTGTCTAGAATTGATAAGATCTTTTTCCTAAGACCCTGTTTTTTTTGTCGTGTGAACTTTTACGTTTTGTTCGGACTTTTTTAAAATTAGTCTACTCAAAAGTATTTTAATTACCTTTTGTTTTCCTACTTTTACAGTGATGCGTACTTTTCCGGAAACAGAATTGATCTTGACTCCTGATAAAAGGGTTTATCACATTAATTTGAAGGATGAGGATATTGCCGACAATGTAATTGTGGTAGGAGATCAAAATCGGGTAGAACAGATCTCTTCCTTCTTTGAGAAAGTTGAATTCCGGACGGCACATAGGGAATTCATTACCCATACCGGAATTTACAAAGGAAAACGCCTCACTGTTTTAAGTACAGGTATAGGAACAGATAATATTGATATAGTTTTAAATGAACTGGACGCGGCGATAAACATTGATCCGGATACAAGAGAGCTTAGAAAAAAAATTCGTCAACTGAATATTATCCGATTGGGAACAAGTGGCGCCCTGCAGGAAAATATTCCCGTGAATTCACTCGTAGTGAGTTCTTATGGATTGGGTTTTGATGGATTACTCAATTTTTATCAGGGCTGGAAAAATCATTGTGACAGTGCGATCAGTGATGCTTTTATTCAGCATGCACAATGGAATAAAGATCTCTCTTATCCGTATTGCGTAAGTGCCGGGAAAGAATTACTTGAAAAATTTAAAGCAGGAAACCATGTTGGCATCACAGCAACTGCCCCCGGTTTTTATGGACCTCAGGGAAGACAACTTCGTTTGAATGCCAATGATCCTGAACTCAATGAAAAATTAACAGCATTCAATTACAATGGTCATCGGATAACGAATTTTGAAATGGAGACCTCTGCACTTTACGGTTTAGGTAAAATGATGGGACATCAATGTCTCACGGTTTGTGTTATCATTGCAAATAGAGTCAGAAAGGAATTCACAGTAGATTACAAGAAGAGTGTGGAGATCCTGATAGAAAATTGTTTAAACAGATTAGCAGAAAAATGAAAAGAGAAAAGATAATTGAACAGATAAGACTTAAGAATAGTTTTTTGTGTGTCGGACTCGATCCTGATATAAAAAAAATTCCTTCTTTTTTAATTGAAAATGAAGATGATCCAATCTATGAATTCAATCAAAAGATCGTTGATGCTACTGCACCTTATTGTGTAGCATTCAAACCAAATACCGCTTTCTACGAGGCATACGGATTAAGTGGAATGGAAAGTCTTGAAAAGACAATTAAGTATATACGTACAAATTATCCCGATCATTTTCTGATAGCTGATGCAAAGCGTGGCGATATTGGGAATACAAGTACTATGTACGCTCATGCGTACTTTGAAAGATTGAATGCGGATGCCATCACTGTAGCACCTTATATGGGATCTGATTCCGTAAAGCCTTTTCTTCAATTCAAAGACAAATGGGCAATTGTACTGGGGCTTACAAGTAACGAAGGATCGGAAGATTTTCAGCTGTTGAATGTAAATGGAGAACAACTTTATTTAAAAGTAATAAGAGAAAGCAGCAAGTGGGGGACAAAAGAAAACATGATGTATGTGATCGGAGCAACGAAAGCAGCCATGCTTGCTGACGTTAGAAAACAGATACCGGAACATTTTCTTCTTGTTCCCGGAGTAGGCGCTCAAGGTGGAAGCTTGCAGGAAGTCTGTCAATTTGGTTTGAATAAAGATATAGGATTGCTTGTCAATAGCAGCAGGGCGATCATTTATGCCTCGAATGGTGAGGATTTTGCTGAACAAGCAGCAAAAGCTGCAAAGGAAGTTAGCGATCAAATGAAAATAATAATTCAGAATTACAGATCATGAGCGAAAATAACAATCAGAATCAACCTCACCTCGATATCGAGTTGAGCGAGGAGATAGCAGAGGGAACTTATTCCAACCTGGCGATCATCACACATTCACAAAGCGAATTTGTGATCGATTTCATTAAGATAATGCCAGGGGTACCAAAGGCTAGGGTGAAATCAAGAATATTGCTCACTCCGCAACATGCGAAAAGACTAGCGAAAGCATTGTTGGATAATTTGCAGAAATTTGAAGCTTCCCATGGAAAGATCAAGGAATTTGACAATGCGTTTCCGATGAATTTCGGCGGACCAACCGGTCAGGCCTGATCTTACTTGATCATCATACTTCTTTTGACAAGATAAGTGTAAAGCACTTTATCAAATCCTTCGTTTATGTCGGCTTCAACAAGTTCGATCTTGTATTGTCCACATTTCACTTTCAATTCTTCATTGAAGGCATTCATGGATTTTAAGTATTGTTCTTTGATCTGAAAAGGATTCAGTTTTATCTCTTCACCACTTTCAAGATCGATAAAATGATAAGGTTTGTTTTCAAATTCAAATTCCAGTTCTTTCTTTTTATCCGTAACATGAAACAACACAACTTCATGTTTTTTATACATCAAATGTTGTAAAGCGGAAAAAAGTTCATCGTTGCCGGCACTCGCTTCAAACATATCACTGAAGATGATAACAAGTGATCTCTTGTGTATGACTTCGGCAATTTGATTCAATGCGCCCGCAGCAGAAGTTCCTCTTTTTACTTCTTTATCTGCTTTTAATTCATCCAATACATTAAAAATAAGTTTCTGATGAGAGGGACTGCTTTTAGCCGGTATGTGTTTTCTGATCTCGCTGTCGAAAAGTGTCAGGCCGAAGGCATCTCTTTGTTGTTTGAGTAATTCACACATAGCAGCCGCTGCGTGAATGCTGAAGTTTAACTTGTTGTTCTCTCTGTCAGTTGGAAATTCCATGCTGGACGAAATATCGATCACCAGCTGACATCTTAGATTCGTTTCTTCTTCGTATCGTTTAATGAACAGTTTTTCTGTTCTGCCGAATAATTTCCAATCAATATGTTTTGTGCTTTCACCTGTGTTATACAAACGATGCTCTGCAAATTCAACTGAGAATCCGTGAAAAGGACTTTTATGCAATCCTGTAATAAACCCTTCAACTACTTTTTTAGCTAGCAATTCAAGGCCTTTGAATTTTTCGACTTCTGAGCGATTAACAGGCATTGAACTAAGTTAACTATAAAACGAGTCTATGTCTTAATCTTATTTCGATTGCTTTTGTTATTTTAACAAACTAAACTATTTTAAATCACATATAATCAACATAATATATTTCGAAAGTTCTGTCTTTTCTTAATTATTAATATACTTTTTTTGCTATATTTAACATTATTAATGTTAACCTGTGTTTTGCCTAATGATATTGGTATTACTCAAGGCGTTATTTATAATTACTTCTGTACAAGAATATTACAATTAATATCAAATTAAAAAAGCATGAATAGAAACTACCGTAACTTTTTGCTCACTACCATACTAATTCTGATCACCTTTTTAAAAGGTTATTCAACGCACATTGTAGGAGGAGCATTGACTTATTCATACAGTATACTAACTCCTAATGTGTATACGGTTACAATGAAATTATATAGGGATATGACTGGCGTTGCGGCTCCGGCTAATATACCTGTATCTATTCTAAAAGCAGATGGCAGTACGTATTTACCCAATGTTACCCTTAATCCTGTTTCAACGATCACTTTGCCGGTCGTTCTTCCTCCTTGTGCTACATCTCCAAGTGTGATCCCGCAAGTGGAAGAATATACTTACACAAACACAGTTACAATTCTACCAATTGCAGGTGGTGTTCATTTGTTTTATCAAACAAATGCAAGAAATCCGAATGCAACTAACCTAGTGAGTCCCGGAACAACGGGTGAAGGCTTTTACGCGTACATCCCGATGTATTATCGGGGTTGGTCAGAAAACTTTGAAGTACCGGATTGTGTAAATGGGACAACAGTCGATATTGGGGCTACGGCATGGACCCGAACTGTTACAGCACCAGGTGCATTACCGCTTGCAGCTGTAAATGCCGGTTCATTTCAGATTGTAAGTCAAAACAGTGGTACGAATGGAATTGTTACATGGGCTTCTGATGTGATTCCAATCAACACATTTACCAATGGTGTAAACTTAAGTGTAGGAGTTTTTGATCCGGCAACAAATACGTTAGAGAATGGCGATTCTATTCAGGTCCGTTATTCTATAAATGGTCTTCCAAGTGTGCCCTTTACAACCAATGGATTCTTCAGTAACGATTTTAATGGAAGAGCATTAGCAACAGCGTCTAATGTGATTGGGAACAGTGTTCAGATTTTTGTGCGTGTGAAATTTGATGCGCTTTCACCAAATGACGAGATCTACCAATTTGATATGCCGTCTATTTATGATAATACGTTCATTCCGAATAGTCAACCCGTTTTTCAATCACTTCCTCCTTTGCTTTTCTGTTCTACCAATACATTTGCCTTTAGTCAGGGTGCCCTTGATTCAGATGGTGACGTGTTAGTATATACGATGTTCACTCCTTACACGCATAATCCCCTTCCAACTTATTCCAATAATTTAGCGGTTATACCAACTGTCACATGGGCTGCCGGATTTTCAGCTCTTACTCCCTTTAACTCAGGCGGTCCTAATGTTACGCTTAATCCCGGAACAGGGTTGATGACAGGGGTTCAGCTTTTAAATGGAGGAAGGGTTTTTGGTATCAAGTGTTCTGAATACCGAGGCGGTAATTTATTAAGTGAAAGTACAAGAGACTTTGAAGTGATTGGTGTGACCTGTCCTCCTTTTGTTCCTGCACCACCTACTGCAGGCGCAGTCAATAATCCATTATGCGTAGGCCAAACTTTGAGTTTAACTGCTACATTCACTCCTGGCGCTACTTATAACTGGACAGGACCAAATAGTTTCACATCTAACTTACAGAATCCAACTATTGCAAATGTAACACTAGCCAACGCAGGTACCTATTCTGTTTCATTTAGTATTGGTGGATGTACGGGACCTCCGGGTACTGTTGCAGTTGTTGTGAATCCAACTCCTGCCACTCCAACTGCTGCTAGTAACTCTACAATTTGTGCTGGTGCTACGCTAAGTTTAACAGCACTTCCAAATGGTGCTGTGTATGCTTGGTCCGGACCAAATAGTTTTACTTCAAACGTTCAGAATCCAACTATAATAGGCGCTACAACTCTTGCAAGTGGAACCTATTCTGTTACACAGACTTTGTTAGGTTGTACAAGTTTGCCAGGTACAACAAATGTCACAGTGAATCCGGTTCCTGTAGCTCCAACCGCAGCTAGTAATTCCACTATATGTGCGGGTCAGAATCTTAATTTGACTGCACTTCCTAATGGCGCCACATCCTATAGCTGGAGTGGACCAAACAGTTTTACATCCAATGTTCAAAATCCAACAATTGTTGGTGCGACTACACTCGCAAGTGGTACTTACTCCGTTTCTCAAACCTTACTTGGATGTACAAGTCCATTCGGTACCACAAACGTAACTGTGAATCCAATTCCGGTAGCACCAACAGCTGCAAGTAATTCAACGATTTGTGCAGGTCAGAATCTCAATTTGACTGCGCTGCCAAATGGCGCCACTTCATACAGCTGGAATGGGCCTAACAGTTTTACATCCAATGTGCAGAATCCTACCATTGTAGGAGCGAGCGTTTTAGCGAGTGGTACCTACTCTGTGAATCAAACTGTATTGGGGTGTACAAGCGCATATGGGATCACGAATGTTACGGTTAATCCAATTCCGGCGACTCCCACTGCTGCCAGTAATTCAACCATATGTGCAGGTCAAAATCTGAATTTGACTGCATTACCTAATGGAGCTAGTTCTTATAGTTGGACAGGGCCCAACAGTTTTACCTCTAATATTCAAAATCCAACTATAGTAGGTGCAACCATCTTAGCAAGCGGAACTTATTCTGTGACTCAAACTTTGTTAGGTTGCAACAGCCTTCCGGGTACAACAAATGTAACAGTGAATCCGGTACCTGCTGCCCCGACTGCGGCGAGTAATTCAACAATATGTGCTGGACAAAATTTGAGTCTTACCGCATTACCAAATGGTGCTAATTCATACAGCTGGACAGGACCTAGCAGTTTCACTTCTAATATTCAGAATCCGACAATTGTTGGAGCAGGTGTACTTGCAAGTGGAGTCTATTCTGTCAACCAAACAATACTTGGATGTACAAGTCCATTTGGAACAACAAATGTGACTGTTAATCCAATACCGGCAGCACCTACTGCAGCTAGTAATTCTACAATTTGTGCTGGACAGAACTTAAGTCTTACTGCGAATCCCGGAGGAGCCGTTTATGCCTGGACTGGACCAAATAGTTTTACATCCAATGTGCAAAATCCAACAATTGTTGGTGCAACTACACTTGCAAGTGGAACTTATTCTGTTACCCAAACTTTGTTAGGTTGTACAAGTCTACCTGGTGCAACGAATGTGACTGTTAATCCACTTCCTGCTGCACCCACTGCAGCCAATAACTCTAGTATTTGTGCAGGGCAAACGTTGAGTTTAACAGCATTGCCGGGAGGAGGAATTTATTTTTGGACAGGTCCGAATAGCTTTACATCAAATGTTCAGAATCCTACAATTGTAGGAGCAACAATTTTAGCAAGTGGAACTTATTCCGTTTCTCAAACTTTATTAGGATGTACTGGTCCGTTTGGTACCACAGATGTAACTGTGAACCCTATTCCTGCAACACCAACTGCAGCAAGTAATTCAACAATTTGTGCAGGACAAACATTAAGTTTAACAGCAAATCCGGGTGGAGCATTTAGTTATAACTGGACAGGACCAAATAGTTTTACTTCCAATATTCAGAACCCTACTATAGCTGGTGCTACTACATTAGCAAGTGGTACTTACTCTGTCTCTCAAACTGTTCTTGGATGTACAAGTCCTTTAGGGATAACAAATGTCACTGTGAATCCGATACCGTTAACTCCTACGGCCGCGAATAATTCAACACTTTGTGCAGGATTGACATTGAGTCTTACAGCAAATCCGGGTGGAGCTTTTACCTATAGCTGGACCGGACCGAATAGTTTTACTGCGAACGTCCAAAATCCTACTATCATCGGTGCAACTACACTTGCCACGGGTATGTATTCTGTTACTCAAACAGTTTTAGGTTGTGAAAGTTTACCGGGTACGACCAGTGTTACAATTGTGCCTCCTCCTTCTGCACCGGTTGCAGGAAGCAATTCAAGCCTCTGTGTTGGAGCAACATTGAGTTTAACAGCAACATTTACTCCAGGAGCAATCTATAACTGGAGTGGACCCAATAGTTTCACTTCATCTGCGCAAAATCCTACGATATCTCCCGTAACATTAGCAGCGAATGGGAATTATTCAATTTATATTGGATTGCCTGGGTGTGCCGGACCTACTGTAGTAGTAAACGTGATCGTGAATCCGATCCCGGCAGCGCCAACTGCAGCAAGTAATTCATCTATCTGTGCAGGGCAAACTTTGAGTTTAACAGCGAATCCGGGTGGAGCCTTTGCTTATAACTGGACTGGACCAAATAGTTTTACGTCCAATATTCAAAATCCGACTATTGTTGGTGCAACAACACTGGCAGCAGGTGTTTATTCAGTTTCTCAAACAGTCTTAGGTTGTACAGGTCCAATAGGAACTACAAGTGTTACAATCATTGACACGCCATTAGCTCCAACGGCAGCGAATAATTCTACCATTTGTGCCGGTGGTACCTTGAGTTTGACAGCGAATCCAGGTGGAGGATCCTTTATCTGGAATGGTCCGAATAGTTTTACATCCAACATACAGAATCCGGTTATAGTGGGGGCAACTACTCTGGCAACTGGTATGTATACGGTTAATGTAACTGTGAACGGTTGTACCAGTGCGGACGCGACCACAAGTGTGACGATCGTGTCACCTCCATCTGCGCCGATCATTAGCAGCAATTCAACACTTTGTGCAGGTGCAACTTTAAGTTTGACAGCAACATTCACACCGGGTGCAATTTATAATTGGTTCGGTCCAAATAGTTTCACTTCTTCTGTACAGAACCCTACAATTTCTCCGGTTACAATTGCTGCAAGTGGGGTTTACTCTGCTTACATTGGTTTGGCTGGCTGTTCGGGTCCAACAGTGACATTGATCGTTTCAGTAACTCCTCTACCGGCAGCTCCTACTGCAGCAAATAACTCAACGCTTTGTGCAGGATCTACTTTGAGCTTAACAGCCAATCCGGGTGGTGCCTTATCCTATTCATGGACCGGACCGAATAGTTTCACGGCAAATGTTCAGAATCCAACTATACCAAATGTTTCTGTGCTTGCTTCTGGCGATTATTCTGTGACTCAAAATGTATTGGGTTGTGACAGTCCTCCCGGAATAACTAGCGTAACAATTAATCCAATTCCAAATCCGCCAAATGGAATCAGTAATAGTCCGGTTTGTGGAGGTGGTGCTTTAACGTTTACCTTGAATCCTTCCGGAGGAATTTATTTCTGGAGTGGTCCAAATAGTTTTACTTCAACGTTACAGAATCCTACCATTTCACCTGCCCCTCTGGCTGCTAATGGAAATTATACAGTTACTTACACTGTTTTAGGTTGTACGAGTGCACCGTTAATTATTACCGCTTCTGTTGGAGCTATTCCAAATGCAGCTGATGCTTCAGGAATTACTCCTTTGTGTTCAGGATCAACATTGAGCTTAAGTGCTAATTTTACAGCCAACGTTACGTACAATTGGACGGGCCCGAATAGTTTCACTTCTAATCTTCAGAATCCGATAATTGTAGGAGCAACTACACTTGCAGCAGGTGTATATACGGTCGTAACAAGTATCAATGGTTGCACCGGCCCTGCTTCTACAGTTGCAATTGTTGTTGATGAACTAGCTGTTATTGATGCAGGTCTTGCGAGAGATACAATTTGTGCAACTGCTATCATACCACTGAATGGTACTCTTATTGGGAATGGTTATACCAGTATATGGACAACCGCAGGTAGCGGAACGATTACAAACCCATCAACATTGATCACAACATATACGATGAGTCCTGCCGACACCACTGCCGGTCTAGTAAAATTCTACCTTTCAACCGTAGGTGGGGGTTGTCCGACACAAAAAGATTCCATAGAGTTTGTTGTATTGCGAGCTCCTTACATAGATGTTGCCTCAGTAGGACCATGGTGTAAAAACAGATATGTTGTATTTACTTCAACAATAACAGGCGTAACTAATACGGGTACATGGACAACTTCCGGTTCAGGATCCTTCAATCCAAATATTGGGGCACTTAATGGATTATATATACCAAGTTCAGCCGATACCGCTGCAGGATTTGTAAAACTAAGACTCGAAACAACGAATAATAAAGGTTGTTTATCAAGGCTTGATTCTTTGATGATCAGTTTTATTACTAGTCCGATTGCGAATTTTACAAGTAATACAGCTTGCTCCAATAAGCCGATCACATTCACAGATCTATCCATCCCAACTGCATCCATTGCAACGTATAATTGGAACTTTGGAGATGGGGTAGGCACTTCTGGCAATGCCAATCCAACTTATTCTTATGCAACAAGCTCTACATATACGATTCAACATATTGTAGTGATGAGTAACGGTTGTGTAGATACTGTAGAGAAAACATTGAAAGTGAATGTTTCTCCTTTAGCTGACTTTACTTCTACAAGTACTTGCGTTGGTAAGAATTCTATGTTTTTCAGTAACTCAACAATTTCCAGCGGCTCGATTTCCGCCTATAACTGGAATTTTGGCGATGGAGGAAATTCCACTTTAAAAGATCCAATTCATATTTTCCCGAATACAGGTACATTCAGTATAACATATACTGTCACATCAGATAGCGGATGTGTTTCCACAACTGTGAAAGTGATCACTGTCACTCCACGTCCTACTGCTAACTTCACAATGTCTCCAAATCCGGTTACGGCTTATGAAAATGTATTCTGTACAGATCAAAGTATACCGGCCGGATCGCCTATTGTTGGTTGGTATTGGAATTTTGCAAATGGAACAACGGGTAATGTGCAAAATCCAACTACAATGTACTCTGATAAAGGAATATTCACGGTTACGTTAGCAATAACAGATGCGTTCGGATGTTCCGACACTGTAACAAATGATATCATGGTGGCCTTACCACCACTAGTTCCTTCTGCATTCACACCAAACGGTGACGGACATAATGATATATTGTTTGTAAAAGGAGGGCCTTTCAAAAAAATGACTATGAGTGTTTATAATAACTGGGGTGAACTGATCTTTGTGAGTGACAATCAGGATAACGGATGGGATGGTAAATACAAAGGGCAAAATGCTCCGTTAGGAGTTTATGTATGGATCCTTGATGTAGAACAGTATAACGGAGTATCGGTCAGAAAGACCGGTGATGTAACCATTTTAAAATAATAAAAGATGAAGAAGCTAATTATTTTATCGGCACTGTTTTGCATATGTTTAGGAAAACTGAGTGCGCAGGATTTTCACTTGTCATTATATGATGCTGGTCCATTATTCTTGAATCCGGCATTAACAGGTGTAATTGATACGAAACTCAGAATTCATGCTCAATACAGAAATCAATGGAAATCTGTATCCAATAAACCATTCAACACCGCTTTGATCAGTGCAGATATGCCGAAAGGAAAGTGGGGCTATGGCATGCAGATCATCAACATGAGAGCAGGTGTGGGTGGGTATAATGTATTTCAGACATTATTCTCTACCGGTTATACATTACCAATAGACAAGCAAAAAACGCACAGTGTTTCTTTTGGGTTGCAGGCCGGATTTACTCAGAAATCAGTACGGGTAGAAAGATATTCATTTGACGAGCAGTATATCACTAAGGATGGAGGATCTTTTAGCAAAGACGTGGATAATAATGAGGACTTCAATAGGGTATCTCAGATTCTTCCTCAGGTGAACGCCGGATTCATGTATTACTATTCAAAGCAACAGAGTAGAGTGAATCCTTTTTTGGGAGTAAGCGGATTCAATTTAACCAAGCCCAGGGAAACTTTCTTTGATATGAATAACCATTTACCACTCAGATTTTGTATTCATACAGGTATTCGCGTGAATATCACCGAAACATTCTACGTGTTACCAAAAGTATTAATAATGAAACAAGGAAAAGCGACGGAACAAACCTACGCTGTTGATGCAGGATATTTTCTACAGCAAGGCGACCTTTTTATTCTGGGAGGATATGTATTCAGAGCGAAAGATGCCAGCATCTTTAGTATTGGATGCAAGAAACTGGATTATACATTAAAATTTGCATACGATATCAATACATCTTCCCTGAAAACAGTTTCACGTGCACGTGGTGCGTACGAAATATCGCTGACCTATCTGTTTGGCAGAGAAAAAATCAATAAAGTGAAACATTGTCCTCGAATCTAATTCTATGAGATCCCTTCTTTGTAAATTGTTGCCGGTATTAATTACCTGTCTTGTTTCTGATTGTTTTTCTCAATCCAAAAAAATGTGGATTGAAGGTGGTGATAAAGCATTCAAAGAAAGAGATTATTCAACTGCTATTTTGTATTACCTGAAGGTGATCGATGATACATCAGTTATGAAATCGGTTGTGCTTCCCTATGAAGTTCAGTTAGTCAATCAGAAATTTAAGCCGGATTCGACCAAAAAGCACAAGAGGGATACATTAAAAATAGCGAAAATAGATACTTCTGCCAAGAATAGAAACAAGGGTGCTTTGGAATCATTAAAAAAATCGCATCCAAAAGAATATGTTTATTTCAAACTCGGGGAAGCGTATCGTTTTAATGCGGAACCTTCAAAGGCTGTGGAATACCACCGTATGTGCGCAGAGAGTGGAAAATATCCTGATAGTAGGTACTTCCTCGGTCTATCTCTAATGAATGAAAGGAAGTATCAGAATGCAATGGATGAGTTTGAGAAATACATCAATTCAGGAACTAAAAATGATTCCTTGGCAGCCTTAGCACAGAAAATGGAAGGGGGCTGTTACCTTGGGTTGGACAGCATGAATGTGAAACGCGAGATCAAAATAAGAATGCCGGATACAAATTCAATCAATAAGGGTAATTCAAGTTTTGGAGCGTGTTATGACCCCTCAAGTCAAAAAATTATTTTCACCAGTGCCAGAAAAGGAAACGTGATCAAGGATCCAAAAAAAGAAGTTGGAGACTATCTATGCGATCTTTTCTCTTCTGAAAAAACTGACACTGCTTGGATTTCAGCGGTCAATTTTGGTGCACCCCTCAATACGAATGAACACGAAGCTGCCTCTTCGATTGGCCCTGATAATACGATCTATTTTACGAAATGGAACGATATGAAACCGGATGATGTGTGTATTTATCAAGCAAAGATGCAGAACGAAAGAGTTTATCAACCTCAGAAGATGTCACCTGCTGTTAATGTTAGTGGTTTTAAGGCCATGCATCCTTCAATCAGCAGTGATGGTAAGAGGTTTTTCTTCTCTTCTAACAGACCAGGTGGAAAAGGAGGGTTAGATATATGGATGTGTACAGTGGATGAGTCAGGCATGATGAGTGAGCCAAAGAATGTTGGAGCTCCAGTGAATACAGCAGGCGATGAGGAAACGCCGTTCTATCATGTGCTATCTGGACAACTTTATTTTAGTTCTAATGGTCTGGTTGGACTAGGCGGCTTAGACATCTTTAAAGCTGAATTCAATGCTGATGAAAATTTGTTTGGAATTCCTGTAAACATAGGTGCTCCAATAAACTCCAGCAACGACGATGCTTATTTTATTATGGAAAAGACACAGCAGAGGGGTCTGTTTTCCAGTGACAGAGCTGAGTGTCCAGGTGGAAATTGTTATAAGATCTATGAGTTTGTAAGCGAACCAATACGTTTTGATGTTAGTGGAATTGTGTTCGATTCAAAAACAAATGAACCTATGCCGATGGCTTTGGTGACAATAAGAAATGTGCACAATGATGACGATATTCAAATGATTCCAACCAACGAAAAGGGAGAATATTTCGCAGAATTGAAAGCAGGTGCAGAATATTTTATGAAAGCCCAGAAAAATAAATTCTTTGGGGATGCAGCAAGCGTACTTACAAAAGATAAATCGGCCACCACACATTTTGAGAATCAAGATTTCTTTCTAACTGCAATTCCGGAAGGAGAAATTGAAATTCAAGGTATAGAGTATGATTTTAATAGCGCTGCCCTTCGACCTGTTTCCATGGCAAGTTTAGATAAAATAGCGGAACTACTGATTTTGAATGACAATTTAACAGTGGATATTGAGGCGAATACAGATAGTCGCGGAAATGACGCTTACAACCTGAAGTTATCTCAGGCAAGAGCCCAGTCTTGCGTAGATTATTTAATTTCTAAAGGCGTGACTGCCAATAGGTTATCATCAAAGGGGAATGGTGAGACAAAGCCTTTGATAACTGACGAGGAGATAAAGAAAATGGTTGCGAAAAGTCCCGAATTTGAAGCTGCCCATCAAAAAAATAGGAGAACCGCATTAAAGATTGTTGGCGAATCTAAAATTAACATCATAAACAGCGGGAAATAATACCCGCAACTCAATTCTATTTGACTTGTTAGCGATTTTTGCTTAGTAAAAAGCGGAGCAGAAGCAGTGAAAATAAGAAAAAAATCACTATTTTCGTGAGATTCGATCAAATGTGATTTTATGTTAAAACGTCTCAAGTTTTGTTTATTGTTCGTCGTCTTATTTACTACGAGCAAAGCACAGGTGGATACAAGCTTCTGGTTTGTGGCTCCTGATATTTCTTCTACATTAGGAGATAATCCAATTAATCTCCATGTACAGACTTATAATCAGGCAGCTACTGTTTATGTGAGACAGCCTGCGAATTTGGGTGGAGTGAATGCCACACTTACAATTCCTGCAAACACTGTTCAGGTTTTGAATTTGACGTCTTCTTTGACGTCAGTGGAAAGCGCTCCTGTGAATACGGTTACCAATAAAGGGATCTACATCAGCTCTAATAACAATGTTTCAGTTTATTATTCTATCGGAGCAGCGAACAATAAGGAAATGATCAGTCTTAAAGGTCAGCGCGCCAAAGGCGATGATTTTTATATTCCTATCCCAAACACATTAACAACTGCTGTCACACCAACTAACGGAGGTGTAGGTTTTGATATTGTTGCAACCGGTACAGGTGTTACTGTATTGTTGATCACACCACGAGCAGCCTGTATTAGTAGAGCAAAGAATGTGACCTTCGCAGTTAATTTAAATCAGGGAGAAACTTTTTCAGTTCGCGATAACAACGCAGTTAATCCAAGCGAGCTTGCTGGTTCTATTGTGTCTGCCAACAAGGATATTTGCGTCACAGTAAGTGGTATGGTGCGAAATACAAGTACTGCCTGTGTTTCTTATTTCGCTGATCAGATAACGACGAGTGATGATCTAGGAAAACATTATGTTATTTTACGAGGAGATGGAAACGTGGACATGGCTTATGTTCTCGCTACTGTGAATTCTACCAGTCTTCAGATCACAACTGGTGGATCAACAGTGAATACCATGATCAGTTTTGGTGAAACCTATTCCGTGGATGTGAATGCACCTATGAGTTACATTAATTCTACACAGCCAATTTATGTTTTACATACTAGCGCTTATGGATGTAAATTCAGCGGAGCTCAGGTTCCACCGGCATTTTGTGCTGGTTCATACACTTCTGCTTTTACAAGATTAAGCAGTGATTCTTTGAACTTGAATTTAGTTACAAGGACCGGTTTTCAGAATACGTTCACTTTAACCAGCGACGGAACGAATGTGCCAATTCTGGGAAGTAGTTTCACCGTTGTTCCCGGTTCTTCAGGAGCATTGGTAGCAGCAAAATTGTACTTTCCTACTAGCAGTATTGCTGTTGGATCACATAATCGCTTGAGTAATAATCAGGATCTTTTTGGAGTAGGTGTTATCAATGGAAGTACCGGGGGTGGCAGTGCTTATGCTTATGGTTCTGAGTTTGGATCAAGTGCATTCGTGATTGCCAACTCTGTGCCCAGTGCAACAATATGTTCCAACACAACCTATACACTAAATGGTTTAATAGGAGGTGGCCCAATCACTGGATTTTGGACTTCAACAGGTTTGGGAACCTTATCAGGACCGAACACTCAAATAATCAATAATATCTATACACCAAATGTACTCGACACGGTTATTGATCCACTGATCTTTACTCTTAATTCATCCGGAATCTGTCCCAATGTTTCTAATTCTTTTTCACTTTTTGTAAAACAGGCTCCAATCGTGAATGCAGGAATCGATCAAACAATTTGTTCGAATAATGCAACAGTTCAATTGAACGGAAACGTACTCGGTCCAACTAATCAAGGTATATGGAATGTAGTAGCGCCGGGGAATGGAACATTTTTACCGAATGTAAGTGTTTTAAATCCTACCTATACCTGTTCGAATACAGACACAACTTTGAACAAACTTAAATTTGTTCTGACCAGCACCAATAATGCGGGATGTTTGCCTGTGTGGGATACAGTCGTCGTGTTCATGAATCATGCGCCACTGGTTTTTTCTAGTTTAACAAAACCTCTGGTAAAATGTTCGAATAATCCGGGTGTATTCTTAAGCGGAAGTATCGCGGGAACCGTAACAAGCAGTGGATCGTGGACAAGCACAGGGACAGGCTTCTTCAATCCGAGTAATCTCTCGCTCATCACCAGTTATATTCCTACCCCTGCTGATATTGCAACAGGAACAGTGCAGCTTAAACTTACGAGCACAAACAATCAACAATGTAAACCTGTATCTGATAGCGTAATTGTAATATTTGGTCAGCCACCTGTTGTCAACGTCGGAATTGATTTGAACAGTTGTAAAAACAATCCGGTATTCACACTTTCCGCCAATATCACGGGAACCGTTACAAACACAGGTGAATGGTATGGTGGAACTGGAACTTATTCTCCATCCAATACAGATTTAACTCCCAGTTATACCGCTTCACCGGCCGAAATTGCAGCAGGATTTGTAATACTGTCTTTTAGCACAACAAATAACGGACTTTGTACCGGAGTATCAGATCAATTAAGAATTGACCTGAGAGATGATCCTATTCCTAATTTCAGTACAAACATCGTTTGTATGAATCAGCTGACGAATTTCACAGATCTCACTATCAATACTGAACCTTTATCAACTATCAATTCTTGGTTTTGGAGATTTGGTGATGGTGTTACAAGTAACTCACTGAATCCTTCATATACTTATACTACGCCGGGTACGTTTACGGCTATGCTGATCGTTGGAAATAGTTATGGATGTAAAGATTCAATTAAAAAGAATGTCATTGTTTATGCCTTACCAACTGCAAGCATGAGTATTTCCCGTGTTTGCAGTGGATCTGAGCAAGAGATCACATTTAAAGATGAATCATCAATTTTACCTCCTGCAACAATTCCAAATCCTGGAGGATATTATTGGGACTTCGGAGGATTCGGATTCTCGATTGCAAAAGACACTTCAATCATTTTCCCGTCACAGGGTATCTATAACATCACGCATATAGTAACTTCGATCAACGGATGTAATGCAACCGTTTCTCAATCACTTAATATCACACCTAAGCCAATTGCGCAGTTCTTCTATGATCAGACCCTGAATCCTTCGCTTCAAACAGATGTGACTTTTCTTGACTCTTCAAGATCGGCCGTAACATGGTTCTGGAATTTTAATAATGGTTCAACAAGCACATTACAGAACCCCGTAACCTTTTATACGACAAACGGAGATTATACTGTAACACTCACCATTACAGATCAGTTCGGTTGCCAGACTTCAACGTCTAAAGTAGTAAAGGTTAGAAACATTGTTGAGGACGTGGCAGAATTGATCCCTAACATCATTACACCAAATGGAGATGGAAAGAACGATGAGTGGCAATTGTTCTTTATAAATAAATATTATCAGGAGGCAGAAGTTGATATTTATAACAGATGGGGTGAACATATCTTCCACAGTGTTGGTTACGCCAATAACTGGACAGGTACCTACTTGGGAAGTCCACTTCCTGTTGGAGTTTACTTCTATGTGATCAAACTAAACGACAAGGATAACAGGATTTATAAAGGAACCATTAACCTTTTGAAGTAAGAAGATGAAAAAAACGATCTATATAGCGCTTTTAGTATTCCTTGGAAAAGGGATCGTTGCGCAACAGCAGACATTGTTCACGAACATTGTGCTTCATCAGTACATGTACAATCCCGCTTATGCAGGTTCAAATCCTGGTATGGAATTCAATGCCAGTTACAGGAATCAATGGACTGGATTTGCAGGCGCCCCAAAAACAATGGCAGCAAGCGGATACAGTACTTTAAAGAAAAGACCAAACATGGCCATCGGCGGGTTGATTTACAGTGACAAGATCGGGTTGATGCAAAGAACTTCTTTTTATGGTTCATACAGTTATCATTTAAAATTAAATAAAACGTATAATCTCGGCTTCGGATTGGCATTAGGTGGAGTACAGTATAATGTGAAGGTCTATGACGCCGTACCTTATGATAAAGATGACGAATTCCTGAAGAATGATATATTGAACGCGAATGCTTTTGATGCGAATTCAGGTCTCTATTTTTATAGCAAGAAATATTTCCTCGGAATCAGTTCAGCTCAAATGGTTAACGGCAAGATCTATTGGTTTGATAAGGAAGGAAGATTAACGAGACACTTCTATATATCTACAGGTTATAATCAGGTATTGGATAAAAAGAAAAAAGAATGGGTATTACAACCTTCAGTCCTTGCACGTTTCAATACCCCAACCCCTTATATGATGGAGTTAACTACCCGGGTGATCTACAAGGAATCGTACTGGCTGGGAGGTTCCGCGCGTGTTTGGAAGAATTTCGATAAAAAATGGAAATCTGCATCAGCATGTGTGTTGGTAGGATTAACTGTAAGTAAACAATTTACGGCAGCTTATAGTTTTGATTATTCGTTAACCGCATTGAAACAATATAACAATGGTTCTCATGAGATCATGCTTACGTATACTAAAGCTGCAAAGAAAAGAAAAACTGCAAGTGAGAAAGTATTGGATGCTGACGAAGGTGAGTTCAACAATATTGACAACAGTATGAAAACAAATTTAAAAAACAAAAAGAAAGAGGAGGCTAAACATGACTAAGCGTTTAAAAATTCTGGTTCTTGCGTGTATCGCATTGTTGAGTGTATCTAGGTCCATCGCTCAGGTTGATACCGTATTCTGGTTTGCTGCCCCTTGGGTAACGCCGGATCATACTTTTCGTGATGCAGTTAAAATGCACATTGCAGGTAATCCCGGTACAACTGTAAGATTGTGGCAACCTGCTGCACTATTACCTAATAAGTATGACACTGTCTTTACTTTACCTGCATCGGGCTATTTTGCCTATACTTTTTGGCGAGATGCTGCCTGTACCTTAACCAACATCGGTTATGACTCATTGGAATGCCGACCAGCTGATGCTGTTTTGCCTTATGGTATAAAGGTACTTGCCTCAAATACGGTTACTGCTGTATATGATGTGGTGACAAGAGCCAACACTTTTTATAATCCCGAAACCTTTTCATTAAAAGGTCAGAATGGCCTTGGAACAGAGTTCGTGTGTCCATTTCAAAATGTACGATTCAATCAGACCCTCGGAAATCTGGGAGGTACTCCTCCGGGTGTTATGCAACCCAAACAACAGATCAATATTGTTGCAACAATGTCTAATACCACGATCTGGATCAGACCTAAATGTGCAATCATCGGTCACCCGGCAAATATTACTTATAGCGTCTTACTCGTAAATGCCGGTGATTGTTATACTGCCGAAAATTTAGTTCAAAATACAAATGTCGCCGGAAACAATCTTTCAGGTTCCATTGTTACTTCCAATAAACCTATTGCCGTAACTGTTACTGATGACTCTGTACGAGGTGTAACAGGTTGTTTCGATCTCATGGGTGATCAATTGGTTCCAACAGATATCGTGGGTAGAGAATACATTGTGATCGGTGGAAAAATGGGAGTTACTGAGTTTGAAGGTGCCTTCGTGGTTGCCACTGAAAATTTCACACAATTGAATATAAATAATGGTGTTGCTCAACCTCCTGTCATGATGAACAAAGGAGATACTTATTATTTTCCTGTTCCGACAAATACACTTTGTTATATTCTTGCATCAAAGAATGTGTATGTACTACATATGACTGGTTTTGGTTGTGAGTTAGGTGAAGCTTTGCTTCCTCCAATGGATTGTGGTGGATCTAACAATATTAAATTCAGCCGTAACAACAATCAGCGATACTTCTTAAATGTATTGTGTCAAACTTCCATTGTAAATAATTTTACCTTGAATGGTAATCCAGCCTTACTTACTGCGCCAAACTTTACCATCGTGCCAGGTACCGGCGGCTTCTATAGTGCAGCCCAGGTGGAATATAACCTTGCGCAAATTCCGATAAGTACAAGTACTCTCTCAAATCTATTATCCAATAATACAGCAACAAATACTGTGTTTTCGTTAGGAGTTTACAACGGTGATCTGACAACAGGAAATATGTATCACTATATGTCCCTCTTCTTCCGTAAAACTGTTCTTATTACTCCAACCATCAGTCCTATCTGCTTTGGATCAACGCCAACGATCGCTCTCACTGGTACTATTACCGGTGGGGTGAATAATGGTTACTGGACCATTTTAGCAGGCAACGGCACCTTAAGTCCCGGATATGGTTCTGCTGCGGTTTATACCTTGGCTCCTGGTGATGCAACGATTGATACATTGCGTTTTAATCTGATCTCCGATAAAAACTGTAAGGGCGATTCAGTGATGAAGATCGTGAAGATTAAAGTTCACAGACTTCCTGTCCCTGTTATCACAAATACAATTGCTCCTTTATGTAAGAACAATGTAACTTTTATTAACCTGAATGGTAGTGTGACTTATGGAGTAGGATCGTGGAGTGGAGGAAACGGTGGTTCATTTGGAGTACCGGGACCAATCACAACCTATACCCCTTCCGGAGCTGATCTTTCAGCAGGCACCATAACACTCACGCTCACTGGCTCTAGTACAGTCGGTTGTGCGTCCGCGGCCGTCAGTATGACAGTAGGATTCATAGATCCACCTATTGTAAGTCCCGGCGCCAATACTCTTGTCTGCACCAACTCATCTTCATTACTTTTAAACGGAAGTATTTCAGGATATACTGTAGGTATCTGGAATAGTACAGGTACTGGACTCTTCTTCCCAAGTAATGCTACTCCTTCTGCAACGTATATGTTGAGCATTGGAGATCTTTCTTTAACAACAATAATTTTTAGTTTGACTTCAGTTCCTGATCCTTCAACTGGTTGTGCTCCTGAAACCAGAACGATGCTGGTGAATGTGATCCCGAAGCCTGTTGTGAATGCAGGTGCAGACTTTTCAGTTTGTGCGAGCAGTTCACAGATCCTTTTGAATGGAAGTATTAGTGGGGCAGCAACAACAGGATCATGGACGACAGTGAACGGTAGTGGAACTTTCCCTCCTCCGAATGCAGTTCCACAAGCCACCTATCTGGTTGGTCCGGGTGACGTAGCAGCTGGAACATTGACCATGGTGTTGAATTCTGATCCTGGTACATGCCCAACAGCCAATGATACTTTAAAGATCTTTATTGTCAGCGATCCAATACTAACGGTTCCTTCTAATACGACCGTTTGTGAGAATGCCAATATTGTATGTAACGGTACCATAACTGGTGCTGTGAATGCAGGTTACTGGACAGCTAGTCCGGGTGGTGGAATTTTCACGCCAACCAATTCATTGATGGGATGTTTATATACGCCTTCTACTAATGATATCAATGCAGGAACTATTGTAATGACACTGCATTCGGATCCGTTCTTCTGTGGCTCAACAACGAAATCATTCACGGTAACAGTGATAAATTCACCGGACGCTAACTTTGTCTATCCAACACTAGGACGATGTAAGGACGCAGGAATTACATTTACCAATACTTCAGCAGCGAACGGTTCTCCTACTCTAAATCCGATTTGGGATTTTGGGGATGCAAGTGGCGTTTCAATCTCTCAAACTCCATTGCATACGTATACCAATTCAGGTTCTTATTTAGTAACACTTACTGTTACTGGTAATAATGCTTGTTTCGACACGATCACCAAGCGAATTGGAATAGCACCATTACCGATCTCTGATTTCTCTGTAACCAACGCTTGTGCGGGTTCAACTGCTATCTTTAGAGAAACAGCGCAAGCATTACCTGGTGGTGGTTTCATTACAACATGGTCTTGGTTATTTGGCGATACACCTCCAACACCATCGGTGACAGGAATCCCAACCACAACGGTAGGCCATATCTATGGAAATGCAGGTATTTATTATGCTGCTCTGACAGTTTCAACGAATATTGGTTGTTTACATACTTCCACTCAAACACTTAATATATCGCCTCAACCCGCAGCCGAATTTGCAATGAGTAATAATCCGGCCGTTGCGCAGGAGCCGATCTACTTCTCTGATTTCTCTACTCCTTCTGCAAACTTATACTCTTGGTTCTGGCAATTTGGTGATGAGATAACAGCAACCGGGGCTAATCCTTCGCACTCTTATCCGAACGCAGGCACTTACACAATACTATTGACTGTTACAGATAACAATGGATGTACAGATACAGTAAGTCATCAGATCGAGATCACTTTATTGCCACAAGTCCCTACAGCATTCACACCGAACAATGACAATAACAATGATCTTCTCTTTGTAAAAGGCGGACCATTCGATAAAATGTTATTCCGTGTTTATGACAATTGGGGTGAACTTCTATTCGAAACAACAGATCAGTCAAAAGGATGGGATGGTAAAAAGAACGGTAAAGAACAACCTGTTGGTGTTTATGTCTGGACCTTGGAAGTAGACATGTACAATAACCGACAGGTCAAGAAGAATGGTGATGTAACACTAATAAGGTAAAAAATTAAGCAAATGAAGAATATAAAAAGATACCTGATCCTCGCTTCATTGTCATTAACGACAGTGATAAAGGCACAGGATTTCCATTTAAGTTTGTATGATGCGGCCCCGCTATTTCTTAATCCGGCAATGACCGGATTGGTAGAAGGTAAAATGCGGGCGCATGCTCAATACCGTAATCAGTGGAATGCAATTGCGTACAAGCCATTCAGCACAGCTTTGGTGAGCTTTGATATGCCCTACCAGAAATGGGGATTTGGCGGACAGATCTCAAACATGAGAGCCGGTTTCGGAAATTACAATGTATTGCAGTTTCTTGCATCTGCAGCATACGATGTGCCTATTGATAAGAATAAGTATCACAATCTTGCTTTTGGTATGCAGTTAGGATTCACTCAAAAGAAAATTGAATACCAGATCTTTTCTTATGATAACCAATGGACCACCGCAGAAGGAGGTTCTTTCAATAAAGCTGCATCGAATGGTGAGAATTTTTCCGGTCAAACTGCATTTCAGGAAGCAGTGAACGCAGGTTTGCTTTATTTTTACGCGAAACAACAGTCAAGGATCAATCCATTTGCAGGTATCAGTGGATTCAATCTCACCCAGCCAAAAGAATCATTTACAGGATACAACAACCGACTTCCCGTTCGCTTGTATTTTCATACAGGAGTACGTGTGAACATTTCCGAATTACTTTACGTGATTCCAAAGGTGCTTGTTTACAAACAAAAGAATATTGTTCAGCAAACCTATGCGCTTGATGCCGGTTATTTTTTCAAAGGCGAAAAGTTTTACGCCCTCGCGGGTTATATTTTCCGTGCCAAGGATGCCAGTATTTTTAATGTTGGTTTCAGAAAAGACAATTACGTTTTCAAATTAGGTTATGATTTCAATACTTCCAGCTTAAGGAACACATCCAAGAGCAGAGGAGCTTATGAGATCTCTATCACCTGGCTGGGTCGCAAGACCAAGAATCAGGAAATTAAAAACTGCCCACGACTCTAAGAATTATTATGTGTAAACTAAAATCTCTTCTCGCATTAGCAGGACTTTTTTTGTTCAGCAATACATTTTCACAATCCAAAAAAGTATGGATTGAGATCGCAGATAATGCCTACGAAAAACACGATTTCGCTACTGCCGCTGTTTATTATGCTAAAGTGCTTGATGACACCACGGTTCTAAGAAGCTATGTTCTCCCTTATGAAGCTCAGCTTGTGAATCTGAAAATGAAATCACTTTTTGTAGTTCCTGAATTGAAAGTAACGCACAGAAAGGACAGTACAAATGCCACAAAAGAAGTGATGTCAGGTACAAGTAAGTTTGATTTCATCTTATATCGTCTTGCTACCAGCTATAGAAGAAATTTTGACTATCCTCATGCGGTTGAAGCGTATAAAAAATGTGTTGAAAGAAAAGTTTATCCGGATGCTCCTTATTATTACGGCCTTTCATTAATGGCATTGAAGCGCTATCAGGAGGCAATGACCACTTTTGATGGATACGCAGTAGAAAGAGTAGGTACTGATTCACTTCTGAGACTGGCAACCAAAAAACAACAGGCTTGTTTCTTTGCTCTGGATTCAATGACTCCAAAAAAGAGAGTGATCGTAAAGAAAATGGATTCGCTTGTGTTTAACAGGGGAACCAGCAGCTTTGCTCCACAATATTATTTGAGTAATAATAAAATGATCTTTACCAGTGCGCGCAGAGGCGGGGTAGTGACAGATCCTGAAAAACAAGATTCTAAATATTATTGTGATCTTTATTATTCTACTTTAGATGATACCATTTGGCAGCGTCCTGTTAATTTTGGACGACCTGTAAATACATCTTTGCATGAAGGTGCTGCTGTTTTTACTCCTGATGAGGTTATGTTATTCACCAGATGGAGCGACAACAACAGAGATGAATCATTCATTTATATGGCGAGAACTTTGGAAGGTAAATTCTATGAAGCCATGAAGCTGGGAGCAAATGTGAATGCCCCGGGTTATAAGACTCAGCAACCCTATGTTACCAGTGATGGCCATATGTTGTTTTTCTCTTCTAACCGTCCGGGTGGTAAAGGTGGATTTGATATCTGGTACGCGAATATTTCACCTGAAGGATTTATTGGTGAAGCAAGAAATTTAGGATCGCCGATTAATACCGAAGGAGATGAGGTAACCCCTTTCCTTCATTCAATTAGTAATACTTTATACTATAGTACGAACGGATTAGTTGGACTAGGTGGATTGGATGTGCACAAATCTTCTTTTAATCCCGATGATTCTACTTATGCCGCACCGGTGAATTTAAATGCACCTATCAACTCAAGTAAAGATGATGCCTATTACATTGTTGAGAAATTAGGAACGCGAGGATTCTTTGCCAGTGACAGAGAGGATTGTCCGGGTGGACATTGCTACGACATCTATGAATATTTAAATGATCCTTTGGTGTTCAATCTAGAGGGCGTTGTTTACGATGAGGTAACCAATAATCCTATCCCTGCGGCACTTGTGACAGTGATCGATGTTCACGGAGCGGATGATCCATTGTATCTTGTTACGGATGAGACCGGTTTTTACAAGACACCCTTAAAATCGCATATGGAATACTTTTTGAAAGCACAAAAGACCGGTTATTTTGGTAGGGCTGATGAAGTGATCACAAAAGGAAAAACGGAATCTGAATTATTTATGAGAGACTTCTTTCTGGGTAAGATTCCTGAAGGAGATATAGAGATCGAAGGAGTGGAGTATGATTTTGATAAAGCCACTTTGCGCCCTAAATCTTTGGAAGTATTGGATAAGATCATCGACCTTCTCAAGATCAATGACAACTTAAGTATAGAATTAAGTTCTCATACCGATGCACGAGGTAATGATGCATACAACATGCGTTTATCACAGGGTCGTGCGCAAAGTTGTGTGGATTATATGTTGAGCAAGGGAATTTCGAAGGATAAGATCCATGCGAAAGGTTACGGTGAAACAAAGCCGATCATACCTGAAGAGGAGATCAATAAAATGGTACCTAAAAGCGAAGAGTTCGAATTGGCACACCAAAAGAACAGAAGAACTGCTTTCAGGGTCGTTGGTGAATCCAAGATCAACATCATTAATAAAACACAGTAGAAATCACTTATTGCCGTTTTATTGCTGCGCCATTATAACATCACCGTAAAGGGATTGGTACAGGGAGTTTCGTATCGATTCAATGCACAAGCAAAGGCACATGAATTTGATTTGACCGGATTTGTTCGTAACAATCCGGATCGAACTGTCTACATAGAAGCAGAAGGGGAAGAGAATAGCATCAATCAGTTCATAGAATGGTGTTATGTAGGTCCACGTTTAGCTAAAGTCACGGAAGTGATCCCCGTAGAAGGAGAATGGAAAGGTTTTCAGACATTTGAGGTCCGGAAATAAGCATTCTTACATCTTTTAACAGTGCTTTTAACGGCTTAAATTCTTATCTTTAAATCTTGCTTTAAACAATGAGCAAGGTAAAATACAGATTCAATACCAAGTCGCTAACGTATGAAAAAGCCAGTCTTACTTTCAAGGATTGGTTCTGGAGAATTGTTTCCTATTTGGCTACGGGTATTGTGTTCGCAACGATTACCATTGTTCTATCCAGAAAATTCCTTCCTTCACCTTACGAGAAAAGACAAAATCGCGAGATCGAAGCACTGCAGCTTCAATACGATCTGCTTTCAAAAAAAGTAACACAAGCTGAAAATGTTTTAAAGGATCTGGAAGACAGGGATGATAATATTTACAGAAGGATATTTGAAGCGGAACCGGTACCGGGCTCAGTTCGTTATGGCGGAACCGGAGGAAGTGATAAATACAGTGCATTTGACAGCTATGATAACGCAGATCTTTTGGTGTCTGCAACAGAACGAGTAGATCGTTTGACCAAACGCTTGTATGTTCAATCAAGATCATTCGATGAGGTTGTGAAATTGGCTAGAAACAAAGAGAAATTAGTGGCTTCCATTCCTGCCATCATGCCTATCAATCAAAAAGACCTTACTCATGCCGTAACAAGTGGTTTTGGGTGGAGAACTCATCCGATTTATAAAACGCAAGAATTTCATCCCGGCATGGATTTTACCGCAGTTCAAGGTACACCGATCTATGCAACAGGAGATGGTGTGATAGAAATAGCAGATAATCTTGCTCAGGGTTACGGAAATCACGTGGTCATCAATCACGGGTTTGGGTATCAAACGCTCTACGGACATATGAGCAGGATCAAAGCGAAAGTTGGTCAGAAAGTATTAAGAGGTGAGTTGATCGGGTATGTAGGAAGTACAGGTTTAAGCACGGCCCCTCACGTGCATTATGAAGTGATACGAAATGGAGAAAAAGTAAATCCTATCAATTTCTATTACAACGATCTTTCTCCTCAGCAATATCAGTTGCTGATCGAGCTGTCAAAAAAATCTTCTCAATCATTTGATTAATGTCCACGCATAAGATCGGATTTACCACTGCTGTTTCTATTGTTATTGCAAACATGATCGGCACCGGCGTTTTCACCAGTCTTGGTTTTCAGGTCATGGAATACAAAGTGGTTTTGCAATACTGATGCTTTGGATCGTTGGTGGTATTCTTGCGCTTTGTGGAGCACTTACTTATGGTGAGATCGGCGTTGCGTTTCCGCAAAGTGGGGGAGAGTATAACTATTTGTCCAAACTCTATCATCCTGTTGTTGGTTACACAAGTGGATGGGTGAGTGTAACAGTAGGTTTTGCAGCGCCAATAGCTGCAGCTTCCATGGCTCTCGCTCAATATGTTTCAAAATTATATCCTCAGGTGAATCCTATGATCCTGGCGATCACCGTCATTCTTGTAATCACCTGTGTTCACTCTATTAACTTAAAAGCAGGAGGAGCATTTCAGCGAATTTTCACTGTTGCAAAAGTTGTTTGTGTGGTCATGTTCATAGGATTCGGTTTGTTTCACTCGCCTGAACATGTTACTGATTTCTCGCCGGGTGCACATGCATGGAAGGATGTTTTCTCAGCTTCCTTCGCCGGATCATTGATCTACGTTACTTATGCTTATAGCGGATGGAATGCGGCTTCTTATATTTCAGGTGAAATAAAGAATGTGAAGAAGAATCTACCAAGAGCACTTCTCATAGGAACATTAGTTGTCATGTTCGTCTACACCGCCTTGAATTATATTTTTCTTTATTCAGTTCCTGTTGATGAACTCAAAGGAGTTGTTGAAGTAGGTTATTTGAGTGCAAATAAAATATTCGGACCGGATACTGGAAAATTCATGAGCCTTGTTATTGCATTGTTGCTCGTTTCAACGATCAGCGCAATGGTTTTGGCCGGACCAAGGGTCATGCAAAGCATGGGAAAGGATATGCGGGGGCTTGGTTTTTTCAGCAAGGTCAACAAAAATGAAGTGCCTTATGTAGCCGTGATGGCACAGTCCTGTATCTCCATTGTACTTGTGATCACATCTTCCTTCGAATCATTGATCACTTATGTTGGGTTTACGCTCAATTTATTTACCTTTTTAACAGTATTAGGAATTTTCATTCTTCGTTATAAGCACAAAAATGTGGAAAGAAGCTATAAAACCTTTCTTTATCCCTTAACACCTTTGTTATTTTTGCTTATCATCTTGTGGATATTGATCAATATAATGATCAGTAAACCGGTTGAGTCCTTTTATGGATTAGGTACAATTGTTCTCGGAGCCGTTGCTTATTATTTAAGTCAGAATAAAAAAGATAAAAACGAAATTAAAATATCCGATTGATCTGTTAACGCGTTGTTCAGCGTTGATCTTGATTATTCAATCTTCTGTTCTTTCTTCTCAAACTTCTCATTTTCTGGATAGTCTATTGCATCAGGACCTCCCGCAATATTCTGCCTTGCTTGATCAGCCGGCGAAATACAAACTGCAGATCATTTTCACAACGATCGATCGTGACAAAGAAAACAAGCCTCGTTTTAACGAATTCAAATACCGTATCAGCAAGAAATACTTTTATCCTGCAAGTACGGTGAAACTTCCTATAAGTATTCTAGGTTTGCAAAAGATAGAAGAACTGAAGGAGAAGGAGATCGATAGAAAAACAACCATGCTTGCTGATAGTGTTTTTTTCTGTCAGGAGAAAATAAAAGCAGACAGCACATCTTTCGGATCTTTTCCTACCCTTGAGAATTATATTAAGCGAATGATGCTGGTAAGCGACAATGCAGCCTTCACAAGAATGTATGAGTTTGTGGGGTATGATTATGCGCACAAGAAATTAAAGGAGCAAGGTTTTGGAAGTGTAAGACTTTTTAATCGTCTATCTCCTTTTTGTAAAGGTGATACAGCGTTGATCACACCACCCGTTAATTTTTTAAATTCAAAAGGAGATACACTTTATAAGCAAGTGGCTGCGCAAGCTTCCTTCACCTTGAATCATCCAATTAAAAGTTCAATGGCAGGCAGAGCACATATCAATGCAAATGGGAAAAGGGTCTATTCCCCAAAGGATTTTTCGAGACATAATTATTTTCACTTGACGGATCTTAACAGAATGATGCAGCAATTGATCTTTATGGAAGCGAAGCCTGAAAAAGGCAGGATCAAATTGACCGAAGAATCCCGTACTTTTCTGGTCAGGCAAATGGGTCTTTATCCTAAGGAAAGTGATTATCCTGTGTACGATAAGAAAGTGTTTTATGATTCCTATAAAAAATATTTTATGTATGCCAGTGCAGTTGCAACCATTACTCAGGATAGTATTCGTGTGATCAATATCGTTGGCAGGGCTTATGGGTTTTTGATCGATTGCGCTTACATAATAGATATGAAGAGCAATACGGAGTTTTTATTAACGGCAGCGCTCTACGTGAACGAAGGAAACATTATAGGTAACGGAAAATACGAATATGATCAATTAGGTTTGCCTTTTATGAGAGATCTGAGTCTGGTTTTATATAAATACGAAAGGAACAGGAAAAAGGAAAATGTACCTGATCTTAGTGAATATAAAAAGATGTTTAACTACAAATCGAATCAATGAGCATTTTAATGAAGAGAATAAAAGCCTTTGCTTACGCTTTCAACGGTCTGAAAGAAGCAACAAAAAAGGATGTCCCCTTAAAGATTCATTTTATTGCAACAGGAATAGTGATGGTAATGGCCTGGTATTTTAAAGTGAATAGAGTAGAGTGGATGTTTCTATTTCTTGCGTGTACATTGGTGATCGGATCAGAGTTAGTCAATACAGCAATTGAAAGAATGTGTGATGTTTTTCATCCTGAAAAGAGTGATGACATTAAATTTGTTAAGGATGTTAGTGCGGCAGCAGTCTTGATTTCCTTGATATTTGCTCTCCTTGTATTTGTTAATACATTCTTTGAAAGGCTTCATCTTTTGTGTTGTTAAAAACGCTTCTTGTTATTTTTGTAAATTTTTCGTGAATTTTAAGGCAAAGCAAGGGATTTCAAGTAAATCTTGCTAAATTATAATTCAATCTAATTATTTTAGATGAATTATGCCTTTTAAATTGGTCTGTTTCCCTCACCAAATTGACCATTCTACTCTTTTTTCTATTTAGATTTTAGATTTTAAAAAAAATCTTCTGCAAATTCTTACATATGAAATGGAAGAAAGGAGATATACAAAAATATTGCATGAACATGCACTTACTTTGATTTGTATAAAAAAAAACAATAACATGAAAAAAACTAGCAGATATCATGGAAAACCAAGTGTGATCAGGATTATTACGCTTGTATGCTTTTTAGGTTTGGCAATTAGCTTGAATGCCAAAGGTGGTGAAAAGAAAAAAAAGGCGGATGCTCTCTTGCATATAGAGGCTAAGATTGAGCTCGATAAGGATATTTCAGATAGCAACACGAAAGTTGAGTTGTTTTGTCATGCAGAATTAATTGATTCAAAAGTTCCGGCTAAGGATGGTTCTTTTGAATTTGATCTAAAGAAAGATCAGTACTATTCAATTAGAATAACAAAATCAGGATATGTGCCTAAGATCATTGGTATTGATACGGAAGTTCCGGTAGATTTAAAAGATCAGAAGGAGTTTGTTTTTTCAACCGGACTTCTTTCAGAAAATGAAGCAGCAAAGTTAGATAAAAATGTGCTGGAATTCCCCGCTGCTTTGATCATGTATTATGATAAAACAGCTTCTTTTGAATTCTGTTTAGAGTATGCAACAGTTCGAAAAGCCATGCTAAGTACATCTTCAGAGAATACGGCAGGTAAATAATTAATTCATTACTAATTTAAATCAAAATTACATGAAAACTAAATCAATATTAGGACTTTGGGTTTTGGTTATAATTATATTGCTATTACTCATTTGTACCGAAAGTTATGGCCAACAGCCTTATGCGAATTGTAAAATAACTATCAGAAAAGACGGAGTCACAGACTGGCAGATCGATTATCATAATTTTAAAGTCACGAGTGATCTCACATTTGTGATGGACTCCTGCTTTAAAGTGAAGAATTTTAAGAATCTGAAGACCAATGATAATTACATTCATTACAACGATGTTCGTAAAAATGCCGGTCAAAACAGGCTTTATTTTTTTCCGAAGATGAATGTAGTGGATGATGAAGAGATTGCTTTACGATTCTTTACGAAAAGAAGCGAGTTGTGCGGCATACTTACTAAAAAGATCGACCTTTCACCTGTCAGTCATGAACAGATTCTAGGAATGCTTCCTTCTGTTTACACAAAAGAGAATGTACAATTAGTGAAGCATATCAAATATTATATTACCATCATTAATGAGAATGAAGCATGGGGAGAGGAGTCGATGCTGGCAGGAATAGATTTCGATCATGATAATAAACACATGAGATTTCTTGTATTGAATCGATTTTAACTAAAATGCCGTAAGGGTGAAACAAATGAATTGTTAAAGATCGGACAGCATTTTGGAGGTAAGTGGTTTGCTTAGAAAAACAATGTCTCTTGAGATAGCTTTGGCTTTCTTTTTATCCTCTTCATACACGCTAGAGGTTAAAATTACAAGTTTACATTTTTTAGCAAGTTTGGATTTCATTGATTTGAAGGAAGTAATGAATTGAAAACCGTCTATTACAGGCATGTTTAGATCAATGAATATAACTTTTGGAAAAACATTTTTAGAATCGGGCATTTTTTCGAGATTTTCAAGAAATTCCATTGCACTTGTACTTCCTGTATTCACATAGATCTCTTTTGAAAAAAAGGAATATTTAATAGTCCTTGTATTGATATAATTATCGAGTTCATTGTCATCGATAATCATAACGAAGTTATGGCGGTATTTGTCTCCTTTTTTAAACATCGGTTGAAGTTATTTAAAGTCTTTTTTTATTTCATTTATCAGAAAAGCCGGTATGGAATAATTGCCGGTGTTTCTTGCTTCGAACAAGGTAAAAATATCTTTTTGTTTGGTGTCACCATTGTTTTTATTATGTGTCGCTTCATTCTGTAATAGTTTGATCAGATTAAGCACATTGTAATACTGAACTTTCTTTTCATTCTTTATTTTCCGTTGCAGGGAGGATAATAGATTAACTGCATTTTGATTTTCTTTTAATTTTATGTAATAGAATGCCAGGGTAAGCTTTAATTCTATCTGCATGTGAAGCATTTCTTTGAAAATCATAGAATTCAAGAGGTCAAAAAGTATTTTAGCAGCGATTTTTATTTCTCCTTTGTAATATTCGCCAATGGAATTATAAATGCTTTTATGAATGTGAATATTTGTATCAAACAAATCATAATTCATTGCAGTGCTATCAATATTTTTTAAAGATTGATGTTGTTCTGTTAGTTGCAGGAATAAAATTTCTGATGTAAGAAATTTTGATGTATTGGCAATGCAATTCATCAGTAGTAAGTTTTGCCTTTTAGCTTCAACTAAAGTATAAAATACCTCAGCTCCGTGCAGGTCACCTACGGATAGTAAATACTCAAAGTGAATACAATCGATCACAACTTTCTTGTCCCTGTAAGGTGAGGTAATCGGTAATTCATCAAGAATATTTCTGGCTTTTAAAATCAGCTCAAGTGCACTTTCATTGATCCCTGAATTGACTTTAATAAAGATCTTTAGTTGCAATTCCATGAGGCATTTGATGAAATGGATCTGCCTGGAGGGATTGTTTAGAAAATGATTGGCCAATTCTGTATACAAAAAAAGAAGTTTATCAATGTGGATTTCATTTCTCGATAATAAATACTGAGTTAGTATACGGTTGAATTCGCTAAGTAATTCTTCGCATTTATCTAAAGATACACTTAGCGCTACTTGTTTGTTGTATTGGCGTGAATAATGAAAATACTTGTCAGAAAAAAGATGTATTCTTTTCAATGCGGCATAAACGATCTGCAATTCACGATGCATGTCGTACTTAGCCATTGAATCTTCGAGCTTTTTCAAAAAAGAAATGGCAACATTCCTGGGGGCATTGAAGCAAATATCATCTATCTTGTAGATCTGCTTAAGTAGATCATCGTTATGCGACATGAAATCTCCGGTCAGGGATTCCTGAATCTTGTCCTGAAGTCTTGATTTTAATACATACAAGGAGTTCTTATTGATTTCAAGTTTCTCCATGATGGTTTCATCATGATGAGTGCCTTGCCGGTAATTTTCAAGTAACACAAGAAAGTTATTAGCCTTACTTTTGACCAGATTCTCTCGCAGTCTGCTAAACGTGTCTGAATCCAGTTCAGAAATTATCCTTCTTAACTTTGTCATATGGAGATCGAAGTCTTCAGATTATAAAAGAGGGATTAATATAGTTGGATGTAAGAAAAATGATATTAAATATATTATTAATTGCAAATTACGATATTTTCGACAGGATGAGCACACAAAAAACTATGATTTTTTATAGATGTAAGATTTACTTGTTTTTTGTCATAAAACAATCTCACTTAATTCTTATAAGAGGAATTCAGTAGTTTTTTATCATACAATAGTCAATGAAACTCTGCTGTTGTCTCTGTTTTATAAAAATTAAGTCAGTTATTGCTCTTGTAAATTCCGTGTTGTACAAGAATTCTGTATAATTCATCCGTATTCAGCGGTTTTTCTAATAATTCTATGACAAAAGGATTATTTTGTGCTAGATCTCGGTCATGTGGGTTTAAAGTGGATGAAAGTATCACAATTTTACATTTACTTACTTTCTCTTTTGGCAGTTTGGCAAATTCATTCAAAAAATCGAATCCGTTCATAACAGGCATATGAATATCAAGCAAGATCAAGTGAGGCCAATCTTTTAAATCAGTATTCTTTAATACTTCCAGCACTTCTGATGAAATAGCAAACTCCTGTATGTTTGCATTTATCTTTGAATGTTTGATCAATTCATTATTGATGAACAGATCAATTTTATTGTCGTCCAGTATTAAAATATTAATCATTTCTGTCATTCTTCAGATTGTTAGGTATTGTAATATTGAAAATTGTTCCTTGATTTATTTTTGACTCAACAGTGATCTGACCACGCATATGTTTTATCGCCTCTTTAACTATATAGAGACCTATTCCTGAACCACTTTTTTTCAATGAATCTTCTGCCCTGTAAAATAGATTAAAGATCTTATTCAAATGTTTTTCTTCTATTCCAATTCCATTATCTGATATCTTTATTTCCATCTTTTGCGTAGTAATCATAATTTCGAGCCGTATCTGAAGTTTAGGCTTTTCCGGATCCCGGTATTTAATTGAGTTGGACAACAAATTGTCAAAAACGATGCCTAATCGGTACGGGTCTCCGTAAAATGGACTTTGTTGATCAATTTCACAGGTAAATTCGATGCTCTTCTCGTCTAAATGTAAATACGCGTGAGTCTCATTTAGAAGGGTTCTGATTTCAACTAATTCAATACTATCCTCAGAGCGACTGTTCTTGTAATAATCTATTAACTTTTTTACAAAACCATCCAGGTGATCAACTCGTTCCTTTATCATTTCAAAGTAAGGCTGTGCTTCTTTAAGTTCTGGTATCACATGCGTTAAATTGATAATACCTAGTACTGAAGTGAGGGGCGATCTTATGTCATGAGAAATACTGTAAACAAACCTATTTAATTCTTCGTTGGCAATTTGTAGTTCAAGATTCTTCTTTTTCAGTTCTGCTTTTGAATTGTAGAGAGTAATGCAATGATCAATCGCCATGCTGAGTTTCTCAATATCCCAGGGTTTTTGGAGGTACTTACTCACCTGACCTCTATTGATCGCTTCGATAACGGTTTGAATATCGCTATATCCAGTAAGAAGCAGCCTGATCGAATCCGGATGATCGATCGTGGTTTGCTCAAGGAATTCGACTCCGGATATTAGAGGCATGCGTTGATCTGCAATGATAACAGGAAATTCATGTTCCATTAAAAGCTTAAACCCATCTGCGGCATTTTCAGCTGTGAACACCTGATATTCATTCTTAAAATTCGCTCTGAATGATGTTAGGTTCTGCTTTTCATCGTCTATATAGAGTATCTTAACCTTATCTTTCATGAGGACAATATTAGCATTTAATTTTCTTATTTAAAGTAAGTGTGATCTTGGTCCCTTTTCCTACTTCAGATTCTATACTGATCTCAGCTCCATGATGAATGATGATTTCGTTTACAATCGACATACCCAAACCTGTACCCTCGCCGATCTTTTTTGTTGAAAAGAAGGGCTCGAATATCTTTTTCTTAGTTTCTTCATTCATTCCGATCCCTGTATCCATTACTTCAACTTTTATTTGATTGTTTTTTTGATACGTCTTGATTATAAGTGAATTTTGCAACTCTGCGCCTTTTTCACGAATGGCATAAAAGGCATTGCTGAAAAGATTCATAAAAACTTGGTTCAACTTTCCGGGGTAACATTCAATGAGTGGAAGCTCTTCTAATTCAAGGATCACTTTTGTGTTGGGAGGTGTATTATTTCTTAATAAAACGAGGGTAGAATTGATACCTTCATTAATATCTACTTCCTTTATTTCACTTTCATCCAGTCGGGAGAAATTCCTTAACCCGGAAACGATCTCAGCCGTTCTCTTAGCACCTTCTTCAATTCCGGTGAGCAATTCATTCATTTCAGTTTTTAAGAGATCGATATCTATTGATTTTCTGAAGGCCTCTATCTCACTTTGTTCCACATTTACATTTTCTGCCGCAAATTTTTCGTATTTATTGATAAGTTCCAATACATCTTGTATGTCTAGCTTTAATGGTTTTATATTGCCACTAACGAAGTTGATCGGGTTATTTATTTCGTGAGCAATTCCTGCAGTTAATTGACCTACGGTAGCCATCTTTTCTGCATTTACCAATTGTGTTTGTGTTTTCTTTAGATTACTAAGAGCTGTGGTTAGCGCTTCATTTATTTTGTTCAGTTCAAGCGTTCGTTCGTTTACTTTATCTTCCAGTAAAATATTTTGTTCTTTGATGAGCATTTCATTTTCTTTCATTGTATCGAACATTCTTTTCTGCGATAGTTCTTTTTCCTTTTTTAGAGAATTGATCCTGTCTGCCAGTGCAAAAGAAAGAAGAACCGTTTCAAGGGCTGAACCAAGCTGCATCGTGTACCTGGTGAAATTATTAAAGGGAAGTACTTCAAAATCCTTCAAGATGTAAATTAAAATGCCAAGTAAAAAGGTCGACCAGGCCACTAAAAAGAATTTGGCTGGCTTGAATCCTTTGCGCATGATCAAAATGGGGGTGATGAGCATGAAAATGGAAATGATCAATGAATTCATTTCCAGAAGTATTTGACTGGCAATGGCATTTCCAAATGCTATGAACGCAAAGGAAACCAGGTAAGGTAAACAGAGTACATAGGTGATCTTTTTTAAGAGCGGACTGTAAATCTTGAGTTGTAGAAATACACTCATGAAAAGCACTCCTGTTATTCCCGACATGGATGGAAAAATAAACAGGGCATATTTGGCAATGCCGGGATGGTTTGGCCATAGGTATTGAAATGTATAACCGTGTAGTGAGGTTTGCGTTAGAAATATGAATGCAACATAAATGATATAGTAGAGATAACTTCTGTCTTTCGTAGAGAAAAAGAGAAACAAGTTATAAAAGAACATCACAGCCATTATGCCAAGGTAAATGCCTGATAAGATCCCTTTGTTCTTAAGTTCATTTTGCAGTTCTTGATCAGACCCAATCTTAAAAGGTAACTGAATTCCTTCTTTACTTTTGATCTTGAAGTAAAAGGTTCGGCATTCATTCGGCATCAGATTCAATTCAAAGATATAATCCGGTTCTTTGAATTTTCTGGCTGAAAAAACTTGATTCTCTCCGATATTTTGATGAACCATTCCTGAGTCGTCCGCATAAAAATCCACCTCATCAATTGTTGGTAATGAGAGATCGATCAAGTAAGAGGATAATTGACTGCAGTTTTTAATTGTGAGACGTATCCAAAATGTTGAATTAGAGATCCCGAGGTTAGGAACTTTATGCGTCGAAAGAGTGAAATTCTGAGAGGGCAGCTCCTGAATTGTTAACTTATTTCCTGCATCTTCGTAAATGTAAATGCCGGAAGAAATATTTATTACGTCCGGTCCTCTTAGTCGTATCGTATCTTCTGCATAAATATCACCAATAAATAGAAGGGCGAAGACTACAATGCACTTTATTTTCTGTTTGATTGAATTTGAACTATATGTTATGGATCTATTCATTTGCAGCCATATACATTTTTTGAAATATTTGCATACTTCAGATTGTAATTTATTTTTGAATAGATGTTATTATTCACTTCAATTCTCTTGCATAAAGGTGATGACCGAAGTTCATTCATAATGTTTTTATCATGTGGAGATGCGGTTTCAAGTGAAACTGCATTTAAAATGCCAACAACGTGTGCGGTCAGATCCTCGGTGGGATAGGGGAATCCACCGTTCTTACCTAAAGAATGATCAATAATGAATCCAACGTTTTTAAACATATTAAGTGTGTTTTCTCCACAAATACCAATCATAGTTACAAAATTGAGTTGAATGGATGAAGCGATGGCTGCTCTAACAAGATAAGGTCCCATTCCCACTCCTTTTAGTTTGTTCGAAACCCATAATCCGTTCAATTCACCAACCCCTCCATTAAAGGCAAAGGATTTAACAACGTCATAAATTCTGTTATCCATATAACCAACAGCCTTCTCAACCGGCAAAGGAGAAACACCGTCAGCTATTTGAATTCTGATGCCCCCTAATAGTTCTTTCGTTGTACTATCTTCTGCAACCAAACAATACATGAACGGGTTTTCAATCCATACACTGTTGTTGGAGGTTATGCTTTGGATGCCGTAATCGAGGAGTACCTTCACATGCCCTTTTACATACTCCTTGCATAATTCCTTCTCATCAATGGCCCGATAAGCCCACACATTAAATGAATGACTTATGTTCTCATTATCCATAAATTAACTGGTCTGCAATATTTCTTCTTAAAGATCTCGTTAAACTTTTTTTAGAAATAAAAATTCTGAATAGGAATATTTCTTTTTTTATGGAAGGAAGTTGGTGTATTTTGGCAAGTTCTTTTTTTAATTGAACTAGCTCCTCGTTTAATTTGTTATCCAAGCCATTTCCAATTCCAGAAACAGCTCGCGCGAAAAGAAATGTAGAGGGTGATAGTGGTTGCAGGGATATACCAAGATCTGTGGCTGTGAGCCAGGCCCTCTCAAAAGCCCTGCCGGAAAGTACATAACTTAAACTGCTGCTGTCTTCCATTGTTAAAAGACAGATGTGTGATGAATGCATTGCTGATTTATAACTTAACTTTTCCAAAGCACTTCCTTTATTCCATTGCTTTAATTTTTCGACCACTTTCCAGTTTTTGCAAACAGTTAATCCTGCTTTTTCAATTGCAGAGAGTTGAATGGTGTTCAGATCGATCCCATCTCTTTTCTCTTCATTTTCTTCATTTGTCCACCTTATTTCATTCACAAAATCATGATGTCCTCTCTGATCCATCATTCTTAGTCGTTCGATACGTGAGATCAATTTAGCGAGAGCTTCAATGTCTTGTTGCTTATTAAAAAAATGTAACTCAGCCCCCTTCACTGATTCAGCTGCATTTTTAATAGCGAGCAATTGGTCGTTAGCAACCGAAACGCTTTTCTCTATGATTCAGCTGGTCATTCTTTTTTCTATAGAGTCAGAGAGGTATTCAAATTTTTTAAGTTCCGGTTCAGGATCCGCCTTTTTGAAAACAATCTGACAGATCAAGCGTTTTTCGTTAGGTATTGGAAAATAACGTGGTTGTGGAAAAAAGCCGTTTTTTCTTGCTCTCAAAGTAAGGTTTTCAATGGCAGCTCCTAAACTAAAACAGGAAGCAATATTTTCAAAATCCAACAGTGTGTCTGATCGTTCGGCATCAAAAAATAAAAACAAATTTCCTTTTAAACTATACCATTTCCATGGTTGAGAGTTTCCGCCGGATGGGGCTGAAATCGCGGCGTGGACAAGAGATTCTATTTGTTTTGTATCAAGTTCTAAATTGTCATTTGCAACAGGTAGTGCCAAATCTGATGCAATCCGCTGCATTTCATTTTCTTTAAGAGAGATCTTAGGTTTGTAGTCTTTTTTATTTTGGACTTCGTTTCTGTCGGATGATTTATTGTCTCCAATCAACTCCTCAATATCAACATGAAAGCGACCAGACGATCTAAATTGATCAAGCAGTACTCTTCGTGCAACATCGGTTGCTATACCACCCCCCATCGTAACAGCTGAGGCCAGCTGAGGCCAGGTATTAATAGTTTGTTCAATTTCTATCATTGAGGCACGCAAACGAATGGAAGAAGTCTCAATTCCCAACACATCCAGCATGTAAGGTATCTTCTCTTCCGTTGTTTTCAAGCTTTTTAATGTTTTTAAATCCAAATGATCAACCAGGCCATGCAAAATTGGTCTTTGAGGATCAAGATCAAAACGTTCAACGTCAACAGTGCATCTGTCACTTGCTTCCATCAATACCGGAATTTTCAATTCCCTGGCTTTGTAACGACTGAGCAATTTAATGTCAAAGCCATCAGATTCTTCTATCAACAGATCCAGTTTCCCATTCTTTAGAAAAAAGTCATTCATGTTTGCTTCATTCAAACCTTCCGGAAAGCAGACAACGTTTATAAATGGGTCGATTTCTGAAATTTCTCTTGCAACCGAATACACCTTTGCTAGTGATAAATTATGAATTCCAGTTCTTATTCGGTTTAGATTCGTTAATTCAAGCAGATCAAAATCAGCTAATCTTATTTCTTTGCAGATCCTTTCCATCGCAATCGTTACAGAAACAGACTGACCAACCGATAAACCAATCACACCAATAATTTTTTCTTCGAGTACCTTTCTTTCCTCCAAGGTTATTTTCAACTGATTTCTGCTTGTTCTTACATCTATAAAATCACTTTCATTAAGTAGATGGACCAGTCTGTTAGACCAGGGATAATGAACCCAAGTACCATATTCATGAATTGATTCAGACCCAAGATAGTGACTGATTTTTTCATCAATCTCAGTTTCAGTTAGTTTAAGAGATGGGTGTCTTAACTTGATCAATTCCTTTAATTGATCATGAATTTGATCAGTAACCGAAATCCCCGGTGTCAATAAAAGTTGAGTGAATCGATCAAGATCTGATTTTTTAGATAAAAAGTAAAAATCAGGCCTGTAAATTGCATTTAATTGATTTTGAGCTTTTTTTAATTCTTTGAGTTTTTCTACAAATTCCTGCATAATCTTACATCTAAATAAAGAAATTGATGAATAATTTGTGTCTAATTCGAATTAAATTAACTAACAAAAGCTAAAATAGAATAATTATTCTCATCAAGCAAGAATCCTACAAAAATTACTTATTTTTAATTTAATTTTTCAATTGAAGATAAACTGAACTTGAATAATACGAATAATATTAATGTACTCTATGTAGATGATGAGGAGAATAATTTAATCTCATTCAAGGCTGCTTTCAGGAGATATTATAATGTATTCACAGCACCTTCAGCAGAATCAGCTCGCGTAATTCTTAACTCGAATGTGATACATGTTCTAATTACTGATCAGCGTATGCCGAATGAACTTGGAACAGAGCTTCTTGCGAAGGCTGCAACTGATTTTCCGGATCAGATACGGGTTTTACTTACCGGTTTTGCAGATATTGAGGCACTGAAAGATGCAGTGAACAGGGGAAAGATTTTCAGGTATGTTGAAAAACCATGGAAGGAAGATGAATTGAGAAAGACTATTGAAGAGTCCTATACTGTTTATCAGATCAAGCATGAGCAGGAGAATTTAAATAAAAAGATCTTGCTCACCAATGAACAACTGGAATTCATGCTTCGACAAAAGCTGATTTCCTGATAAAAGACCAAATTATTGGTTAGGAATCTTAATTAGCGAATTAAATATCTTGTAAAATAATTCAGAGCTTATAAATTCAAAACTTCTTAGCGCAATTAGTACACCTTATGTCATTAATTGCCTTGTAGTATTAAATGCAAATACAGCAATCCATATTATTTCTTTGTGACCCGGGGCATAGCCCACATTCATTTATTGAATTATTAAAGAAAAAAAAGTATTGTATTCAAACAGCTGAATTAAGAAGTTACAAAATTGACCTGGATGAAATGAACCAATCGGGTCTTATTTTGTTGTGCGCAGATTCTGATCTGAGTCGTGGTTCCTCTTTTATTGATGAACTCATACTAGTAAACCCTTTTTTGAATTTACCGGTCGTTCTACTTACAAATAAGAATACAAACCAATCCTATATTGCCGAATGCATCAGTAAAGGTGTTATTGACTATATTAATCACCACGATCAAATTGAAATCGCATACAACAAGGTCAGAAATCATATTAGATTATTTACAGCAGAAAAGAAACTGATAAATGAAAATCAATTAGTAAAGTTCAAAAACAATGTACTTGACAAAAAAATCAATTCATCTGATTTCAATTACAGAACAATATTCTATGACTCCCCATTCATTATCGCGATTATTAACCGCGACTTAAATCTTATTGAGTTTAATAAACACGTGATTATAGGAGGGATTAGTACAAAAAATCTGGTAGGCAAACACATTCGTGAATTTCCACTTAAGCTTTGGCTGAAGAATAACTTGAATGTTGAGAATCTTCTCAACTCATTTTTTAATGATAACATCACTCCAAAACCAAAACGTGCAATTATCAAAACAGATACATCTGAAGAACATTTCGAGATCTATTTTAGTCCATTTTCTGATGGGGACGGTAATTTGCATTTGCAGGTTATTTTTAAAGACATTACAAAATACGTGAAGGCTGAATTAAAGGCACGAAGGAATAATTTAATTTCAGATGGACTTTTTGATCAGGCTGCGGTTGCCGTTATTTTGATAAGTGTAAATGATTGGAAGGTTGTCAAATCCAACAAAAAATATGACGATACACTTAGGAATCTAATTAATACACTTTTTGACGGTGATATTTCAAATTTGCTCTTGAGTGATACCTTAAATCTGGAAACAGTCGAAAGTATCGATAAGCTTTTGCAAGGTGAAATACCAAAGTACACGCATGATAAGTGTATTCGAAAGAGTGACACTGAACTGATTTGGATTAGAATTACCTTATCTGTACTGCGCCTTTCTGATGATAATGTGACGAATCTGATTGGCATAATCGAAGATATTACAGATCAAAAAAGTGCAGAGCTCTTGTTGAACGAGATCAATGAGGTTGTATCCGCAAAAACGGGTGCTGATTATTTTAATGAAGTAACTGCTTTTCTTTGCAGGTATTTTGGAGTCAAATACGCTTTTGTAGGAAGGTTTCTTGAAGAGACTGACGCTATTGAAACAATTTCATTTCGCGCAACAAATTCCGAATTCGAAAATATTGTTTATCCTTTAAAAGGTACTCCTTGCGATCAAGTGATCAAAGGTAAAGAATGTGTCTTTCCTCAAAATGTTCAAAAGCAATTCCCGGATGATAAGTATCTTGTCGATATGAACGCCGAATCGTATTTAGGAATTAAATTGATTGATGAGAATGGACTTCCTATAGGAATAATGGCTATTCTTGATACGAAAGTTCTAAGTATGGTTGATGAAAAATTGAGGGTCATGAACATGCTTGCAAGCAGAGTTTCGAATGAAATTAAACAAAGAACATTTTTAAGACAGCTGGAAGAGGAACAGGCTTTCAGTAAGGCTATTTTAGATTCAATGGATTCGAATATTGCTGTGATTGACTCAGATGGCACAATAATCGAGACGAATAAGGCATGGACCGATTTTTCACAAAACAATGGTGCTGTTCATACAAGTCAAACCGGGGTAGGGAGCAATTACTTTAGCGTTTGTGAAGATGCAATTCAGAGAGGCGACGAATATGCAGAACAAGCCTTGCAAGGTATTAAATCTGTTATCAATCATGAAAAGTCACAGTTCATGATGGAATATCCCTGTCATGGGTTTGATCAAAAGAGATGGTTCATTATGTCGGTTACTTCTTTCGGTGCTGATTCGGATTTTACTGTTATAAGGCATACAAATATTACCCAGAGAAAAGTAAATGAGAATAAAATATTAGAATCGATCAATCAGTTAAGAATGATCGAGTCGATCAATCAACTTTCCTTGAACAATGCAAGTCAGCTTGAGATATGTTCCTATGTTTTAAGTGCATACAATTCCTTTATTAAGATAAAGGGCGGGCGATTCTATATTTATAATGAAGAACAGGACATATTGAATTTAATTGCCGAGGAGAGAAAAGATGATAAGTTTTTTCAACTTGAAAAAATACTAGGTATTAAATTAAACAAGGTATTGCCGGCAATACAAAAAGATGGTTATTTCTATAGGGCAATAAATAAGAAAGAAATTATTCATATTTCTGATAAGAACGAGATAATAAATGTGATTAAAGAACATGTCGAAAATCCCTATTGAAACAACTTGCGGGCTGGAGTCAGATTTTTTTGGAATTAAGTTCCTTTGTTATGATTCCATTGGTTTTTAATGAGAAGATCTTTGCGCTTATCACTTTCTCTTCCAATGAAAAGGTGAATGAGAATGATCTGGAAAAGATCAAAGGATTCAATACGCAAATCATTTCTGCACTCGCAAAATCTAAGACTGAATTGGAGAAAACAAAGTTGGTGAATGAGCTAACGGAAAGATATAATGAGCTTACGCAATACAGTTATATTGTTTCTCATAATCTAAGAGCTCCAATAGCCCAGATTCTCGGGCTTTGTCAGTTGTTGGGTATTAAGGGAGCGAATCTGGAAGACAAATTAAAAACAATCGGTTTCATAAAGAATGCGGCTGTTAATCTCGATGAACTGGTTAAGGAATTGAATGAGATTCTGGCAGTGAAAAAGACCACGAATGAAAAAAGAGAGTATGTTAATTTGAATGAATTATTTGTTTCCGTCTTCAATACATTCGAAAAACAAGTGAAAGAGTCAAAGATCACCATTGAATTGAAAATAGAAGATGATGCTAAAAACATTTTTACAATAAAGACGTATCTAAAGAGCGTTATCTATAATTTGATCAGCAATGCAATTAAACATCAGTCCCCGGATAGAAAATTAGCTATTCATATTTCCGCGAGAAAGATCAATGACATATTATTGATTTCCATTTCTGATAATGGAATTGGAATTAACTTGAAGGAGCACGGCCATTTATTGTTTGGCTTATACAAGAGAATCAATATTAAGACAGAAGGAAAAGGTTTGGGATTGCATATGAGTAAGTTGCAAATGGAAGCAATGAATGGCACAATAAAGGTGGAAAGTGAATTATCCCGGGGTTCTATATTTACGCTAACATTACCGTTTCTTACATCTTAATTCATCAAAAGAAACTACTTCACAGGATTCAAAGCCTTAATTGTTCGCTCACAAATTTGTTGTGCGAGTTTTGAAATGTATTTTTCGTTGATCTTTTTGGGATTATTCAAATTGGATTCAAATTCTGTTTCCGCAATACCGGAATTGATCTCCTTCATGTCCTTTGTGAAAACAGTATAATGTATCAGCGCTTTTCTGTTTGCATTGGGATTCGTGAATTCGCCAGGAACAGCACTGCCAACTGCTCTGATCTCGAATTGATTGATGAAAATAAAAACATCGCAGCGGTATTTTGAATTCAACGCAGGTAATGCTTTTGGGTTACTCATGCGCGCATTCATAAAGCGGGCCTCGACATCTGTTTCTACATTCAATTGTCCTTTTTCAATTTTCTTTTCTTCTTTTTCCTTTACCGGCACTTTGTAGTTGGCCTGGTCAGGGATCTTCATGTATTCATAATTAAGGAACTGATAAATTCCCTCAATGTCTTTTTTATACTTAACAGTATCTTCCATCAGATCCACCACACCATACTTCACGTTCTTAAAGGACTTGAATAACTGTTCGTTGATCCCATCGCGAAATGTGTATTTGATCTGCTTTGCACTCATTTTGGTCTCAGCGTTGATGTGATGATCGATCTCACTCATATAGAGCCGTGGTTCGAATGGAATCAGCATCACTTTATGCGTGACGGTTACAGGAGTTTTGTCCTTCGTATTGATGGTTGTTTGTGCAAGTGTGCTTGCGCAGCATAGAAAGCCACTTAATATGGTAAGAAGTAATTGCTTCTTCATAGAAAAATTAATTTCGCAACCAATCAGTATTTGCGTAAACCATTAAGGCAAGTACGATAACCAAGCCAACATTATTGGCATAATAAATCACTTTATCAGAAACTTTTTTACCGGTGATCATTTCCCAAAGAATGAACATGATGTAACCTCCATCCAACATTGGAATCGGTAGAAAATTCATGAAGGCCAACGCAAGAGAAAGGAAACCTGTAAATAACCAGAATGCCTGCCAGTTCCAAACCGGAGCCATTTGCTGCACCATGGTGTAAAAGCCTCCTACTTGTTTATGCGCTTCTTTCACAGTAAAAATAACAACCAATTGTTTGGCCTGCATCACCAATTGTTCCATTCCATCTTTTACACCTTGTGTAAAGGCACCGAAGAATGAGTATTCTGTGTCAACGTATTTTGTCTCATCCAGCTCGGTTGGAATAAATCCTAGAATACCATCGTTGGATATTGAACAAGCGGTATGTATTGTATCCTTTCCTCTTAAAATATCAAAACTTACTTTTTTTGATCGGTTCAAAAGCACCTGTGTTTTAAATTCATCGTAGAACTTTACTTTTACTCCGTTCACTGCAATGAACTGATCTCCTTTTTTAATATCGGCATTGGCTGCGTAGCTCGTACTGTCGATAGCATGCACAACTGCAATATAACGTTCGCTTACAAAGTGCGATCTTTTTAATCTTTTAAGTATAAGAGCACGGTTGTCATCACTCACGGGTACACTGAATTTTGTTCCATCCGCATGTACACCTTCAATTGTTTTGATACCGTTCATGATGATCTCAACCGGAATGCGACTTACCGACTGAACCGGTGCTCCATCCAGTGAAGTGATGTAATCTCCATTTCTTAATCCCATGCTGATAGCGGTGCTGTCTACCATCAAACCATATTTGAGATTTGTGACCGGTAATGTAGTTTTTCCCCAAACGAAAAGGACCATCCAGAAAATTAGGATCCCCAGAATGAAATTCACAATGATCCCGCCCATCATCACAAGCAAACGCTGCCAGGCCGGTTTTGATCTTAGCTCCCAGGGTTGTGGTTCCGTTACAAGTAAAGACTTATCCATTTGTTCATCCACCATTCCTGCGATCTGAACATAACCTCCAAAAGGAAACCAACCCAAACCGTACTCTGTATCTCCAATTTTCTTTTTAAAGAGCGGGAAATTCATCACATTAGCAAAAGGAAAAAGAAAATCAAAGAATAAATAAAACTTATCTACCCTGCACTTGAATTTTTTAGCGAACCAGAAATGTCCGAATTCATGCAAAGTAACTAAAATGGTAAGACTAAGGAATAATTGGGCTATCTTAATGAACATGTGTCTATTTTAAAAATGATAATGTGAGAGTTAAAGACTATAAAAATACGCTTATTTGGACCATAATTAAAGTAAAAAAAGCCTAATTATTCCCCGTTTCAAACCAATTCCGAGGCAATGATCCTAGCTTCTTTATCGCAGTTGACGTATTCATCATACGAAGGGGAATTGATGAAACTCACTTTTTCAAGTGTGTTTCCAACGATATCACTCATTTGAAGGAAGCCAACTTTGTCTTCAAGGAATGCTTTAACTGCCACTTCATTGGCCGCATTTAGAACACAAGGCATATTTCCTCCTTTTTTAAGGGATTGAAATGCAAGTTTTAAATTAATGAAGGCATCCAGATCTGGTTCTTCAAAACTAAGATTCGGGTAATCAGTAAACGAAAATCGTTTGAATGTGTTTTTTACTCTTAAAGGATAAGAAAAGGCATATTGAATAGGCAATTTCATATCCGGAATTCCCAGTTGTGCTTTTATGCTGCCGTCTTCAAATTGCACTAGACTATGGACGATGCTTTGTGGATGTACAACCACTTCGATCTGTTCGGGTTTTAAGTTGAAAAGCCATTTGGCTTCGATCACCTCTAAACCTTTATTCATCAATGAAGCAGAATCAATTGTGACTTTAGCTCCCATTACCCAATTCGGATGTTTGAGCGCCTGTTCTTTTTTTATTCCGATCAATTCATTGCGCTTTTTACCTCTGAAAGGTCCACCACTTGCTGTGAGTATTACTTTTTCGATCTTATTTTCCCATTCACCGGCCAAACATTGAAAAATAGCGGAATGCTCACTGTCCACCGGATAAATGTTGACCCCGTTCTCTCTTGCCAGTTTTGTAACCAGATCGCCGGCCACAACAAGGGTTTCTTTGTTTGCGAGTGCAATTTGCTTTTTGTGTTTAATGGCATTCAAAGTGCTTGCCAAACCTGCATAACCCACAATGCTGGCCAGGACAAGATCGATGGTGTCCATTTCAACTATTTGCTCCACTGATCTTAATCCGGCAAACACTTTAATGTCTTTTGGTACCAGGGCAGATTTTACTTGTTGATACTTACTTTCATCGGCAATAACAACTGCATTTGGATTAAATTCCAATGCTTGTTTGATCAATAGTTCGGCATTGGAATTGGCTACCAATACTTCCACCGTAAATTCTTCAGGATTTTCCCTGATCACATCAAGAGCCTGAGTTCCAATACTCCCGGTACATCCCAGGATCGCTATTCTTTTTGCTTCGCTCACTTTATTTTAAAAGGTTGAAGATACTTATAATATTGTTTTTATGCTCAATAACTGATCACATTCGTTCTTAAAGTGAGACAATCCATCAAGACAAAATTGTTTTTGAGCGCACTTAACTCAAGTATTACTTTAAGACATTCATTTGCCATCATGCTTCCTATCATTCCCGGAACTGTTGCCAACACCCCGTTCTCTGAACAATCCGGCACTTCATCTGCACCAGGTGGCTCAGGGAATAGATCTCTAAGGTTCTTGCTTCCCTTATAATTGAAAAGAGCCAACTGCCCCTGAAATCCCAGTATGCTTCCGTACACAAGAGGCTTGCCAAGTTGAACACATGCATCGTTCACGAGGTATCGGGTTTCAAAATTATCACTGCCATCAATGACCAGATCATATTGCTCAAGAATTGCTTTAACATTCTCTTCTTTGATCATTGCATCATGTTCAACTAATTTAACTTCTGGATGAAGAACGCTGATCTTTTCTTTCGCTACTTGCACCTTCTTTTTTCCAACATCATTGTTTCCATATAGAACTTGACGATGCAGATTAGTGATACTAACCGTATCAAAGTCTATCATGCCTATTGTTCCGATACCGGCCGAAGCAAGATAAAGGAGAACCGGACAACCCAGACCTCCACAACCCACAACTGCTACTTTCGTATGACGGATCTTTTCCTGTCCGGCCAAACCAATTTCTGAAAGCATGATCTGCTTGATGTACTTTCGTTTTTCTTCGTTCGTGAGCATAGTTGTTTAAGAAAAAGCACGGTCCCAGTCCTTCATGACCGGTTCGTAACCTTGTTGTTTTATGACTTCAATGAATTCAGACGGACTTCTGCTGTCATCAATTTCAAATTGTTCGAGTGATTCTTTATCAACGCTGTATCCACCTGGATTTGTCTTTGAACCTGCGCTCATGGAGGTAGCGCCTAACTTGATCACATTGTTCCTGAATATTTCTGTTTCTCGGGTTGAAACGGATATCTCCAGGTCTGGATTGAATAATCGATAAGCGCAGATCAGTTGAAGTAATTCTTTATCTGAAATGGGATTCTTCACATCATTCACTCCTTCTGCCGGTCTGATCCTTGGAAAGGAAATGGAATATTTACTGCGCCAGAATGTTTTTTGAAGGTAATCAAGATGAAGGGCACAGAAGAAAGAATCCGCACGCCAGTCTTCCAATCCTAACAATACACCCAGACCAATCTTGTGGATCCCGCTTCGACCCACTCTTTCCGGGGTATCAAGACGATAATCGAAATTGGATTTTTTGCCTTTTGGGTGATAGATCTTATAATTCTCTTTATGATAGGTTTCCTGATAGATCAGGACAGAATAGACTCCGGCTTCATGCAACTTTTTGTACTCTTCTTCTTCCATGGGTTGTACTTCAATAGAAATGTTGGAGAAGAATGGTTTGATCAATTCAATAGCATGTAAAAAATAGGGAACATGTACAGTTGCGTTGGCCTCACCTGTGACCAATAGCACATGGTCAAATCCCAATTCCTTTATGGCTTTTGCTTCTTGAAGGACCTCTGCATCACTTAAAGTTTTTCTTTTGATCTTATTATCAAAACTGTATCCGCAATAGGTGCAAATATTGTTGCATTCATTGCTCAGATACATTGGCGCATACAATTGGATGGTTTTGCCGAATCGTTGTTTGGTGAGCTGCTGACTTTTCAGGGCCATCCTTTCCAGTAAAACAGAGGCGGCAGGAGAGATCAGTGCCATGAAATCTTCCATATTGAGTTTGCTCTTCAGCAAGGCTTCTTCGGCTTCTTTCAAAGTTTTGGATCGTACTCTGGCTTGAACATCAGAATAGGAATAAGTGTCAAATATCTCTTTAAAGGTCATTGCTCTGTTAGATTTAACTTAAAAAAGCAGTTAAAGGACTAGTTGAAGTAGCTGCTTTGTTCTGTTGTGCTATTCCGGCTTCGAAGGCATTTCTTCCGGCTATAACGGCATCTTTAAAAGCTTGTGCCATTTTAATTGTATCTTTTGAAGTGGCAATGGCTGTATTTACAAGCACTGCATCGGCACCTAATTCCATAGCATGGGCAGCATGAGAAGGTAAGCCAATACCTGCATCCACTATGACCGGAACTTTGCTTTGTTCAATAATGATCTCCAGAAAATCTTTTGTCACCAGACCTTTGTTGCTTCCGATCGGCGCGCCTAAAGGCATCACGGCTGAGGTTCCTGCGTCTTCCAATAATTTACATAGAACTGGATCGGCATGAATATACGGCAGAACTACAAATCCCAATTTGGCGAGTTCTTCTGTCGCTTTTAAGGTTTCAATTGGGTCTGGCATCAAGTAGCGAGGATCCGGATGTATCTCCAGTTTGATCCAATTTGTTTCCAGTGCTTCTCTTGCCAATTGAGCCGCGAACACAGCTTCTTTTGCATTTCTTGCACCCGAAGTGTTAGGCCATAGAGATACATTTGCTTTCTTAATGGCTTCTAACATATGATCGGATGGTGCGCTGAGGTCCACTCTTTTTAAAGCAACCGTCACCATTTCCGTATCCGATGCTAAAATGGATTGCAACATTTCTGTATCCGACGCATATTTCCCACTTCCGAGAAATAAGCGTGATTTGAATTCTTTTCCTGCAATTTTAAGCATGTTCTAATATTTTATTTATTTGTTCAACTGTCTTTTTTTTGTCTGTCGCTTTGGTCAACATTCCTGAAACTGCAATGCCGTATACCCCTGTCTTTACTATCTTCCCTATATCTTCCAGCTCAATGCCTCCGATCGCGTAAACAGGAAGGTCAATATTTCTTTTTTTCATTTCTGATACAATGCTTTTATAACCTTCGGTACCAAGAATCGGACTTAGTTTTTCCTTTGTATTTGTAAAACGATAAGGACCTAGACCAATATAAGTAACCTCTTCGTTTGAACGTTGAATCACATGTTCGAGCGTATTCGCCGTTCCTCCAATGATCTTTCCTTTGAATATTTCTTTTGCATCTTTAACATTCATGTCATCAAGACCAAGATGAAGAGCTATGGCATTGCATTTTTCTGCAACAAAAGGAGAATCATTGATCACAAGATCTGCATCGAATTTTTTGCAAAGTTCTGCAGCTTTCAGTGCACAGTCCAGATAATCTTCTTCTGTCACATTCTTCAATCGAAGTTGAATGAATCGGACTCCTGCCTCAAGCGTGGACTGAATATTTTGCAAGTGTTCTGCTCCTGTATTTCCCTGAGATATGTATTGTAATCTATGCATGATAACCTAATAAGGAATTATTGCTGACAAGAAATTTTTCGGTGTATTTTTTTGCATTTCTGCAGGATTCTTCCATTTTTTCTCCATTTGCGAGATTAGCAGTAATTGCGGCTGATAGAACACATCCTGATCCATGTTTTGAAAGGCTGGTCTTTTCTGTTGGCTCCAAGCGAATAATGTTGTTTTTAAAGTAAAGCTGATCCACACCTTTGTTCTCTTCATCATGGCCTCCTTTAAGCAGAACTGCACATTTTTCAGCAAACCTCTTCAATGAGGAAGGGTCCTTTTTCATCAGTTCATCCATCTCATTCTTGTTCGGAGTGATCAGGTCGATCAGCGATAGTGTCTTGTGCAGTGTTTCTACATCAGAAAGATCGGCAAACACAAAACCTGTACTGGATTTCCAAACCGGATCAACCACAATAAGGATGTTTTTATTTTTCTCTTTGATGTAAGAACAAAGTTCAAATAACCATTGTAGCGATGGCAGAATGCCGAATTTAACTGCTTTTAAGTCGTACTTATTCAGAATGATCGCAAGATCTTTTTTAACTTCTTCAATTTTTCTCCAGTCAACTGAATAAAATTCATCTTCGGTTTGCCTGGTCAATCCACTGCAAATTCCTAATCCATACACTTTCAACTGCTCAAATGTCTTGAGGTCAGCACTAATGCCGGCCCCTGATGATGGATCGAATCCAGCTATGCTTAATACGTATGGACGTTCTTGTTGCATTCTTTTTTAAATAATAAGAAATTATCCTTTGCTTTTTCAGGTTCAGACCAAATGCTTCCCAACAGCGCTGCTCCACAAAATCCTTTTTCAAATACTTTGTTGATATTCGAAAGATCTACTCCTCCCAATGCATAAATATTCTTGTATTTATTCTCAATGATCAGTTCTTCTCCAAAGGATGCATTGTATCCTGGTTTTGAAATGCTATTGAAAACCGGACTAAGAAAGCAATATTCCCAGTCCTTACTTTCAATTTCTGCTTGCGTTATGGAATGAAAGGAAGTGCTGTAAGCAATACCTTTTTCTTTGATGAATTTATTTTCAATCCTTGTTCTTTCACGGACATGAAGCAATTTAATTCCGAATTCTCTTGCAGTTTCATGGTGCTGGTGCAACGAGATCCTTTCTCTGAATTCGGGTTTTATCTTTTCAAGAAAAAAACGCTGCGAGTCAATATCCCACAAAGGTTTTCTCAGGTGAAATCGTTCCAAACCATAATCAAATAAGGCATGGATGATCTGCATTTCATATGGCAGATCGTATTCATTACTGATCAGTATCAATTCGGGACTCATCAGCTGTAAATTTGAGAGCCTTTGTTTTTAAATTCTTCACTCATTTCATTCATTCCCTTCTCTGCAAACTCTCTTACTTCCTGCGTGATCTTCATTGAGCAGAATTTTGGTCCACACATCGAGCAGAAGTGCGCCACTTTAGCCCCATCTGCCGGAAGTGTTTCGTCATGATATTCCCTTGCTGTATCCGGATCCAATGAAAGATTGAATTGATCTTCCCATCTGAATTCGAATCGGGCTTTACTCAATGCGTTGTCTCTGTATTGTGCTCCCGGATGTCCCTTTGCCAGATCAGCCGCATGAGCCGCAAGTTTGTAAGTGATCACACCGTCCTTTACATCTTTTTTATTCGGTAATCCCAAATGTTCTTTTGGAGTAACATAGCACAACATCGCTGTTCCATACCAACCGATCATGGCAGCACCGATCGCTGAGGTGATGTGATCGTAACCCGGAGCAATATCAGTTGTAAGAGGGCCTAATGTATAGAATGGAGCCTCATCACAGTATTGCAATTGTTTTTCCATATTCTCTTTAATGAGGTGCATTGGAACATGTCCCGGACCTTCTATCATCGTTTGAATATCGTGCTTCCATGCAATTTTCGTGAGCTCTCCCAAAGTTTCCAGTTCTCCGAACTGAGCTTCATCATTTGCATCGGCAATACAACCCGGACGCAAACCATCACCCAATGAAAAAGCGACATCATAAGCTTTCATGATCTCGCAGATCTCTTCAAAATGTGTGTATAGGAAATTTTCTTTGTGATGAGACAAACACCACTTTGCCATGATGGATCCACCACGGGAAACAATTCCTGTGATCCTTTTTGCAGTGAGTGGTATGTATTTCAGTCGAACTCCAGCATGAATGGTGAAATAATCAACGCCTTGTTCTGCTTGTTCGATCAGTGTGTCTTTAAAGATCTCCCATGTAAGGTCTTCCGCTTTACCATTTACTTTTTCCAAGGCCTGATAAATAGGAACTGTACCAATTGGAACAGGAGAGTTACGCAGGATCCATTCTCTTGTTTCATGGATGTTCTTTCCAGTTGAAAGATCCATGATGGTATCTGCACCCCAGCGACAGGCCCATACTGCTTTTTCTACTTCTTCTTCAATTGAAGATGTAACAGCGCTGTTACCAATGTTCGCGTTGATCTTTACTAGAAAATTTCTTCCAATGATCATGGGTTCACTTTCCGGATGATTGATATTGTTCGGAATGATCGCTCTTCCTGCAGCTACTTCTTGACGCACGAATTCCGGAGTGATAATACCATTCGGTGTATTCGCCCCAAATGAATTTCCCTTGTGTTGTTGTGATAATAATTGAAACTGTCCGTTCAACTGAGTGCTGAGTGCATCGTATTTTTGATTTTCTCTTATGGCAATGTATTCCATTTCAGGCGTGATGATACCTTTCTTAGCATAGTGCATCTGACTCACATTGCTTCCTTTTTTGGCTCGCATGGGTTTTCGGATGTGTTCAAAACGCAATGAGTCAAGATCCTTATCTTTCGCTCTCAGATCACCGTACGAAGAAGAAACTCCATCTAATACTTCCGCGTCCCCACGATCCAGGATCCACTTTTCTCTTAGTCTTTCAATTCCTTTTTTGATATCTATTTTGATGTTCGAATCTGTATAAGGTCCACTTGTGTCATAAACAGTAACAGGGTGATTGACTTCTGTCTTGCCATTGGCATGTTGGGTAGGGTGCAGGTCGATCTGTCGCATCGCCACACGAATGGGATGAATACTTCCATCCACATAGATTTTTTTTGAGCCGGTTATAGGAGAACAACTGATGACCTCCTGCTTTGGTTTTGTATCTTTATTTTTCATTTCTTATAGTTATATAATTTCAAATTAATTTCAGTTTTTCTCATTCCTGGTGGATCATCTTTATCAGCCACCTTGCGTTGCTTTGATGATGATCACCTTGTCGTTCTCTTTCAGTTCGTATTTCTCCCATTCCGTTTTTGGTACAACCGTATCGTTCACTGCAACTGCAGTGCCTTTTGTTTTTTCTCCTAGAACTTCGTTCAGAAGAGCAAAAAGATTTGAACTGTTGATCGATCTCTTTAGGTTATTCAGGCTTATTTCCATTTCAATAATGACAACTTTAGAAATGGTATGCAGTGAACTGCAATAACTTTTTCCTAACGAGAAAAAATAAATTTGTATTTATCTTTCTCGCGACAGCGATCTCTCTTCGCTGTCCGACGGTATGAACCGTATCAGGTACTAGGGTATGATCTCAGCCACTTTGTGACACCCCTAAAGTTGTATCACAAATTTAGTCATCTGTTACTATCATAGGCAATATTCCCTGTTAAAATAACCGGGGGTTTATCACGCTTTATTAACCAATTAGATAGAAAGACTAAAAATTTAGCTTTTTAGCATAAAAAAAACCCGTTCTGTGGAACGGGTTTTTAAAATTGTGAATTTACTCTTAATCAATGATGATCACAAGGTATTTGGATACACTCCAGAATTCCTTAGGATTGGTGATCTCAATTCTCTCAATGGGCTTTTCGCCAACTAATTTATAAGAGCCTTTCGGATGTGTAGTGATGATCTTAATTTTCTTTGCTCCAACATTAATGCTGGTTGCCTGTTCGATATCCACTTTAGTAAAGTAATCTTTATTGAAATCTTCTTTCACTTTTTGAGTTTTACCCAAACCAATGAAACCACCTTCTTTTGTGATCACATTTTTCTCTTTCAATTCTTTTGATGTTCCAATTGCATAAAACGCAGTGTTGATCACTTCTGTTTTGGCGGCACTTTCCGTTTCTGCTTCCTGGTAATTGGTTGTTAAGTTGGCCAATTCGATATGAAGTTCTTCCATCTTTGTTTTTAGCTCAGCGATCTCCACATCTTTCTGTTCCAATGATTTCTGAAGATTTTCAATCATCAATTCCATGCCTTCCATTTTCAGGTTTGCATTTTTCAGTTTTTTAGAAAGAGAAGCAATTCTGCTTTTGTTTTTTGACATTAAGTCATAAATGGCCTGAATATCTTCTTTGATCTGACCTTGCTTACTGGTAACATCACCACCAGAGCTGGCCTTATTTACGATCTTCTCCTTTTCTTTGATTGAATTCAGGTTTTCCTGAATTTCATTGAATGCTCCTACAAATTCCTGTAATGCAGCTTCTTTTTCACTTAATTTTCCTCCTAATTCATTTGTTACAACCTTTAAACTGTCAGCCAAAGGATTAGGTTCTTTTTCTCCTGAACCACAAGATACCATCAAGATCATTGATAAGGCAGTGATGGCTGTGATTGATAATGCTTTTATTCTTTTCATGTCGTGTGTTTTGTGTTAATACAAATAAGGGAGCAAAAGTAACCTAAATTAAAACAAAAAAGACGCAAATTTTGCGTCTTTTTACTGTTATAAAACTAATTTTAACAAAACTCGTTGTAAACTGCCTTTAAATGTTCGGCAATGGCATTGGCACTTTGCCCTTCAATGTGATGTCTTTCCACAAAATGTACCAATTCTCCATTTTTAAATAAGGCAATGGCCGGACTGCTTGGAGGGTATGGACTAAAATGCTTACGGGCTTCAGCTACAGCTTCCACATCAAATCCTGCAAATACAGTGGTTAGTTTTGCCGGAATTTTTGAATTATCCAAACTCTTTTTAACTCCAGGTCTGCAAGCTCCTGCGGCACATCCGCAAACAGAGTTCACGACCATTAATACTGTTCCCTGTTCTTTTAGGGTTTTATCTACGTCTTCAGGACTCGATAAGTCCACAAATCCTGCTGAAGTTAATTCAGCTTTCATTGGTTTTACTATTGCTTCTGGATACATGTGATTGATTTTGATACAAAGTTACATACAAAATCTGTCCAAATTGAAGGAAAGAAGTTAAATTCTGTGATAATTTCCCCTCGTTTGGGTGGAGCTTAATATTACGAATGCTTTATATTTGCTTCTATGAAATTAGAAATGATGACTTTTAGATCTTTCGCGTTTGCCTTGATGTTTCTGGCCTCAATCGTGAATTTTGCTCAAAAAGGTAAAGATGGAATTTATCCAGGACCAAACACCACATTTCCTTTGCCAATACTCGTAGAAGAAGTGAAAAAAGAAGGGAAAGAGATCTGTATTCCATACAAAAGATACAAATTAGATAATGGTTTGAATGTGATCATACATGAGGATCACAGTGATCCGGTTGTGTATGTAGATGTGACCTATCACGTTGGCAGTGCACGCGAGCAACAGGGTAGAACAGGTTTTGCTCATTTTTTTGAACATATGATGTTTCAGGGTTCCAAGCATGTTGGAGATGATGAGCATTTTAAAATTGTAAGCGAGGCAGGCGGAACGATGAATGGTACTACCAATACAGATCGCACAAATTACTTTGAAGTGGTGCCTAAGAATTATCTTGAGAAGATGTTATGGCTTGAATCAGACAGAATGGGTTTTCTTTTGGATTCGGTAACTCAAAAAAAATTCGAGATACAGCGGGCAACAGTAAAAAATGAAAGAGGTCAGCGTTACGATAATGCACCTTACGGACTTGAACGCGAAAAATCTGGTGAAGCACTGTATCCTCAAGGACATCCATACAGCTGGTTGACGATTGGTTATATTGAAGATTTGAATCGGGTGGATGTGAATGACCTTAAACGTTTCTACATGCGCTGGTATGGACCTAATAATGCTGTGCTCACTATTGCAGGTGATGTAAAAACGGAAGAAGTACTGTTACTGGTTCAGAAATATTTTGGAAGCATCAATCCCGGTCCCGCAGTGAACAAAATGTCGGTACCCCCTGTGAAATTACTGAAGAATAGATATATTTCTTATGAAGATAATGTGAAATTTCCTATGATAGGACTTTATTACCCGACGGTGAAAGACGGAGAAAAAGACGATGCAGCATTAACTGTGTTAGCTTCCTTACTTTCCGGAACAGAAGATTCCCCATTGAGAAAAGCGTTCATTGAAACAAAAAAAGCCACGGCAGCTTTTGCATTTCAATACGGAAGAGAACTTGCCGGACAATTCCAGATCATGGTAAGAGCCAATCCGGAAACAACTCTTTCAGTAACAGAAAAAGAAATAAAAGCAGCTCTTGCGGCGTGGGAAAAAAAGGGCATTAGTGATGATGATCTTATAAAATTCAAGGCACAATACCACAGTCGTCTCTATAACTCCTTGCAAACGGTGCAGGGGAAAGGTGCTCTGCTCGCTTCTAATTTTACTTTTTTCAGAAACCCGAATCATCTTAAAAAGAGCATTGCGCAAATGATGAGTGTAACAAAAGCAGATGTGATGCGCGTTTATCTTACATATATAAAAAATAAACCTGCTGTTATCAGTTCTGTCGTTCCAAAAGGAAAAACAGAATTAGTTGCAGCTCCTGATAACTGGAAAATGTATACAAAGAAGGTGGAGACAGAAAGTGCGGAATACAAGAACCTCACTTATAAAATGCCGGTTGAGGAGCTTGACAGAACAAAAGAGCCAAAAGAGGGACCTGCCGCACACGCGAAAGTACCAGATTTTTATAAAACCAAGATCGGTGAAAATATACCTGTGATCGGCATATCTGAAAACGAGATTCCGAAAGTTGTCATTCTTCTGAGTTTTAACGCCGGCCATATTTTTGAACCTAAGGAAAAATCCGGTCTTGCACAGATCACATCGGAAATGATGAACAAAAGCACTTTGAAGACCACAAAAGAGGAATTGGAAAGCAGAATGGATCGTTTAGGTGCAAGTATCGGCGTTGCGAGCAGTGAAGAGGAGTTTTATTTATTCATTGATTCACCAAAGGAGAATCTTGTTGCTGCCATGAAAATAGCGGAAGAGATCCTTTTGGAACCTAAGTTTGATGAAAAGGAATTTGAAGTGGTTAAAAAATCTGCAATGGATCGAATCATGCAATCTCAAACCTCGCCGGCAAGTATAGCAAGTGAGGTATTGCATAAACTGGCTTATGGTAGCGATCATATTAGTGCTTACCCTTCAATTGGAACAAAGGAAACAGTTGCCTCTATCACATTGCAAGATGTGAAAAAATTTTACGAAGGACTTAATTCCTCTATGCTGTCAATTGCCGTAAGTGGAGATATCAGTCAGGAAGAAGCTATAAAAGATCTCGCCTTTGTTTCAAAGTTAAAAAAAGGTGAACCTTTAAAAGTTCAGGAAGCGAAGATACCTAGCATTGAAAAGACGAAGATCTATTTCGTGGACAAAAAGAACGCAGCACAAAGCGAGATCCGTTTTGCCTATGTTGCCTTGCCTTATGATTGTTGTGGAGAGTTATATAAAAGCAATGCCATGAACTACAGCTTCAGCGGTGCTTTCAACAGCCGTATCAATTATACATTGCGTGAGATAAAGGGATGGACCTACGGCTCACGAGGTGGATTCAGCGGGGGAATGTTGCCCGGATTATTCAGTATCGGAGGAGGATTCAAATCAAATACAACGGACAGTACAATACGAGAAGTGATGTATCAGATGAGGAATTTTGCAGACAATGGTATCACGGAAAAGGAACTTGAGTTCACCCGACACTCATTGGCGCAATCAGATGCATTGAAATACGAATCTTCTTTCGATAAACTGAATTTCATTAAAAACATTCTAGATCACGATCTTCCTAAAGATTATGTTCACGAACAGGAAAAAGTTCTTGAAGGCTTAACGGTTCAATCCGTTAACGAGATCGCGAAGAAACGACTGCCCTATAATAATATGATCATACTTGTAGTGGGCGATAAAGCCACAAATCTGGAGAAAGTAAAACAGCTGGGATTTGAGGTGGTTGAAATAGAATACAATACAAAATAAGGGGAGGAAGTAATTGTCTTTTTTATACGGTAAATTGGTATTAAATTAGACCTCTCAATCTAAAATTATGAATTACGATATTATTGTTATAGGTACAGGTCCGGGTGGATATGTGACCGCGATCAGGGCTTCTCAACTGGGCTTTAAAGTGGCTGTTGTAGAAAAGGAAAGTTTAGGTGGTATCTGCCTTAACTGGGGCTGTATTCCAACAAAGGCATTATTAAAGAGCGCACAAGTGTATGAATACCTGAATCACTCGAAAGAATATGGGATCAGTGCAGATAACATCAAAGCTGATTTTTCTGCAGTGGTGAAAAGAAGTCGCGATGTTGCTGAAGGAATGAGCAAGGGCGTTCAGTTCTTAATGAAGAAGAACAAGATCGATGTGATCACCGGAACCGCAAAAGTGAAACCCGGAAAAAAAGTGGAAGTGACTGGAGCTGATGGTAAAGTAACTGTTTACAATGGAAATCATATCATCATAGCAACCGGAGCACGTTCACGCAAACTTCCGAATTTACCACAAGATGGAAAGAAGATCATCGGTTATCGCGAAGCAATGGTTCTTCCAAAACAACCAAAGTCACTTGTTGTTGTTGGAAGTGGTGCGATTGGGGTAGAATTCGCCTATTTTTATGCTACCATGGGAACAAAGGTTACAGTGGTTGAGTTCTTACCGAACATTGTTCCGGTGGAAGATGAGGATGTGAGTAAACAATTGGAAAAGTCCTTTAAAAAAGTAGGAATTGAAGTCATGACAGATGCTTCTGTTGAAAGCGTTGATACAAAAGGAGAAGGTTGCAAGGTGAATGTGAAAACAAAGTCAGGCATGGTTACGCTTGATGCAGAAATAGTTTTATCAGCAGTTGGAATTGAAGCCAACATCCAGGGTATTGGTCTTGAAGAAACAGGAATTAAGACGGATAAAGGGAAGATCATCGTTGATAAATTCTATGCGACTAACGTTCCCGGGTATTACGCAATTGGAGATTGTGTTCCTGGTCAAGCCCTGGCACATGTGGCCAGCGCTGAAGGCATCACTTGTATTGAGAAAATAAAGGGAATGCATGTCGATCCAATTGATTACAATAATATTCCGGGTTGTACCTATTGTCAACCTGAAATTGCCTCCGTTGGTTTCACTGAGAAAAAGGCCAAAGAAGCAGGTTACCAGATCAAGGTTGGTAAATTCCCATTCTCTGCTTCCGGTAAAGCAAGTGCTTCCGGCGCAAAAGATGGATTCATTAAATTGATCTTTGATGCCAAATACGGAGAATTACTTGGCGCACACATGATCGGTGCCAATGTAACAGAAATGATCGCAGAGTGTGTTGCCATCAGAAAATTGGAAACAACAGGACATGAACTTATCAAAACAGTTCACCCACATCCAACCATGAGTGAAGCGATCATGGAGGCAGCTGCAGCAGCCTATGGAGAAGTGATCCACTTGTAAATAGGATTCGAATAAAAAAGCCCTCCAAAGTTGGAGGGCTTTTTTATTGATAAGAGACGATCCTCATGATAAAGTACTTGATCTATTTCAGATTGCAGACTTTCCTGCGTTTTTACTTTTACCAAACGGATCTTCATAAGAATAATTAGTTTGTAAGGTTATGTGTCTTCTCTCGTCTATTCTACTAAAACATATGTTCCGAATTTTACATTTCGTCTTTCTTTCTGGTTTTCTGTGCTTGCAGGCTCAGGTAAAAATAAACTGGCAAGCCTGGAGTGAAAAAGCGTTTGCAACTGCTAAGAAGCAAGCTAAACCGGTGTTTCTGGATGTAGGAACGGAATGGTGCACTGCTTGTAATTTAATGGAAGAAAAGACATATGCCGATACAAGCGTGATCGGACTCATTAATAGAAATTTCATTGCAATTAAAGCCGATGCCGAAGCGCAACCGGATGTAGGTGCTCGTTTTCTGGAATGGGGATGGCCGGCTCTCATTTTTTTAAATGCCGAGGGAGAACAACTTTATGCCTTACAGGGCAATCGCAGACCGGAAGCCTTCATTGAAATACTTCAGGATTTCCTTTCAAAATATAACAAGAACGAATTGAAGATACAGAACAACGATTTTTTTTCTTCTGAACCTCCGGACCGAAGTGGACTAAAGGAAATTTATAAGAAAGCCTATGATCAGCTGGACTATTATTATGATTCATTGTATTACGGTTGGGGCTACGCTTTAAAAATACCACTTTATCAACCCGTAGAACTTTCCTTTTGGCTTACTAAAAGTAAGAAGGATCAAAGAGAGTTGAAGAAGGCTGTCAATTCCCTGAAGCAATATTCAAAAGTAAGCGATAGAATAGAAGGGGGTGTTTATTTTGGATGTTCTTCCGGCAGAAGCTGGAAAGGTGCTCAACCGGAAAAAAGAACGGAATACCAGGCTGGTGTGATGCATAACTATGCAGAAGCTTATCAGGCCACGGGAAATGCTGTTTGGTTGAAGGAAGCTAAACTGATCAAAAAATACCTTATGCGAAGTATGTTTTCTGCTCAGGACAGTTTATTTTATAATAGTCAGGAAGAATATATCGATCTCAAAGACCTATCCAAAGTAATTGAGCCGGAAGAGTATTTTAAATTGCCTGAGAATGAAAGAAGAAAATACGGGATTCCTCCAATTGACAAAACGCTTTATACAGATATTAATTTCAGACTGGTAAAGGCCTTTTTAAAATTGTATGAAGCAAATAGAGATTCAGAAGATTTGAAATTGGCTGTTCAAACAGCTGAGCAAATTTGCAGAAAAGCACTGACACAGCAAGCTTGGTTCAAAACAGTGATCGCAAATAAGAATGAAACAACCCGTATGCGTGAAATTCCCTCTGACTCGACTCAACGAACGGTCATGTATTTGAAACCAAACGCGCATGCTGCTGTGGCGATGTTGCAATTGTACCAGTTTACACAAGATAGTAGTTGGTTAGATCGATGCAGGCAATTGATGAATGTCATTAATGATCGCTTGATGGATAGAGCAAATGGTGGTTACTTTTCCACTGAACAAATTCCTTTTTCGGAAGGAGGGAAATTCGCTTCTACAAAAGTATTGACCGAGAATGCCATGTTCTCGCGATTTTTACTGGAGTACAGCGATCTAATGGATGACGATTCAGCTTTGCTGCTAGCAGAGAAGGCACTTCGCTCTGTGGCAGTTGAAAAAATACTCGGAAATGAAGAGCGCTTAATTGCAGATTTTGTATTGGCAATGGATAAATTGATAAAACATCATTTTGTCTTTACTATCGTTTCTGCTTCACCTAATTCCTCAGAAACACAAATGCTGTTTCGAAGGGTGAAAGAGTTCTATCATCCCGGAAAGTTGATGAAAATAGAAAAGCCCGGCCATTATCCTGATATGGGTCGTCCCACTCTTTTTATTTGTAATAATAATCTATGCTCTATGCCTATTTACTTTAGCGAATCTTGTAAGAAAGAGATGCAGGATTTTATTCAGAAGATCAAGTAATTGGTATTCCTAAATTTATAGATAAATCAGTTAAAAGTAAGTCTTCGTCTAAAGTGCACAAGATGTTTGGTTTTAACATCGGATTTGCTTGACTTTGATGATTTTAACAATTAAATTAGGACTAGCATAAATTCTGCTGTTTGACATTGCAAAACAAAATAGCGATCCAACTTCTTTTTGTATTCTTCCTGAGCTTTTTTTTATCAGGAAACTTGAATGCAATAACGGTAACCGTCAATAATACCAATGATGCAGGTGCAGGTTCTTTGCGTGAAGCGATCGTCATCACAAATACCACAGTTGGAAATGATTTAATAAACTTTAATCTCGGTGCAGGTGGTCCGTTTACGATCACTTTACTTTCTGCACTTCCTACATTGACTGACAATGCAGGAGTAACGATAGATGGTTGGGATAATGCCGGCGATCCGGGAACGCCGAATACAATTGCTATTTACAGCACAAGTGTTGGTACTCCTCTGAATCCGGTCTATAAGGTGGTACTTGGAAATGGCGCGAATATTCCGATTGGACTTTCTCTCAACAGTTCAAATAATTTGATCAGGGGATTGGTATTAAATAATTTTGGAGATGGAACTCCAAGTGCTAACGATATCTGCATAAATATTGCCGGTACAAGCAATACGGTAGTGGGTTGTTATATCGGAATGTCCCATGATGGATTAACGATGGGACCTCGCCCTTTTTACGGGATCTATTGTACGCGTGGAAATAATTTGATCGGTGATGGAACAAATGCTGGGGTTAATTTAATTTCCGGTATGGGTGGTTTCTTCGGCGCCAAGATCTATATTTCAGGTGCAACAGCTACTGCTAATATCGTGAGAGGGAATATTGTCGGATTAACTGCGAACGGAACAACAGCTTTGCTTACTGCTTCTGCAACAGGAATCTATTTAACCGGCGCAGCTCATTCCAATACAATTGGTGGTTTAGGTGCCTTCGATGGAAATCTTATCTCTGGCAATTATTCTACCGGCATGATGGTGGGAACAAATTCCAATGTTATTCAAGGAAATTATATTGGCCCTCTTTCTGATGGGATCACAGGTCTTGCCGGAACATTTCAAAGCAACGGAATGAGTATGGGGGGAAGTTATAATCAACTTGGTGGCTCAGCACCCGGTGCACGAAATCTGATTTCAGGTAATACCAATCTAGGAATGGATATGAGTGGTTACAATAATAGAATTCAAGGAAATTATTGGGGACCAAATAAATTTGGAACAGCCAGGATCAGCGTTAGCAATAATAGTGGAATGGCGATCAATACAGGTACGGGCAATTTAGTTGGTGGAACCGGAGTCGGTGAAGGGAATGTAATGTCCGGTTTTCCAGGAATGGCCATTTGGGTATTGAATCAGGCAAATTTGGTTGGAAACACAATTCAACAAAATACGATAGGACTTGCGGCGAATGGAACTTCGTCACTTACCAATGGTGGTAATGGTACAGGATTGTTGATGAATCCGAATTCAAAAGCCAATTTGGTTGGAGGAAATACACCAGCAGCCAGAAATATTATTTCGGGTAGCGGAACAGGACTTTCTATGGGAAGCGCATTCAATAATACAGTTCAGGGAAATTATATCGGTTTATCCGGAGACGGGATCAATAAGGTTCTTGGAGCTGCTCAAACAATTGGAATAAGTATGTCTACTGCTACCGCGAATTTGATTGGTGGTACAGGGGCCGGAGAAGGAAATGTTATTTCAGGTAATAGCAGCAATGGCATCAGCTTGTCGGCTGTAACAGCTTCCGCTAACGCCATTTATCAGAATACCATCGGTCCGAATGCAGCCGGAACAGGAACCTTGCTTGGTGGGGGCAGTCCACAATCAGGTATCTCCATCACAAGTGCTCAATCCAATACCATAGGCGGTTCACTGGGTGCTAGTACAAGGAATATTATTTCCGCGAATAGCAATGGTGTTCTTATTTCAGGTGCTACAGCAAGTAATAACATTGTTCAGGGTAATTACATTGGTTTAGCTAGTGATGGGATCAATAGAATAATTGGTAGTTCTCAAACCTTTGGAGTACAGTTAAGCCCACCTGCCTTTAGCAATACTATTGGAGGACTCTTTGCCACTGAAGGAAATGTGATCTCCGGAAATGGAGTAGTGGGAGGTTATTATGGAATTGGAAACACTGTCGGTAATGCTTATTTAGGAAATATCATTGGATTGCAGGCAAACGGTACTTCACCGGTTGTAGGTAGTACACAATCGCGCGGTATGGACATTCATGGTTCTGGACTCCTTATTGGAAATACCGGAGGATATGGAAATGTGATCTCAGGAAATACCAACATTGGCTTATATAATGCATTAGCGACAGGTTCAGCGAATATTATCCGTGCTAATTTTATTGGACCGGGTTCTAACGGTCTACAGGTTGCCGGTGCAACTCAGGTAACCGGAATTCAATTGCAACAGGATGTAAGTACATATACAGTCGGAGGTTATTTGGGTGGAGTAGGACAGAATCCTCAGGGAAATATCATTGCCTTCAATTCAGGGAATGGAGTGAATATTACATCTCTGTTAGCGATCGGCCATATGGTTTCCAGAAATCTAATTTACTCGAATGGAATAGGAGCAACACAATTTCCTATCAATATAAACTATGGTGGAACACAAGGAAACGGAGGAAAACCCTGGCCGGTGGTGATTACAGTGAGTCCTACGATCGTAACAGGAAGTGCAGCCGCGACAGCAGGAGTTGGGGATACCGTTGAGGTTTTCGCGAATGTTTCAGGCAGCTGTAAGGATATGTCAATTTACAAAGGAAGTACAGTGGGAGATGCGGCAGGTAACTGGACTTTAACTGGAATCACAATAAATCCAAGTGAAAGCGTTCTAGCAACAGCGCGTACACTTGCGAATAGAAACACCTCACAGGCAAGTCCGTGTACCGTACCTTTGCCTGTTGAAGTTTCTTCTTTTTCTGCTTCCTGTATTGAGAATAAAGTGTTTTTGCAATGGGTGACCGCTTCAGAATTAAATAGCAAATTGTTCACATTAGAAAGATCAGCAGATGGACAGAACTACAAATTGATCGGCACGCATGCGGCTGCGGGAAAGAGTACAACACGTATTGATTATTACTTGAAGGATGAAGCACCTTTGGCCGGAACGGTGTATTACCGACTAACACAAACCGATCTCGATGGAACAAAACAGGAATTCAGTATTGTTTATACCAACGATTGTCATAGAGAAGCACAAGCTTCTTCGCTTTATCCAAATCCTTCACAAAATGCAGTGAATCTGGATCTACCGGAATACATTGGTAAAAACGTAAAAATTGAATTCATCAGTTCCCTTGGTAAAATTGAAATGCAACGCGAATTTTTCGTGAATAGTTCTGTTCAGCAAATTCAACTTGAAGAACTTTCGAATGGAATTTATTCGGTTAGGATCATTGCTGAAAAAAAGCAGGAGATCCTTCGCTTACTGAAGAATTAAGAACTTAGGTACTCAATACCTCGATCAACTTCTCCAGATCAGGATTCAATCTCTCAATGTGTTTCACGGCTTTTTCGAAAGGGGTAAATACTACTTCCTTGTTGATGATCCCTACCATTTCGTTCTTTCTTCCGGCTATTAAGGCTTGTACTGCATTATAACCAACAATAGATGCATTCACTCTTTCCATGCAAGTAGGATTTCCTCCTCGCTGAATATGTCCCAGAATACTTACGCGCATGTCAAATTCCGGAAAATTCTTTTTAATGAGATCGGCAATTTTATATGCACCTCCATGCTCATCCCCCTCTGCTACAATAATGATCTTGCTGCTTTTGGAACTTCTCCAGCCTTTCATTTTAGAGATCAATTGATCGAGATCTCCTTTTATTTCCGGTACCATAAGAGCATCTGCACCACAGGCAATCGCACTTCTTAATGCGATCAGTCCTGCATCTCTTCCCATTACTTCCACAACAAAAACACGATCATGACTTTCGGCTGTATCACGAATTCTATCAACGGCCTCAACAACTGTATTGATGGCTGTATCATATCCGATAGTGAAATCCGTTCCTACCAGGTCGTTATCAATTGTACCTGCACATCCTACCAAGGGAACGTTGATGTGTTTGTTCAATTCGATCGCCCCTCTAAAACTTCCGTCCCCACCTATAATGATCATGCCATCTACTTTGTGTTTGCTAATGGTGTCTACAGCCTTCTGCAATCCTTCCTTGGTCATAAACCTTGCACTTCTGGCTGTTTTCAGAATGGTTCCTCCTCTTTGAATGATCCCCGAAACAGATTCTCTGCTCATTTGAATATGATTGTCATCGATCAATCCTTCGTAACCCCGAATGAATCCTGTCACTTCAATATTGTGGTATAATGCTGTACGAACCACAGCTCTGATGCAGGCGTTCATTCCGGGCGAATCTCCACCTGAAGTAAGTAATCCAATCTTCTTTACCATGATACTAATTTAGGGAAATATTTTTCTTTCTGTTCTATTTGATATAGGCTTATAGGAATTAATTTAAAATTTATCATTCACCATTTAAAATTAATAGGCGTCTTTATACTAACTTTACAGAATGGGCAGGATCCTTGCAATAGATTATGGAAGTAAAAGAGTAGGTCTGGCTGTGACTGATCCTCTGCGAATGATCGCAAGCGGACTTACCACAATACACAGCAAAGATCTGATCGTTTACCTGGAGGAGTACCTGAAAAAAGAGAAAGTTGATGAAATCGTAGTAGGAGAACCCAAGAACTTAATGAATAAAAAAAGCGACTCAGCGCGTTTCATAGATCCCTTTGTAGTACATCTCAGCAAAAAGTTTCCGGATGTGAAAATTGTGCGTTACGACGAGCGATTTACTTCAGCACTTGCGCATCAAACCATGTTATTGGGTGGGGTGAAGAAAAAAGACAGACAGAACAAAGAAACAGTTGATCTGATTTCAGCGATCATTATTTTACAGGACTACCTTCAGTTTCTCGAGACAAGATCCTGATCTTAGTTGAAGGTTCCAGCATCCACCTCTTTTATGAACTTGATCACTCCATTCATAAAGATCTTCTGATCATCCCACATGGAAAGATGACTTCCATTCGGACAAAATAGAAATCTTCCTCTTTGCACCAGTTTACTTTGTTGCTCCATTGCTTTTTGATCCATGGTGTCGTATTTGGCGCCGATCATGAGTGTTGGTACTTTTATTTCTTTCAACCTGCTTTTCACATCCCAGTACGTGAGTCTGCCACTGATGCCAAATTCACTCGGACCTTGCATCAAGGTGTAAATTTCTCCGTTCACATGTTTCATCGCACGATTCAATCCGTCAGGCCATTCTTTTAAACGACATATGTGTTCGTGGTAAAAATGAGGAATCAATAATTCCATATAACGAGGATTGGAAAAATCTTTTTTTGCTTCGAGTGCTTTTATTTCACTAAGAACTTCCGGCTGCATTTGTTTAGAGAGTACTTCTTCAGCATACTTTCCATATTCCGGTGCGCTTGCCATCATGTTTGAAATGAGTAATCCTTTCAGGTTGTTCTGGTATTTTAATGCGTACTCCATTCCTAAAATTCCTCCCCATGAATTTCCTACAATGTAAAAGTTGGAACTATCGGCACCAATGGCTTTTCTAACTTGTTCTACTTCTTCCACAAATCGTTCGTTGGTCCACAAGCTGCTGTCTTTGGGTTGATCGCTGTAATAAGAACCTAGTTGATCGTATTCATAGAATTCAAATCCTTCTTTTAAAAAGAAAGTTTCAAAACATTCCATGTACTCATGCGTCATGGCCGGACCCCCATGCAGCAAGAGTATTTTAATTTTGGCATTTGTTCCGAATCTTTTGGTCCAAACTTTAAATACGCCCACCGGAGTTTGGATTGGGATCATTTTTATTCCAGCCGATTCAATACTGTCGTTATAACTAAAATAGTCTTTCAGATCTGTGTTATCACTGATTTTTGTTTCGTTGCATTGAACAAAGATCAAACTGATGAAAAAAATCAGAATGGCACGTGTCATTGTATAGAAAGAATTTATTCTACCCATAAGACCATCCCTTTTAAATATTCTCCTTCCGGAAAATAAGGTATTACCGGATGATCGGGTGGTTGCTGCAGGTAATGCAGGATCTTGACATTCCTTCTGGCTTCAATGGCGGCAGCTGTGATGGTATTGTAGAATAGGAATTTATCTACCACGCCACTGCAACTGAAAGTGAAAAGTAAACCATTGGGTTTAATGAATTTCAAAGCGGTTGCATTTAAGCGTTTATAGGCCTGAACAGCATTGTGCTTACTGTCACGACTCTTAGCAAAAGCAGGAGGGTCAAGTACAATGATATCGTAAATGTCTTTTTTGTCTTTTAAGAAATCAAATGTATCCATGGCAAAACCTTCGTGATTGGAACAGCCGTTCAGTTCAATATTGGTATTGCAAAGTTCAATGGCACTTTTACTCACGTCCACCGAATCTACTCGAGTGGCTCCGGATATGCTGGCATAAACCGAGAATCCACCGGTATAGGAGAATGTATTCAATACAGACTTTCCTTTACTATAGGTTCCCAGTAAATTCCTGTTATCTCTCTGGTCAACGAAGAATCCGGTTTTTTGTCCGTTTACAAAGTTAATTTTGAATAAGTGACCATTTTCTTTCACGATGACTTCTCCTGCACTTCCCTCCAGAAATCCGTTGCTAACACGATCAGAAAATTGTTTCGGAAGGGTTTCGGCACTTTTATCGTAAATGCTTTTGAGTTCGTTGCCGAATATTTTTTTCAATGCATCCGTAATATTCTCTTTTTGAAGATAAACTCCCCAGGAATGCGCTTGTAGCACCAAATGTCCGTCATAATGATCGATGATCAATCCGGGCACTCCATCACCTTCGCCGAAGAACAAACGACAAACATTCGTGTTTTTATTCAGTATATGTAAAGCTTTACGGTAGGCGTAGGCCTTACTTATTTTCTCGAACCAGAATTGCTGATCGATGTTTGTTTTTGTGAATGAAATGATACGTATCGCAATGCTTCCGTTCGCAAAATAACCGGTGGCTAAATATTGATTTTGTGCAGAATACACTTCTACAATTGTACCTTCTTCTATACCATCCTCTTTTTTGTGAATGGCACCTGAAAAGATCCAGGGGTGAAAGCGTTGAGGAGATGTTTCTTTTCCCTTATGCAGGGTGATCTTTGGATAATTCATGTTCGTATATGGTATTAGGTTCGTGTCCTGGGCTGAATCAATTCGGCCTTAAGCGCTAAGTTCGATAGAATTATCTGAAATATAATTTTTGAAAGCAAAAAAATTGTTTTAATTTAAATCCCTCAAACAAAGTCATATGATCGAAGTTAATCAGGTATACACACATGAATTCAAATTCTCTCAGGAAGAAGTGAATCAGTTTGCTCAGGTAACGGGTGACAAGAATCCTGTTCATACGGATGCGGCTTATGCTGCTACTACTATGTTCAAACGCCCCATTATGCACGGTATGTTAAGTGCTTCCTTGTTCTCTAAAGTTTTCGGTACACTTTTTCCGGGTGAAGGAACGATCTATTTGAAGCAATCACTCAGTTTCATGAAACCCATGTATGTGGATACTTTGTACGAGGCTGTTTTCACCGTGAAGGAAGTGATAAAAGAAAAGAATCGAGCCACAGTTGAAACCCTGATCAAGGATAAGGCTACAGGAATTGTTTGTACCAGTGGTGAAGCTACTGTCATGAATGTTGGAAAGATCAAATAAAAAGAAATTTCGAGCTGATTTATCGAAACTTTGACTGATTGATCAGCGCTTCAAATTGTAATATTTCCTAGTAAGGTGACAATTGGATTTGTAAATTCCTTTTGCAGTCGTATTCATTCGTCGATTCACCCTCAAATTCCCCCTTTTCAGGTCTTGTTATACTAAAATAAAAAGGCTATTTTAGGCGCTCTAAACTAAACTATGTCAGATACTCAAATTCAAAAAGGTCACCCAAAAGGTCTTTATGTACTTTTTGTGACCGAAATGTGGGAACGCTTCAGCTACTACGGTATGCGTGCCATATTCGTATTGTTTTTAACTAAAGCGCTATTGTACGATAAGGCTTTCGGAAGTGATATTTACGGAAGTTATACCGGATTAGTTTATTTAACTCCTCTTTTGGGTGGTTATATGGCCGATCGTTACTGGGGTAACCGTAAATCGATCATTGTTGGAGGGGTTTTGATGGCGATCGGACAATTCATCATGTTCCTTGCCGGTTCTTTCTATGAGAATGTAGATACATCCCGAATCTTAATGATGGGAGGTTTAACTGCTTTGATCTTGGGTAACGGATTCTTTAAACCGAATATTTCTACTATGGTAGGTCAGTTGTATCCGAAAGGAGATAAACGAATTGACTCGGCATTTACCATTTTCTATATGGGAATTAACTTAGGTGCATTCTTCGCTCCATTGGTTTGTGGGTTTTTGGGAGATACAGGAAATCCCGGTGATTTTAAATGGGGATTCCTTGCCGCATGTTTCGGAATGATCTTGAGTTTGATCCTTTTCATCTGGTTAAAAGATAAATACATTGTTACTCCTGAGGGTAAACCAATTGGCGCTGGTCCTAATAATGCGCGTGAAACAAGTGACGTGGATACAGCAACTGAAGTAAAATCTGAATTTTCTTCATCTCAGATCATTACCTGGTTATTGATCGAGGCAGGATTGTTTGGTTTATTCTTCTTCCTAGGTCAAGGTGTGATCGGTTCATTTATCTTCTCTCTTTCTATTGCTGCTCCGGGATTCATTATTTCAGATAAATCATTGACAAAAGTAGAGAAACAAAGGATCTGGGTGATCTACATTGTTGCCTTCTTCGTGATCTTCTTCTGGGCAGCCTTTGAACAGGCAGGTGCATCTTTAACTTTCTTTGCTGAAGAACAAACGAATCGTAATTTGATGGGCACTGTTATTCCTGCTTCTTATTTTCAATCCATCAATGCAGTAGCTATCGTGATCTTTGCTTCGGTATTCGTGGCAATTTGGGGCTTTCTTGGAAAAAGAAATCTCGAGCCTGCCTCTCCTTACAAGCAAGCCATTGGTTTATTTCTTTTGGCATTAGGATATCTCGTAATTGCAATTGGTGTGAAAGGAATCGACCCTTCCACAAAAGTGAGCATGATGTGGCTGGTGAGTCTTTATACCATTCATACATTCGGTGAACTTTGTTTATCTCCTATTGGTTTATCCATGGTAAATAAATTAGCTCCGGTTAAGTTTGCATCGCTTTTAATGGGCGTTTGGTTTTTATCAACTTCTGCTGCGAATAAATTTGCAGGTACTTTGAGTTCTTATTATCCGGAAACAATGTTGATGACCTCTGTTATTGAAAGTCAGCAGACTGAAAAAGGAGTGGTGATTACTACCAAATTGGATAAATCAGAAGAGATCAATGGTCAGAAGTATTTAAGTATTGACCTTGTTTCTTTTGCTGATGTAAAGGATGAAGCTGTGAAGACTTCTATGCAAAAAGAATTATTCAGTTCTTCTTTGATCAAAGAAAAAGTATTCATGGGTTATACCATCAATAGCCTTTATTCCTTCTTCATGCTTTTTGTGGTGATGGCAGGTATTGCCTCCGGAATCTTATTTGTCCTTTCAAAAGTGCTTCTGAAAATGATGCATGGCGTGAGGTAAAGATCAGTTTTTAAATAAAGGCCCGGACAGCAATGCCCGGGCTTTTTTATTTGATCTTGAATCTCAATCCACCATAGATCATTCTTCCGTAGATCGGACCCCAGACCATGGATGCATCAAAGTACTTTGAATAGGGTTCAGATGAGGAAAGGATTGCATGATGTTGTCTGTAATCTAATGCATTTTCTACTCCCAAATACACATTCAATTCATTCGTTTCGAATTTGTGTACGTAGGTGATCTGACTTAGTACATTGTAAAAATCGGGAGACCTTTCTTCCAATCTGAAACCATCCGGATTTTTCTGAGTGAATGGTAATCGTTTACTTCCGTTGTACTGCACAGTTGCATCAAATAGCCAATGCTCATTTTTTGTTTCGTAAGCCAGATTAAGAAAAGCCCTGTCACGTGATACCAAGGTCTTCTCTCTCGTTTCTGTGAGGTACTTCTGCCTGTTCTCAACATAACGATAAGCAGTTTTTACAAACAATCTTTTTCTGATCTCCCATCCAAATTCAATTTGTCCGGTGTTGGAGTAGGAGGGACCGTTCAAATTATAAATGAAAAGCGATTGAGGATCTGCATCTGCATCAACGATCACTTGTGATGTGAAGTCAGTTCTGTAAAGATCGATCGTTACATAGGCTTCCTTGTAATTCAGTTTGAATTTTTGCGTAAAATTCACACCGTAATTCCAGGCACGTTCTGGCTTCATTCCAAAAGGAAGTGTTGAATCTGTCATTTGTATGATCCAATTTCTTGAGCTGGCCATATAACCCATGTTATCTGCAAAAACATTGGCTGTGCGTAAAGCGCGTCCGGCACTTGCGCGCAGAACGGAATTATCTGTGAAGGCATAACGCAAGTGAAGTCGGGGTGTATAGAACCATCCGTAATAGTTGTTCAGGTCAGCACGTGAACCAAAGATCATATTGAATTTCTTTTTGTAGTCGTAAACAAATTCGCCGAATACTCCGGCAGTTGTTTCGTTTCTGTTGAATTTCAATCGATCAAAATTCTCCTTGAAGACATCATTCGTAAAGCTACTTCCTATCTTGTATTTATAATTGGTGTTGAAGATATAACTTTCGAAGATCAGATTCGCATAGGCTGTTTGTTGTGAACCGTCGTAATCCCGCAAACCGTAAGTGCTTTTGAGGTCATGACTCAGGTAATTAAGCTGAAGTCCCATACTGGTAGCTGGTCTCCTGAATACATAACCGGATTTTGAATAGGCATCCCATTTCGTGTTATTGATAAGAAGTTTATAAAGTGGCATGGAATCATGTTTTGCCGTGATCTGGCCACCGTTTCTTTCATCATTCATATAAGATCCTCCGAACTGCCACTCAAATCCTTTTCTAGTACGCAATTGGTATTTGTTTGCGAAATTGTACTGTCTGCCCAATGGAATATCCATGAAGCGATCGTGATTGTGATCTTCTGCCAATGGATTAAAGCTGACGTGCGACAATAAAGTTGTGCTGAATCCGGGGACGACTTGACTGGTCAAATTCAAATTGTACTCATTTCTTCCGTTTTGATTACCGTAGGCATTGAAGTGAAGTTTTTCTTCATCTTCCGGACCATGTAGTTCTGTATTGATCTGTCCCGTAAAACTTTCATAACCATTTACCACTGAACCGGCCCCTTTTCCTAATTGAATGGAGTTGATCCAGGTTCCGGGAATAAAAGTTAATCCGTACGGAGAAGCAAGTCCTCTCATAAAGGGCATATTCTCTTTTGTGATCTGAGCGTATTGACCGGAAAGTCCAAGTAATTGAATTTGCTTTGCACCGCTTACAGCATCGGCAAAATTCACATCCACGCTTGGATTGGTTTCAAAACTCTCACTTAAGTTACAGCAAGCAGCCTTCATCAAACTGCGTTCATTCATTGTTTCGAGTTTCAAGGTGTTGAGCATGGTCATTTCAGTGCCCGTCCCTTTGTAACGAACTTCCACTTCAGTAAGTTTGACAGCATTGTTGAGTTCGATCCGAACAAACGTATCGGAAGGAAAAATTAAACTCGTATCACTTTTGAAAGAGGTCAGATAAGTGATAAGTGTATCAAAAGCAGCGTTCACTTCAATACTGAATCGCCCTTCCAGATCACTTAACACTGATCTCTTGCCGTCTTTTGTTTTAATGACCGCATTCGGTAATGCACTTTCTTCCTTCTGAGATTGCTCTGTCACAACGCCTTTGATCAGGCGAGTTTGTTGTGAGTAAAAAGTAAAAGGTAGAAAGTAAATTAAAACAAGGAGTAGACCCCTCATTTTTTATCGTCACACACATTGGTTCTGTACTGGCAACATTTAGGCAACTTCTTGTAAGCCGCTTCGTCTGCCTTCGCACTTTCGGTATCATAGCCTTTTTTAGCGATGGCTTGTTCGATCTCAACCATTGAGGTCTTATCGCTGCTGTACGTTATAGTGGCGATCTTTGTTTTTTCGTCCCAGTTACAATTTTTCACCCCCTTGATATCAGCGGCATTTTCGATTCTTTTTTTGCACATCTCACAATTCCCTTTTACACTCAGGGTTGTTGTTATCATTTGTGCTTTTATTTTGTTTCCTGCAAAGAACAGGATGGATATTAAGATTAGATTTTTCATTTTTTCAATTATTTAAATAGATTTATAAAACAAATTTCACTGAACTGAATGTTCAGATAACAATCAATAATACAATCTAGATCAGATAATTAAAACAGATTTTAATTCAAGAATTTCCCGTCCACCACTCGGTGGTTTGTCGAAAACAAATAGAGTGTGGAGAATTGAATGTTCATCAATTAAAATAGGTTTGAAGAAATTAGTTGGAAGATCAAAATGAGAACTTACCGGAGCAATGATCTTATAGGAACTTACTTCTGAATAAGAATCATTGAACTGCGCAATGACCTTTACTTCGTTCTTACAGCAATCAGAATCTTCTTCTTCTTCCATGCCCTCGCAACAGGCATCCGGTTTAAATACTGCTGAAACGCTTTCTAATTCGCCGCCACAGTAATGATAATAAATAGGAACGCCAATGCTGTTCACTAAGTAAATACTTGTGACAAGGGCAAAAAGAAACTTGAAAGCTTTCTTCATAGGATAAAGTTAATCAATCGGAAAGGTAGTCCCAAGTTATTTGTGTTTTTTAACGTTCCATCATGATAAATACGCGTTATTTCCATCAAGAATGCACTGTTAAAAACATTCTGATTCCTTAGCCCACTTGCTGGTCACAATCCTTTAATTTTATAAAGATGATGCGGATACTTTTTTTACTCACTCTTTTTGTCTTTTTCTCAGGTTTTTATGATCCTGAACCGAAAAAGCCCGGTTATGATCCTGATTTACCAGATGCAAAAATGGAAAAGTGGGTTGATTCTGTTTTTAATTCCTTGAGTCAAGATCAACGTCTTGCTCAATTGTTCATGGTGGCAGCTTACAGTAACCGTGATATGAAACACGTGAAGCAGATCAGAGAATTGATCGTGAATCAAGGGATCGGTGGATTGATATGGATGCAGGGTGGTCCGGTTAAACAAGGAAAACTCGCGAATTACTATCAAACACAGGCCAAGGTGCCATTGATGTATAGTATAGACGGAGAGTGGGGACTTGCCATGCGATTGGATAGTACCCCAAGATATCCAAAGCAAATGACTCTGGGTGCGATCCAAAATGATTCGCTTATTTACGAAATGGGAAGGCAAATTGCATTGGAATGTAAGCGAATGGGATTGCATGTGAATTTTGCGCCCGTAGTTGATGTGAACAATAACCCGAATAATCCTGTGATCGGAATGAGGAGTTTCGGCGAGAATAAATTTGAAGTTTCAGAGAAAGCATATATGTACATGGCCGGAATGCAGGATCAGAATGTGATGGCCAATGCCAAACATTTTCCGGGACATGGAGATACAGACAGCGACTCTCATAAAACCCTTCCTTTTATTGGACATGACAGAGCTAGGTTAGATTCATTGGAATTATTTCCATTCAAATATTTATTCGAAAGAGGACTGGGAAGTATCATGGTAGCGCATTTGAATATTCCAAGTCTTGATACAACTAAGAATCTGGCTTCCACTTTATCTCCGAATGTAGTGAATGGACTTTTGAAGAAAGAATTGGGATTCAAAGGATTGATCTTTACCGATGCACTCAACATGAAGGGTGTTGCGAAATATTTTGAGCCTGGAATAGTTGACGTGAAAGCACTCATTGCCGGAAATGATGTTTTACTTTTCAGTGAAAATGTACCAAAGGCGATAGAGGAGATCAATAAGGCGGTAAAAACAGGAAAGATCAGCAGGGAAGAAGTAGATGAACATTGCAAAAAGATCCTTCGTTCTAAATATCGTTTGGGATTAAATAAAAAACAGGAGATATCAACCAGAAATCTTTTTAAAGAATTAAATAGCGATAAGAGTTATGAATTAAATGAGAAGCTGGCCACAGCCGCTATTACTTTGTTGAAGAATGAGAATAATTTTCTTCCATTGCGTTCACTCGACAGTACACGAATTGTAGAAGTTTCATTTGGGATCGACGAAGAGAATTCGCTTTACACCAGTTTTAAGAATTATGCTTATGTAGAACATGTCGGGTTAAAACACGATGCAAAAGCAGAAGAGATCGCCGAAGCATTTGAAAAGATCAAACAAGCGGACAAAGTGATCATTCAGGTGAACAAGGCAACACTAAAGGCTGAGAATTTTTATGGAGTAGGTGCGCAAAGTCTTCGATTGATGGATTCCATTGCGCAAATGAAACCGAGTGTGTTGGTCTTGCTTACTAATCCTTACCTTCTGAATAGTATTTCGGATCTGGATAAATTCAAAGCTGTCATCATGGCTTACGAATACATGCCTTCGTTGTTAAGGGCATCTGCAGCTGCGATCATTGGGATCAATAAAGTTGACGGTAAACTTCCAATAAGTACAAAATTATTTCCTGCAGGAAGTGGTTTGATTCAGGAGCCGATTTCTCCGGCAAAATTGAATATGGCACAGGCAGAATTCTATAAAAAGAAATTTGGTGCAATTGATAGTATTGCGTTATGGGGAATTCAGGAGAAAGCTTATCCGGGTTGTCAGATCGTTGCCATGAAAGACGGACAAGTGATCTATCAAAAGTCATTTGGAAAATTTACTTACAATTCAGATTCAAAGGATGTGGATAACGGAACCATTTATGATCTTGCCAGTTTAACCAAGATCTGTTCTTCCGCCTTAGCCATGATGAAATTAAATGGTGAAGGAAAACTCGATTACACACTTTATTTAGGCGATCTTCTTCCTTCAACCGTTGGAACAAACAAAGAAAAGATCAAGATCGAAGATCTGCTGACCCATCAGGCAGGACTCGAAGCCTGGATCCCTTTCTATTTAAGGACACTTACTAAAAAAGATTCCTATAAACCTGGATATTATTCGCATAGTCCCAGTGAGTTGTTCCCAACACGAGTAGCGAAAAGATTGTATGTGGTAAAAGGATTCAATGACACTATTTTCAACAGGATATTGAATTCAAAGGTTGAAAAGCAAGGGAAGTATTTGTATAGTGATCTTGGCTATTATTTTATGCAACCTATCATTGAAAAGCAAGCAGGAAGAAAGTTAGATGAATACGTAAAGGATATCTATGTGAAAATGGGACTTTCTTTGACATATGAACCACTAAAGTATTTTTCAAGTACACAGATCGCACCTACAGAGAACGATTCAAAATTCAGGAAGCAGATCATACAGGGACATGTGCACGATCCTGGCGCAGCTTTGATGGGAGGAGTAGCAGGTCATGCTGGACTTTTTGGAAATGCTACAGATGTTGCGAAATTAATGCAGATGTATTTGAATAAAGGAGAGTGGTCAGGTAAACGTTTGCTCGATAGTAACGTGGTAAGTGATTTCACCGGATGCCGTTTTTGTCCGGGCAACAGAAGAGGATTGTGTTTTGAGAAACCTGAAACTGATGATAAGAAGGATAGCCCCGTAGTTTCTGATTGCAGTCCGCAAAGCTTTGGTCATAGTGGTTTCACCGGAACATTTGCCTGGGCTGATCCAAAAAATAAATTGGTATACGTATTTTTAAGTAACAGAGTGTATCCGGATGTAGATCCAAATAAATTGGCTAAATTGGGGATACGTGGAAAGATCCATAAAGCGTTTTATGAGGCAGTAAAATAAGCAATGAATGGAATGATTTATATTTAAAGGAATTGAAATTTAATGAAGTTACTTCTGCTCACGCAATATTTTCCTCCAGAAACCGGAGCTCCACAAAACAGATTGTTTGAATTGGCAGTACGTTTGAACAGAATGGGAATAGACATCACAGTACTGACTGCAATGCCTAATTATCCTCAAATGAAGGTCTACAAAGAATACGCTGGTTTGGACTACCATTATGAAGAAATGAGTGGTTTGAAGGTACATCGTTCATCTATTTATGTTTCAACAGATCGTTCTATCATCTCTCGCCTCAGAAATTATTTTTCTTTTGTGATCTCCAGCAGAAGAACAGCCATGAGCAAATTGGGCAATTTTGATTTGATCATGTGTGAATCACCTCCCTTATTTCTTGGATACACAGCGATGTATCTTGCCCGTAAGAAAAAGGCAAAATTGATCTTTAATGTGAGTGATCTTTGGCCCGAGAGTGCTGAGAAGTTGGGTGTCGTGAATAATAAATTCTTACTTAATAAAGCCTACCAACTCGAAGCGAAGATCTATAGGAGATCAGATCTGGTTACTGGACAAACACAAGGTATCGTTAAGTCAGTTGCAAATCGTTTTCCCGGTGTGAAAACTTTCTGGTTGCCAAACGGAGCCGATCTTTCTTATTATGATCCTGCCAGAATTGAAAAAGGGAACTGGCGAGAAATGAATGGCATAAAAGATGAGGATCATGTTTTTTTATATGCAGGAATTGTAGGAATCGCGCAAGGTTTGGAAGTTATACTTTATGCTGCTGAAAGATTGAAGTCTGATAATTGCGTCTTTGTTATCTTAGGTAGTGGTCCTGAAAAGGAAAGATTGATGCAGATCAGTCGTGATGCAGGATTAAAAAATGTAAAATTCCTTGATGCTGTCGGAAAGACCGAGATGCCGTCCATCTTAAAGTCTGTTGATGCCGCCATAATTCCATTGAAGAAACTGGAATTATTCAAGGGCGCCATCCCATCTAAAATATTTGAGGCATTGGCAATGGAAATTCCAATTTTGCTGGGTGTAGAAGGTGAAGCCAGGGATTTATTCATTGACAAAGGACAATGTGGGTTGTTTTTTGAACCACAGAATGATGCAGACTTGGTTAAAGCAATAAGAATAATGATAAGCGATAAACTAAAGATGCAGGTAATGGGTAAAAATGGAAGAAAATACGTGAATGAGAATTTTAATCGGGATCTTATCGCTTCCAAGTTGTATAAGGAGATCTTATCCTTGAGTAGTACGATGAAAACAGAGAATAAATAATTAGGAATAGAAATTAGTAACTTAAAGAAATAGTAGAAGGTGGATCTTCAGACAAACATAAGTTATAAAAAAAGGATCTTTTGGTTCTTTCCGGTTCTGTTTTGCTTTTGTCTCCCTTTTGGTTCTTTGTTGCTTTCTGGGATGATCGTGCTTTGGACCTTATCTTCTTTTCTTGTGGTTGAAAAGCAGCAATTCCTTAAGGGGGTCAAAAGTCCATGGTTTATTCTTCTTACGGGTTTTCTATTGCTTACTGCCTTCAGCGCTTTATTTTCTCTCAACGGGGAAGAAGCCTTGTTCAACATCGAGAATAAACTGAGCTTTATTCTTTTTCCGTATTTGATCTTTTGTTTTAACTGGAGTCCGCAGATCCTGAAAAAATGTGTTACTTCGTTTGTGTCCGGATGTTTTTTTGCTTGTCTATTTCTTATCGTTAGAGCATTCTATTTTTATCTGCAGGGAAATCCAGATTCTTTTTTCTATAATCAGTTCTCTTATTTTGTTCACCCGTCCAGTTTTAGTATGTATCTGATCCTGGCTGTATGCCTGGCTTCTATCTATTATCCACAATGGTTTGGTGCTGTTAAAATGTACACGTATATCACTTACATTTATGTTGCTTTATTTTGTGTGACGATCTTTCTCAATTCATCTAAGATCGGATTGATAAGTGCCTTTATTTGTTTCCCTATTCTTATTTTTTATAAATGGAGGGAAAAACTTAACCTCAAAATGGGCTTAGCGCTCGTAGCAGGGATAATTCTTCTTTTGTTTGTCTCCATAAAACTTTTTCCAGGTCCGTTCGAAAGGTTTGAAGCTATATTGCATTTCTCTTCTGCTAACATCGATAAAACCTCAAGCGAAAGTACCACTGTGCGTTATCTGATCTGGGAGCAATGTATTGAGATCATAAAGAATAATTTCTTCTTTGGTGTTTCTGTAGGGGATGTGACCGATGTTCTCGTTAAAGCTTATCAGCAAAATGGCATGACGGGAGCCTTAGAACACCGCTTAAATGCACATAGTCAGTTCTTTCAGACATTTGTAGGCCTTGGCTTCATTGGATTTGTTTTGCTCTTTGGATTTACTTTTTTTGCTTTAATCAGAGCGTTTGTAAAGAAGAATATTATTCTATCCATTTTTTTGATCTATATCATCCTTAATTTTTCAGTAGAAAGCATGTTGCAGCGCTCTGATGGTACTTTGTTCTTTGTTTTTTTCTTTTGTTTTTTTAACCGCGAAAAGATCTATGAGGAACTTGCTTAAAATATATTTTTATTTAATTATTCTTTCTGTTTTTCATGTTCAAGCTCAGCAGGGAGAATTTCGGTGGCCAATTGATTCACCGAGGGTCTTAACAGGCAACTATGGTGAGTTGAGACCAAACCATTTTCATGCTGGTTTGGATTTTAGTACCAACGGTAAGATCGGTTTTCCGGTTTATGCAGTCGCGGATGGATACGTTTCTCGAATTCGTGTTAGTGCTGTTGGATATGGGAATAGTATTTACATCACTCATCCGGGCGGAAAAGTGAGTGTCTACGGTCACTTGTCTTCCTTCTTCAAAGAAATGAGTCAATTCGTGAAAAAGGAACAATATGCAAGAGAGAGTTTTGAAATTGACATCAATTTAAAACCGGAAGAGTTCAAGATCAAAAAAGGAAAACAAATAGGCCTTAGTGGAAATAGTGGTGGCTCTACCGGTCCCCACTTGCATTTTGAACTTCGTGATGAGAAAAGTGAAGTTCCATTGAATCCATTGGAATATTATGAAGTGGCAGATGATCAGCTGCCGGTAATAGAACGGGTTGCTTTTTACAACCTTAGCGACACTTGTTCTCCTAAATTCATACAGTCTTATAAGGTGAAAAGAGATAAGAAGGATAGTTTGATGTTGGAGAACGATACAGTCATACTGAAGCAAGGAATATTAGGTTTCGCCTTCGCGGGATTCGATAAGTCTAAAGCCAATGGAAATGCAAACAATATTTATGCGGCCAGGGTTTATTTCGACAATAAACTCGTTCATGCACATCGTTTGGACCAGATCGACTTTGCAGATGCTCGTTTTGTGAACGAATTCTGTGAAACCGTTGAGAAATTAAAATATCAAAAGTGTTTTATGCCTACACTTTATCCTCCTAATCTGTATGAAAAGCGTCCGACCAAAGGAAGAATTCTTTTATCAGACACCAATTATCACACATTAAAGCTTTCTGTGTATGATGAGAATGCCAATGAAAGAGTTATTCAGTTTACTTTCAAGACAAGAAAGTTGAATTATTACGCGCCTCCTTCCATCAATAGCGATGTATATGTGAATTGCAATGAGGATCTGATGATTGGAAAAAAGAAATTGCAGATCTTTATACCTGCGAACACACTTTATTATTCAACCGGACTCATATTTGAAAATACCATTGAGACATCAGGTAAGGTCATTATTCTTCCCCGTGAGATCAATTTAAGGTCAACGTGTATCATAGGATTTGAAGTTCCAAAGAAACTCAAGAATTACAAGGATAAACTGATTCTGAACAGTGGATCGAATTATATAGCGCCAATGGTGAAAAGAGACTCTGTTTTTTATTCGGTAAAGAATCTGGGTAGTTTTTTGCTTGAAGTGGATACTGTAGCTCCTACATTGAAGTTAAAATTAACCGCTGCCAAATTAAAGACAGCAAAAGGATTAAAGGCTTTGGAGTTCATTATGTCTGATAAACAGAGTGGAATCAGTAAGTATAAGCTCACAGCGAATGATAAGTGGGTATTGGCAGAATATGATGCGAAGAATGATGCTGTTATTTGTAATTTTGATGAGAATATCCCAAGTGGAACTGTGAATTTTGTTTTTAGCGCAGAAGATAAAGTAGGGAATAAGAGTCAGATCAAGATAGAGTTGAAGAGGTGATTGAAACTTAAGGGAGATAGTCTTAGTTTGTTAAATTTAAGCGTTTTTGGAGTTACACTTTTAAAAATGGAAAATATTTCCTATTTTTATTTAATAGTTTACATCGTGAGAATTAAAAGGAAAATAGTTTTAGGGACAAAAATGGCTATACTGTTATGTCTTGGTAATATACTTAAAGCACAACCATTTGTTAATATCCCTGATGCTAACTTTGTTAATTTTCTGACTCAGAATTATCCTAGTTGCATGACTGGCAATTCTTTGAATATAACTTGTTCATCTGTATTAGCTACAACTTCCTTGAATGTGTCTTTTCAAAACATTTCAAATCTTTCTGGAGTTGAGTATTTTTCAAATTTACAATTATTAAACGGTGTGTTCAATCCACTTTCATCAATACCACAATTACCACCAAATCTAATTGAATTGGAAGTTAATAATTGTTTATTGTCAAGTTTGCCAGCACTTCCTTCAAGTTTGGAAAAACTAATTTGTAATAATAATCCATTAATAGGCCTCCCTAATTTGGCTCCGAACTTGAAAGTGCTTAATTGCAGTTTTAGTTCAGTTACCAATATTCCAGCCTTACCTTCACTTTTAGAAGTTTTACGATGTGAGAATTCTAATCTTTCGCAACTACCGGCATTACCTATTTCATTACAATTCCTCTCTTGTGGTGGAAACTCAATAACTGCATTGCCTGCTTTGCCAAATACATTATTGGAGCTTTACTGTAATAATAATCTGTTAACAGTTTTGCCAACCCCCCTGCCTAACTCATTAAATATTCTGTTTTGTCAATATAATAACTTAACTGTTTTACCACCTTTACCGAATTCATTGATCAATATCGATTGTTCTAATAATTCAATAACGGCACTAACGCCACTTCCTTCTAATTTGTTAGTATTGTATTGTCCTAATAATCAATTACAGTCAATTCCAGCTTTGCCAAATTTGTTAACCACGCTACAGTGTTCAAATAATATATTGTCCAGTTTGCCTGTATTACCAACTGGTTTGAAAAATCTAGGATGTGGAAGCAATTCAATTATTGCCTTACCTAATTTGCCCCCATTGTTAGAGAATTTAGGGTGCGAAAATAATCTGCTTACCTCTTTACCTGGATATCCAAGTATTAATTTAACTTGTGGAGGCAATAATATATCATGCTTTCAACCTTTTCCTTTATCAATTGGAAGTTTGAATCTGCTTCCAAATCCGATCAATTGTATTCCTAATTTACATCCAGTTATGAATACTACATTGGCCTCATACCCATTGTGTACTATAGGTAATTCAAATAACTGCCCTTCTGCAACAGGAATTTCAGGTCACTTGTATAAAGATTTGAATAGTGATTGTGCTTACAATAATAGTGACTCAAAAATAAAAAACTTGCAAGTAAAATTATTCGACTTGAATAATAATTTTATTTCTTCGTATCAGGCAAGTGAGTCAAATGCGTATCATTTTATATCTCCCACTGGCAATTATAGAGTTGAAGTAGATACAGCGAATATCCGGATTCAGCCACAATGTATTTATCCTGGTATTGACTCCAACGTAGTATTGAGTGGGAGTTTAACTTTAGCTCAAAATGTCGACTTTAATTTTGACTGTAAGCCTGGCTTTGATCTCAGTGCCGGTTTTAGTAATGTTGCAGGAAGTGTATTTCCTGGCACAAGTCACATTTTAAGAGTTTATGCTGGAGATAACTCAATAAATTCTTCATTAAAATGTTCAGCTGGAATCTCAGGAAAAGTAATAGTAAATATTGTAGGCCCGGTTAGCATAAATGGCCCCGCGCCCGGAGCTTTTAATCCAGTCATAGCAGGAAACTCCTTTACATATAATGTATCAGATTTTACAGTTTTAAATAGTTCAAGTTTTAGGGTCTCATTAAGCACCTTTACTTCAGCCACCATTGGAAACTCAATATGTGTTAGTGTTTCTATTACACCATTTGCTGGAGACTACAATCAAGCGAATAATACTTATTCGTTTTGTTATGCAGTTGGTAATTCTTATGATCCTAACGAAAAAATAACATCACCTGTTAATATTCCTTTGGGATCTACAGAGTGGATTGATTATGTTATACATTTTCAGAATTTAGGAAATGCTTCGGCGCGTAATATTCGGGTATTAGATACTTTGGATAATAATATCGAAATAAAAACACTTCAAGTTATTAATTACTCTCATCAGTACAATTTAACTTTAAATAATAGTCTTGCGAATTTTTATTTTCCTGAAATAATGTTGCCTGATAGTCTTAGTGATCCGGAAGGTTCAAAAGGTTTTGTTCATTATAGAGTTAGGCCAAAAGCTAATTTGATTGAAGGTACTAAATTGAAAAATAGAGCTCATATTTATTTCGATTATAATTCTGCTGTGATAACGAATCAAACTGTTAATACAATAGTGAACGCTGTGGGTGTAAATGAATTTGACTCAAGGGAAGCCGTATCAATTTATCCAAATCCTGCAAAAAACGAAGTCAGATTTATTTTTAATTCAATAGGAAATAGAACAATTATTTTTACAGATCTTGTGGGGCGTGAAGTTTTACGTTCAAACTTAACTTCTGATTCGGAAGTGGTTCAGCTTTCGTCGTTATCATCTGGTTTGTATATTGTGAAAATAGAGCATCAAGGCGCACGTAAGGCAATTCGTCTAATTTTAGATTGACTACAGATTTATGACGAATTAAACTTGAAATTTGCAATGCACTGCAATCTAAAATTGTGATTTTGAAAAATCTTTTTTAATTCCTGAATTAGTAGATTTTTGTTAATGTAAAAGTTTCAATAGATGGAATTTCATTCGGTAATTATATAATGTGTGTTCGTAACTCTACTATGCTTCTTGGTTATGCTTTATTAAAAAAAAAGACCGGCATTGCCGGTCTTTTTTTTTTATTTAAGAGCTCATCACGCTTCAACCTCCGTTACAATACTTGGGAAGATCCTCACATTTCCGGTTTCTTCTCTTCTGAATTGGTAGGTGTATTTATAATGACTTTCCAGTCCGGATTTGTTTGGAAGTCCATTGATCATCATGATATTCCTGTTCTTCGCAAATTTCAATAATTCGCGCAGGTAATGGGCTGAGATCTGACCTACCTCGTCAATGATACAATGTACTTTAAAGTCCTTACTGCTTCTGTGACTTGATTCTTTAATGAATACATGGAGTAGGGTGATGTAGATGATAGCTTTTACAAGGATGTCCGTTCCTGTACTTCCAATGCTGTCGATCTTGTGTGTCCATCCGGTTTCATTCATTCCTTCTTTGATGTTAAACTTCAATTCGAATAGATCCTGAAGCCTGATCTCTTCCTGCTCTTGTTCCTTGATGGCGTTTCTTAATTGCTCCAATAACTTTACAGCTCTTGTGCTGATCTCTCTTTTTTGTCCGGTTGCAAAATCGGTATTGAATAATCCTTCATTGTAAACCAAACCGTGTTCTTCACGGAATTCTTCAACTTTCTTTAAGAGACGATATACTTTATTATCCGATTCTTCGATCTTGATCTTGATGAATTCGATCAGCTTGCTTTCTTCGAACTCTGCTTTCTTGAAATCTTCAGCGATCAAGGCAATGATGTGCTGGATCTTGTCTTTTTGTCCACTTAACTCTTTTACTTTTGTAGCGATGCTATCTGTTACAAGTCCGATCTGAGTCGCAGTTTCCGCAATGGAAAGTTCGATCTTGTTCTCATTGATGAAAGAGCGTAAGTTTTGCGCAAATTTTTCGTACTCACTTTGCGACGCATCATTTCTGATCAAGAAGTTAAAGTGATTATCGATCCTGAACTTACCCGCAAACTCATTCACAAATCGTTGGAAGGCACTATACTCTTCTGTGAAATAAGATTCATTTTTTAGCAACTGTGTACACAGATCCGCGATCTTATAATTTGTACGTTTTGGTTCTGCTCTTTCAATGATATCTGCCAGTTTGTTGTAGATCGGCGTTCCACGGAAGGTAGAAGTGTAGAATGTAACCCCGTTATTGAATTCGATCAGCTCTTCATCCAATGCACGCTTTTGTTTCTGTAACTCCATTCGTTTCAAATTGAACTTACGTGTTGCATCTTCCAACTGAATGGTAAGATCACTGTTGTTCTTGATGAATTCTTCCTTTTTCTGAATGTAATCCGGTAGCTTATCGAATTTCTCCCTTTTATCTTTTAAATAGTCGGAAACTAATTGAGCATATTGTTCGATCTCTTTCAATGATTCCGTGATCTCCTTGATCCTTTCCTCTACCTGCTTCAATTGTTTGGAGTCTACGCCCTTGTTCTTGAAATTACCTTCTTTCTCTTTTGATAACTCGTCCTCCTTCGCCTCGAATTCCTTCACCTGATTCTTCTTCTCAACTTCCAATTCACTTACTTCACTTTCCTGTCTTTGTTTCAATTCAGCCAGACGTTCATCATTGTAGATCTTTAGACGATCGAATTGTGTGTTGAAGTCTGCAATAAGTACATTTTTCTTTTTATTAAGAATAGAAAGTTCTTCTTCAACAATATTCAATCGCTGACGGTTTCCGCTAAGCGATTGTTCAATATCCGATCCTGCTTTTAATTTCCACTCTTCGAGTTCGGTAGATAATTTTTGTTCTCTTTTTTCTGCTAATTCAAGTGAATAAGTAAGGACTTTGATATCTTCTTTCAATTCACCTGCCTGCTTTCCGAATTTATCAGCCGCAAGCATTTTTTCATCTGTATTCGAATTCTGAAACTGATTCAATGATTCTTCCAGGTCACGGATCTGAGCAAGTCTTTCATTTTTCTCGAATTGATACTCTTCAATTGACTTGGAGATCACTTCTACATTATCAAGTTTTAGACTGATCCCATAGAGTGTGTTGGCAGTAGATTCTTTCAGCTCAGGTGTGATATCAGTTCTGAAAAGTAATTTTTCATTCACTACTTTACCAATGGTCTGTTGCCAGTCCTTTACATTCTTTTCGAGGAAACCATAGAATGCATCGTGTTGAACATTTAATTTGGCTTCAATTTCCTTGATCTCATTCTTGATACGAATGATCTCATTATTTGTTTGGTTGACACGGTTGACTAAAGAAGTTTTCAGACGACTTTCCGTATTTTCCCATTCTCTTTGGATCGTAGCCACCACATTTTGTTTAATGGCTCTTTCACTCTTATTCTTATAAGTGGCTGCTCGTAATTCAGCTAGTTCACTTTCCAAACTTTTGATCTCAGTTTCGTAGAAGCGGGTACTGCGGATCACTTTCTCTTCACTTTTCAGTTCATTGAACTCGATCTGTTTTGCCGTTACTTCAGCTGCCACATCATCAATGGCTGCGTTGCGCTTCTCTTTCAGTTCAGCTTCTCTTTTACTGTATTCATTCTTCTGAACCAACTGCAATTCGTTGTAGTGGTTGAATGTTTCACTGGTCTTCGAATTGAGTTTATTGATATAGGCTGCTTTATCATTTCTGATCTGTTCAATTAAGGAAGCATATTTCAATTCAATGCTCGATACATTGCTGGTTAAGCTTTCGTATTCTCTTCTGGCAATATTGAGTTCTACCTGCAGTTTTTCTCTTTCGGCATTTTTTGCTACTGCTTCATCAATATTCTTGCTTTTGTATTCTTTCAGTAATTTATTCGCTTCACGAATGGTACCTTCGTAATAACCCATTTCCTGTCGGAAATTGTTCTGTTTGGATTGTATGTTCTCGGTCAGTTCCTCATGTTCTCTGGTCAATATTTCTAATTCATCTTCCTTTTTCTTTGCTGCCTCACGGATGGTATCATTCTGCGATTCAACGAAACGAAGACTGCTTCCGAGTTTATCAGCCAATTCCATTTGAGCGCCTTTCAGCATGTGAACCTGATCGTATTTTTTATCGATCATTTCCACTAATTGTCCGGTTTCTTTCTTCATATACGTTTCAATGTCCGTATACTTTTCGTTGAATTGTCTGAGCTGCCTTTCTACTTGCTCCAGTTTAATACTCGAGTTTTCTGTTGTAAGAGAGTTAGCGATGAAATCCTTGATGAATCGGGAGTCGATACTGCTTTTTGAAGAAAGGAATACGTTGGTGATGGACTTAGGGATATTCTGATATTTTTCATTCCCTTTCAATAAATGGAATTTGGATAATTGCTTGTCTGTTTCCGTTCCGTAAATGATATTTCTGTAACGTTCAAAAGTATCGATCTGATTGGAAATGTAAATACCTCTTTTTTCCAGGTTGCTGATGATCTCTTTGATCTTCATGGCCTCATCATTGCTGTTGAGGAAAATGTTCGGATCATAAGGTGTATCCACAAAGCGAAAAACGAGTTTGTTATGGCGATAGACCATAACGAAGAAATTCTTGTCTTCGGTTGCAATCTCATAAATAAGGTAAGAGTTTTCGTAACGAAAATAGTGTTCTTCAAATGTCTTTTGTGAGGAAGCAATTCCCAATCCACGGCTATTGGCACTGTAAAAGAATAGGATGGCACGCTGCAAGGATGTCTTTCCGAAATTATTTGTACCCACAAAACAGGTATTGCCGCATAACTCGATATCGGCATATTTTACGTTGGCGATGTTGATCTCAACGATCCTGTTCAAAATTCTTACGTTTTCCATTTTCTCTTTTATTTCTTTTCTCTAATGACAATTAATTCTTTTTCATTACAATCACATCCTTGTTCGCTATTCTTTAATTCAGAATGATGCCGCTGCTGTTCGTGTCTGTTCCTGATGATTCTTCATAGATACTAATGGCATTGATCATATCCAAAAGATACGTATAAGCATCCATCACTTTATAGCTTTCAGATTGCTCATCTTCCAATTCAAGGAAAGAATCCCTCGTCATCAGGTTACAGATATCTCTTACTTTATTCAGCAAGGTTTCAGATCTATACATGGGTATCTTTTGTAATTTTTGTTTCAAGCGAACATTCGCGTTACATTCTTCTGCGATCTCGCTTGGACGGAAACGAGAGCCGATCGTGATCTTGTTATCCATACTTGCAAAAAGATCGATCACGTCTATATACCTTTCAAATGTTTCTAGTTTTTGCTCAATGATACTGTTGGCTTCACTGATCTTTGAGAAATAGAAATAATTGTTTCCTCTTTCGATGTTGTATCTGATCACATTGAAATAGGCTTGTAATCTGTCGAAATTCTCAGGATTATTGATGATGTCGTATAATCTTCCCATTCCATCTTTCGTTCCATTACTACTAATGAAATGTCCTCTTGCCATGATGGCAAAGATCTCATGCGTTTGTTTAGGGAGGTTGTATTCCAGATCGCTCATATTCTTCAGTTTATTAGTTTATGCTGCTTTTTCTTTTTTTGCTTTTTTCTCAGATTTCTCCAATGGAACAATAATTGTGTAACCTAATCTTTTCTTGTTGTTGTTTTCTTCGTAGTCGAAATAATTCAGTCGGTATTTGAAGTCAAGTACATTCTGGTATTCCATCGCGATCTCAACAAAAAGAGAGAGTCTGTCTTCGAAGGTCACGTTACCAACTGCTTTTGGAAATTTATAATCCATCAGATATTCGAAGAGATTCATCTTATTCTGCGTTAGAAAACGCTGGACCAGTTTTTCTACATCTAATTTGATCTGATTATCGACCAGTTGATCTTTGAAGTTGGAGGGGAGTTTTCCGGCGATACCTCTCATCATTAAGCGAGATAACTTATATTTCTCTGCCACTTTTTTACAAAGTACATGTCCCTCGTCTGTAAAAAGGAAATCGATGGCGATTTTTGTGCGTGGTCCTTTGATATTGTTGAAACGAAGTGAACTTACATTTCTGACCACCTCTGTGAAATTGGTGCGGAAATGCAATGCGCCGTGATCTTTGATCTCCTTCAATCGCTGCGCTTTCACATATACATCTAACTGGAATTGGATCTTGTTGATGTAATCGGTGATGTCCGTTTGTATTTCGATCAGGTAATCCAGATTTTCTATCAATCCTACTTTCAAATTCACCACGATGCCGTATAATTCAGGATCATTTGTAAGGTTGAATAAGGTTCTTGTATCTTCAATGATCTCAGAAGTTCTGTGAATCAGATCGATGATGGTATCTCTTTTTACACGGTAATCTTCCAGCTTTTGAATTTTGATCCTGTAATTGGCTTCGTTCTTGTAGGTATCGTCAATGTTCTTCTGTAGGCGAATGATCTCGCGTGGCAGAGCAATGCTGATGCGTTTAAGGTACTTTTTGATCGCGCGAAGAAAACGGTGCTCATGTACTTCTTGATAGAATCGTATGTGACGTTTTAATTCATTGATATAATCGTTGATGAATCCCGGGGTTACTTCACCGATCTCCATGAAATCTTCAAACATGGCAATGACGGCATCGTTCAGACTGACGATACTTTCATACTCATAGACCAATTCAAGGGACTTCAGTTTCTGATACTGTTCATCATTGATATCTTCTCTCGATAATAGTTCATTAACCGTGATGTTCTCTCTGTTGGCAAATAGAAATTGTACCACATCGCGGTGATGATAAAGTTGAGAAAGAATATCGTTTACATTTACCTGTAAAGCCATAGTTTGTCAATGGGGAATTTGTTCCATCTACCTTCCGTAAATGCGTTTGTTCAGGAAATAAATGGTATTGCCCTTCTTAAAAATACGAAGCACTTAAAAGCCAAGGTTTTGTCTTTATCAACAAAAAGAGATGTAATTAACTAATTCCCTTGAAAGACCTGAAATTAAAGGGATTGAGAAGAATTTAAGGAAAATTTATATTTCAACACCTGTTATAAAGATTCAACAGGGTGTTAATAAAGCTGGACCACTCGTATTTTTTTCTTTCTTCTTTTACGTTCTGAACGAACATTTTTTCTCTTCCGTTTTCAAAATAATCGACAAGGGAATTGCTGATCTGATCTATTTCAACGGGTACGCAATAACCACATAGTTTATCGGGAACGATCTCTGCCAGGCCGCCTACTGCTGTTACCAGCATGGGTTTGTTGTAGTAGTATCCTATCATACTCACGCCGCTGTTTGTTGCTTTGCGGTAAGTTTGAGCTACAAGATCGCTTGCGCAGAAGTAGTACCGTACATCCTCATTGGAAATGAATTTGTCGTGAAGGATGATTTGGTTTTTTAGTTTGTATTTTTCTATCAGATCCAGATAAGGTTGTTTGTCTTCATAAAATTCACCTGCAATCAGAAGTTTTATATTTCTGCTTTTTAAAGCTTCATTACCCATTGCTTCAATCAGCAGATCAAGTCCTTTGTATTTTCGTATCAGTCCGAAGAAAAGCACGATCTTATCTTCTTTGTTCAGTCCTAATTTTTGTCTGGCTTCTTCTTTACTCACTTCCGCTCCGTATGTTTCGTACATGGGATGGGGAGAGTAGGCTTGAGGTGAATTCGGACTGAACAATGAAATGTCTTTCAATACGGTTTGACTCATTGCAATGAATCCGTCACAGCTATTGATGAAATATTTCGTGAACGCATTATCACCAATTCTTTTTTCATGAGGGATCACATTATCGGTAAGTGCCAGAACCTTGCAGTGTTTTCTAACAAGTCTTCCGATCGTACCTAAACATGGACCAAAAAAAGGAAGCCAGTAACGAAAAAGAATAAAATCGGGCTTTTCTTTTTTAATGAACCGTGCCACAGAAAACCAATTGAACGGATTCACTGTGTTGATTAGCGTATGTATTCTGATTCCCTCAGGTGCTTTGCCGTTTGTTTCGAACTGTGAAGAACCCGGAAAAAGAAAATTAGGATATTGGAGCGAGTAAGAGATGATCTCGGCCTGATGCCCTTCTTTGATCAATTGCTGACATAGATTTTCATTGAATTGAGCAGGACCTCCCCTTAGAGGATGAGCCGGACCAATGATGAAGATCTTTGCCATTTAAAGATTTCCGAATTAATTGGTGATCGTGAAACCGTTCACAAACTCTCTTCTCACATTGGAGTATTTCAAGGCGAAATTATTCACGGTCTTTACTTCGTCGTTGTAAAAATAAATATCTATGTATCCATTTACCCCGTTCGCGAAGTTGGCTGTTTCACTGGCTGGAAAATTCACGGTGGCAGTTGTTCCTGATAGCGTAGCTTCGTGTTGATAGAGATAAGAACCGTTACCATCAGATAAAGCAACGATAACGCGATCAGTATTGGTGAATCCAGTAATGGTGTATGTTATCCCGGCATTCTTTGAAAGAGTCGCAGGAAAGGAATTAAAGCCTGTGAAGGATGGAAATGTTTGTGAGCAAGAGGTGCTGAAAGAAGGCACAGAGCCGGATCCTGCAATTTTCCAGCTAACAGGAACTGTGTACAAACTTGCGGCCAGATTCTTTTCATAGGTGCCTGAATTGTATTGAAGCGTATCCAGGTTATTGTTCACTATAACCATTCCTCCAAATGTATAGGAGTAGGTAGTGCCGGCTGCTGTGGAAGTAAGATTGTTTGTTGTGAAGAATATTCTGGCAAAGCTAAGTGCATACACATCGTTCGCCTGACCGATCAGGTAACTGTATTCGTTATACGCTCTTGCCCATCCGTTAAAAGTTTGAACAGGTGCCGGGGCAGGAGTAGGTTCCGGTTCAGGAGTTGGTTCCGGGTCATCTTTTTTCTTACAGGAAGCAATGAATAGCAATGCCATTAAGGCAAAAAGTACGCTTTTATTTTTTGTTGTCATCATAAAGTTTGTGTATTAAATCCGGTAATTGTTTTGCTGCAAAAAGTTGTTTCATTTTTTCTCTGGCTGGTCCTGCAGGCGTTCCAAAATAGGTTTCCCCTTTTTTCACGTTCTCACCCACGCCACTTTGCGCCAGTATTGTTGCGCCATCATCAATTGTAAGTCCACTGCTGATGCCTACTTGTCCCCATATGGTTACCTTATTTCCAATTGTAACAGCACCTGCAATACCAACTCCTGAAGCAAAGAGACACATTTCTCCTATCTCTACGTCATGTCCAACCTGAATCTGATTATCCAGAATACTTCCTTTACCAATTCTTGTAACTGAACTCACTCCTTTGTCAATTGTACAGTTGGCACCTATTACTACATCATCTTCTATTAAAACCGTACCACAAGTATAAAGAGCTTCGAAGTGAGTAGGTCTCTTCTTAAAATAAAAAGCATCAGCACCAATTGTTGTGTTTGCGTGTATTTGAACATTGTTGCCGATCATGCAATTATCGTAAATTACAACATTCGGATGAAGAATGCAGTTGTTCCCGATCTTTACATTATTACCGATGAAACATCCCGGCATGATCACGCAGTCTTCCCCGATCACAGCACTTTCGCTGATGTTTTGCTGACTAAAGAAGCGAGGTGAAAAGAACTTACTTAGGGTGTTGAATGCAGTAAAAGGTTCTTGGTGTATAATGAGACCTTTTCCGGGTGGACAAGGCACTTCTTTATTGATGATGATCGTTGTTGCTGCGCAGTTAAGGGCTTTGTCATAATATTTTGGATGATCAACGAATACAAGGTCTCCTTTTCTTACTCTGTGTATCTCATTTAGGCCGGTGATCAAATGATCTTTATCGCCTACGAAACCGCAATTCAGTAAGGAAGCAAGTTCTTTTAATGTACTTGGTTTGATATCCATTTCTGATCAAAGATTAAACTCATCGCTGGAACTGCCGTCGCTTTCTGATCCAAAATAACCCAAACGTTTACCCGTCCTTAATGCACTGCTGCTTTGTTTTTCCTGAAGTTCAAAAACCGTAACCTGGCGAACAGCATCATATGGAGGAGTATAAAGATCGAACATAATGGCAAAAATGATCAGTTCATTGATGATATCCATAATCGTCTCTTTCGTGATTGGCTGTTCACTGAAGTTCATGTATTTGTAACCGATCTGTGTTTTGGTTTCAATAAAGAATTTTTTCTCACGGTTCACAAAAATCCGCGCAATCAGGTAGCCTAGATCATTGGCGCGATTGTACTTATAAGAATCTGCCAGAAAATTGTAAACATGTATAATTCCACAAAAAGAATTCAGGTTGTTTTCTCTTATATAACCCGTTTTGAACATGGGATGAGAAGTGTCAAATTCAAAAACATTGGTATGCATGTAAAAATCCAGAATATCTCCTGCAACTTTAATGTGCATGCTTTGTGCGTTAATGTCTTTGAACTGTATGCCAATGCGTTTATCAATTTTTTTAGCGTCTTCAGCAATTTCCTGAGATCTTTGTTTTAAGACGTCTTTGAGTAAATTAAAGACCTCAATTGTATTATTGAAAACATCCTGTTTCATAACGGATTTTTCCCCAAGAAGTTTGAGAATGTTTTCGTGCTGATTATTCATGTTTTCGCTCATTTATCAATAGGCTCTTGCAAAAATGACTCTTTGCGTGCTGGGTTTACCACTGTAAATACACGTTCCTTTTTCTTCTTTGTTGTTCAGTGGAATGCAACGAATGGTTGCCTTGGTCTCCTCTTTGATCTTGGCTTCCGTTTCTGAACTTCCATCCCAGTGAGCATAAATGAATCCTCCTTTATCAAGCAGTTTTTTAAATTCTTCATACGTATTTGCCTGATGACTCATTTCTTTTGCTCTTTCTTTGGCTCTTATAAAAAGATTATCCTGGATATCAATCAGAAGACGTTCTACATGTTCAGCTACATCTTCGATCTTGATCAGTTCTTTACTTAATGTATCGCGTCGTGCTACTTCAACTGTGCCGTTGGCAAGATCTCTTTCACCCATTGCAATACGAACAGGCATTCCTTTCAATTCGTATTCGGCAAATTTCCATCCCGGACGTTGCGTGTCCCTGTCATCGTATTTCACAGAGATCCCCTTTGCTTGTAACTGTGATTTAAGTTTCAATGCATGTTCTGACATTTTCTTCAAACCTTCCTCTCCCTTATAGATCGGAACAATGACAGCCTGAACGGGAGCTAATTTTGGCGGGATCACCAATCCGTGATCATCACTGTGACTCATGATCAAAGCTCCCATTAAACGGGTACTAACTCCCCAGCTAGTGGCCCATACATGATCCAATTTTCCGTCCTTCCCAGTAAATTTAACATCAAACGCTTTTGCGAAGTTCTGTCCAAGAAAGTGAGAAGTGCCGGCCTGAAGGGCTTTTCCATCTTGCATTAAAGCTTCAATGCAATATGTATCCTCAGCACCTGCAAAACGTTCGTTGGCCGTTTTTACACCTTTGATCACAGGCACTGCCATGAAATTCTCAGTAAAATCGGCATACACATCCAGCATTTTTCTGGTTTCTTCAATTGCTTCTTCCTTAGTGGCATGAGCAGTATGACCTTCTTGCCAAAGAAATTCCGCTGTTCTGAGAAACAATCTTGTTCTCATTTCCCAACGCACCACATTGGCCCATTGATTGACGAGAATAGGCAGGTCTCTGTAACTTTCTATCCACCCTTTGTACGTATTCCAGATGATAGCCTCGCTTGTAGGTCTCACAATGAGTTCTTCTTCGAGCTTCGCGTCCGGATCCACGATCAGTTTTCCTTTATTGGCAGGATCTGTTTTTAAACGGTAATGTGTAACAATAGCGCATTCCTTCGCAAATCCCTCGGCGTTCTTTTCTTCTGCTTCAAATAAACTTTTCGGAATGAAAAGTGGAAAATAGGCATTTACATGTCCGGTGTCCTTGAACATTTTGTCCAAAGCCTGTTGCATTTTTTCCCAAATGGCATAACCATGAGGTTTTATCACCATGCAACCTCTAACGGCACTGTGATCGGCCAGATCGGCCTCTACCACTAAATCGTTGTACCATTTACTGTAATCTTCTGCTCTTGGTGTTATGACCTTGCTCATAAACTAAAATTCACTGCGTTTAATCTGTTTATAATTCTATGCCAAATAAGTATAAAATACTTCCGATTTGACAATGGATTTTGTAAATTTACGTATAAAATCTCCGCATTTAAAATTCAATCGTATTTTTTAAGATGAAAAAGACAATTCTATTTGGTTCGGCAGTGCTTTTGTTTTTAACAGCCTGTGAAACGACAAGGTTTGTGCCTTATTCGGATGATGTTTATGCAACTCCCGTAAAGGATAAAAAAATGGCGCAGCTGGCATTGGAAGCTAAGGCTAAAAAGGATGCAGAGGATAAGAAAAGGGAAGAGGAGGCTATTGCTGCGCAAAAGGCAAAAGATGATGCAAATCCATATTACAAGGATCCGTCCTATAACGGCGATGATTATTATGATTATGCCTATGCTTCGAGACTTCGTAGATTCGATAGTCCTTTAAGTGGAGCAGGTTATTATGATAATTATTACACCAATTCTTATTATTACAATAACGCGAATCCCTATAGTTACGGTTTAAGTATTTACAGCACGTATAATTGGATGAATCCCTATTATGCTAATAACGGGATGAGCTTAGGCTTGAGTTACGGTTATCCTTACAATAATTTCGGTTACAATTCCTATTACAATGGATATAATAATGGGTACTACAATGGGTATTATGGTCAGGCGTATAATCCTTACGGATATTATCCAAGCTACTATAATCCATACGGGTATAGTTCTAACTACAGTAATGGTTTCTTTCACAATGGTTATTTTCATAATCAGTGGGGTTATCTGAATAGCTATGATGTAAACAGTCAATACAGTAAAATGATCTATGCAGCCAGGGGAAGCAATGGAGGAGGTAATAGTGGAAGAATGACAACTGCAGGCATGGCTGTTCCAAAAGAGTTAGAAGGAAATGCCCGAACAGCTTTTTTTGAATCTGTAGTAAAACAGCAAGAGAGCACACCCCGATTCACAGAAGTGGTGAAACCGGTTAGAACCGATCAAGGTAAGGCAACATCACTAGGAAATGAATCAATTCCGGTGAAAGGGAATTCGAATAATACCTACACGTCTCCGGGGTATAATAATGCAAACACCACCGGAAGTAGTGGTAATTCGAACCCTGGAAGATGGAACTCTTCTCCTCAAAACGTAAATACAGGCGAGATCAATACAGGTACTAATACGGGAACGAATACTGGTACAAGATCAAATAATCGTTCTGGTAGAATTAGTGGAGAGACCAATCAATCCCAGGAGAATAATGGCTCTAATAATGCAGCACGTCCGGGTGGTATTAGTAGTCCGGGTTCATCTCCTTCATCTTCTCCTTCATCATCTCCTCGTGGAAACGGAGGAGGGAATTCTGGTTCAAGACCTAGATAATTTAATGAGGATCTTGTTTATATTCTTAGCGCTAATTGGTGTTAATAGATCAATAGCTCAAAATGACCTGGATGCTATTCGTTATTCCCGTTTAGGCACAGGAGGAAGCGCTCGTTACATGGCGATGGGAGGGGCTTTTGGTGCCTTGGGCGCCGATCTGAGTTGTTCCTCAACCAACCCGGGCGCTTTAGGTTTATACAAAAAAGGTGAGTTTATGTTTGCCAGTGGATTGCGGTTTACCCATAATCAAGGAGAGATCAGTGGCAAAAAAACGACCATGTCAAATGCTAATTTCGTTTTTAATTCAATTGGGATCGCCCTGGTTTGGAAAGCAGAAAAGGATCCTGAAAGCAGACATGTAGTCACTTTCGCTAATAATCAACTTTGCAATTTTTCTAACACGACACGCATTGCCTCCAACACAAATAACAATTCTATTGTGAAGGATATGATGAATAAGGCAGAAGGGAAAACCACAAAGAATTTAGATTATAGTTATGAAGGGGCAGCCTTCAATGTTTTTTTGATCGACACGTTCTATGGAAAGTATTTTTCATTCGTTGATCTAAAGAGAACCGTGAAGCAGACCAGGGATATTGAAACTTCAGGCAGAGCGAATGATCTTAATTTCTCTTATGCTTATTCCTCAAAAGACCAATTCTATTTTGGAATGAGTTTAGGTATTCCTAAGATCTCTTATACTTCAACAACAACACATACCGAACTGGATGAAAAAGACAGTATGAGAGTGGTAATAACCAATACGGCAACACAGTCGTTCACTACAACCTATATTGACGGATTGCCAGCCTATTATCCGGATAAGCTTGGATTCAACAGTCTTACATATACCGAATTTTTCTCCACTAACGGAAGTGGTTTTAATGTAAAACTGGGAATGGTAGCTCGTATCAATGATCTTGTTAGGATAGGGGCTTATTATCATAGTCCAACTATTTTCAACTTAACAGACACCTATTATTACAATATGGCTGCAACATTCGATGCAGATGTAAAGAACCCTGTTCTTAACAAATTTCCTGAAGAGGGTGGCTATTATACCTATAAGATCATTACACCGAGTCGCTATGGTGCTTCTGCAGGGTTTGTATTAAATAAACGTGCAGCTATTGGGCTTGACTACGAACTCATTGATTACCGAAAGGCGAAGCTGGTGAGTAAAAATGTATCGGATTTTGCAGGTGTTAATGCAGTAATAAACAGCAAATACTCAATAGGACATAATTTAAGGGCAGGGGTTGAGTACAATGTTCAGCCCGTGATGCTTCGTCTCGGTTACATCATGCAGGGAAGTCCTTTTGGAGCTGCATTCAGTGGTGATTTTGTAAAACACACCATTTCGCTTGGATTCGGATTCAGAACCAAAAGTGATTTTTATTTCGACTTTGCCTGGCAGAAAAGCTTAAGCACAGAGGATTATGTCTTTTTCAGCACGATTGCTCAAAAGGCAAAGATCAAATTCGACAACTCCATGTTGAGCGCAACAATTGGTCTTAAATTCTAGACAGAGTGTTTCTTATTCCTTAATTTATTTCTACTTTTGAGGCCTTAATAATTTCCCTATGAGTAAAAAAATTCTTGCCAATGACGGAATCGACCCGATTGGTAAATCAATGCTGGAAAAAGCAGGTTTCACCGTGATCACTGAAAAGGTTGCACAGGAAAATATTGCAAAGGAGATCAATGAAAAAGGATATACTGCCATCACTGTGCGCAGTGCTTCCAAAGTAAGAAAAGACATTATCGATGCCTGTCCGGGCCTCAAAGTGATCGGTAGAGGAGGAGTGGGAATGGATAATATTGATGTGGATTATGCCAGATCAAAAGGATTGCAAGTGATCAACACACCTGCAGCTTCCAGTAATTCCGTAGCAGAACTTGTGATCGCTCATCTTTTTAATTCTGTTAGATTTCTTTACGATAGTAACCGTCAAATGCCTGTTTCAGGTGAAGAAAAATTCGAAGAGTTGAAAAAGAAATATGCAAAGGGCGTTGAGTTAAGAGGCAAGACCATTGGAATTGTAGGTTTTGGAAGAATAGGACAGGCTGTTGCAAAAATGGCATTAGGGCTTGGCATGAAAGTGCTCGCCTACGACCCATATGTTACGGGAGTCATCATTGAATTGGAAATAGAAGGAGTTGGAAATGTTAGTGTGAAAGTGATTCCGGTTGAAATGGAAAAAGTTCTTACCCATAGTGATTTTATCACTTTCCATGTTCCTGGTGGGAAATTGATCAATAAAGCAGAAATAGAGAAAATGAAGAATGGTGTCATTCTTATCAATACAGCAAGGGGAGGAGTGATCAATGAAACGGATCTGGTTGAAGCATTGAACTCCGGAAAGATCGCTCATGCCTGCCTCGATGTGTTCGAAAATGAACCAAAACCTTCTGCAGCATTACTTCATCACGCGAGGATCTCTCTCACGCCACACATCGGCGCTGCTACCAACGAAGCGCAGGAAAGAATTGGAGTTGAACTCGCAGAAAAACTGATCGAAGCATTAAAGAACTAAAAAAACAAAATAAACTATGGCTATTTTAAAAGCATTCAAAGGTCTCAGACCTCAAAAAGATAAGGTAAGTTTAGTTGCTTCCCGTCCTTACGACGTTATCAATTCGGAAGAAGCAAAGATTGAAGCAGGAGACAATACGCATTCTTTTCTTCATGTGGTGAAGCCGGAGATCGATCTTCCGGATGATGTGGATCATTATTCTCCTCTTGTTTACCAAAAAGCAAAGGATAATTTTGATAAGCTTGTGAAAGAAGGAATGTTCATTCAGGATAAAGAAGAGTGTTTGTACATTTATCGTTTGACCATGGATGGACGTACCCAGACAGGAATTGTTGGTGGTGCTTCGATCGATGATTATTTCAATAATGTCATCAAGAAACACGAATTGACTCGCCCAGATAAAGAAGAAGATAGAATGAATCACGTACGTGTGGCAAACATCAATGCTGAACCGGTATTCTTCGCCTATCCGAATATGAAAGCCTTGGATGAAGTGGTGAATAAGATCACAGCTACAAAACCTGAGAATGATTTCACGACGGAAGATAAGATCCGTCACGAATTCTGGGTAGTGAATAATCCGGTAGTGATCCATACCATCATCGAATTGTTCTCAAAACTTCCCGCAACATATGTGGCAGATGGTCATCACCGTACTGCTGCAGCAGCCTTGGTTGGAAAAGAGAGAAGAAGCCTGAATAAGAATCATACGGGAAAAGAAGAATATAATTTCTTCCTCGCTGTGCATTTTCCGGACAATCAACTCCATATTATGGATTATAACCGTGTGGTGAAAGATCTGAATGGTTTAACCGAAGAACAATTATTAGAGAAGATCTCTCAGAATTTTGATGTAGAAAAGAAAGGGACGACTACTTTTCGTCCAACCGGATTGCATAATTTCGGAATGTACTTAAATAAGAATTGGTATTCTTTAACAGCAAAAAAGGGAACCTACAATGATGCTGATCCTATTGGCGTTCTGGATGTGACCATTCTTTCAGAAAGAATTCTGACTCCTATTTTCAATATTGTTGATCTTAGAACAGATAAGCGAATTGATTTCGTTGGGGGATTGAGAGGTTTAGGAGAACTTGAATCAAGAGTGAATTCTGGTGAAATGAAGGTTGCATTTGCCCTTCATCCAGTAACTATGAAACAATTGATCGATATTGCTGATACCGGAAATATCATGCCTCCTAAAACTACCTGGTTTGAGCCGAAATTAAGAAGTGGACTTGTAGTTCATTCTTTGGGTTAATGAAATTCAATTGATGGCAGAAGTGATTCTGCCATTTTTATTTAATACGAAATGTCAGTAAAGGATAATCTTCTCAAATTAAAAGAATCAATTCCAAAAGGAGTCACGCTTGTGGCTGTTTCTAAAACAAAACCCAACGAATTGATCCTTGAAGCTTATGAAAGTGGCCAGCGGGATTTTGGAGAGAATTATGTGCAGGAATTGGTTGAGAAGCAAAAGGAACTTCCTGCTGATATCCACTGGCATTTTATAGGACACTTACAGACCAATAAAGTAAAGCAGATCATTCCCTTTGCTCATTTGATACATGGGGTAGACAGTGTGAAATTATTGAAAGAGATAAACAAGGAATCAGCCAAGATAGGTAAAGTCACTTCTTGCCTGCTTCAGATCTATATTGCAGATGAAGAAACTAAATTTGGTTTGGATGAACAGGAATGCAGAGCGTTATTGAAAAGTGAAGAGTTCAGTCAATTGAAAAATATCAAACTGGAAGGATTCATGGGAATGGCTTCCAATACGGATGATGAGGAAAAGATCAGTTCTGAGTTTCGTAAAATTGTTGCTTTGAGAAATGAATTTACTCAATACAAAGTCCTCAGTTTTGGAATGAGTGGTGACTATCAATTAGCGATCAAAGAGGGTAGTACGATGATCCGTGTCGGAAGTCTTATTTTCGGGGAAAGAAATTACAATCGTTGAACATCTGGGAATTCTTTTTGCCATATGCACCACCTTTTGCTGGAGTTTCGGGATCTTTCCTTTTACTGAAGGTGCCAAACGTTTTGGCTCGGCCGCATTGAATCAGTACCGGCTTTTTTTAGCATGGATCATCATAACGATACTGGCTTGTCTTTTTCTAAGCAAATCGCCGTTTCAACTTTTTCTTGAGCCATCGGCTTATAATTTCATTTACCTTGGCTTATCGGGCTTTATTGGTTTTACGATCGGTGATTTCTTCACCTTTAATTCATTTCGATTACTTGGCCCTAAACTTTCATCGGTTTACACTACGATCGCCCCTTGTTCTGCACTTTTTTTTGGTTACATGTTTTTAGATGAAGAGTTTAATCTGACTGGGATCGGAGGTATACTGTTAACTGTTAGTGGAGTGATTTGGTTAACGCTTTCCAAAAAGGATACCAATGCGTCTATCAGCAAAGGATATGTGCATAATACATCAGGAATATTGGCGGGAATTGCTGGCGCAGTCTGTCAGGGCTTAGGACTTGTACTTTCTAAAGTTGGATTTGGAGAAGCAGGTACGCAACAAATAGAGGCCATTCATGCAGTGTGGATCCGTCTGCTTTTTGCTTTCTCTGCAGCAATGATCCTTGCTTTTCTAATGGGTAAATTTAAGGAAAATGCACGAATCGTATTAAAGAACCAGAACGGAGGAATTAAGTATATGCTTTTGGGTACATTTTTAGGTCCGGTTTGTGGGGTTACTTGTTCACTTTTAGCCATTACGCATTTGAAAGTAGCAGAAGCACAGACTATCTTTGCTTTGTTGCCAATTCTCGTTTTACCATTGAATTATTTCATTAATAAAGAAAAGATCACGCTTAATTCTGTTTTTGCAGTTCTACTTGCTGTAAGTGGTGTATTCGTGTTAATATGGAGAGAGGAGATTCAAAAATGGATATAGCCAAAAAATTACACAAGGGTCAGAGCAGAGCTGAGATCGATAAGATCATTCAGTATATTGGCGATGATGAAAAAAGGTTGAAGGTGTTGATGGATCTCTTCTTCAAAGGCGATGAAGAAATGCAGCGAAGAGCTGCCTGGGTTGTGGGAGAAGTTGGCGTGCTGCAGCCGGAATTGATCCATAAGTACATTCCAAATTTAATTAAGAAGATGAAAACGAAAGATCTTCATTGTGCCATTCCAAGAGCCATTATGAGGATCTTTATGAATATCAAGATCCCGGAAAGATATGTTTCCGAAGTTTTTGATCTTTCGTTGGAGAATATCAGGGACGAATCTTCATCAATTGCCGAGAGGGCATTCTCAGTTAAAACTGCAGTTAATATCTGTGAAAAGCATAGGGAATTGTCCAATGAGTTTTTTATAGTACTGGATGACCTGCGAAAGTACACGAGTATACCAGCTATAGTTTCAACCATACGTTACGCTTCCAAAAAACTGAACCGATAGTATTTTAAGAAGGATATTTCCTACTTTTGCATGGCTTATATCATGCAGTTCGAATTAACATCTGAATACATTGAAAAGATTGAATCCGCGATCGAACGTGGTGATACAGCTTTTCTTAAGGAGCAGCTGCATGAACTTTACGCGCATGATATTGCCGAGATACTCAATCAGCTAAAGGACAACGAAGCTGCGTTCATTTATGAATTGCTTGATGAGGAGCTTGCGCCGAATGTTTTGCTTGAACTTGATGATGAAAAACGGGAGAATCTTCTTGCTAATTTTTCATCCAAAGAAATTGCTGAACAGATCGATAGTATGAATAGTGATGACGCAGCCGACGTTATTGCTGAACTACCTGAGAACAGACAAGAGGAAGTACTATCACATATAGAAGATATTGAACAAGCCAGTGATATTGCCGAACTGATCAATTATGAAGAGGGAACGGCAGGTTCTTTAATGGCAAAAGAGTTGGTGAGTGTCTATGGCTTCGAGACAGTAAATGCCTGTATTGACGAGATCAGAAAACAAGCTGATAATATAGACATCATGTATGCTGTCTATGTGGTGGATAACAATGAGAAGCTGATCGGCATGCTTTCTTTGAAGAAATTAATTATTTCGCATCCTCTTGCCCGTATTGATGAGATCTATGAACCGGATGTGCAATATGTAAGAGCCAACGCAAAGAGTGAAGAAGTAGCCGATATCATGCAGAATTTTGACCTGGTTGTTCTGCCTGTGGTTGATCAGATCGGTCGTTTAGTAGGAAGGATCACAATTGATGATGTAGTTGATGTGATCAAGGAAACGGCTGATGAAAATATTCAACGAATGAGTGGTATCTCGGATGACGTGGACACGAACGATGCCTTGTGGCGATTGAGTCGAGCTCGTATACCTTGGTTATTGGTAGGTATGTGTGGAGGGATCGTTGGTTCACGGATAATTGGTACTTATGAAGATCAGATCAAAATTCATCCTGAAATGGCCTACTTTATTCCATTGATCGGTGCGATGGGAGGTAATGTAGGTGTTCAAAGTTCAGCAATCGTTGTTCAGGGTCTCGCAAATAATACATTGTTAGGCGAGAATATTGGGAGTAAACTTCTTAAGGAATTGGGTGTTGGTCTTATCAACGGCAGCATCTGTGCAGCATTGATCTGTGCTTATGCATTGCTGGCGGGTGACTGGCAGCTGGCCGCAACGGTAAGTATCGCACTCTTAACTGTAATTTTATTTGCTTCCTTTCTGGGAACCTTCGTTCCTCTTACCATGAATCGCTTCAAGATCAATCCGGCTCTGGCTACGGGGCCTTTCGTCACCACGTTGAACGATATCATTGGTATTACGATCTATTTCTTCGTTGGAAGATTGCTTTATTCTGTATTCTGACAGCTTTCTTAGCTTCTTACCTGTTTATTAATCTGTATCTTCGTAAGAACTATGGATGATGAACAATCAAAACACCGTCGTCGTGTAAGATATAAAGGAACCCACCCAAAATCTTTTACTGAAAAGTATAAGGAAAGGGATCCTGAAAAATATGCAGACGAGATCGCTAAGGTGATCGAGCAGGGAAGAACACCGGCCGGAATGCATCGTTCCATTTGCGTGAAAGAGATCATGTCCTTCCTGAATGTTCTACCCGGACAAACAGGAATGGATGCAACTTTAGGTTATGGTGGGCATAGCCTCGAAATATTAAAATGCCTTTCTCCAGGTGGCAGATTATTTGCGACCGACGTAGATCCTTTTGAATTACCAAGAACGAAAGAACGTCTTGCTTCATTTGGATACGGTGAAGAAATTCTTCAAGTGAGAAAAATGAATTTTGCAGGTATCGATCAGATCGTTTCAGAAGCCGGTCCTTTGGATTTTGTGCTGGCCGATCTAGGTGTTTCATCCATGCAAATTGATAATCCTGAACGAGGATTCACTTTTAAAGTGGATGGTCCTTTGGATCTTCGTTTAAATCCAAAAAGCGGCAAACCTGCCTCAGCTTTATTGAAAAGCATATCAGAAGAAGATCTACAAGCTATATTGATGGAGTATTCTGACGAACCTTACGCAGAGTTGATTGCTGAAAGGATCAAATCACATCTGAAAGAAGGTAATGCAATAAATACAACATTGGAATTAAAAGAAGTCATTTCTGAAGCATTGACACATGCAGACCAAAGAATGAATAAAGATGATATTAAAAAAACCTGTCAAAGGGTATTTCAGGCATTGCGAATAGAGGTGAACAATGAATTTAAAGTGCTGGAAACATTTTTAGAGAAGTTGCCGGATGCATTAAGATCGGGGGGACGTGTAGCGATCCTTACTTTTCATTCGGGTGAAGACAGAAGAGTGAAGAAGGCTTTTCAATTTTTTTTCAGAGAAGGAATTTTTTCTGAAATTGCTCCTGATCCTATCCGAGCTAGTGCAGAGGAATGTATTTCAAATCCCCGTGCTAAGTCTGCTAAATTAAGATGGGCTGTAAAGGCCTGATCTACTTTATCCCTTTTTTATTCATTGCCCTTTGATAAGCGGCTGCGTAACGCATGTGCTGCTCGTAATTTGAGCTGAAATCAGAGTAACCGTTCAATTCGGGTTTGGCGCAGAAATAAATGCAATTGTGTTTACTGGAGTTCAGTACAGCATCAATGGATTGTGAATAGACCAAACTGATAGGGCCGGGAGGTAATCCTTTGAATTTATAAGTATTGTATGGAGAGTTGATCTCCTTGTCTGCATCATACACTCTTGCGGCGTCCCATTTTTTATTGGCAAACTTCAATGTTGGATCCGCTTGCAGAAGCATTCCTTTTTTCAATCGGTTGATATAAACTCCGGCGATCTTTTGTTGTTCACTTGCTATTCCACTTTCACCTTGTACAATAGATGCAAGAACGATGATCTCCGGGATCTCATATCCGGTGTTGTTCGCTTTTTTCAAGCGATTGCTATTCCATACTTCATTGAATCTTTTTTTCAAAATATCAAATAGTTCATCAACAGATATAGCCCAGCCCATTTCGTAAGTGCCGGGTGTGATCAGAGCAAAGGCATTGTCGGGGTCCAGTCCAAAATTGTCTTTCAGCTTTTTTTCATCGCTTAAATATTCTTCGATCTCCGACTCATTCATTTCCAGTTTGTCAGCAGTATAGACAATGAATTCTTCCAGATCGTGAATTTGAGAATTATAGGTAAGTTTTATTTTTTCCTGCTTATCGTATTTGATCAGGTTAATGATCTGACGAATGCTCATGCCATTGCTTATTCTGTATTTCCCGGGATGAATATTAGAGCCGAGCTCCATTTTTTCAGCCAGCCAAAGGAATGTCTTGCCGTCTTTTAGCACTTCTTCCTCTGTTAGTTCATCAGCAATGTTATCAAGATTGTCACCAGTTTCAATATAAATATAAGTGAAGCCTTTGTTGAATTTAATAGGACTGAAGAATTTCGTGTATCCCCAATACCCCGCAAATAGAATTGCTGTAAGGAGCAGTAACATAAAAATTCGTATGAGTTTCTTCTTTCCCATTAATGTGAATTGATATAGAGAATTGCTTCTTTTGCTTTTTGGTTTCCGGGATTAATTTTAGTAATTTTTTTGAGTTGTTCCATCGCCGATCTTTTGTCATTTACAAACAAATAATAGGCAGAAAGATTCAGTAACAAGGTTTCATTGTCCGGGTCCAGTTGCAATCCTTTCAAATAATACTCCAAAGCTTCCTTCGAATTTCCTTTACTCATTTTCAAATAACCTAAATTCGCGTAAACGGGAGCATATTTCGGATTGAGTTGCATTACTTTTGTGTATTCTTTTTCTGCTTCTTCTCTGTTTCCATTTGCAGCCAGAGCTAAGGCAAATTTACTCCGGAATTCCAAATTGGATGAAGCCAGCTGAACGGCAGAACGGAACCATTCCACGCTGTTCTTTTTATCATTTAATTGATAAAAGGATTCGGCGATACGGTAACAAGTCCATGCATCAGAATTATCAATGCTGTTTTGCGTTAAGAATTGTTTTTGAAGAATATCCTTATTTGGTTCTATCAATGCGATTAGGGTTGTGTAGTTTTGTTTTGCGAAATGTAATTGAATCATCAATTTCAATTCTTCCGGATGCGAGGTTCGTCCTGCGCGTTTTAAGATGTTCTCCGCGGAATCCAGGTATAATTTTTCTCCTTCAAACTGATCGTATTGTTGCAGATAAGCTTTTGCTCTGGTCATTTCATGCGAAACTTTTTCATTGACGGAGAAAAGACCAACGAATTCCTTGATCTTCTTCACTTCTGATCTTGTAATGGGTTTACGAATGTAATGATCATGGACACTTACGTGTGGAATGTCAATTGAACCAGAAACCGGCATGTGACAGGATACACAATTGGATTCATCAAATTTCAATTTCCCTTTAAGCAAGTTCTTATGTTTCTTTGCTGTGTTCTCAAATTTTGATGCGAGAGCTGGTTTTTCTCTATGACAATTTAAACAGGCATTACTGAAAACACTTTTATTCGTTTCTTTTACACTCAAATGAGGGTTATGGCAGGTAACACAGGTGAGTGAATTTTTGTACGGCTTAAGCGAATTGTCCTTATCCTTAGGAGCCGATTGAACGAAGCAGGCGCTTTGTTTCAGCCTATCTGCATGAGAGGCCATGATGAATTCCTCATCGCCATTCTTATATTTCGGTAGAAAAACGGAAATGAAATCGTTTAGTTTCATTCCGGGTTTGTAGTCGTAAAATGAATGACCGTTTTTTAGTACAGCATTTCCCTGCAAATGGCAACGCTGACAAATGTCGAATTGCAGATCTGCTGAAAGTTTTGCCGGATTAACGATGCTGCGGTCGATGTATCGGGAAGTGTCGATACGTTCTTGTGTTAGTCGCTGATTCACGTGAATGCTTCCGGGACCATGACATCTTTCGCAGTCGATTCCTTTCGGTACTTTTTTGTATCTGTTCTCTGAACCCTGATCGAATTCAGGAAAAGCGTTGTGACAACTCATGCATTCAATTCCGATCTTTCTGCTGAATCGAGTATTCACGCCATTCTCGAAGCCGGGAGGCAGATCCCATTTTTGTTTTTGCGTATAAAAGGTCATCGGCATCTGATAAATGAATCCGTTCACTGCGTAAAGATGAGAGTTGGTGTGCTGTCCGGAGCCGATAATGTAATTGATCTGCTCCGTCCTCTTGTGTACGGTGTCCTTTCCTTCGAGTCTGTATTCATGAATACGCAATAGATCCTCGTTTTTTGTTGCTGAATAATGAAGGTCTTTGTGCTTATCATAGATAGAGGCTGTTTTGAAATCGGCTGCCGTTTTTTCTGCACTTGCCGTATCAAAGGAGCTTCCCATTCCGGTTCTGATAAATGAATTGTAGATGTCTGCATGACATTGCCTGCAGGTTTGCATTCCGGTATATCTTGCCGAATCGGAATGATTCAGGTAAAGCAGCTCTTTGGAATCTGATTTCGTAGCATTGCTTTCCTTTTTTTCTTCGCAGCCGAAACAAAAAAGAAGCAGAAATACACAGAGGGCTATTCTGAATGATCTAGTCACCGTAATTGATCAATTGCAGGAACCATACATCTTCAAAATGATGTAAGGAGGTTTTGTGCCATGCTTTCATAAGTGCGCTTTTTTCGAAACCGTTCTTCACAAAAAGATTCAGACTGGCAATATTACTTGCGTTAATATGTGAATAGATCTGTTTTAAATGAAGTGTTTTGAATGCATAATCGATCACTAATTGCAGGCATTCACTGGCATATCCTTTTTCTCTGTGATCTTTGTGGATGTAAATACCAACCCCTGCTCTGGCGTGTTGTGGGTCGAATTCAAAGATGTCAATGCAGCCAATGGTTTCACCGGTTGCTGCATCTTCAGCCATCAATCTTAATTGCTTGTTGGTGTAAATGTCCTGATGGGATGTGTTAGCGAATTCTTCCAGAACAAATTTGCTGAATGGAATTTGCGTATTACTGATCGCCCAAATACTTCTGTCATTCTCCCATTCATACAGATTCTTTGCGTCTTCGGGTTCTACTGCCCGCAATACGATATTCTTTGAATTTAAAAACATCAGTCGTTGTAATAGGGTTTGCGTTCGTTCTTTATTTTTTGATTCAGCGTTTCATGTGTATAGAAAGGCAGTTCCAATCCGTCTTTAATTTCATTGTTCATTGACATGAGAACTGAAATAAAAGCATTAACGTTTAATTTTTGCATGAATTCAAAGAATAATTCGTTTTCATTGCTTTGCATTGAATAAAATTCATTGAAGCATTTTTTGATGGGACTGAGACAAGTGGATCGATATTGTTTTACCTGATCGAATTCGTTCAATTGTTCATTAAAGATATCCTCAATGTGTTCTGTGCTGAATACAGGATGATCTTTTATCTTTATAAAAACAGAATTGATCTTTTTTTGTTGAATGGTCTTTGTCAAAACAGTCAGATCAACTTTCATTTCTTTTCCTTTGATGGTTAATGAATAGTAGTTGCCTGAAAAAATAATTCCGATGTGAGGCGGGATTCGATCTGTATGCAGTACGGCCAGCCAGATCCCCTTACTTAGTTTCTGAATGTCAAATGCGATTTTCTCGATCGGTATATGAATGCTGTCCGAGATCATTCTTTCAATTCAATTCGCCCATCAAACACAAACGTCGCAGGGCCTTTCAGCCAGATATTGTAAAAATTCTTCTCAAGTACTTTATCGAAGGTAACTTCAAGACGACCTCCGGGAGTTTGAACCAGACAGGAATTCTTTGTATCACTCATGCCTTTTAAAGCGGCTACCAAAGCAGAAGCAGTAACTCCTGTACCGCAAGAAAGGGTTTCATTCTCCACACCTCGTTCATAGGTTCTTACATGAAGTCCGTCGTTCTTCCTCTCTATAAAATTCACATTGGTGCCTTCTTCTTTGAAGCGATCGTTGTATCTCACTTTTTGTCCTTCTGTGAAAACTGCATAATTATCAAGGTCATTCACGTTGCGTACATAATGTGGTGAGCCTGTATTTAAAAAAATAAAATCTTCATTGAATTCAATATCCTTTACGTCCTGCATCTTAAGACTGACAATGCCGTCTGCAGAAATGAGCGCGTCATGAGGACCATCAATAGCGATAAACCTACATTTCTCTTGGATAAGGCCAAGTTTTTGTGCGAAGGAAGAGATACAACGGCCCCCGTTCCCACACATAGTGCTTTGGTTGCCATCGCTGTTAAAATAGACCATTCTAAAGTCGTAGCCTGGTTCAGGCTGAAGCAACATCAATCCATCTGCTCCAATACCAAATTTTCTGTCACATAAAAAACGGATCTGCTCTGTAGTAAGCGAGATCTGAAGGTCACGATTATCCAGCAAAACAAAGTCATTACCTGTGCCCTGGTATTTATAAAACTTCAATTCCATCTTCTTGATTAATTTATTTTGGCCAGGATCTCTGAGTCTACTACTTTTTCCAGTTTACGGAATTCACTTCCGTATTCTAGCTTGTAAACTTGTTCAGCACTCTTGAGGTATTGATCGCCGGCTAATTTGTAAATGAGAAGATCGTTGAAATCAACAAAGCCGTATAGTTGCAGTTTGTTCTTGGTGTAACGATATCCTTTTGCATTCAAGGGAGTTTTCCAGAATTCTATAAAACAAAGACTGGACGAAGGATTGTTTTCAATGCCTGCTAACTTTCCTGCCGTACTATCCTGAGGTTCATTCGTTGCAAGTTGTATGATCTTAATGCTTTTGATGGAAACAAGTTCGTCCGTTGCCACATTCAATTCTGAATCTTTTTGAATCAGAGAGTCCACTTCTTTGTAATTGACTTTATTTGTTTTGTTGAACTTGATCACAAATCGTTCTTTGTCTTTCTTTGATTCTTCTTCCTTCACATCCGAAACAGGTTTTTCAATAACAGTTACTTGATCTTTAACGGAGTCTTTGATGCTCGTAAAAATATCATTGATCTTGAAAAGAAAAAAAGCAACGCCTAAAAGCAGACCAATGGAAAGTCCGAAAACGAAAGTGGGTATGTTGCGTCGAATTCTCATTCTTCTTAACGTAAATTTACAATTTTTTTCTACTCCGGTTAAGTAATGTTAAAAATATTATTGAGGCATAACTTCGGTTGTAATTTTACGTTCATAACACTAAAAGAAAGATAAAATGAAAAAGTTTGTGTCAACTATAGCGATCGCGTTCCTGGGAGGGATGATCGCACTTACAAGCGCACATTTCATTGCGGAAAATAACAAGAGCAGTGTAAATAGTGTCTTGCAAAAAACGAATACTCCGGCGATCATTCTTACATCTGGAGCCGGTGCCGGTTCAACCGATCTTACAATGGCTGCCGAGAAGTCTGTTAACGCGGTTGTCCATATTAAAACTACCAGCGAGCAAGTGAATAACGTAAATACCGACCCTTTTGCCGAATGGTTCTTTGGTCCTCAAAAAAGACAACAGAATTATGTGCAACAGGGCAGTGGCAGCGGTGTGATCATCACTGATGATGGATATATTGTTACGAATAACCACGTAATTGCCGGCGCGGATAAGATCGAAGTGATACTGAATGACAGGAGATCGTATGAAGGTGTTGTGATCGGCGCAGATGCAAGTACGGATGTAGCTTTGGTTAAAATTCAGGAAAAAGGTTTGCCTTTCTTGCCTTATGGGAACAGTGAGACGGTGAGGGTAGGAGAGTGGGTATTGGCTGTGGGAAATCCTTTCAATCTGGAGAGTACTGTGACTGCAGGTATCATCAGCGCTAAAGGAAGAAATAATATCCTCGATAATAACAAAAGACCGATTGAAGCATTTATTCAAACAGATGCTGCCGTTAATCCCGGTAATAGTGGAGGAGCTTTGGTCAATCCGAACGGAGAATTGATTGGGATCAATACTGCCATTGCATCTAACAATGGAGCCTATCAAGGATATTCGTTTGCCGTTCCGGTGAATATTGTAAAAAAGGTGGTTGCTGATCTGGTAGAATTCGGCATGGTGCAGCGTGCTTACCTTGGCGTGAGCATCCGTGATCTTGATTCAAAGTTCGCTAAGGAGAACAATATAAAAAACTTAAAAGGTGTTTATGTGAATGCGATCACCCAAAACGGAAGCGCAATGGATGCAGGCATAGCTGAAGGAGATGTGATCACCGGCATAGAAAATGTACCTGTTGCTTCTGTGAGTCAGTTGCAGGAACAGATCAGCAAGTATCGTCCGGGCGATAAAGTGATTGCTTCCTTGGTACGAAACAACAAAGAAATGAACATTGCAGTTACATTAAAAAGCCTCGATAATACTACCAAACTTATGAGTAAAACAGAAATAGTGAACAATTCAGTGAATGCACTTGGAGCAGATTTTGTTAAAGCAGAAGAAAGCGAATTGAAACGGTTAAGAATAGAAAATGGAGTGAAAATAGAGAGTCTTTCTGTTGGGAAGTTGCAGCAGATCGGATTGAAACCGGGGTTTATCATTACAAGTATAGATAAGAAAAAAGTGAACAGTCCTGAAGATATCAAAGCCATTCTCTACAATAAATCAGGGGCAGTTACGATCGAAGGATTTTATCCGAACGGAGCCAGAGCATATTATGGGTTTGAGTTATAATTTGGTGGAGTAGGGTAGGAATTGTCCGTCTGAAAAGGCGGGCAATTTTTTTTTGCCCTAAGTTCCTAGTTAAGGTGATAAGCTCTCTTTCGAAAGGATGAGTGGTTTGGAAGGCATGCTTAATTTTCATAGATTTACTAGATAAATCAAGTAATGAAATTAAGATACGTCTTTTACTTTTTGCTTACTACCCTCCTAATTAGTTCTTGTAAAAAGAAGGATAAGGATGAGCCTACGCCCGAACCTTCACCATTACCTGTTGTTTCAACTAATGTTATTACAGGGATCGGTCCTTTTTCTGCTGTGGGTGGAGGTGTTGTTTCTTCTGAGGGTACAAGTGCCATTACAAAAGTTGGTGTTTGCTGGGATGTAAATCCGAATCCAACTACCTTAAAGCCCAATACGAATAATGGGGCAGGGGTAGGTAATTTCACAAGCAATATCGCACCTTTGAATGAGAACGTTACTTATTATGTAAGAGCGTATGCGACGAATGCTTCGGGAACAGCCTATGGGAATGAAGTCAGCTTTAAGACCTATCCGGCATGGACCTTGGTGAATCCGAATACTTTCAACTACACGTACATTGTGGCGAATGACATGAAGGTTTTTGCAGGAGGCACAACCGGACTTGTCTACTCTCCGGACCTGGGTACAAGCTGGGTGAATACCAGTCTCTCTCTTCCTGTTCGATGCTTGTTGCTGGATGATACCGTCATTTATGCGGGTACTGCTACAAACGGACTTTATCGATCTTCGAATAACGGAGTAAGTTTCACCCCCGTTAATAATGGATTGACGAATTTTAATGTCTTTGGAATGGCAGTTATCGGTACAACATTACTTGCAGGCACACCAAGTGGTGTTTTTAAATCTTCTGATAACGGTTTGAACTGGACCATCTCAAGTAATGGTCTAACTAATTTATCCGTGAATGCAATGGCTGCTAAGAATGGTAAATTTTATGCAGGTACATGGGGTGGCTTATTTGTTTCGACCGATAACGGAAGTTCTTGGTCTTTGGTGAACAGCGCCGGAAACGACGTTAATTCTATTGCGGTAAATGGGTCTTATATTCTTACTTCTACTTTTAATACAGGGGGAATTTACAGTTCATCCAATGACGGGGCTTCGTTTTCATTGGCAAATTCAGGCTTAAGTATAACAGGTCCGATCGCATTGGCAGCAAATGCAAATAAAGTTTATGCAGGGAGTTATATGAATTCAGGTATTTTCATGTCTAACAATGGTGGAACAGGATGGACATCTGCCAATGAAGGATTAGCTTCTTTAAGCGCATATGCTCTTGGAGCCAACTCTACTTATGTTTACGTTTCCGTTTTTAATTCGGGTATTTACAGAAGATCGGCTCAATAATATTTAGAAAATAGAAGGCATAAAAAAAGTCCGTTCACTGAACGGACTTTTTGTTTTTCTATGCTTCTTAAGCTTTTACATTCGCCCTGATGATGTTCAATGCTCCTCCGGCTTTGAACCATTCGATCTGCTGAGCATTGTAACTATGATTCACTTTGAATTCATCTTTACTTCCGTCAGCATGCGTTAATACTACAGTTAATTGTGTGCCAGGTGAAAAACTGGTCAAGCCCAAAACATCAATTGAATCATCTTCTTTGATCTTATCATAATCTGCAGTGTTTGCAAAGGTTAATGCAAGCATTCCCTGCTTCTTCAGATTTGTTTCATGAATACGTGCAAATGATTTTACCAATACGGCTTTAACTCCCAAATGACGAGGCTCCATAGCTGCATGTTCACGTGATGAACCTTCTCCGTAATTCTCATCTCCAACTACGATCGAACCAATTCCTTTTGCCTTGTATTGACGTTGTACAACAGGAACTCCTTCGTAAGCACCTGTGATTTGATTTTTAATATTATCCGTTTTATCGTTGAAAGCATTTACGGCTCCGATCAACATGTTATTCGAGATATTATCCAAGTGACCACGGAATTTTAACCAAGGTCCAGCCATGGAAATATGATCGGTAGTACATTTTCCTTTCGCTTTGATCAATAATTTTAATCCTTTAAAATCTACTCCGTTCCAAGCAGCAAATGGATCTAATAATTGAAGACGCTTTGAGGCTGAGTCAACTAAAACTTTTACATTACTTCCGTCTTTTGCCGGTGCCTGATAACCTGCATCTTCTACTGCAAATCCTTTTGTAGGTAATTCATCACCTTTCGGTGGATCTAACTTCACTTTTTCTCCCTTATCATTCGTTAAAGTGTCAGTTAAAGGATTGAATCCAAGGTCGCCGCTGATCGCTAATGCAGCAACTATTTCAGGAGATGCCACGAATGCATAGGTATTCGGATTCCCATCGGCTCGTTTTGCGAAGTTTCTGTTGAAAGAGTGGACAATGGTATTCTTTTGTTGTTTCTCTGCATCCATACGATCCCACATTCCAATGCAAGGTCCGCAAGCGTTTGTGAAAACAACTGCTCCACACTCATCAAATACCTTCAAAAATCCATCACGATCAATGGTGTATCTGATTTGTTCAGAACCAGGGTTGATCATGAAGCCTGCCTTTGATTTTAAACCTTTTTCTTTTACTTGTTTGGCAATAGAAACAGCACGTGCAATGTCTTCATACGATGAGTTGGTACAAGAACCGATCAGTCCGGCTTCCACTTTCATTGGCCATCCGTTCTTTTCAGCTTCAGCTTTCAATTTCGAAATTGGGGTTGCAAGATCCGGAGTAAAAGGACCATTTACGTGTGGTTCCAATTCAGATAAATTGATCTCGATCACTTCATCAAAATATTTCTTTGGATCTGCATAAACCTCAGGATCTCCGGTTAAATCTCCTTTAATTCCATCGGCTAAAGCAGCTACGTCAGCACGACCTGTTGCTTTCAAGTAACGGCTCATGCTGTCATCATAACCGAAGGTAGAAGTGGTAGCTCCAATTTCAGCACCCATGTTACAAATTGTTCCTTTTCCTGTACAGCTTAAGCTAATTGCGCCTTCGCCAAAATATTCAACAATTTTATCAGTGCCCCCTTTTACGGTCAATATTCCTGCTACTTTTAAAATAACATCTTTCGCACTTGTCCAGCCATTTAGTTTTCCGGTTAATTTGATTCCGATCAATTTCGGCATTTTCAATTCCCAAGGCAATCCGGCCATTACATCACAAGCATCTGCGCCACCCACACCGATCGCGATCATACCCAATCCTCCAGCATTTACCGTATGAGAATCAGTTCCGATCATCATACCACCAGGAAAGGCATAGTTTTCAAGAACAATCTGATGAATGATACCTGCACCTGGTTTCCAGAATCCAATACCATATTTATTTGAAACAGAAGCTAAGAAATTAAATACTTCTTCGCTTTCACTTTTTGCTCTGTCTAAGTCAGTTTTTGCTCCAGCTTTCGCTTGAATTAAGTGGTCGCAATGTACAGAAGAGGGAACAGCAACAGTTGGTCTTCCTGCCTGCATGAACTGTAACAAGGCCATTTGTGCTGTAGCATCCTGCATGGCAACTCTGTCCGGATTAAAATCTACATACGCTTTTCCGCGTTCGTAATTTTTCACAGGAAATGCAGTATCCAGGTGAGAGTAAAGAATTTTTTCTGCTAGTGTTAAAGGACGTCCCAATTGTTTGCGAGCCGCTTCAATTTTAGAAGGCATATTCTGGTATACCTTTTTGATCATTTCAATATCGAATGCCATAGTGTGTTTATTAGAACAACGAATTTAAGGATTTGATAGCTAAAATGCACGCCAAAACAATTAAAAAAATTGCATTTTAATGATTTTAAGATTGGTCTTTGAAGAAAGTTCGGGTGATCAGTGTTTTAAAGCGATGAAGACCGATTTTTAAGGGATATTGATATACTTGTGCGTTTGGAGTGAAATTCTCCATTTGGAATGCGTCTTGACGTAATCAACGATCATAGGCATTAATTCTTCCCGTTTGCTCCATTCGGGCTGTAAGAATAAAAGTGTATCCTTTGCGCATTGCGCCGCCTGTTCTTCAGCCCAATTGAGATCATGCTTGTTGTAAACGATCACTTTTAATTCTCCGGCTAGTTTTAAATTTTCTTTTAATGGGGGTGAATTCTTTTTAGGTGAAATGCAGATCCAGTCCCATGTACCGGATAAAGGATAAGCCCCGGAAGTTTCAATGAAGGTGCTTATCTTCTTCTCTTTTAATTGTTTTGTTAACTCGTTCAGGTTATAAATGAGAGGTTCTCCTCCAGTCACAACAACGCTTTTGGCATCATATTCTTCTACATTGGAAACAATTTTTTCCACTGAGGTCAGTGGATGAAGATTTGCATTCCAGCTTTCTTTTACATCGCACCAGTGACAGCCAATATCGCATCCGCCAATTCGTATGAAAAAAGCAGCTTTTCCGGTATGAAAACCTTCCCCTTGAATTGTATAGAACAATTCCATGACAGGAAGTAATTTTCCTTCATTGAGCAATATCTCTTTTTCAGGTTCTAAATTATGCAGTTTATACTCCAAATGTTCTTTCTTATTTCCGTTTAGTTTATGTGTTTATTCAATTGTTGATAGATCTCCAGCACTTGAGGTATCATCAATTCTTCCTCATTGTTTCGAATGATAAAATCAGAGCGTCTCGCTTTTTCTTCCTGTGATAATTGTGTTTTCATTTTGCTGATCACTTCATTTCTGTCAAGTCCGTCTCTCTTCATTACACGCTCTATCCTTAGTTCATCAGGAGAAATCACTGTGATCACTTTTTCTACTTGTTTATTGATGTCAGCCTCAAAAAGCAATGCAGACTCTATCAGTAATATTTTGCCTTTATTTTTTGACTCAAATATTTTGAATTGGCTATTCACTTCAGGATGTATGATCGCATTCAGTTTTTCAAGAAGAGTAGGATCAGAGAATATTTTGTTTCCAATATAATTCCGGTCAATTTGTTTTTCGTTCAAATAAGCTTTGTCACCTAATAGTTCTATCACTCTCTTTTTTATTTCTGGATCAAAGTACAGTTGTTTTGCAGTATCATCACTCTTGAAAATGACGCAACCCAGAAGTTCGAACAATTTGACTGCCGTACTTTTTCCGCTACCTATGCCTCCTGTTAATCCTATCGTCATTTCTTCATTAAGATTATTTCGGCAACTTCGGGTTGTAGACTGATGATGGTTGCATTACCGGGCTGAGTACTCAAATATACCCTTCCTTTGTTATTTTTTAATTTACCTGCATCTATACATGCTTTAAAAAGTACAGTATCAGATTCTTCAAATTCATTCTGAAGTACAGTGTATTTCACTTTTATGGTAGAAGGAAATACATAGGCATTCTTTGCACCATCAGGTAAATTGATGACAGAAACGGATGCAGTTAAGCTGTGCTCCGTCAGTTTTTCAACTCCATATCGAACCTGAACTTTATTTTCACTCATAAAAATATTTCCGGTGGGATTGATCAAGCGCAGATCTTTACTCAATTCTTTGCTTACTTCTTTTTCACTGAAAAGTTCAGTGTAGACAGTATCCGTTTTTTTCAATTCAATACTGTCGCCTGTAAGTACAACAAATGAAGGAATGATCTCAGGTTTACTAAATCCATAGCCGGCTTTACACGAAATGCTGCTGTTCAATTTAATGGGTACATTTTTCTTAAAGCCGTTTTTATCTGTGAAGTACAAAGTATCCGGACTGATCTGTTTAATTATGGTTTTGAATTTGAGGCTGTTTTTTAATTCAAGCGCACTAACCTTTACTGCTGCATTTGTAGTGCGCGTCATGATCCTGTTCATGTCGATTTCGAGCGTATTGAAAGGCTGGTTTAATAGAATAAAAAATAATTTCAGTCCACTTGTATTGATCTCAATATTCAGGTATTCCGGTATTTCTTTGATGGGTTTTTTATCGAGTGGAAGATTTTTGAAGACCACAGGAACTTTTAGAGTGTAGTTGTAGCTCGCATTCAGGGATTTTACAAACCAAAGAAAGGTTGCGACCAAAAGGCAAACAAAAAAAGCCGTGGCTTTCCCCGGCTTTGTTCGTTTAAGTAAATTATTACCTGATGAGCTCAAATTTGATTAAGCGTTCTGATTTAAAGTGGCGGTAGCATCGTTAGATACGGCATTTTTGGAGATTTTCATTTTTGTTCCATCTTCCACTTCCATGATCAAGGTTCCGTCTTCACGAACTTCTACTACTTTTCCATAGATTCCACCAATGGTAAGGATCTTATCTCCTTTTTTCAAAGCCTCAATATATTTCTTCTGTTCTTTCGCTTTTTTCATTTGTGGTCGGATCATAAAAAAGTAGAATACGACGATGATCGCTACAAGCGGAAGAAATTGCATTAAACCGCTCTGTCCCTGTTGACCGGCCATTAGAATAAAGTTTGCCTTCATGATTTTATTGTTTATTTATTGTTTATTGATTTTATTTATTTTGCTGTTTCCGCTACAATGATCTCTGTCTTTATTCTTAAGATCCGTGTGGCAGGTTCACAATTGGTTACAATGGTAATGGTCTTTTCCTGAAATCCACTTTTACCTTCGCTGTTAAATACGACCTCTATTTTACTTTCAGCACCACTTTTTATCGGTTCTGCCGGCCATTCAGCAACAGTACAGCCACAACTTCCGTTCGCGCCTGATATCACCAGGTTCTTTTTCCCTACGTTCTTGAATTTAAAAGAGTGAGTGACCTTTTCGCCCTGAGTGATCTTGCCGAAATCGAATTCCTCTTCTTCAAATTTGATTTCAGGTAATTCAGAATTCGCATTCGCACCGGCTGTGGCAGAATTGTTTACGAGATCTGTGTCTACCTTATTCGAATCAGATTCATTACAAGCGAATAATAGTAGTAAGCTTATTGCTGTAAAGATTTTTTTCATAACGGATGTAAAGATAGGTTTTTGGGAGTCAAATGAAAATAAAAAAATCCCAAATTTCTTCGGGATTTAATAAGACTTTTAGAATTTAGCACGTATTGTACGCATTTTTCTTTTTCTGCTGAAGAATGCATTCCTGCGTTTTCTGTAAAAACTGCTTTTTCCTCTTATAACGTAACTGTAACTTAAGGTCATTGTCATGTAAGCATCCTTATGCGTGGGGTCTCCGCGTTTTTGTCCCCAACCGTGTGAACCGGCAGCCCCGGGGTTCTCTGCAAGTTTTTCAGGACTTAACTCGAGTGTTCTGATCGCCAAAGAAGGATCGCTTACTGAAGATGGTTGAGCATCCGGATAATCACCACTGATATCATCTAAGTAATCGGTAAAAGTTTTGCGGTAGTTCATTTCAAATCCGATGCGGTGCTTTTTGTCGAATGTGAAATAGAATCCCAGACCCATTGGAATTACGAATTGAAATCCTTTGTAATTGTATCCCTCCAGGTCAAGGTTTTTTAACTTAACATAATCGCCGTTGTAAATTGACTTAGGACTGCTGAAAACTCCACCTACACCACCAAAAACATAAGCTTTAAAACTATTTCTGTAACGGTAGGTATTCCCAAGATCAGGATCTTCATAGAATGACCATTCTCCCGTGAATTCAGGACCTAATAGATCGTTCTTGAAATTCATGTTGCGGTAATTACGACCAGGATTACTCGATAATTTATCGTCTCCTTCTATTCTGATCCAATCGAATGCTAATTTCAAGGAAATCTGTGGGCGCCATTTATAACGCACGAATAAACCTGCATCCCAACGTGTCTTCGCCAGTTTCATATCTGCAACGAAATCTCTCCTCGTCTGCTCTTTACCACCAATATCTCCAAGATAATTACTTGCCCCTAACTTAAAACCATAATCCCAAAGCCACTGCGACTTGAGTCCGGTAAAAAGAAAAGTGAATGCAATAAGGGTAATCAGCCTATTCATAATTGTGACAAATACAATCCCAAATATAGCAAAACTATACAATTCAGCCAAATAATTATTGGGAAATGAGCTGTTATTTGAAAGTATTTTATCATTAATTTTCATAAAAATTTACGGAATAAATGAAAAACAATAGAATTTGCGAACTTTTCGGAATTCAATTACCTATCGTACAGGCGGGAATGATCTGGTGCAGTGGATGGGAATTAGCGTCAGCTGTAAGCAATGCCGGTGGACTAGGTATCATTGGAGCCGGAAGCATGTATCCTGACACACTAAGGATCCATATACAGAAATGCAAGAAGGCAACGATAAAGCCATTCGCAGTGAATGTGCCTTTGTTGTATCCGGATATAGACAAATTAATGGCGATAATAGTCGAAGAAGGGGTGAAGATCGTATTTACAAGTGCCGGTAATCCGAAAACATGGACAGCCCATTTGCAGAAGAATGGAATAAAAGTAGTGCATGTAGTTAGTACCGTGAAATTTGCATTGAAATGTCAGGAGGCCGGAGTGGATGCCGTTGTTGCGGAAGGTTTCGAGGCCGGTGGGCATAACGGAAGAGAAGAGACAACAACAATGGTTTTAATACCACAAGTTAGAAAAAGTATTGAAGTACCTTTGATCGCTGCAGGCGGAATCGCGAATGGAATGCAAATGGCAGCTGCTTTTGCGCTGGGAGCAGAAGCTGTTCAGGTAGGAAGTCGTTTTGTAGCATCAGCGGAAAGCAGTGCGCATATAAATTTTAAAAATGCAATTATTAGTACCCCGGAAGGTGGAACTCAATTAACTTTGAAACAACTTACTCCGGTTCGTTTGATAAGAAATAAATTCTTTAAAGAAGTTGATGAGGCAGAAAAAAGAGGAGCAAGTGTTGAAGAAATAAAGACACTATTAGGAAGAGCAAGAGCAAAAAAAGGAATGTTTGAGGGAGATCTTGAAGAAGGAGAGTTGGAGATAGGTCAGGTTAGTAATGATTTGAAAGAAATTAAGCCTGCATCAAGGATCGTCGATGAAATGATGAGTGAATTCATAGCAACGCTCAATAAACTCAAAAACATACGCTGATAGGTGATGGGGATTTTACCTTATTATTGGTCTGAAGAAATCTGCTAAATTCTTTTCCTGGTGTTGAATCAAAATACCTCTATACACTGAAACAAGTTATTTGAAATCAATTGAAAAGTTTTAATCTGCAAAGATAGCGAGGAGAGCGTAGCAGATGTTTATTTTAATCTGCTAGTTGAACTGATAAGAAGCGAAATTTTAATATGGAAATGTAAACCGAACAGGATTAGAATCTTAAATAAGGTTTTTTAAAATCAATGAATCAAAAGAAAGGTAAATCTAACTACTCTAAGCGAAATCGATATTTTGATATAAGAGTTTTCGCGTGATAAAGATCAGTTGCAAATAGTTATTTAGTTACCTAATTTCGTACGTCTTTTGTTTTGTTTTATCAAAATAGTGAAATAGTTAAAGAGGTTTTTACTCCTACCGTACGATTGCGATTATTGAAAAGTGCAATCATACATTATACGTATTTGCCAAACGCAGAATTAGGATTGGAAGAAGCGAAATTCAATCACCAAGCTTTTATTGATTTAAGAACCGATGTGCATCCACTTTTAATCGACAGCATGGAAGGTTTCATTAATCCAACTAAGGAATATGCAGATTATATCAGATCAAGAGAACCATACACTCCTTTAATAGGCCGTGCAGTAGTGACAAATTCGTTGGCGCATAATCTAATACTTTCCATCTACTATAAGGTGAATGATACCATGTATCCTTTTAAGGTATTTAAATCTTATTCAGAAGCTGAAAATTGGCTTCTTACTTTGCCTCAGATCGTGAAACCAAAAAACTCATTTATAAGTGAGTATTAGAAGAACGGAGGGGAGAGTTGAATCTACCTGTCTATCGCCAGTTAGACAGGCCCCCGACAATCATATTATTTTCTGATTTTTCTTTTTCCTGCGGCAGATTTGTAATATTTTTCAAGTACTCTGGCTGAGACTCTATCCGGACATTGCTCAGAAAAAATAAGAGTAAAAGGTTTTTTTGCTTTGGTGCTTTG